>WBZL01000815.1_pt1 | contig 34527 bp, 25 predicted proteins | sample 5204291 | NCBI WGS metagenome assembly WBZL01 (sample SAMN12344345, study PRJNA552823) | activated sludge metagenome | biome: Activated sludge suspended growth; feature: Nitrification reactor; material: Wastewater; isolation source: activated sludge from nitrification reactor of wastewater...
CGGCAAGGGGGAGCAGGCGCCGGGGTAGGATCGCGCCATGAACAGCGACCTCGCCGGCAAGAGCTTCCTCGTCACCGGCGCTTCCGGCGGCATCGGGCAGGCCGTGGCCCGCGCCTTCGCCGCCGAGGGCGCCGGTGTGATCCTCCACTACCACCACAACGTCGGGGCCACCGAGGCGCTCGCCGCCGAGCTCGGCCCGCGGGCGGTGCCCCTCCAGGCCGACCTGCGTGACGAGGCCGCGGTCGACCGCCTCTACGAGCGAGCGCTCGCCGCCTGCGGCCCGCTCGCCGGTGTCGTGGTCAACGCCGGCATCTGGGTAGAGGCCCCGGCGCCCCTCTGGCAGATGGGCCTTGCGCAGTGGGAAGGCACCATGGCCGCCGACCTCACCAGCGCCTTCCTGACCTGCCGCGGCTACCTCCGCCAGCTCGCGGCCGAGCCTCGCGACGAGGCCTCGATCGTCCTCGTCGGCTCGACGGCCGCCCTCTTCGGCGAGGAGAACCACGCCGACTACTCGGCAGCCAAGGCGGCGATGAGCTACGGGCTCACCCGCACGCTCAAGAACGAGATCGTGCGCCTGGCGCCGCGCGGCCGGGTCAACTGCGTCTGCCCCGGTTGGGTGGCGACCGCGATGTCCGCCGCCGCCCTCGAAGACCAGGCACTCGTCGACCGCGTGACCTCCACCATGGCCCTGCGCAAGGTCGCCACCCCCGAGGACTGCGCCGCCGCCGTCGTCTTCCTCTCCTCCGCCCAGCTCGCCGGCCACCTCTCCGGCACCATCCTGCCCGTGGCCGGGGGGATGGAGGGGAGACGGCTGCACTGAGGAGGCTGAAAGCCCGACCGGAATGGTCCGGGCGGGTCCGAAACCCGCCCCTACGGCGTAGGCGGCACGAAGCAGCCCTGCAGGCGCTCGGCGAGGAGGAGGTGGTAGGCGATCGCCTGGCCGTCCTCGAAGCCGTCCTGGAAGGCGCGGTTCTTGCCCGAAGGGCAGGAGCGCTTGGCGGCCCAGAAGGTGCTCCCCAGCCAGTCCGGGCAGTCGCTGTAGGAGAGCCAGCGCATCGCCTCCATGCCGGCGGCGAGGCCGGCGCCGTAGTCCGGGTTGTCGCTCGTGTGCTGCACGGCGCGCTTGGCCTCGCCCAGGGCCTGGGCGATCCGCTGGCCGACGGCGGCGTTGGTCTGCGCCACCTTCCAGCGCCGGTACTCGGCCATCTGCGCCTCGTAGTCGCGCGGCAGGGGGCCGCGCTCGCGGCGGTTCCAGCGCGGTGAGCCCTGCGCCGCGCGCTGGTCGTCGTAGCGCTCGAGGACGGGGACGAGCAGCGCTTCGAGGCTCGCCACGTCGCCTCGCTTGATCGCCTCGCGCGGCACCTCGAGCTGCAGCTCGACCTTGCAGGTGACCTCCTCGACGAGGCGGAACGGACCGTCCTCGAAGGGCGCCAGCAAGGGCTCGTCGACGTCGATCAGCACCTCGACCCGCGAGCGCTTGAGCTCGAGCTTGTGGACCCGCGCCAGCTCGCCGGGCGCGAGGCGGATCCGCCCCTTGCCGACGGCCCGGCGGCCGAGCACCTCGTTGTCGGTGTAGGAGGCGTTGCAGTCCGAGGTCATCTCCACGCCGGTGACCACCCAGGCGCCGCGCCAACGGGCCGCGAGCTGGTCCTCGAGGCTGCTGGCGCCGGCCGCGCCGGCACCGGCGAGCCACCCGAGAGCGAGCACCGCGCCTAGCCGAACAAGACCGCACCGCACTGCAGAGACCTGCCGCTTCTCCTCGCTCATGCCATCTCCTGGGCACGCCGGTACGGGTGCTAGCATCGCCGCTTCGCTCGCGCCGACGTCTCTGGGAGAAGAGTCTATGCCCAAGCCCTGGCCCCTGAACGTGCTCCTCGCTGCCGCTTGCCTCCTCCTCGCCCTGCCGGCCACCGCCGAGCCCACGGCGGCTCCCCCGCAGGCGGCGCCGGGGGCCGAGATCCTCTGGGACCAGTGGGGAGTCCCCCACATCTTCGCGAGCGACGACGAGCAGCTGTTCTACGCCGAGGGCTGGGCGCAGGCGAAAAACCACGCCGATCTCCTGCTGCGGCTGTACGGCCAGGCCCGCGCCCGGGGCGCCGAGTACTGGGGCGAGAGCTACCTCGATCAGGACCGCTGGCTCGCCACCATGGGCGTCCCCGAGCGGGCGGCGCAGTGGTTGGCGGCACAGTCGCCGACCACCCGGCACTCGCTCGAGGCCTTTGCCGACGGCATCAACGCCTACTGCCGGGCTCATCCCGAGGCGGTGGCCGACGAGGTCGAGCGGGTGCTGCCGGTGGCTGCCGACGACGTCCTCGCCCACGTCCAGCAGGCGATCCACTTCACCTTCTTGATCAACCGGGGCGCCGTGGCGGCGGCCGGCCGGCAGCTGGGCGAGGCAGGGTCCAACGCCTGGGCGATCGGCCCGCAGCGCTCGGCCTCCGGCAAGGCGTTGTTGGTGGCCAACCCCCACCTGCCGTGGTCGGGGTTGTTCACCTGGTTCGAAGCCCAGCTCACCGCTCCCGGCCTCGACGCCTACGGTGTGACCCTCGTCGGTACGCCGTTTCTCGGCATCGCCTTCAACGACCACGTCGGCTGGACCCACACTGTCAACACCCTCGACGGCGCCGACCTCTACACCCTCGAGCTGGCGCCGGGCGGCTACCGCTTCGACGGCGCGGTCAAGGCCTTCGAGGTCAGCACCCGCACCCTCCAGGTGCGCCAGGCCGACGGCTCGCTGCGCGCCGAGACGCTGACCATCCGCCGCAGCGTCCAAGGCCCGGTGGTCTCCGAGCAGGGCGACAAGGCCCTCGCCCTGCGGGTGGCGGGCCTCGATCAGCCGGCGATGATGGAGCAGTACATGGCGATGGCACGCGCCGGCAGCCTGGCGGAGCTCGAACGGGCGGAGGCGCGGCTGCAGATGCCGATGTTCACCTTGATGGCGGCCGACGACGGCGGCCACATCCTCCACCTCTTCGGCGGCCGCGTACCGCGGCGGCCAGCGGGGGCCTGGAACTGGTCCGCCAGCGTGCCCGGCAACACAGCGAAGACGCTGTGGACCGAGACCCTCGCCTACGACGAGTTGCCGCGGGTGCTCGATCCACCCAGCGGCTGGTTGCAGAACGCCAACGACCCGCCGTGGACGACCACCTTTCCCGTCGCCCTCGACCCCGACCGCTTCCCGCCCTACGTGGCACCGCGTTTCATGCACCTGCGCGCCCAGCGCTCGGCCCGCATGCTGGCCGACGACCCCAGCCTGACCTTCGACGAGGTGGTGACCGACAAGCTCTCGACCCACATGGAGCTCGCCGACCGCTGGCTCGACGACCTCGCCACGGCGGTGGCCGGCAGCGGCTCGCCGGCGGCAGAGAGGGCGATGGCGGTGCTCGCCGGCTGGGACCGCAGCGCCGACGCCGAGAGCCGGGGTGGCGTGCTCTTCGAGCAGTTCGCCAACCGCCTGCTGCGCGGCGGTGCCTCGCCCTATGCCGTCGAGTGGCGGGCCGACAAGCCGCTCAGCACCCCGGACGGCTTCGCCGATCCCAAGGCCGCGGTGGCGGCGCTCGAAGCGGCGGCCGCCGAGGTCGAGAAGCGCTGGGGCCGGCTCGACGTGGCCTGGGGCGAGGTCCATCGCCTGCGCCTCGCCGGCCGCGACCTGCCGGCCAACGGTGGCCCCGGGCAGCTAGGCATCTTCCGGGTGGTGAACTTCGAGCCCGCGGCCGACGGCCGGCTCACGGCCGTGGGGGGCGAGTCCTACGTCGCCGTCACCGAGTTCGGCAGCCCGCTGCGCGCCCGCGCTCTCCTGAGCTACGGCAACGCCTCGCAGCCCGGCTCAGCGCACCGCGGTGACCAGCTCGAGCTCTTCGCCCGCAAGGAGCTCAGGCCGGTGTGGCGCACGCGCGCCGAGATCGCGGCCCACCTCGAAGCGCACGAGGCCCTCCGCCGGCCGGCAGCCGCTGGCGGAAGTTGAGGTAGGCCTCGGCCAGCTCGGCGTAGGCGCGCTGCGCCTCGGGCAGCGCCTGGCTCGATCCAGCCAGCCCAGCACCCGGGCCCGCCGGTCCCGACCACAACAGGACCCCCATCGCCGCCGTCACCCTGGTGACCATCGTGATCCCGGCCAAGCGCGCCACCCAGTTCGCGCCGGTGGCGGCGCTCAGGGCAGAGCAGGGAGGCGCCGGAGCCTTTCCGAGCTGCTAGACTTCGACGACTCGCCCTTTTCTTGAGCTGGAAGGAGCTGCGATGGACCGGCCTCCGCGTCGCCTCTCTCGCCCTCTTGGTCTCGGTGCCCTGGCGCCCCTCGGGCTTGCCCTGGCCGGGCTGGCGGCAAGCCCGGCCCTCGAGGCCCAGATCAGCTTCGTCGAGGTCGGTACCGCACGCGGCATCGGCGCCTACTCGATGGCTCCGTTGATGGGGGGCGGAGTGGCCGTCGAAGACTTCGACGAGGACGGCGATCTCGACTTCTTCGTCCCCAACCGCGAGGGGGTGGCCGATCAGCTCTACCAGAACCAAGGCGACGGCAGCTTCGTCGAGATCGCGGCCAGCGTTGGCCTTGCTTCGACGCAGCGCAGCCGTTCCGCCCTCTGGTTCGACTACGACGGCGATGGTGACCTCGACCTCGCGGTGGCGGGCGACTGCTACGGCACTCTGTTGCCCTGCCAGGCGGGGGACAACCTCATCCGGTTGTTCCGTCAGGGGCCCGGCGGGAGCTTCGGCGAGGTGAGCGCTGCCAGCGGGGTCGCCGATGACGCCGCAGGCCACCTGGTGACCGAGCACCGCGGCGGGATGGCGGCCGGCGACCTCGACGGCGACGGCGACCTCGACCTCTACGTCGCCATGTGGATGGGGCCCTCGCGCTACTTCGTCAACCAGGGGGACGGCACCTTCGTGGAGTCGGCGGCCGCCGCCGGGCTCGCCACCCCCTCGGCAGGCCACTGGCAGCCGGTGATCCACGACTTCGATGGCGACGGCCGCCCGGACATCTTCGTCTCGACCGACTTCGGCCCGAACCAGCTGTGGATCAACCAGGGCGATGGCACGTTCGTCGACGAGGCTGCGGCGGCCGGCGTCGACTCGGCGTGGAACGAGATGGGCGTCGCGATGGGTGACGTCGACCGCGATGGCCGGCAGGACCTCTACATCACCAACATCTTCGGCGCCCAGCCGGGAGAGCACAACGTCTTCTTTCGTGCCCTGGCGCCGGCGAGCTACGAGGAGATCGCCCCCGCCTGCGGCATCGACGACACCGACTGGGGCTGGGGCGCCGCCTTCCTCGACGCCGACCGCGACGGCGACCTCGACCTGGCGGTGACCAACGGCTTCACCAGCCCGGACTTCGCCAACGACCAATCGCGCTTCTTCCTCAACCAGGGTGGTGAGCCGCCCGCCTTCCTCGACGTCTCGATCGCGAGCGGCTTCGCTGACACGCTGTGGGGAAGCTCGCTCGTCGCATTCGACTTCGATCGCGACGGCGATCTCGATCTGCTGCAGACCGCCAAGGTGCACCCGGACCCCGGCTCGGTGCGGCTGCTCGAGAACCGCACCCCGACGAGCGGCCACTGGCTCGTCGTCCAGCCGCGGATGGCGCTGCCCAACCGGCGGGCGATCGGGGCGGTGGTGCGGGCGCGCACCGCCGCTGGCGAGCAGGCACGGGTGATCACCGCCGGCATCAGCTTTCTCGGCCAGGAGCCGGCCGAGGCCTTCTTCGGCCTCGGCGCCACCGCCCGCCTCACGGCGCTGACCGTCACCTGGCCGGACGGCCGGCTCTCCAAGCTCGGGGGCGTGGCGGCCGATCGCGTGCTCGAGGTCGACGCCCAGCTGGTGTTCAGTGACGGCTTCGAGTCCGGCGATCTCGCCGCCTGGACGGCGGTCGTGCCGTAGCCCGCAGTCCCTCCATCCCAGCCCAAGAGCAGGGGAAATGAAAAGGCCGCCACGAGGGTGGCGGCCTTGGAGCGCGGACCGAGGCCCGCGGCGGTCGGGAGCGCGATCAGGCGCGAGCGCGGCGGCGCACCATGATCAGGGCAGCCGCGGCCAGCAGGGCGAAGAGGATCACCAGGCCGATCGTGTCGAGGGTCGGGATGCCGGGCGGGTTGCCGCCGAGCGTGCCCTGGACGGTGGCGGTCGAAGTGTTGTTGGCGGTGTTGCCATCGCCGTCGGCCGTCACTGAGGCGGTATTGACGATCGCGCCCGGCGTCACCACGCTCACCGTGATGTCGCAGGAGGCCGAGTTGTTGGCGAGGATGGTGCCGGCGTTCCAGGTCCACGGCGGAGTGTTGGTGCCGCCGCAAGTGTCGGAGACGTAGGAGACCTCAGCCGGCAGAGTGTCGGTCACCACGACGTTGTTGGCGTCGCCGGGCCCGGCGTTGGCGACCGAGATGGTGTAGACGATCTGACCACCGAGGTCAACGCCCGTCTTGGTGATCGAGACGTCGCCGCCGGCACCCCCCAGCTGGCCCCAGACCTCGAAGAGGAAGTCGGGGTTGGTGCCGCCACCCACACCGCAAGTCGTCTGCGGGGTGAAGGTGGTGCAGCCGGAGGCGAAGCCGTCGCCGGGGTTGCGCCACACCGACTCACTGTTGCTCTGGATGGTGCGGTTGCTCCAGAAGTGCTGGCCGAAGCTGCCGAAGTTCTGGTTGACCTGGATCGCCACCCAATAGGTGCCCATGGGCAGGATGCAGGGGGCCGGCAGGTCGATGGTCAGCGAGCCCAGGTTGTCGGTGGGGACGATCCCGGTGTAGGAGCAACCGGCGACCGCGGCGCCCGGCAGGTCGGGGTCACCGCCGCCCGGGGAGTTGTCGAGGAACGTGACCTTGACGGTGGCGCCGCCGGGGGTGCCGGTGGTGCCCACGGTACGAATCTGCTCGACCGTCCAGCCGGTGGCGTCGGTGACGATGAAGTCGTCGGCACCCTCGGAGTCGTAAGCGTTGAACGAGGCTTCGAAGTCCTGGTCCGGCGCGCCGTTGCCGGCAGGGCTGTTGTTCTGGCTGTAGAGCAGGACGGGGGCACCCTTGGTCGAGGCCATGGGCGCCTGGCCGCCGTGACCGGCGCCTTTCTGGAGTGCGGCGCTCGCCGGCAGGGCGAGCAGGACGGCGAGAGCGAGGAAGCTGCCGAGACTCTTCTTCAAGGGGAAGCCCTCCAAGTGAAGGTAGGGGTGATTGAGTGCTGTGCCTAGATTTTCGGCCAGATGAGAGGCCACTGTCAACGTCTGCCGGGCGGATCCGGGAGGTCGTTGGTGCGCTTTTTCGCCCAGACGGCCGTCAGGGGTCCGGGGTGCGGCCCTGCCGGGCCCGGAGGCGCTCGAGGTTGTGGCGCAGCAGCGCGTTGCTCGGGTCGAGGGCGAGGGCCCTCTCGAGCGCCGCGATGGCCCCTGCGTGGTCGCCTCGGAGGTAGGCGACGTTCGACATCTCCTGGTAGACGGCGGCGTCCGGTGCCAAGCGCTCGGCCTCGACGAGGAGTTCCTGGGCGCGAGCGTAGTCGCCTCGCTTGCGGGCAGCCGTAGCCGCCGCGAGATTGCGGGCCGCGGCTTGCTCGTCGGCGGTGCGGGCCACCTTGCCAGCCTCAGCACCGAGCCGTGCCAGCGCCTGGCGGGACGGCTCGTGGTCCGAGTCGTAGCGCAGCGCCGTGCGATAGTCGGTGATCGCCTCGTCGCGGCGACCGAGCCGCTCGTAGAGGACGGCTCGGTTGTGGTAGGCAGGAGCGAAGATCGGGTCCGCGGTGATCGCCGCGGCAAAGTAGCGCAGCGCGAGGTCGCTCTGACCGAGACCGGCGAGAGCGCTGGCGTAGCCGTTGACGAGTGGTGCCTCGGCGCGGCCTGGCTTGTCGGTGAGAGAGCCGAGCAGCAGCTTGAAGGCCGCCGCCGCCTCGGCGTAGCGGTGGTCCTGGAGCAACAAGAAGGCGAGGTTGCGGTCGTTGCTCGCCGAGCTCGTGCTGCCGATGTAGCCCAGGCTGCGCAGCTTGGCGAGCACCTCTTCGTCGACCCCGGCATCGCTCACCGGTGCGGCCGGCCTGCCCGGGGAGGGCGTGCCGGCCTCGTAGCTCGCCACCCGCGGCGGGGCCGTGATGCCGCTGAGGCCCTCCGTGAGCACGCGCCCCGGCATCTGCTGCGAGGCCGGCAGGCCGAGCAGGGCGAGGACGGTGGGCGTCACGTCGAGGCTGCGAGGTGCGGCCAGGGCGCTTCCTGGACGGACACCCCGGCCGAACAGGTAAAGGATGCCGTGGTCGCGGTGGTAGCGCTCGGATACCCGCCGCATGTCGCGCAGCTTGCTGGGGTCGGTGGGCAGCTCGCCGAGCTCGAAGCCGTGGTCCGACAACACGACGAGCGTCGTCTGCGCGTCCATCACCGCCAGGAAGCGGCCCACGATCGTGTCGGCCAGCTCGTACATCGCCTCGACGGCCCCGCCGTATTTGGCTTGCTGGTCCGCCAGCTCGCCGGCGAGATCGTGGCGGCGGAAGAGGTGTCCGAAGAGGTGGGAGGTCGAGTCCGTCGCCTCAATGTAGACGAGTAGAAGGTCGGGCTTGTCGCTGGCCCAGAGGTCGAGGCCGACGTCGCGGTACGAGAAGGCGGTGCCGAGCGCCCAACGCAGGTGCGCGAGCTCGTCGGCGAAGTCGAAAGGGCGGGCGAGCTCGTCGCGATCCACTTCGGCGAACGGCACGAGGTCCGCGGCCGTGACGTCTTCTGGGCGACGGATACGGGACGCGATGGCAGCGACCGCCGACGGCGGGCTGATCAGGCCGGGTTCTCCGAGGTCCCTGCCGCTCGCCTCACCCTTGAGGAAGTGGTAGCAGGTGTGGTCCGAGACCATCGTGCCGGCGATGCTCTCGGCCGGCCAGGTGGCCCACCAACCGACAACGTCGCTGCGCCGGCCAGCCGCCGAGGCGATAGTCCACAGCGCTGGCGTACGCCGCCGCGTCGAGGTGATCGGGATCTCCTTGCCGGCCGCCGTGGTGGTGGTGAAATGGCCGATCCCGTGGTCCTCCGGCCGCCGCCCGGTGGCAATCGTGGTCCAGATCACGGGCGAGAGCAGCGGCGGATCGACCTGCATGGGGGCCGAGGCGCCCTCGGCACGTAGGCGGGCGAAGTGTGGAAGCTTGCCCTCGCCGATCATCAGGTCGACGGTCTGCGGGTCCATGCCATCGAGCCCGAGGACGATCACCCGCCCTGCCGCCGGCACCGGCGGCGGCTCGCTGCACCCGCTGGCGAGGGTCAGACAGACGAGACCGCTGGCGAGGCCGAGGCGCACCGCTGCAAGCTATCGGCTGCCGGACGGGGGGTCAAGGTGGCTTACCGCCTGGGGTTGCAACCCCGAGCTACCGACCTGCGCCCTGGCGGGCGCGTGTGTTCTTCGCCCTTGGGGCGGAGGTTTGTAGCCCAGGGACTCATCCCTGGGCGTGAGTGGCTCGCCCTACTGCCTGCATTGGTTCCCTGGCTGGCCTGGCTGGCCTGGCTGGCTGGGCGAAGGCCCCTAGGGGACGGTGGCTTCCCAGCCCGCGGTGTCGCCGCTCTCGAAACCGTCGGCGAAGATGTCGTGCCAGGAGACGGCAACGGCCTGGTCGGCGGCCACGCCGCCGCGGCGGCTGCGTTTGCCGTCGGGCCATTCGAGGTTGAGCTGCGTCGCGCGTAGGGTGGTGCCGAGGCCGAAGAAAGCCTCGGCGGGTTCCTGCGCGAGGAAGCCAATCCCGGCGGTGATCAGCCGGCTCTGGGTGCCGGCCGGGGTGACGAGGCGAACCACCGTGCCGATCGCGTGCGTGTTGGGCGCCGGCATGCGGGGGGCCACCCGCAGCCAATGCCGGCCGGCGACACCCGAGTTCTGCAGCAGACGCAAGGGGCCCGGTGCAGGGTGCACCTTGGTGCTCTGCAGGAGGTCGAGGTCGCCGTCGCGGTCGAGGTCGACGGCGGCGAGGCAGCTGCCCCAGAAAGTGTCGTTGAAACCAATTGCAGCCGAGATGTCGGAGAAGGTCCAGCCCGCTACGGCGCCATCGTTGCGAAAGAACTTCGAGGGATCCGTCTCGTAGCCCTCGGAGAAGCCGTTGGTGGCGGCGAGGTCGAGGTCGCCGTCGTTGTCGACGTCGAAGAAGCTCGCACCCCAACCCCAGCTGGTGTCGGCGACGCCAGCGGTGAAGGCCTGGTCGCTGAAGGCGAGCGTGGCCCCGACCGAGTCGTTGCGCAGCAGCAGGTTGTGCTCGCCGGGGGAACGCTGCCAGACGTTGGTGATGTAGAGGTCGAAGTCGCCGTCGTCGTCGTAGTCGCCGACCGCCACCCCCATCTCGTTCCACGCCGAGTCGGCGCCGGCGGCGGCGGCCTCGTCGACGAAGGTGCCGTCCCCCTGGTTGATCCACAGCTTGTTGGGGCCGAAGTCCACCGAGACGAAGATGTCGAGGCGGCCGTCGTGGTCAAAGTCGAGCATCACCGGCTGCCACTCTTTGCGCTGTGGGCCGACGCCGATACCGCTGGCGAGCGAGATGTCGGTGAAGGTGCCGTTGCCTTCGTTGCGGTAGAGGTGGGAGTGGCCGCCCCACCAAGCAACGTAGAGGTCGAGGTCGCCGTCGCCATCGAGGTCGCCCGCTGCCATGCCACCACGGTGGTCGGTCACCCGGAAGGAGCCGGAGTCCTGCTCGAGGCCGGAGCCGGCAGTGATGTTCGTGAAGGTGCCGCCGGCGTCCTGCCGGTAGAGGCGCAGCAGGGGGTGCCCTGCCTCGCAGTTCTCCGCACCCGGCTCTGGCGACCACTGGCTGCCGAAGCAGTCGCCGGCCACCACGAGGTCGAGATCGCCATCGCCCTCGAGGTCGAGCCAGAGGGCCGAGCGGCTGCGGCCGAGGTAGGCGAGGCCGCTCGCCACCGCGATCTGCTCGAAGCTGCCGTTGCCCAGGTTGCGGTAGAGCTGGTCGGCCACCTGTTCGGCGTTGGGGACGAAGAAGTCGATGTCGCCGTCACCGTCGTAGTCGGCGGCGGCGATGCCGCCGCCCATGACCGGGGCCATGGCATAGGAGCCGATCCCGTGGCTGGTGCCCACCTCGGTGAAGATCGGCTGTGCCGAGGCGACGCCGGTCACGGTGAGGAACGCGAAGGCCAAGCAGGCCAGGAGGCTCAAAGCACGCATCGGCGACCTCCAGATTGCCAGAATCTGCGGTGGACGTGGATCTCGATTCTGCGGACCTCGATTCTACAGTGCCCCTATCCGCTGGTTGGTGACGTGCGACCCAACCACTGCCGGAGCGCCTCGGCCAAGGGCCTCGCCATGCCGCTCACCTTGCGGGCGCTGATCGGTGAGGGCAGGAAGGGGGTGAAGGGGGCGGCGAGGCGGCCGCGGTTGAGCTCCAGGCAGAGCACGCGCCCCGGATAGCGTTCGGCGTGGAGAAAACCCTGAGTGGCGGGGTGGAGGTGGTAGGTGTGGTTGCTCTCGACGGTGATGCCGCGGCGTGCGTACACCGTGCGCACCAGCTCAGCGAGCCCGGGCGGGGAGAGGTCGCGGTTGGTCGCGTCGCGGGTGATGAGGTCGACGGGCGGGCGCCGGGGCCAGCGCCGATAGACCTGCGGTACGTAGGCGGCGCGGAGGGCCCGCACGATGTCTTCGTCGACGCTCACCTCGACGCTCCGCGGCGCGTAGGTATGCAGCGTGAGGGCGAGCCCGCCTCGGCCGCAGACCTCCTGGTAGGCGGCTTCGGCCCGCGCCGTGTAGCGGCCATGGAGCTCGCTCAGCAGCCGGCGGTCGGCAGGGTCCTCTACGTAGGAGTGCAGCCCGGAGGTCATGCCCCCGGCGACCTCCGCCGCGAGGACGCGGTTGGTGTCGACGAAGGTGCGGGGGATGAGGCAGCGCAGCACCTCGACCGCGAAGGCCGGTGCGCCGCCCCGTGGCTGGGCCAGCGAGGCGGCGAGGCGTGCTGCCACCTCGGGCGAGCCGATGTCGGTATTGACCCAGAAGAAGGCTTCGAGGTCGGCCGGGAGGCCGCCCCGCAGGCGGGCGCGCAGGCTCTCGAAGTGCTCCTGCTCGGTGGCTCCGTGGGGCAGCTCGAGGAGGACCTGGGGCCGATCTTCCGAACCCGGCGGGGCGAAGCGAAAGCTCTCCCAGACCCCGGGTTCCCGAGCCGTGGGGGCGAAGGCGGCTGCGTTGCTCATCGCCGGGAGCCTACCAGGCGCGAGCGGGGCGCCTGGGGTGTAGGCTTTGGAGCGCACGTCCGAAGACCCTGGCAGCGAGAGACGGAACCACTGGAGGCGACCCGATGGCCAAGGCTCGACACTTCACCCCTGCCCTCTTCGACTTCCTGCGCGAGCTCAAGGCCAACAACGAGCGCGCCTGGTTCCAGGCCAACAAGGGGCTCTACGAAGAGGACGTGCAGCATCCTGCCCTGCAGCTGATCAGCGACTTCGGGCCGCGCCTGAAGGCCATCAGCCGGCATTTCGTGGCAGACCCGCGGCCCAGCGGCGGCTCGCTCTTCCGCATCTACCGGGACACCCGCTTCGCGCGTGACAAGAGCCCCTACAAGACCCATGTCGGGATCCAGTTCCGGCACGAGGCGGCCGCGAGCGCCCACACGCCCGGTTTCTACCTCCACTTGGAGCCGGGGCGGGTCTTCGTGGGCCTCGGCATCTGGCACCCCCAACCGGCCGAGCTGGCCCGCATCCGCGAGGCCCTGGTGGCCGACCCCAAAACGTGGCAGCGGACGCTGGCTGCCGAGCCCTTCCAGGCCCGCTTCGAGCTCTCCGGCGAGTCCCTGGCGCGGCCGCCGCGGGGGTTCCCGGTCGATCATCCGTTGGCCAAGGACCTCAAGCGCAAGGACTTCATCGCCGTCGCTGAGCTGGGCGAGGACGTCGCCACGGCCCCGGGTTTTCTCGACCTCTTCGGCGACCTGTGTCGCGACGGCGCACCGCTCGTCCGCTACCTCTGCCGGGCGATCGAGGTGCCGTTCTAGCCCCGCAGCCAGGAAGCCGGGCGGCGGAGCGCCGCCTTCGCCTACCGTTGTAGTAGAATCAGCGGCGATTCTTGCGCCCAGGTCGAGTCTCGCCCGCGGCCGTGCCCCGGACGGCTCGCTGTGGAGAGAGCCGAGAACAAGGAGCTTGCCGATGCCCCGCCTCGCCGTCGTCGCCCTGTCGATCGCCCTCGCCTACGCCGCCACCACGGCACCGGCCGGGGAGAACCCCATGGTTGGATTTTCCAGCGAGCACGCTGCCGAGCAGCGCGCCTGGGAAACCAAGCTCGATGCGCTGGTGCGCGCCGAGAACCTGCGCGGCTGGATGCAGCAGATGACCGCTCATCCGCACCACGTGGGCTCACCGTGGGACAAGGCGAACGCCGAGATGATGGCGGGGCTGTTCGAGTCCTGGGGCTATGAGACGAAGATCGAAGAGTTCTGGGTTCTCTTCCCCACCCCCAAGGAGCGCAAGCTCGAGCTGCTGGCGCCGACCTCGTTCGTGGCCTCCCTCAAGGAGGACGTCCTGGCGGAGGACCGCACCTCGGCGCAGGTGAGCGAGTACCTGCCAACCTACAACGCCTACTCGGTGGACGGCGACGTCACCGGCGAGCTGGTCTATGTCAACTACGGCCTGCCGGCCGACTACGAGGAGCTGGCGAAAAACGGTGTCAGCGTCGAGGGCAAGATCGTCCTGGCTCGCTACGGCGGCTCCTGGCGGGGCATCAAGCCGAAGGTGGCGGCCGAGCACGGGGCCATCGGTTGCATCATCTTCTCGGACCCGGGCGCCGAGGGCTATGGCGCCGGCGACGTCTACCCGAAGGGCGGCTTCCGGCCGGCCCAGGGGGTGCAACGGGGCTCGGTGGCGGATGCTCCGTTGCGCTCGGGAGACCCGCTGACCCCCTTCGTCGGCGCCCGCAAGGATGCCAAGCGCCTCCCCCGCGAGGAGGCCGACACGCTGACCAAGATCCCGACCCTGCCGATCTCGGCGCGCGACGCCCAGCCGCTGCTCGCCGCCCTCGGCGGGCGGACGGTGCCGCGCGAGTGGCGCGGCGGCCTGCCTCTCGCCTACCACTTCGGCCCCGGCCCGGCCAAGGTGCATCTCAAGGTGGCGTTCAACTGGGACCTGAAGCCCCTCTACGACGTGACGGCCACGCTGCGCGGCAGCGAGCGGCCCGACGAGTGGGTGATCCGCGGCAACCACCACGACGCCTGGGTCGCCGGCGCCACCGATCCGGTCTCGGGGATGGTGGCGGTGCTCGAGGAGGCGCGCGTCGTCGGTGAGCTGGCGAAGCAAGGCATGCGCCCGAAGCGGACGATCGTCTACGCCGCCTGGGACGGCGAGGAACCGGGGCTCCTCGGCTCGACCGAGTGGGCGGAGACCTACGCCAGCGAGCTGGCGGAGAAGGCCGCCGTCTACATCAACTCCGACAGCAACAGCGCGGGTTTCTTCGGGCTCGCCGGCTCGCACACCTTGGAGACCCTGCTCAACCAGGTAGCGACGGACGTCCAGGACCCCGACAAGGGCATCACAGTGGCGGCGAGGCGGCGGGCCCAGGTGGAGATCAGCGGCTCGCCGGACGAGGCCCGTGAGGCCAAGTCGGGGGCCCCTCTGCGGCTTGAGGCCCTCGGCTCGGGCTCGGACTTCACGCCGTTCCTGCAGCACGTCGGCGTCGCCTCGCTCAACGTCGACTACGGCGGCGAGGGCGACTACGGCCAGTACCACTCGATCTACGACTCCTTCGACCACTACGTCCGCTTCATGGACACCGACTTCCGCTACGGCGCGATGCTCGCCAAGACGGCCGGGCGGGTCACCCTGCGGCTCGCCAACGCCGACGTGCTGCCCTTCGAGCCGGCGAGCCTGACGCGGACCCTCGGCGAGTACGTTACGGACCTCGTCAAGCTCACCGACCGCATGCGCGACGAGACGGCCGAGGAAAACCGCCGCCTCAGCGAGGGGCTCTACCAGGCAGTGGCCCCCAAGGCCGAGCCGATCGTCCTGCCGGCGCCCAAGGAGGCGGTGCCATTCCTCAACTTCGCGCCCCTCGAGAACGCCATGGAGGTGGTCAAGGCGAGCACCGAGCGCTACGACAAGGCGCGCTCCCGGCGGCTCAGCGAAGGGCCCGCCCTCAGCCTGGCGGAAGCGCAGCGCCTGGACCAGGCGCTGATGGGCCTCGAGCGGTCGCTGCTGCGCAGCGAGGGCCTGCCAGGCCGGCCCTGGTACCGCCACCAGATCTACGCGCCGGGCAACTACACCGGCTATGGCGTCAAGACGATGCCCTCGGTGCGCGAGGCGATCGAGCTGCGCAGGTGGGACGAGGCGAGCCAGCAGATCGAGGTGGTGGCAGGGGTGCTGCGCGCCTACGCCGCCCAGGTGGACAGCGCGACCGCGGTGCTGGCACCGTAGGCCACGCCGGGACGAGCTAGCCGCCACCCCGCAGGCTCGCCACCTGGCGGTGGGCGGCGGCGAGGAGCTCGGAGACGCTCTCGAGGCAGAGGTCTTCGAGGCGCTTGAAGCGGATGCAGCTCTTGCCGCAGTCGATCTTACCGAGCCGGGCCTGGTAGTCAGCGACGAGGTCGGTCTGGCTCACGTAGAGGGCGAGGTAGTTCTTCTGTGAGGCCAGGGCGTAGAGCGGCTCGCCGCGCAGCGTGTAGGTGGGCAAGCCGTACTGCATCGTCTCGCGGGCCTCGGGCGCCTCGGCGCGGATCATCTGGCGCAGCGCGGCGATCGCCTGGCGACGCTCGGCCGGCAGCTCCTCAAGGTAGCGATCGACGTTGACGGCTTGCGACCTCATCGCGCCCTCAGTATATGCCCGCGCTCAGCCCGACCACCGGCGGCGAACCTGGGCGGGCGCAGCCCCGGGCTGCTAAGCTCGCTGCCTTCGTTGCCGGAACTCTGGGGGAGACATGGCGAGCCTCGAAGAACGGCTGTCAGCTGTCGACGTTGCGGAGGACATCCGGCAGGCCTCGACGTTGCCGGGCTGGATCTACGCCGATCCAGAGGTCTATGCGCTCGCCCGCGAGCGGATCTTCGCCCGCACCTGGCAGTGGATGGGCGACGCGGACCGTCTCAAGGTGCCCGGCCAGGTGCTGCCTCGCCTACTGGCCGAGGGCTGCCTGGACGAGCCGCTCCTCCTCACCCGCGATCACCAGGACCAGCTGCACTGCGTGTCCAACGTCTGTACCCACCGCGGCGCCTTGCTCTGCGAGGGCGACGGGGTGGAGACCTCCCTGCGCTGCCGCTACCACGGTCGCCGCTTCGGCCTCGACGGCCGCTTCCTCTCGATGCCCGAGTTCGAAGCGGCGGAGGGCTTCCCCGCGGCGGCCGACTCGCTGCCGGCCGTGCCCTTCGCCAGCTGGCGGAAGTTTCTCTTCGCCGCCCTGAAGCCTCGCCTCTCGCTCGCGGCGCTGACCGCCGAGATGGAGGCCCGGGTCGGCTGGCTACCGATCGAGGCGGCGACCTTCGACGCCGGCCGCTCGCGGGACTACCTGGTGCGGGCCAACTGGGCGCTCTACTGCGACAACTACCTCGAGGGCTTCCACATCCCCTACGTCCACGCCGGCCTGGCGGCGGCCCTCGACTACGGCGCCTACACCACGGAGCTCTTCCCCTACGCCAACCTGCAGCTGGGGGTGGCGAGCGGCGGCGAGGACACCTTCGACCTGCCCGCGGACTCGCCCGATCGCGGCAAGGCGGTGGCCGCCTACTACTTCTGGCTGTTCCCCAACCTGATGCTCAACGTCTACCCCTGGGGCATCTCGGTCAACGTCGTCAAACCGCTGGCGCCGGATCGCACCAAGGTCTCCTTCCTGAGCTACGTCTGGGACCCGGCGCGCCTCGACCAGGGGGCCGGCTCGGGGCTCGACCGCGTCGAGCGGGAAGACGAGGCAGTGGTCGAGGCCGTGCAGACGGGCGTCGCCTCGCGCCTCTACGACCGCGGTCGCTACTCGCCCAGCCGTGAGACGGGGGTGCACCACTTCCACCGCCTGCTCCTGCATTTCCTGCGCGAGGGCTGAGCAAGATGGCCACCGAGTCTGCCCCGGCCACGCCGCAGCTGCTGCGCCGCCTCGGCACCCGCGATGCCGTGCTGCTCACCGTCGGCTCGGTGATCGGCACCGGCATCTTCATCACCACCGGCGACATGGCGAAGGTGCTGCCCAGCCCGGGGATGATCCTCGCCGTCTGGGTGGTGGGAGGGCTGCTGACCCTCGCCGGCGCCCTCACCTACGCCGAGATGGGGGCCATGTACCCGCGGGCGGGAGGCCTCTACCATTTCCTCAAGGAGGCCTACGGGCCCCTCTGGGGCTTCCTCTACGGCTGGGCCGCCTTCACCGTCATCATGTCGGGCGGCATCGCCGCCCTGGCCGCCGGCTTCGGCGAGTACCTGGGCAGCTTCCTGCCCTTCTTCGCGAACACCCATGCCCTCTTCACGCTGCCGCTCGGCGGCTGGGCCTGGACGGTCTCCGGCGGCCAGCTGGCGGCGGTCTTGGCCATCCTCGCCCTGACGGCGATCAACCACCTGGGAGTGCGGGAAGGGGCGTGGACCCAGAGCTTGCTCACCGTGCTCAAGATCGGCGCCATCGTGGTCTTCGGCGTCCTCGGGCTGCTCGCGCCGGCGCAGAGCAGCGAGCCCCTCTGGCCGGCGAGCGGCGGAGGTGGCGGCGGCTTGCTCGCCGCCTTCGGCGTCGGCATGATCGCCGCGCTGTGGACCTATGACGGCTGGTACGGGGTGACTTTCTCCGCCGGCGAGATGAAGAACCCGTCGCGCGCCCTGCCGCTCGGGCTGATCGCCGGCACGCTCTTGATCCTGGCCCTCTACGTGTTGCTCAACCTGGCCTACTTCCGCGCCCTGCCGGTCGCCGGCATGGCGGCGACGCCACGGGTCGGCGAAGCGGCCGCCGAGGCCCTCTTCGGCCTCACGGGCGGGCGGCTGCTCGCCGCTGCGGTCGTGCTCTCGACCTTCGGCTGCCTGTCTTCGACGATCCTCTACAGCTCACGCATCTACCTGCCGATGGCCGAGGACGGGGTCTTCTTCCGCTCCGTGGCGCGCATCGACCCCCGCTTCCACACCCCGGTGCGCAGCCTGTGGGCGCAGAGCGCCTGGGCGATCGCCCTGGCACTGACCGGCACCTACGCCCAGCTCTACACCTACGTGGTCTTCGCCTCGGTGCTCTTCCAGGCGGCGCTCGGTGCGGCGGTCATCGTGCTGCGGCGCCGGCGGCCGGAGCTCGCCCGGCCGTACCGCACTTGGGGCTATCCCTGGGTGCCCGTGCTCTTCATCCTCGCCTCGCTCCTGCTGGTCGGCAACACGCTCGTCGAGCGCCCCGTCGAGTCCCTCCTCGGCCTCGCCCTGCTCGCCGTCGGCTTGCCGCTCTATGCCTTCTGGCGCCGGCGGTCGCGGCAGGCGCTCACCACCTGAACCAGCCAGGCAGCTGCCGCGAGCCCTACTCCGGCAGGCCCACCTTCGCCACCAGCTCCGGCCAGCCGGGTTCGCCGCGCAAGGGGTCGTAGAAGCGCCAGCTGCGAAAGAAGACCACGAAGCGGGAGCGTTCCTCGCAGGCCTGGGTCAGCCAGGCGAGGGCCTGGCGTTTCTCGCCCAGCCCCATCGCCACGAAGGCGAGGTTGCTCGATTCGACGAACTGCCGCCGGGCGAGGGCTTCGAGATCGGCCAGCACCCGGCGCGCCTCCTCCTCCCGGCCGGCAGCACCCAAGGCGTAGCCGTGGGCTGCCCGCATGGTGGGCGAGGTCGGAGCGAGGCTCGCAGCGCGGCCGAGCTCGTCGACCGCCGCGGCCGGCTCGCCTGCGGCCAGGAAGGCCTGGCCGAGCCCGAAATGGGCGTAGGGAAAGCTCGCGTCGAGCTCCAGGGTGCGCTCGAACTGCGCCACGGCGGCCTCACCGCGGCCGGCGAAGGACAGCACCATGCCGTAGTCGGCATTGATCACCAGCGAGGTCGGATCGAGCTCGAGGGCACGGCGTGCCTCGGTCAGCGCCTCGTCGTGCCGGCCCACCGCGGCGAGCAGGAAGCCGTACCACTGGTGGGCCGTGGGGTAGCCTGGGTTGAGGGCGATCGCCTGCTTGAAGCCTGTCTCGGCGGCCGCGAAGTCCCAGTCGAAGATGAACCGCGTGTAGGCGAGCGCGGTGTGCGCCTCGGCCAGCTGGTCGTCGAGCGCCAAGGCGTGCTCGGCCGCCGCGGTGGCACGGGGAAAGGCCCAGCGCGGCGGTACGCTGCCGAAGAGCGGCAGCAGCACGTAGCAGTCTGCCAGCCCGGCGTGGGCGAGGGCGAAGCCGGGGTCGAGGGCGATCGCCTGCTGGAAGGACTCGACGGCCTTGAGGATGCCTTCCTCGGTGCGCCGGTTCCAGAAGTAGCGGCCGCGCACGTAGGCCTGGTAGGCGGCCGGATCGGCGGTGGCCCGGCGGGTCAGCCGAGCCCTCTCCTGCCAGGTGAGCTGGAGCCGCAGCTCGCCGGCGAGCCGCTCGGAAAGCGAGTCCTGGAGGTCGAAGAGGCCGGGGCCGCGGTCATCGAAGGTCGCCGCCCAGGTCGCCGCGCCGCTCTCGACGTCGATCAGCTGCACGCTCACCCGCAAGGCGTCGCCGGCGCGCTGCAGGGTGCCGGCGAGGACGCTGTCGACCTTGAGGTCGCGCCCGATCGCGGCCGGGTCCCGCTCCCCACCCGTGTAGCGGCGTACCGCGCTCGTCGGCCGGACCACCAGCTGGTGGAGGTTCGAGAGCCGGGTGATCAGCGCGTCGGCCAGCCCGAGCCCGAGGACGCCATCCTCGGCGTCGGCCGAGAGCGGCTCGAAAGGCAGGACGGCGAGGCGCCGCACGCTGGCGCCAGCGGAGTCCGGTGACGGCGCGGGCTGGCGGCCGAGCCAGAGCGAGAGCCCGACGGCAGCGAGCAGCACCGTTGCCAGGGCGGCGAGCCGCCAGGGCCGCGGTGGCCGGCGGGAGGCGGGCCGCGAGGCGGTGGGCGGTGCGACCTCGGCCGGCGGCGCCGCCAGCTCGCTCGGGCTCGGCAGGGCGAAGGGCCGGGTGGCGACGTCGGTCTCCACGGCGCGCAGCGGCGCCACGAAGCGGTAGCCGCGCCGGGGCACGGTCTCGATGTAGGCGTGCTGGCCGCCGGCCTCGGCGAGGGCCTTGCGCAGGGTGTAGACGTTCTGGGTGAGGGTGGCTTCCTCGACGAAGGTCTCCGGCCACACTGCGGCGAGGAGCTCGTCCTTGCCGACCACCTCACCGGCGCGGCCCACCAGCACCGCGAGGGTGTCGAAGGCCTTGGGCGTGAGCGCGATGGGGGTGCCCGCGCGGCTGAGGGTGAGGCCGTCGAGATCGAGGCGAAAACCGTCGAACTCGAGGATCCGCGGCGGGGCAGGCATCAGGTGCTTTGAGAGATCTTTGAGCGGCCTTTGACGGCGATGCGAGGACTTTGATCGGCGTCGGGACCTAGGGTGCTCGCCGTCGAGCCGGGATCTCTCCGGCCGGCGAAGTCTAGCACCGGAGGGTCCCGTGATGACCGAGAGCCTGACCGCCCTGCCGCCGATCGCCTTCCTCGGCTGCGAGCAGCGAAGCGAACCATGCACGCTCCCGTCGCCGCGGCGCCATCGCCGCGCGGGGCCCTGTGAAGAGGCGCCCGCCACGGGCGACGAGTGTGCTCAGCTGGCGGCGATCGGGCAGGGTGACGAGGTCGCGCTCGCCGCCTTCTACGATCGCTACGCCGGCCTCGTCTTGGCCGTCCTCGAACGGATGCTCGGTCACGGCGGCGAGGCCGAGGAGACGCTGCAGGAGGTCTTCCTGCAGGTCTGGCGGCAGGCCGGCCGCTACCGCCCGGAGCTCGCTTCGCCGCGGGGTTGGCTGCTGCTCCTCACCCGCTCGCGCGCCCTCGATCGCTTGAAGGCGAGCCAGGCGGCACGCCGACGGGACGAGGCCGTCGGTAGCGAGTGGGCTGGCCGGACGAGCGAGCCGGAGGTCGTCGCGGCGCTCGCCCGCAGCGAAGACCGTCGGCGCATCCGCCGCGCCCTCGGCGCCCTCTCGCCCGAGCAACGGCAGGCGATCGAGCTGGCCTTCTATGGCGGCCTCAGCCACTCCCAGGTGGCGGCGAGGCTCGGTGCCCCCCTCGGCACCGTCAAGTCCCGCATCCTCCTCGGCATGCGCAAGCTGCGCCAGGCCCTCGAAGGGCCCACCGCCACCGTAGCGTTCAGCTCCCTGGTTCGCTGAGAGCCTTGAGCCAGGCTCACGGCGGCGGACTTGGCAGCCTTGCTCGGCCAGGCAGCAGGGTTGGGGCTCTGCTCTGCTGAATCTGTATCGAGATTCAATTATCTTTTGTCCTCATCTCGCAATTGATCTGCACCTACAATTTCAGCGGTGAGCTCTGCGTGATGGAGGGTGGGTGAGCCGGGGCGTGCTGTAGCCGGCAGGCCGTGGCCGTGCGCGGGCGGATCGCGGCTTTCTCTTGCCCTGCTTTCAGTTTGGCGGCGATGGATCGCCGCCAGCAAACCGTCGCAGGCGAGTGCCCTCGTGGTGAGGGACCCGCCGCGCGACATCTCTGTTGGAGTTGGAGGTACGTGCCGATGGCAAGTCAGGTCTCGAAGGTGACGTTGGGCGTTGGGCTCGGACTGCTGGCGATGGCGGCTTCGGCGGCGGGGCCGCAGATGAAGCTGCAGGCGGCCGAGCTCTTCGCGGATGCCGACCACGTCATCTACATGCCGGCGCAAGGGGCAAGACAGGTGAATCTGCGAGCGGCGCAGAACCTCACCTATCACAACGGGCCCACGATCACCTCGGCGCACGTCGTCTACATCTTCTGGGGCCCGAGCTTCAGCAATGCGGCCTCGCCCGACTCCGCCTACGCCATCACCCTCCAGAACTACCGCGACCAGCTCGGCACCACCGGCGAGTACAACACCATCACCCAGTACTCGGGCATCCAGCTGTCGAACCTCGGCGGCGGCACGGCCGATTGGTTCGACTCCTCGACGCCGCCGACCAACGTCACCGACTCGGCGGTCCAGGCCAAGGTCCAGGCTTACCTCGCGAGCCATACCTTCGACCCCAGCGCGATCTACGAGGTGGTGATCCCCAGCAGCTCGTACTCGTCGAGTGGCAGCGCGACATCCTGCGGCGGCACCAACCTGCAGTACTGCGCCTACCACGGTTGGATCGGCAGCGGCGCCAATGCCATCAAGTACTCGATCCAGCCCTACCCGAGCTGCAGCGGCTGCAAGGTCTCCGGTTGGTCGGACGTGCAGAACCAGGAGCATTTCGTCTGCCATGAGACCCGCGAAGCGGTGACCGACCCGACCGGCACCGGCTGGTACGACCGCCGTGGCTACGAGGCCGACGACAAGTGCGCCTGGTCGCCGGCGCCGTTCCTCGGCACGGGCGGCTACGCCTACCAGTACGAGTGGTCGAACGCCACTCGCTCCTGCGTCAAGACGCAGTAGCTCTCCCCCGGGCGCCGGCCGCGGCCGGCGCCCGTTCACCCTCCGTTCTCCGCCGCGCGAATTTCTCGGTGACCGCCAGCCCTTCGGCGCAGGCCCCCACACTATTGGGTAGCTGACCCGCCCCCGTGGACGGGTGTTCCGCCCTTCCGGGGCTCTTGGGCATCCTTCCGGGCCAGGAGGAGACCTTTTCACTACCCGCGTTGGTGGGAGTTGGCGGGCGTTGGGCGCTGTGGGCTTCGCACCATCGCGCTCGCTGCTCGCGGGGGAGCGTTTTCATTGCGGCGGCGAGGTGCGGCCATGAGGCTCGCGAACGAAGCCAACTGGGATCGCCTGATCAGGATGGTCGTGGCGGTCGTCGCGCTCGGCCTGGGATGGTCGGGCCTGCCTTCCCCCGACTGGGCCACGGGGCTGCAGCTCTTTGGCCTCTATCCGCTGGTAACCGGCATCCTCGGCTGGGACCCGCTCTACTCTCTGCTGCGCGTCTCCACCCTGCGCGACTGAGGCCGCCGGCAGACCGAGCCGGAGCGCCGCGGCCTGGGCGCCGGTGAGCCCCGGTCCGCTCCTTGCGCCCCGACCTCACTCCGGCTTAGGCTGCCGGCGTTGAGTCGATCTAACTTTCCTCACTTGCCCCTCCCCGCGATGGCCGTCGAGCCCGAGGAGGGCCTGCGCAGCCATCACGGTGAAGAAGGCTTCGTGCGCTCGCCGGAGATGACCCTCGGACGGCTGCGCTGGACCGTGCTCGCCGGCGCCGCGCTCTTCCTGGTGGTGCTCGAGTACGCCTTCTTCGTCCTCCTGCCGGTGCTCTCCACCTGGCGCGGGCGGGCCCTCTTCCTGTCGATCGCCGGCGTCGTCGTCTTCGCCTTTTCGATCGCTGTCTTCAGAATCCTCGAGCAGATGCAAAGCCAGCTGCGGCGGCGCAACCAGGAGCTTCTCGCGCTCAACGCCGCCGGGCTCGACATCATGGCCGAGCTCTCGCTCGAGGTGGTGCTGCAGAAGGTGGTCGACACCGCGCGCGAGCTGGTTTCGGCCCGTTACGCGGCCCTCGCCGTCTACCGCGGCGACGGCTCCATCCGCGCCTTCATCACCTCGGGGATCGCCGAGTCTCTCGTCCCGCAGATCGGCGATCCGCCGCGGGGCCGCGGCCTCCTGGGCCTGGTGCTCAACGAGGGGGAGCGGCTGCGGGTGGCTGACATCGACGCCCATCCGTCTTCCGTCGGTTTCCCGGACGGCCACCCGCGGATGCGCAGCCTCCTCGCCGTGCCGCTGGCCGGGGCGACGCCGTACCGCGGCAACCTCTACCTGACCGAGAAAGCCGGCGCCAGCGAGTTCAGCGAGGAGGACGAGGAGACGGTGGTGCGCTTCTCGGTGCAGGCGGCGATGGCGATCACCAACGCCCATCTCCACCACCAGGCGCGCGGCGTGGCGCGCTCCGAAGAGCGCCTGCGGCTGGCCCACGAGATGCACGATGGGCTCGCCCAGGTGCTCGCCTACGTCAACACCAAGGCGCAGGCGGTCCGTGAGCTGCTGCGCACCTCGCGGCCGAAGGAGGCGCTCGAGCAGCTCGACCAGCTCTCCGCTGCCGCCCGCGAGGTCTACGCCGAGGTGCGCGACGCGATCCTCGGCTTGCGGGTCACCTCGGCCTTCGGCAAACCGCTCGCCCGCATGCTGGGCGAGTTCATCGAGTCCTGGCAGGACCGCAGTGGCGTGCCGGTGACGAGCGAGATCCCCGAGGACCTCGCCGTGCCCCAGGCGATCGAGCTGCAATTGCTGCGGGTCGTTCAGGAAGCGCTCACCAACGTCCGCAAGCACGCCCAGGCCGAGCAGGCGTGGGTCGCGATGCGCCGCCAGGGGGACGTGCTGGTGATCACCGTCGAGGACGACGGGATCGGCTTCGACCTGCGACATCAGCGGCGCAGCGAGGTGCCGCGCTTCGGGCTGAAGACCCTGCAGGAGCGCGCCGAGGGCAGCGGCGGCAGCTTCGAGGTCGGCCCCCGTGAGGGAGGCGGAACGCGAGTTCTGGTACGGTTCCCTCTACGCCGTTCCTCGATCTCCGATCTCTTGGAGGAGACGTTCCATGCGGATTCTGCTGGCTGACGACCATGCCTTGTTCCGGGAGAGCCTGAAGAGCCTCCTCGAAGCCAAGGGCCTCATCGTGGTAGGCGAGGCCTCGAATGGCCGGCAGGCGGTGGAGATGGCCCGCCTGTTCAAGCCGGACGTGGTGTTGATGGACCTCGGCATGCCCGAGCTGGATGGCCTCGCCGCCACCCGCTTGCTCTCGGCCGAGCAGCCCGAGGTCAAGGTCGTGATCCTCACCGCCTCCGACGACGACGCCAGCCTCTTCGAGGCGATCAAGTCGGGGGCCCAGGGCTACATGGTGAAGAACCTCGAGTCGGACCGGTTCTTCACTCTCCTCTCCGGCGTGGCGGCCGGCGAGCCGGCGCTCACCCCGGCCCTCGCCCGCAAGGTGCTGCAGGAGTTCGCTCATCCCTCGCGCGCCGCCAAGAAGGACAACGATCCCGACGCCCTGACCTCGCGCGAGCAGGAGGTCCTCGAGCTGATGGTGCAGGGCGTGACCTCGAACCGCAAGCTCGCCGACCGCCTGGACGTTTCCGAGAACACCATCAAGTTCCACGTCCGCAACATCCTCGACAAGCTCCACCTGCACAACCGTGCCGAGGTGGTGAGCTACGCCCTGCGCCACAAGATCGTGGATGTCTGATCCCACCGTCCGGGAGGCGGCGGACGCGATCGCCGCCGCCGGTTGCTTCGCCCTCGACCTCGAGTTCGCTTCCGAAGGCCGCTACGTCCCCGAGCTGGCATTGGTCCAGGTCGCCTGGGGGGAGACGGCCGATCCCCAGGTCGCGGCGTTCGACCCCCTGGCCCTCGACCTCGCGCCCCTCTGGGAGCGGATCGTCGACCCGGCGGTCACCACCCTCCTCCACGCTGGCCAGGGGGACCTCTCTCTCCTCGCCTACCGCCACGGGCTGCAGGCGGCGACCGTGCGCGACACGCAGATCGCTGCCGCTTTCGCCGGTTTCCGCCCGCAGATGGGCTACGGCGCCCTGGTCGAGGAGCTCCTCGGCGTGCGCCTCGACAAGTCCCACCAGTTCACCCGCTGGCTCGCTCGGCCGCTCTCGGCGGCGCAGCTGCGCTACGCCCTCGACGACGTGCGCTACCTGCCGCGGCTGTGGGCGGCCCTCACCGAGCGGCTGGCAGCCCTCGGCCGGCTCGCCTGGGTGGAGGAAGAGAGCGCGCGCCTGGCCTACCAGGCAACCGTCCGCACACCGCCCGCGGAGGCCTACCTCCGGCTCAAACCGGGGCAGCGGCTGAGCCCCGTCGAGCTGGGGGTCTTGCGCGAGCTCGCCGCCTGGCGCGAGGAGGTGGCCCTCGGCACCAACAAGCCGCCCTCGTGGGTGCTCAAGGACCGTTCATTGGTCGTCCTCGCCAAGGCCAAGCCGGCCAGCCGGGAGGCGATCGCGGCGCTCACCTTGGAGCCCGCGGCGAGCGCCGAGCGCCACCGTGGCGCCCTCCTGGCGGCGGTCCGGCGCGGCAGGGCCGAGCCCCTTTCGGCGCCACGGGAGGTCCGTCTGCGGGGGCCGGCCAAGGAGCTCACCCGCCGGCTCCTCGAGCGCGTCGGGCAGCGGGCGGCGGCGGCGGGCCTCGCCGGCCACCTGTTGGCCAGCCGGGCCGACGTCGAGGCCCTGGTGCTCGCCGCCGAAGCCGGGGCCACCGCGCCGCCCGCTCTGCCTCTGTTCAGCGGCTGGCGGCGCGAGTTGGTGGGTCAAGAGCTGCTGGTCGAGCTCGGCTGGTTCTCACCGGCGGCCAGCTGAGCGGCGATCTCCCGCGCCAGGAGCGCGATCGAGAGGGGGGCCGAGCCCTCGGCGAGGTTGTGGACGGCGACCAGGGCCGGCAGGCCCCGGCGGCTGGCCTTGACGCAGAGCTGAGCGATCGCCCGGCGGTTCACCGGATCTTCTTCGACCAGCCTCGCGAAGGGCAGGCAGCGCTCGCGGGCCGTGGCGTAGCTCCAGCTCGGACGCACTACCCAGCGCACGAAGAGCGCGGGAGCGCTGCCGGCGTCGACGGCCACGACCTGGCGGCGCAGGTCGGGCATCCCACCGTAGACCGAGAGGCAGTGGCAGGCTCCCGCCGCGCGGAGCGCCGCGGCGTAAGCCGGCACCAGGAGCTCTGCCGAGCGCAGCTCGATGGCGTAGAACGGGCCGCGGGGTAGCGCCGCGAGAAAGTGCCCCAGGGCCTCGGCAAAGGCCTCAGGCGAGGTGGCCAGGGGGCCGGTCGCGGTGGTGGGGGAGAACTGGAAGAGGATGCCGCCGGTCCTGGTCCCCAGGCCTTCCAGGATGGGGCCGATCACCTCCTCGCTGGCGTAGGGCGGGTCGAGGAAGCGGCGGTTGGCCTGGCCGCGCAGGGCGCCGTAGCGGGGTTGGTCGGGGAACCGCGGCAGGGTCAGGGCCTCGTGGGCCTTGACGAAGAAGCGGAAGTCGGCGGGCACCACGTCGGCGTAGGCGGCCAGCTCGCGAGCCGGGACCGGTGCGTAGTAGGTGCGGTCCACGCCGACGGCCTTGAGCAAGGGATGGCGGGCATAGGCAGAAAGGCCGTGGCGGGCGAGCTGGCCCTCGGAGTAGGTACGGTCGTAGACCAACCCTGCCCAGCCGGGGAAAGACCACGTGGATCCCCCCAGCCAGAGCCCCGCTGGCATCCGGCCGGCGAGGGCCGTGAGCTCGTCGTCGAGCGCTGCGGCACCCACCGGCTGGCACGCGCTGGGCTGCGGGGAGCTCTCGGCGAAGAGGGAGGCCTGGGCCGCTGGCCGGCGGGTCGGCATCCTCGGCAGCGCTCCGGCGCCTCAGAGCTTGCCGGCGGCGAGGGCGTCGTAGGGCGGTGCCAGCCGCAGTCGCAGGCAGCGGCGGCCCTTCTCTTCGAGGGCGCGGGCATCGCCGATCGCCTGCGCCGCCGCCAGCGTACCGAAGCCGTAGGGCTCGCCGGGAATCGCCGGACCCGCCTCGTCGTGGGCTGGCAGCAGTTGGACGAAGAGCCCGCCGGGCGGCCCACCCTTGTGGTATTGGCCGGTCGAGTGGAGCATCCGCGGTGCATAGCCGAAAGTCGTCGCCAGGCCGTGCTCGGTGAGCAGCCGCGCCCTGAGCGCTGTCACCGCCGTTTCCAGCTCGCGGCTCTCGCCGAGGTAGGCCATCAAGGCGACGAAGCTCGCTGGCGCGCCGGCGAGGGCGGTCGCCAGGCTGCCACCGGCCGCGACCTCCGGCAGAGCGCCCGTGGCCCGGTAGTCGGTCAACAGGCTGCGGGTGATCCTCTTGCTCGATTCGACGTCCGGCTGATCGAAGGGGTGGATCCCCAGCAGGTGCCCGGCCACCGCCGTCGCGAACTCCCAGCGGAAGAGCTCGCCGCCGAGGTCGTAGGGGTCGAGCAGGGGGAGCACGACGACGGGCTGGCCACCGGCGGCGAGGGCCGCGACCTGAGCGTCGAGGGCCGCGTTGTCGTCGCCCATCAGGCGCAGGGCCACGAACAGGCGGTCAGCGGCGTAGCGCCCGGGCGCTGCGCAGGGCTCGCCAGCGATCGGCAGGATGCCCTTGCCCTCCTTGCCCGTCGACTCGGCGAGCAGCTGCTCGGCCCAGAGGCCGAAGGCGGCGAGGGCGGGCGAGGTGAGGAGCGTGGCCTTGTCGCGCCCGGCTCTCGCCGCCACGCCGAGGATCGCGCCCAGCCGCGCCCCGAGGTTCTCGGCCGCCGGCGTGCTGGCGTTCGAGGCCTTGCTCATCGACAGGGCCCGCATCAGCAGGCGGTCGAGCGAGAGGTCGAGGAGGGCCGCCGGCACCATCCCGAAGTGCGACAGCACGGAGAAGCGGCCACCGAGGTCGGGCCGGTTCTCGAAGGTACGCCGGAAGCCGCGCTCGGCGGCCAGCTTGGCGAGGGCCGTCCCCGGGTCGGTGATCGCGACGAAATGCCCGCCGGCCGCCGCGCCGACGCTGGCCACGGTCTCGGCCCAGAAAAAGTGGTAGAAGGCGTTGATCTCGGCCGTGGTGCCCGACTTGCTGCCGACCAGGAAGAGGGTCGTCGCGGGGTCGATCGCCTGCCGCACTGCCGTGACCCAGGCCGGCACCGTTGAGTCGAGGACGGTCAGCCGCGGGGCGCCTGCGACGCGCGGAAAGCTGCTGCGCAGCACCTCGGCACCGAGGCTCGAACCGCCCATGCCGAGGAGCACCACGTCGGTGAAGCCGGCGGACCGCACTTCTTCGGCGAAGGCGGCGAGCTCGCCGCGGGCGGCGGTGAGCTGCTCGGGAAGGTCGAGCCAGCCGAGGCGATCGACCACCTCGGCGGGCCCCTTGCCCCAGACCCCGGGGTCGCGCTGCCAGATCCGCTCGATGGTCCGTTCGCGGTCGAGGGCAGCGAGCGCCGATTGCAGCGGGCTCGCCAGGTCGCCGAGGCTCTCGAGCCCGTGGATCCCCATCTCCTCGAAGTCGATCTCCATGCCCCCTCCCTCTGCGCGCGGCGCGGCCAGCAGGACGAGGTTCGATTGTAGCCCCGCGGGGGAGCTTCAGGCGAAGAGGAGCTCGGAGGCGGCCGGCAGCGAGCCGTCGCCCCGCAGCAGCTCGCTGGCGGCTGTCGCCGGCATGGGGCGCCCGAAGAGGAAACCCTGCGCCTCGTGGCAGCGCAGGCCGAGCAGGCGGTTCACCTGCTCGGGCCGCTCGACGCCTTCGGCCACCACCTCGAGATCGAGGCTGCGTGCCATGGCGAGGATCGCCCGCACGATCTCCTCGCTGGTCGAGCGGCTCTCGAGGTTGTGAATGAAGGAGCGATCGATCTTCAGGCCGGCGATCGGCAGCTGGCGCAGCGAGGCGAGAGAGGAATAGCCGGTGCCGAAGTCGTCGAGGGAGATCTTGATCCCCATCTCGCGCAGCCGCAGCAGGCTGGCCGCGGCCAGCTCCGCCTGGCTCATCACCAGGTTCTCGGTGATCTCGATGCGCAGGCCCGAGGCGGGCAGCAGGGTCTCGGCGAGGATGGCGGCGATCCGTGAGGCGAGGTCCGGCAGCAGGAGCTGCTCGCTCGTCAGGTTGACCGCCACGTAGAGCTCACCGTTGGCGCCGAAGCCGAGGTCCTGCCAGCGGCGCAGCTGCGAGCAGGCCTCGCGCAGGGCCCACCAGCTGATCGGCACGATCAGCCCGGTTTCGAGGGCGGTGCCGAGGAAGGCGCTCGGCGCCAGGATGCCGCGCTCCGGGTGGCGCCAGCGCAGCAACGCCTCGAAACCGCGGACCGTGCCGTCGAGCAGGCTGACCACCGGTTGATAGAGCAGCACGAGGTCCTCGTCGAGGATCGCCCGCCGCAGGTCGGTCTCCAGCCGCAGCTGCTCGACGGCCTCGAGATGGAGGCCGGGATCGTAGAGGCGCTGGCGGCCGCCGCCCTGCTCGCGGGCGCGCTGGGCGGCGATCTCGGCGTCGCGCAGCGCCTCGTCGGCGGCGTCGTAGGCCACCAGGCTGGGAACAACGCCGATGCTCGCCGTCAGCACCACCTCCTCGCCCTCGAGCAGCAAGGCGGACTCGACTCGCTGGCTCAGCCGGCGAGCGATCCGCTCGGCGCCGTCTTCGCTGTCGAGGCTCTCGAGGAGGACGCCGAAGTGGTGGTTGCCGAGGCGGGCCACGGTGTCCTCCTGGCGCAGGGCGCCTTCGAGGCGCTCGGCGAGGGCCCGCAAGGCGATCTCGCCGGGCCGCCGGCCGAGGCTGCCCTGGACGGCCGGGAAGCGGTCGATCTCGATCCACAGCAGGGCCGCGTGCGGCTCCGGGTGGCGCGACAGACGGCGCAGGGCGAAACCGATCCGCTCGCTCAGCAGGGCGCGGTTGGCGAGGCCCGTCAGCGGGTCGTGGAGGACCTCGAAGAGGGCCTGGTCGCTGGCGTTCTTGCGATCCGTGATGTCGACCATGAAGCCCTCGAGAGCGGCCGGGGTGCCGTCTTCGCCGGGCGCGAAGCTGCCGCGGTCCCACACCCACCGCTCGCCGCCCGGCAGGGCCAGGCGGTAGATGGCCTGGAAGGGACGGTCTTCGAGGCGGGCGCTGTCGAGCTCGCGCAGGAGGCTCGCGCGGTCCGCCGGATGGGCGAGGTCGAGCAGGCTCCTGCCCTCCTCGACCAGGTCCTCGGCAGCGATGCCAAGCAGCTCACGGGCGCTGGTGCTCACCGCTAGGAAGCTGCCATCGGGGCGGCAGCGATAGACGATCCCCGGCAGGCGGGCGCACAGCGTGCCCAGCTCGTCGGCCACCGGCTGTCCGCGCTCGCGCCACCGCAGGAACGCGATCCCGCCGACAGCGAGCAGGCTCATCAAGAGCGGAACAACGGCGAAGCTCACATTTGGGTTCCTTCTCTCCGTAGTTGCCAGACACACCGCGGGAGTGGACAGACTCCCTTCGAAAATCCGACCACTCGCCCGCGGCGACCGAGAAGGACGGCGGTGAAGGGCGAGGACGCGGGCTAGAATCGGCCCGGCCGGCGATGCCTCGATAGGGGTCGGACGCCGCCGAGGAGGAGCCGGATGCGACGCCAGAGCAAGCCCCGATCGGCCACCTCGAGCCCAGCCGCCGCGGGCCCAGCCAGCTTGAAGCGGGCCATCGCGATCCGGGCTGGGGTGTGCGCGGTGCCGCCCAGGCGGGTGGCACGACGGTGGTGCGGCCTGGCCGCTCCGGCGGGCGTGCTCCTCGCCGTGCTGCTCGCCAGCGCCTGCACCCCGGCGCCGGCACCCACGCGGCCGGGAGCGCCTCGGCTCGTCCTCTGCGTGGTCGTCGACCAGCTGCGCGCCGATTACCTGGAACGGTTCCGCCCCCTCTTCCAGCACGGCTTCAAACAGCTGCTGGAAGAGGGCGTGGTCTTCACCGAGGCCCATCACGACCACGCCGTGACCACCACCTCGCCGGGCCATGCGACGCTGGCGACAGGCTTGTGGCCAGCCCACCACGGCATCGTCGACAACGAGTGGTTCGACGACGAGGCCGGCGAGGTCGTCTACTCGGTCGCGGACGACAAGGACGGCACGTCGCCCCGCCGCCTGCTCGGTGCCACGCTCGGCGACTGGCTCAAGCAGGCCGACGGCCGCTCGCGGGTCTTCGCGGTGAGCGGCAAGGACCGCGGCGCCGTGCTCTCTGCCGGCCAGCTCGCCGACGGCGCCTTCTGGTACGACCGCCGCACCGGCGGCATGAAGGGCAGCCGCTACTACCGCCAGCCCAGGCCCCCCTGGCTCGCCGAGCTCAACCACCGCGGCCTCGCCGACCCGCTGCTGGGGCGGGCGTGGGAGCGGTTGCCCGCCGTCGCCGGCCAGCCGGCCGACGCGGCGCTCGGTGTCGAGGTGCTCGACCGCGGCCTCTTCCCCCGTGGCTTCCCCCACGTCTACGGCGGTAACGGCCTCACCCTGAGCCCGGACGAGGACTTCTACGACAGCCTGGCCGACACGCCCTTCCTCGACGAGATCACCGCGGCGACCGCCGAGGCCCTGCTCGCCGGGGCGGACCTTGGCCGTGACGGCAGCCCGGACCTGCTGGCCGTCTCGTTCTCGGCCGTCGACATCGTCGGCCACGCCTTCGGCCCCAACAGCCCCGAGGCCCTCGACACCGTGCTCCGCCTCGACCGCCTGCTCGGCGAGCTGCTCGCCGCCGTCGATCGCCAGGTCGGCCTCGCCAACGTCATCGTCTCGCTCTCCGCCGACCACGGCGTGGTGCCGTTGCCCGAGTACCAGGCCCTGGCCGGCCTGCCGGGCCGCCGGCTCGACACTGCGAGCCAGCTCTGCATCCAGGGGGTCGAGGGCCGCCTCGAGGCACAGCTCGGCGCCAGCGAGGGGCCCTGGCTGCGGCCCGGGCGGCGCTACGGCACCGCCGCAGCCGGGCGGCCGGAGCTCGAAGCCACCCTGCGACGCGAGCTCGCGGGGTGCCCTGGGGTGGTGCGGGTGTGGGTGCGCTCAGAGCTCGCCGGAGCGCCGCTCGCCGACCCCGTGGGCCGCCTCTACCAGCACAGCTTCCGCGCCGGCCGCAGCGGCGACTTCTTCATCCAGTTCACCGAGGGCTACCTGCCGCTCGCCGGCAGCGGCACCACGCATGGCTCGCCCTACGACTACGACAGCCACGTGCCCTGGCTGCTGCGCCTGCCGGCGGCGCGTCCGGCGGTGGTCGACGCCCCCGTGCACACGGTGGACGTCGCGCCGACCCTCGCCCGCCTGCTGGGCGTCAAAGTGCCGACAGGGCTCGACGGTGAGGACCGCGCGGGCCTGTTGCCGCCCAGCCCCTAGCCCAGCTCCCGCAGTTCACCTGTAGCGCCCGCCGGATTTCGGCGGGCGCAGGTTGGCAAGGCGTTGACGCCTCTGCATTGCGCGCTCGAAAAGTCCGTGCAGTGCCGACCAACCCTCTCTTTTCAAAGGTTCGCGGTGAGAAAACCGGCTCGGAGCGAGGCCGCGGTACCGGCGTCACAGCACTCGGAACAAGGACGGCAAGGCGCGACGAACTGCGAAAGTCGGGCTAGCTCGGCGCCGGCGCCTCGCGGGCGAGGAAGGCCATCACGGAAGGCCGGGCGACGGTCGTCAAGGTGACGACGATCGCGAAGGCCCCGGCGACGCTCGCCACCAGCGGCACGTTGTGGCGAGCGAGGTCGCCCAGAAAGCCGGCGAGGGCCATGCCCAGGGGCATCGCGCCTCCCGCTACCATCGCCAGCACGCCCATCAACCGGCCGCGCATCTCCGGCGCCGCACCGCCCTGGAGGAGGGTCAGCACGTAGACGTTCACCAGCCCGGTCGCCACCCCGAGCACGACGGCGCAGACGAGCGCCAACCAGGGGACGGTGAGCCAGCCGATCACGGGGATCATGCCGGCGACGGTGAGCATCGCCGCCGCGACCAGGCGAGCCCGTGCCGCCGGCGAGGGGCGCAGCACGCCGGCGGCGAGGAACCCCACCACCGTCCCCAGGCTGAGCGCGGCGAGCAGGTAGCCGTACCACTCGGCGCTGCGTCCGAGGCGGTCGCGAACGAAGAACGGCAGCAGCACCAGGAGAGGCGCCGAGAGGAAGTTCATGCAGGTCGCCGCCAGCACCAGCTCCCGCAGCCCGGGCGAGTGCAGCAGGTAGCGGAAGCCGGCGGCCATCTCGGCGCGGTAGCGCCGCCAGCCCCGTTGCGCGGGCGCCTCGCTCGCGGCGGGCGCCGGCGCGCGGGGTGGCCGGATGCTCGCCTCGCAGCCAGCGGCGAAGAAGAAGCTGAGCGCATCGGCGAGGAGGAGGAGCGGTGCCCCGAACCGGGCGAAGAGCAGGCCGCCGACGCCCTGGCCGAGGAGCACCGAGAGCTGGACGGCCACCTGGTTGAGCGAGTTCGCCGCCGCCAGCTTCGCCTTGGGGACGAGGTCCGGGATCAACGAGCCGACGGCCGGGCTGATCAGGGCGAGCAGCGTGCCGCAGACGAAGGCGACCGGAAAGAGCACCGGCAGGGCCTGCCGCGGATCGTCCACCCGATGCACGGTCCAGGCGAGGAGACCCAGGGCGACGCCGGAGAGGGCATCCGAGACGACGAGGACGCGCAGCCGGGAGAAGCGATCGGCGATCACACCGCCGAGCGGCGCGAGGGCCACCGCCGGCAGCGTGGTGGTCGCCATCAGCAGGCCCATCAAGCTCGATGAGCCGGTGGCCTGCATCATCCAGTACATCATGGCGAGGGCGAAGGCCCGGTTGCCGAGCTGGCTCACCCACTGGCCGGACCACAGCAACACGAAGTCGCGGTTGAACAAGCGTGCAGGGCCGTCGGCGGCCGAGGTGGCGGCAGGGTGACCGGGCAGCTCGTCGGGCATCGGGCGTCTCCTGACCGAGCCACTGCGGGCAGCGCTCGAGAGGGTGGGCGGTGGCTCCTGGCTTCGTCGGCTCCTGAGTGCACCGGGCGGCGCTCGCCGTGACCGCAAAGAGCGTTCTGATAAAGGTTTTTCGACAGCACGAGGCTCTTGCGCAACCTTGCCGAGCGAACGTTCGGCGTGCCCGGACCTGCGCTATGATCCCCCGCCAATATGCAGCGCAAAACCCAACAACGTAGCGCCATCCGTTCCGCGATCGTCGCCGCTGACCGTCCGATGTCTCCCCAGGAGATCCTCGTCGCGGCCAAGCTACAGACCCCCGGTCTGGGTATTGCGACGGTCTACCGCAACCTCCGCACCTTCCTCGAGGAAGGCTGGCTGC
>WBZL01000816.1_pt1 | contig 34513 bp, 39 predicted proteins | sample 5204291 | NCBI WGS metagenome assembly WBZL01 (sample SAMN12344345, study PRJNA552823) | activated sludge metagenome | biome: Activated sludge suspended growth; feature: Nitrification reactor; material: Wastewater; isolation source: activated sludge from nitrification reactor of wastewater...
ACGCTGCACGGCCAGATTGCCCAACATCAAGACCGTGTCCAGATAGACATGAGGGTTGAGGAAGGTGAGCGCCAAGGTGGTGGCCACCACTGACCCGCGTGCCAAATCGCCCTGTTCGGCGCGCAACCCGTTGGTCGACTCGATCGCTGCCCGAAATGACTTCGTGGCAAACCAGAACAGATATGCCGCACCGACCCACTTCAACGTGTTGAGCAACTCAGGGCTTCGTTGGACCAACACGCCCAGCCCCGCAGTGCCAGCGGCGATCAGGAAGATGTCGGCCACGATGCAGATCGCCACCACTTCGAGCACGTGATTGCGACGGATGCCTTGGCGTAGTACCCAGGCATTTTGGGCGCCGATCGCCACGATCAGACCCAACCCGGCAAACAACCCTGCAAAAACACTCTGTGTCACTCGCCGGACCTTACTGTGCATCTTGGGTCCATGCGCCCACTAGGCTGCGATCATGGGCAAACAAGAAGATTTTGTGCTGCGTGCTTTGGAAGAGCGAGATGTCCGCTTCGTGCGCCTGTGGTTCACCGATGTGCTCGGCTTCCTGAAATCTGTGTCGATCGCGCCAGCCGAGCTTGAAGGGGCCTTCGAAGAAGGCATCGGTTTTGACGGATCAGCCATTGAAGGCTTCACGAGAGTCACCGAGGCTGACATGCTGGCCCACCCCGACCCAGCCACCTTCCAATTGCTGCCTTGGCGCGGCGAGAGCCCCTCAACAGCTCGGATGTTTTGCGATATTGCGATGCCCGATGGCTCACCGTCGTACGCCGATCCGCGCCATGTGCTCAAGCGGACCCTGCAACGGGCGGGGGAGAAGGGGTTCACCTTCTACACCCACCCAGAGATCGAGTTCTACCTCTTCAAGGGCAAACCAGAAGGCGGAGGTGACCTCGAACCAGTCGATCGCAGCGGCTACTTCGACCACACCGCCCAGTCACGCGGGTCAGACTTTCGTCGCGAGACGATCAACATGCTCGAGTCGATGGGGATCTCGGTCGAGTTCAGCCACCATGAGGCGGGGCCTGGGCAACAGGAGATCGACCTGCGTTATGCCGACGCCTTGTCGACCGCAGACAACATCATGACCTTCCGCACCGTGGTGCGCGAGGTGGCCCTGAGCCAGGGCATCTGGGCGAGTTTCATGCCCAAGCCGTTCACCGAGCATCCGGGCTCTGGCATGCACACGCACGTCTCGCTATTCGAAGGCGACACCAACTCCTTCTTCGAGGCAGGCGCGGAATACCAACTCTCCAAAACCGCCCGACACTTCATTGCGGGCATCTTGCGCCATGCCGGAGAGATCACCTGTGTGACCAACCAGTGGGTCAACTCCTACAAGCGGCTGATCGGGGGCGGGGAGGCTCCGTCGTACATCTGTTGGGGACACAACAACCGCTCGGCCATGGTGAGGGTGCCGATGTACAAGCCCAACAAGGGGCAGTCGGCCCGGATCGAGTTGCGAAGCATCGACGCGGCCTGCAATCCCTATCTCGCCTTTGCGACGGTGCTGGCGGCGGGCATGAAGGGATTGGAGGAAGAATACGAGCTGCCTCGCGAGGCCGAGGACGATGTCTGGTCGCTGACCGACCGCGAACGTCAAGCACTGGGTCTTCAGCAACTCCCCAAGAACCTCCATGACGCGATCAAACTCGCCGAAGAGTCGGAGTTGTTGGCCGAGACCTTGGGGGAGCATGTCTATGAGTTCTTCTTGCGCAACAAGCGCAAGGAATGGGAGGAATATCGAGGACAGGTGTCTGCGCATGAGCGAGACACCATGTTGCCTGTGTTGTGATGTTTTCCCGGACCCAACTGCTGCGCTTGGGCTTTGCTGACTCCCAGCAGGCTGCCGAGGGGGTGGCCCGACTGGGGATGAGCGCACCAGAGATCCTGCCAATGATTGGCCGGACTGCTGAGCCTCAACGGGCTCTGGATGGGTTGCTGGCCTTGCTCGATATTGCGCCCGATGCACAAGTGTTGTTGGCAACGATCTGTGATGATCAGGCCACTGCCTTGCGGCTCTTGTCAGTCTTGGGGGCCAGCGAAGCCCTCGGAGACCACCTTCTGCGCCACCCCTCCCACTGGCGAGAGTTGGTTGGCGAAGATCAGGGAATCACCAGACCGACGGCTGCAGCCATGAGGTCTGGCCTGGTGTCGGCAGTCCAGGGGTTGGACCCCGCAGCAGGTGCCGATGCTCTGCGCGTGGAATATCGAAGACAGTTGCTCCGGCTGGCTGCCCGGGATCTGGCGGACGGCCTGGCGCTGGATGATGCGGCGGCCGAACTCTCCGACCTAGCGGCAGGCACGCTCGAGGCCGCACTGGTGCTTGCCAGAGCAAAGATCGGTGAGGCCGCTGAAGGCTGCCGCCTGGCCGTGATCGCCATGGGCAAGTGCGGTGGGCACGAGCTCAACTACGTCAGTGATGTTGACGTGCTCTTCATCGCCCAAGCCGTCGAGGGGCACAGCGAGCAGGCCGCGCTCAAGGCGGCCACTCAGGTGGCTTCGGCCATGATGCAGATCTGCTCTGACCAGACTGCCGAAGGCACGATTTGGCCCGTTGATCCAAATCTGCGCCCAGAAGGTCGCAGTGGCCCTTTGGTGCGCACTTTGGCCAGCTATTGCGGCTACTACGAGCGCTGGGCCAAGACTTGGGAGTTCCAAGCCCTTCTCAAGGCACGTCCGGTTGCCGGAGACGTTGATCTGGGCCGCGAGTTCATTGCGATGACCAATCCAATGGTCTGGACTGCAGTCGAGCGTGATGGTTTCGTCGAGGAAGTCCAGGCCATGCGGCGTCGGGTCCTGGACAACATCCCTGCTGATGAGATGTCGCGACAACTGAAGCTGGGTCCCGGTGGCTTGCGCGACGTGGAGTTCGCAGTCCAATTGCTCCAGATGGTGCACGGGCGCACTGATGAGGCGGTGCGGCCACCCACCACCTTGAGCGCGTTGGCTCGCTTGACCGAGGGCGGATATGTGGGGCGTGCCGACGGTCAGGCCCTGAACGAGGCCTATGCCTTCTTGCGCACCATGGAGCACCGCATCCAGATGTTCCAATTGCGGCGCACCCACGTCGTACCTTCTGACGAAGAGTCGCTGCGTCGGCTTGGGCGCTCAATGGGCTTCCTGCGAGATCCCGTAGCCGAGCTCGACCGGCAGTGGGCCCATCATCGTCGCGAGGTACGCCGACTCCACGAGCGGCTCTTCTATCGGCCATTGCTCACTGCTGTCGCCCAGATCAGCAGTGATGAAGCCCGGCTGAGCCCAGGTGCTGCCAAGGAACGGCTTGCGGCCTTGGGATATCTCGATCCGGCTGCTGCCTTGCGTCACTTGGAGGAGCTAACTGCGGGGGTGAGTCGTACGGCGGCCATCCAGCGCACGCTCCTGCCAGCAATGTTGGGTTGGTTTGCCGATGCCCCCGACCCTGATGCTGGCCTCCTTGGCTTTCGGTGGATCAGCGAAACCTTGGGAGCTACACATTGGTATTTGCGATTGCTCCGGGACGAGGGGGAGGCGGCTCACCGAATGGCCCGGATGCTGGCCACGAGCCGCTATGCCACCGACCTGCTTCGACGCGAGCCAGAAGGTGTGGCCCTGCTTGGTGAGGAAGGTCTGGCTCCGCTGTCTGGGGAGGTGATCGCGCGCGAGATGCACTCAGCCGCGTCACGAAGGAAGGACACGCAGGATGCAGTAGTTGCGATCCGGGCGATCAGGAGACGAGAGTTGCTCCGGATCAGTGTGGTGGATCTTTGCGAGTCTGAAGACGTCTCAGTGGTCGCCAATGCTTTGACCGACCTGACCACTGCCTCGCTTGACGCCGCGCTCGCCGCAGTGACCCGAGGAGTCGAGCATGAGCGAGGAGTAGGCTTCCCAGCCCGCATGGCGCTCGTGGCAATGGGCCGCTATGGCGGACATGAGCTTGGTTATGGCTCTGATGCTGACCTGATGTATGTCTACGATCCGACCGGCGACCCGCAGATAGCCGCATCTATGGCCAAGGAGATCACAACTAGGCTCGCGCAGCTTCTCGCCGTACCTGGTAGCGATCCGGTCTTGGAGATCGATGCCTCGCTGCGCCCAGAAGGGCGGCAGGGGCCGATGGTGCGCACTTTGGCTTCCTATTCGGCCTATTACGCCAAGTGGTCACAGGTCTGGGAAGCGCAGGCGCTGCTTCGGGCTGACCCGTTGATCGGCGATCCTGGATTGCGTGCGGAGTTCAGGGAACTCATCGATCCGTTGAGATATCCAGACTCGGGCCTGGATGCAAAGGAAATCACCGAGATCCGGAGGATAAAGGCGCGTGTCGATGAGGAGCGCCTGCCGCGCGGAGCTGACCCTGCCACGCATTTCAAGCTCGGTCGAGGTGGCCTTTCTGACATCGAATGGACCATCCAGTTGCTCCAAATGCAGTACGCCGGCCGGTTCCCGCAGTTGCAGACCACCAAGACTCTTGAGGCGCTGGCGGCCGCGGCCGAAGCTGAGTTGATCGATGCAGAGGATGCCGCCCAACTCGGACTCGCCTGGCGGCTGGCGAGCCGGGCCCGCAACGCGACCGTGCAGGTGCGCGGCAAGCCCAGTGACCAGTTGCCTCGTGATGCCCGCGAGCGGGCTGCGGTCGCGACGATCTTGGGCTATGGGCCAGGTTCGACCGATGAGATGCTCAACGACTATCTGCGCACCGCCCGTCAAGCCAGAGGCGTAGTGGACAAGATCTTCTGGGGTGACTGACTCAGCTCCCAACTGGGTGGTTTATACCACTATCAGCGATTTGTCAGATATCGTTACGGGATGCCGGTCTTTATGAATCGAGTCGCTCGGATCGCCATGATCATCATGGCTTCGCTGCTATTGGTGGCTACCTCGTGTTTGCTCAATCAGGGTGCAAATGCCGTCACCGATGCCAAGTCGAGCCAGTCGATCCACTCATCCGGCGGGCACTCTGTCAATGCCAAGCAGACAAAGCGTAGGCAGCCCAAGAAGGCCAAGAAGGGGAAGAAGGCCAAGCAGGGCAAGAAGTGTCGCAAGGGCAAGAAGGGCAAGAGATGCCGCTCAGGGCAGACCCGGCACAATATCGCTCCGGCAAGATGCCCCTTGGTTGCCTCACCCACCTCGGCCAACCCGATTGTGCGAGACGAAATGCCGATCTACGACGGGCCTCAAGATCCGGTCAACTCTCATTACAAGGCGGCCACAGGCGTCAACAAGGCCTTGCTTGGCAAGATCGCGCTCACTCCCAAGGTGATGTGGATCGGCCCGAAGATCACGCCAGCCCAAATTGCCTCTCAGATCAACTTCTACATCCAAGACAGCCAGAAGGGCGACCCCAACAAGCGCATCCAGTTGGCACTCTTCGGGCTCTTCCCTCGAGGTGAGGATGCTCGACACATCCCGCTGACTGATGCTGAGGTCAACAACTACCGAGCCTGGATTGATGCAGCCGCCAATGCGCTGGGTCAGACGAAGGCGCTGATCGTCTTGGAGCCTGACTTGGCAGTCAACTTCAAGGGAGCCAATCCTGCACTCAAGATGCAATTGGCCAGGTATGCCGCTCAAAGGCTGTCCCAAAATCCAAATGCCGTCATCTATCTGGACGGCAGTGATGGTGACTGGCTGACCGTGCCCGAGGCGACTTCCATGCTCATCCAAGCCGGAGTCCAATACATCCGCGGCTTTGCGCTCGGCGCCACGCACTATGCAGATGTGGGTCAAAATCTTGCCTTTGGTGAGCAGGTGTCAGCCATGCTCGCTGGATGTGGCTATCCAGGTAAGCACTATGTGGTGGACACCTCTGACACCGGCGCACCTTTCACCTGGAAGCAGTACTACGCGGCTCATCCACGCGGCGTCTTCGACAATGCTGAGGTCTGCACGGCAAGAGGGCAGGCTCGCTGCATCACCCTTGGGCAACAGCCGACAACAGCCACGGGTGCCGCCCATGCTGATGCGCTGTTGTGGTTCGGTCGCCCCTGGCTCTTCATGCAGGCCTGGCCATTCGACATGGGGCGGGCCTTGGCTGTGGCCTCGACCACGCCGTACTGACGCACCTGAGTCAAACATCTGGCGGGCCGTAGGATTTGCCCGTGAATACTTCAGTTGAGAATGACGCAGTCTATGTGACCAAACAAGACGGCGTAGCCACCTTGTGGCTCAATAGGCCCGCAAAACGCAATGCGATCACCAACGAGATGTGGCGGGCGATCGGTGATCAGGTCAATGGGCTTCGTGGAGACCCAGAGGTGCGACTCCTTGTCTTGCGTGGTGTGGGCGACCACTTCTGCGCGGGGGCAGACATCCATGGTCTGGCGCAGATGTCACTGCGCGAATACCACGAAGCCAACCAATACGCCGATCAGTCACTGGCGACCTTCCCGATGCCGACGGTGGCCTTCATCACCGGATCTTGCATCGGTGGTGGTGCCGAGTTGGCGAGCTGCTGTGACCTGCGGATTGCTGCAACCGGATCGAAGTACGGAATCACCCCAGCGCGCTTGGGGATCATCTATCCCGCTTATGCCCTTGAGCGGGTGACCCGACTGATTGGGCCATCTGCCACCAAACAACTGCTCTTCACCGGCGACATCGTTGCTGATCACGAAGCCTTGCGGATCGGTTTGATCAATGAGCTCGTGCCCATTGATGCAGCCGAGACTCGTCTGGCTGAGTTGGTGGCCACCTTGCTGGAGCGTTCGCTATTGACTCAAGTCGGCACGAAAGAGATGGTCGAGCAAATTGCCGATGCGGGTCAGGTGTCAGACAGTCTCAACGAACGCTGGCATGACATCATCGACACGGCTGCGGACATGCATGAAGGCATTGCGGCCTTTGCTGACAAGCGCAAACCGAGTTTTTCTTGGCGTCCGACACAAGCAGGAGCGAGTGACCGATGAAAGCCCCCAGCCCATGGCGCCCAGACAAGCTGCCGCTCCTACCTGCATTCGGGGCGCTGACTTGGGCATGGTTGGCCTTGACACCTTCGTTGTTGCCTCGCCCAGGCTTGTTTCAAGGGCTGCTCTGCGCCGTTGCCGGGCTGATTGGCTACGCCTTGGGGGCACTCTTCGACTGGGCGATTTCTTCAATTGGCGTGAAGCTCACTGATCGTCAACGCCGGATCGCCCGGCAATCCCTTGCGGGTCTGGCCGTCGTCGGCACCGTGTTGATGCTGATCTTCAATGTGCTTTGGCAACGTAAGTTGCGCTCCTCGATCGGGCACGAGGCTTTGACGTGGAGTTATGTGCCGCTGCTCTTGTTGACGGCAGTCGTGCTTTTCGCCCTGCTGATGATCCTGATCAGGTTGGTGCGTGCCTTCGGGCGCCGCACCAGTCGATTGATCAACCGAATCATGCCTCCCAGGATGGCTGCAGTCGTGGCACTGGTACTGGTCACCCTGGTCACCTATGGCACCTTCAACCGAGTGGTCTTCGACAATGTGGTTGAGGGCTTGGATGCCAGTTTCATGGCTATCAATCAGGAGTTCAGCACCGACCTCCCAGCACCAACCAGCCCCAACCTGTCTGCCGGACCTGACTCATCGATGAAGTGGAAGGAACTGGGTCGCCAAGGTCGCTTGTTCATCCACAGTGCCCCCAGTGCCGATGACATCACGGCCTTCGCTGGCAAGCCTGGCTTGCAGCCAGTCCGGGCCTATGTGGGCGTGGGTACTGATGGCGAGATCGACCTGCGCCAGGAGGCTCAACTTGCCGTCACTGAGTTGGAGCAGATCGGCGGCTTTGACCGGGCCGTACTCAACGTCGCCACCGGTACCGGTCGAGGCTGGGTCAACGAGAATCAAGCCCAAGCCCTGGAGTACATGTGGGGCGGAGACACCGCCACGGTCAGTATGCAGTATTCCTACCTACCAAGCTGGATGTCCTTCTTGGCTGACGGTGACCGCTCCCAAGAGGCCGGCCGGATGCTCTTCGAGGCCGTCTATGCACACTGGCTGGAGCTCCCTGAGGATGCCCGCCCGAAACTGGTGGTCAGCGGTGAGAGCCTGGGGTCCTTCGGGGGAGAGGCGGCCTTCTCAGGAGCTCAAGACATGGCTGAGCGCACATCGGGTGCACTCTTCGTTGGACCCACTGCAAACAACACCTTGTGGCAGCAGTTCACAGACGAGCGCGACAAAGGCACCTTGGAGATCGCCCCGATCTACCAAGGAGGCCAGACTGTCCGATTCTCAGATGGCGGCAAAGACTGGCCTGGCACGAGCGACGAGTGGGCTCAGCCTCGAATCGGCTATCTGCAACATCCCAATGACCCCGTCACCTGGTGGGACTTTGCCTTGGCCTTCAACAAACCGGACTGGTTGTCCGAAGACCGTGGTCGCGATGTCACGCCGTACATGACCTGGCTGCCGATCGTGACCATGCTGCAGGTTGGCGCCGACCAAGCGATGGCGAACTCTGTCCCGATTGGGCAGGGCCATTTGTTTGGTCAGGCACCTGTCTATGCCTGGGCGCAGATCCTGCCACCAACGGGTTGGACCGATGTCGACAGCGTCCGGTTGGCCCCAGTGATCAAGGAGCGCGTGGACAAGTTGCCCAGCTGAGGTGACCGCAGATATGACAATGGTGGCGGAGCGTCCAGAAGGGTGCTCCGCCACCATTGTCGCTTGGTGCTGCTAGTCAGTGGCGCGGCGCTTCAACTCGCCGATCTTCTTGCCATCGGGACCCTTGATGATCAGTAGGTCACCGTCGATGGTGGCGCCCTGCATGGCAAAGAGCCAAGTGTCGACACCCTCACAGGCCATCAACGTGCCAGCAACCACGGTGAACTTCACCTGATCGCCATCTTGCTTCCAGGTCGACATCAACCGGTTGCATCCATCAGAACCGGAGACCTTGCCATCTTTGGCCAAGTGGAGATTTGGTTCTCCTCTTTGGTCAACACCCCAGTCGCCGCTGGCATCAGCGGCCTTGGTGTTGGCCCCGCCACATGCGCTCAAGGTCAACGCAAGAACCCCGAGCAGAGCCGCGATTCGGATACGCATCATCGCCGACTCACTTGCCCTGAGCCAAAGCCTTGGCCTTGAGAGCGTCGTACTCGCTCTGGCTGATGGCACCTGAGTCGAGCAACGACTTGGCCTGGGCAATCTCGCCAGCAGGCCCGCCAGCAACAGAGCGGATGTAGTCATCAGCTGCCTGCTGAGCGGCGCGCTGCTGTCCAATGGAACGCTCGGCCATGCCCGGACCGCGGAAGACCAGATAGGCCAGAGCAGTCAGGAAGGGCAGGAAGATCAAGAAGACCAACCAGATCGCCTTGGCGACCCCTGAGAGCTTGCGGTCACGAAAGAGGTCGGTGATGATGCTGAACAACGCCAACAGGTAGGCGATGAAGACGAAGAGTGTCAGGGCCCACCAGACGGTGTCCCAGATGGATGACCAGAAGTCTGGCACGGAAATGCTCCTTGATTTGGGGCGGCACATCCCTGGCATTGCGATACGCAAGCAATCGGTGCCTTGAAGGTGAAGCTATCAAGGCGCTCAACCCTGCAGGGGATGGCACACCACCTCTCACCAACGCAGCTTTTGATATACGGCTCGCACAATCTTCTGGGTGCGCTCGGAATGATCGCTCGCCCGCATCCCCTGCTCTGGCATTGACTGATAGGCGAGATTGAGCAATCGCAAAGACCCAGTCGGCACCATCTGGTGGACCAGCGCCATCGCCTGTCCGGTCATGGTGTTGATTTCTCGTGGGCGGTGCACCAAGCCTTGGATGACCTTGGCAGCTGCTTGGCCGGGGCTGATCGTGCTGAAGGCACGGTAGGCCTTGGTCGGACTGATCATCGGGGTGCGCACCAAAGGCATGTGGATGGTGGTGAAGGTGATCTTGTCTCGGATCGCTTCGCTTGCAGTGATATCGGTCCAGGCATCGAGTGCGGCCTTCGAGGCGATGTACGCCGAAAACCGAGGTGGCTTGGCCAGCACACCAACCGAAGAAACATTTACGACGTGGCCACCACCTTGAGCCCGCATCCGGGGGAGGAGGCCCATCACGAGTCGGATGGTGCCGAAATAGTTGAGCTGCATCGTGCGCTCGAAATCATGGAATCGGTCACCGCTGAGCTCGATCGAGCGTCGGATCGAGCGACCCGCATTGTTGACCAGGAAGTCGATCTGCGGCAGATCATCGAGGAGTCTGGGGATGAGTTGATCAATCGCGTCAAGATCGCTGAGATCGCAGACATAAGTGACGGCCTCACCACCTGAGCGGCGGATGGTGTCGCGCAGCTCCTTGAGTTTGTCTGCGCTGCGGGCGATCAACACCACCTTGGCTCCGCACTTGGCGATCTGGGCGGCCGTTGCAAACCCAATCCCCGAAGACGCGCCCGTGATGATGACCGTCTTGCCGCGCAAGGCCCTCAGCGCCTGTTTGTCATGCCGCACTGCATCGTCGAGGACCTCTTCCCAATAGGTCCAGAGTGTCTCGGCGTAGTCAGAAAGCAATGGCACCTCAAGACCTGACCCGGTCAAGGCCCGTTGAGTGTGTCGGGTTGCGATCACTGGGCTGAGCACGGCATTGGTCAGGATCTGAGCTGGGACGCCCAGGCGTCCGATGGACTGGCCCAATGCCAGGCTCGCTGCTGGCTGGCGGAGGAGTTTGTTGAGCAGAGCCGTGGGGCGCATTCCACTGCCCAATGCACCAGTCGGCAGGCGGGCGGCGACTCGTCGATCCACGGGTACGGCGAACTTCGGCGCGCGTGCGGCGTCGGCGAAGACATTGGCCACCTCGACGAGGGGCTGGGGTTGTGGACTGGCCAGGTGGAATACTTCGCAGTCGTCTGCATCCTTGTGGGCCAGGTGATCCATTGCCCGTACGACATAGTCGACCGGCACTAGGTTGGTGTCGCCGAAGTCGAGTCCGACCAAGGGCGTCCACTCCGGCAGGGTGTCGCGCAGTCGCTTGAGGGCCGGGAAGAAGTAATAGGGGCCATTGCTGTTGTCCATCACCCCGGTCTCGGAGTGACCGACCACTATGGACGGTCGATAGATCCGCCGCCTGAGGCTCTCGTGTGAGCGCACCAACGCCTCAGCGTCGTACTTGCTCACGTGATAGAGGCTGGGGAGAGCTTGGCCCTCGTCGAACATGGTCTCGTCAAAGACCCCGGTGAAGTCACCGGCAACGGCGATAGAGGACATGTGATGAAAATTTCGTATCCGCAGGCGCTCAGCCACTGCCAACGCGGTCTTGGTGCCGGCAACATTGGTGGCTTGGAGGATCTCGGATCCGGCTGCCAGGTCGTGATGGGCGCCCAGATGGAAGAAGTGGTCGATGGACCCTGCGTGCTCTGAGATCCAGTTTGGATGGAGTCCGAGCCGGGGCAGGGTGAGGTCTCCGACAACGGGGACGATCTTGCTGGTGGCTGGGAGGTCAGCGCTGAGCGACTCAATGAGCAGTTGCATCGCTTGCGCTGAGCTCTCGCGGTGAAGAGCGTAGATCTCGGTCTCGTCGCGTTTGATCAGCTCAGCGACCAGATGTCGTCCGATGAAGCCCGTGGCTCCAGTGATGAAATAGCGCACTCAATCAGGCTTTCACGGTGGATTGTCTGGAAGGAAGGGCTATTCCTGTTGCCCGCCGCCAAACATTATTTCGTCCCAAGACGGCACCGAAGCTCTGCCGCGGCGCTTCTTGGGCTTGGCGGTTGGTTCTGGATCAACCGGATCAGCAGTGGGCGACTCTTCTTGGGTCAACGGAAGCCCCGGCTGTGGCTCGGTGATCTCTTCGTCGGCTTCTGGCACAGGGTCTGGCTCTCGCACCAGATCGAGGGTGTCGGCTCCGAGCGGCAACTCCTCGACAGGAGGTACGGCGCTCAGCGGGCGCAGTCGGGCCGTCTCCGGTGGCGCCAGCCCCTGACTGACCTGCCCTTCCGGCTGGAGCTCGCCCGTCAGAAGGCGAGCCGCGTCATTTTCAGCAACCACATAGCGACCGCGTAGATCGTGAGTGAACTGTGCAGTGGTGTCGTTGCCGTCGAGACAATATGTGGCCACCAACAACCAGACGCCGTCTGGGCGGCGCCAAGCATCCCAAGAGACGTCTTCCTCGTGCAGGCCGTGGGTCTGGAGATAGACCTGGGCATTGTCGAGAAGGGTGCCAGCGGCCGTGGAGTTGCCAGAGCCGCGTCGGCGTACGGATGCGATCATCGCGCTCTGGGCCACGTGCGCTCGCTCGTCGAGGACGGGCTGGGCGAAGGGCATGATTGCCTCGACCGTGGTCTGCGCAGCCGTGGCGACCTTTTCGGGGGTCTCGCCAGCGCGGATGCGAGCTTGGATGTCTCGAGGGCGGAGCATGCTTTCCATCTTCATCTCCAACTGCGCGGACCTGTGGTTGCCACCACGGATGGCGGCACGTAAACCAGAGTCGAGGATCACGGCAAACTCCTCTCCGGATTGACTCACCAAGATGAGCTTCTTGCCATCCTTGGTCAGCCCCACCGGGGTGAGGTCTTGCATTGTCTGCGAGCTCCTTTGAATCTGCTTTTGCCTGAGACTACTTCAGGTGGCGCGGGTGCGCAGGTAGGCGCGGCGAGATCGTTGTGGCCACACGAGCGATTGTCCAGCCAAGATCACTGCCCGAGCACGGTCTCCAGGTAGTCGTTGGTGAAGACGCGCTGGGGGTCGAGTCGCTCTCGCATGGCCAAGAAGTCATCCCAGCGCGGATAGGCGGGGGCCAGGTCTGCAGCCGTGCGCGTGTGCAACTTGCCCCAGTGCGGGCGGCCGTCATAGTCCCGCATGATCGCCTCGACACCGCCAAAATACTCACGATGATCGGTGTCCATAGGCACATGGAAGGCCAAGTAGACGGTGTCGCGGCCAGCAGCTGAAGACAAGGGGATGTCGTCGGCAGGGGCATGGCGGACCTCAATCGGGAAGCCGATCCGCCAGCCAGACCGATCGATCAACTTCTTGGCCTCGGTCAGGGCTTCGATGCCGACCTCTCGTGGTACGGCGTATTCCATCTCGCGGAAGCGCACCAGACGTGGGGAGGTGAAGACCTTCCAGGGCACGTCGCTGTAGGTGCGCTCGGACAGAGCCTTGCCACAGATCCTGTTGATCGCAGGGATGCTTCGCGGAGCCAGACTGCCCACCTTCACAAGGGCGCCGAAGAGGTTGTTGCTGAGCAAGTCATCATCGATCTTGCTGCGCACCTTGCTCAGCGGCTCGGGTGCGTCGAGGGTGCGGTTGTTGAATTTGGCTTGGCAACTGTTGGTGTGGGGCCAGTAGTAGAACTCGAAGTGGTTGTTTTCGTCGGCATACTGGTCGAAGTTCTGGGTCACTTCATCCCATGACATGGGTTGTTCGTGGGCCTGCAAGGTGAAGAGCGGCTCCACCTTGAAGGTCAAAGAAGTCAAGATGCCCAAGGCCCCGAGCCCGACCCGGGCGATGTCGAAGACGTCGGCATTCTGGGTCGCATCACACTGGAGGATCTCGCCGGTGCCGGTCACGATCTCCAAGCCCGCGATCTGTGCCGACAGGCCAGCGGCGACACCCCCGGTGCCGTGGGTGCCGGTCGAGGTGGCACCGGCAATGGTCTGCTCGGCGATGTCACCCATGTTGTGCAGCGAATAGCCGAGCCTCTCCAGACCGCTGTTGAGGTCTTTGAGACGGGTGCCGGCCCGAGCCGTGACCGTGAGGTTGTCTGGATCGACGCCGATGACTCCCTGGAGGCCTTGGGAGCGCACCAAGATGTCGTCAGACGCCGCGATCGAGGTGAATGAATGGCCAGTGCCGGGCATCTTCATCCGCCGACCCGATGATGCGGCCTGTGCTATTGCCTCAGCGAGCTCGCTTGCCGAGGTCGGGGTCGTGATCTCGTTGGGGGTCACCTGAGTCAGCCCACACCAGTTGTTCCAGTTGGTCATCTCCACTGCCATGCGCGGAGCTTATCGAGACCGCTCTTTGTCGCGAAGGAAGAGGCTGGCACTTGCGGCGAGGAAGGCAGACACAGTGCACACCATGAACGGCACGTTGCCGCCGAAGTCATCGGCCAGAAGGCCCGCCAGCCAAGCGCCGGGAGCCACGCCACCGCTGACTCCAGTCTGGATCACGCCGAGTGCTTCGTTGAGACGACGCTGTGGGGTGGTGGCCTCGACCAGAGAGAACAATGCGATCAAGGTGGGAGCCAGAGCCAGGCCGATGAACACCAAGACCAAACCCATCACCCACAGATTGGTGACAAAGGGCAGTGCCAAAGTGCCGCAGGCAAGGGTCCACATCCCGCGACGACTCCGCGTGAATGGGCTGGACTGAGCCACGATTGCGCCCGTCACCACGCCAGCGAGCAGGCTGCCGAAGGAAAACAGTGCCAGAAGAATCCCTGAGCCAGCTTTGTGCCCGGCGTGGTCGGCGAAGGACACCGCGCCCACCTCGAGTGCTCCGAAGAGAGCGCCATAGGCGATGGCTCCAATGGCGATCGGTGCCAGCGAACCCCAGTGCATCGGCTGCTGCTTCTCGCCGGCGTCGTGGTCTGAGCCCTTCGGAGGCTCAGTACGACGCTGGGCCGCCAACAACAGGGTGCCGATCGTGCCAGCGATCACCGAGATGACCAGACCTGACGCAGGATTGATCGCGGTTGCGGTGACCGCGACCAGAACCGGCCCGATCACGAAGACCATCTCGTCGACCACCGCCTCAACCGAAAATGCGGTGTGACGATCGGATTCGTTGGTGACCAGATTGCTCCACCGAGAGCGAATCATTGCGCCGATCTGCGGGATCGACATGCCGCTCAGGACGGCAAAAAGCAGGGTTGGGCCCAGCGCCCAATGGGAGTTGATCGCGACCATCAAAAGGATCGTGGTCATGGCAAAGGCGACCGTGTCGATCAGGAGCACGAGCCTTTGGCCGAAGTGGTCGATCAAGCGGCCGTGGATGATTGCGAAGCCAGCGTTGCCGACGACATATGCAGCAGACACTTGTCCGGCCCGGGTGTAGGAGCCGCTGAGCTCACTGACCATCACCACGATCGACAAGGTCATCATGGAGATTGGCAGCCGGGCGATCACTCCGGTTGCGGAGAATTGCCAAGCGCCCGGATAGGCGAAGACTTTGCGATATGGCTCAAACATCAACCGCAATCCTAGGGCTTCTACGATGGGCACATGAGCCCATCCGGAGAGATCGAGCGGCCCGATGTGACGCCGTACGACGCGATCTTGATCGTCGCCTTTGGCGGCCCTGAAAGCATCGACGATGTCGTGCCATTCCTGCGCAATGTGACCAAGGGCAAGGGCATCCCTGATGAGCGGCTGGCGGAGGTGGGGGAGCACTACTACAAATTCGGCGGAAGCCCGATCAACGAGCAGACCCGGCAACTGGTTGCTCAGATCAAGGGCGACCTAGCGGCGCATGATGTGTCGATCCCGGTCTACTGGGGTTGTCGCAACTGGGACCCCTATCTCGCAGACACGCTGGCCCGAATGCGTGACGACGGCATCGAGCGGGCACTTGCGATCACCACCTCGGCATTTTCGTCGTACAGCGGTTGTCGGCAGTATCGCGAGAATCTCTACGATGCCGCCGAATCGATTGTGGGAGCCCCCCAGCTCGATCGGGCCCGGGCATATTTCAATCATCCCGGATATGTCGAGGCCGTCACCGAGGGCGCCTTGGCTGCTCTGAGCGGACTGCCTGCTGGGGCCACGATCCTGTTCGTGACCCACTCCATCCCCGAGACCATGGATGCCACGAGCGGCCCTGAGGGGAAGGCATATTCGACTCAACACCAGCAACTGATGAGTGCGATCGTCAATCAACTTGATCAGGCATTGGGGCGTACGCATCGGCATGAGCTCGTCTTCTGCTCTCGAAGTGGCGCGCCGGGCAGTCGGTGGCTGGAGCCAGACGTCAATGACCGGATGCGGGAGTTGTCTGCGGAGGGCGTGTCGGCCGTGCTGCTCGTGCCTTTTGGCTTCATCAGCGACCACATGGAGGTCATCTATGACCTTGACACAGAGGCCAAGGCCACTGCCGATGAGCTTGGGATGGGCTTTGCCAGGGCCGCAACCGCAAGCATCCACCCTGCTTTCGTCGCGATATTCAAGGACTTGCTGATCGAGCGAGCGGCCAAGGAACGAGGCTGCCAAGTTGCTGGCGCGGTGGCCTTTGGGGAGCCTGCGCTTGACCACTGTGCCCCAGAGTGTTGCCCGAACCCCCGATCGCCACGACCCTCCTCGGGAGAGAGCGTGGCGGTGCAGTCGCGATGAACAGCGAAGAACACTTGGCGACCCAGTTGCAGGCCATCGCTGAATCGATCGCCCGCGATGCAGCTGTGCGGGTCGAGGAGGCGCCGCCCCACTTGGCAGTGGCGACCGAATCAAAGAGCAGTGAAGCCGATGTGGTGACCGCCACCGACAAGGCCGTCGAACTCTTCATTCGTGAGCAGATCAACCTGGCCCGGCCAGGCGACAGCATCATGGGTGAAGAAGGTCAAGATCACCGGGGCACATCTGGGGTTGAGTGGGTGATCGACCCCATCGACGGCACAGTCAATTTCACCTATGGCATCCCGGCGTACGCCGTGTCGATCGGCGTACGAGTCGATGGGCAGCCGACAGTGGGGGTGGTGGTCAACGCCAGCACCGCCGCGATCTACTCCGCTCGTGCAGGGGGTGAGGCGAGCCGCAATGGGATGCGAGTAGCTGCACGAGAGCCGGAGTCGCCCGGACTGGCACTGATCGCCACTGGTTTTGGCTATGACGCATCTCTGAGGGCGCAGCAGGGTGCTTGTGTGGCGTCACTGCTGCCCAATGTGCGTGACATCCGCCGGATCGGCTCATGTGCCCTGGACTTGTGCGGAGTCGCTGAAGGCTCGGTCAACGGGTACGTCGAAGAAGGGCCGCATCTTTGGGACTACGCCGCCGGGCAGGTGATTGCCGCCGCCGCTGGGGCTCGTTTTGACATCGGCACTTCGCCAAGGGGCAAACCGGTCATCCATGCTGCCCCAACCGGCTACTTCTCCTACTTCCAAGACCTACTCGGTGAGTGTGGCTTCATCGTCTGAGAGTGGTTCTGGACACTTATTGCCCCAAGAACGTGCAAAAACTTGGTTCTTGGTGCAGAATCACCGCGGCACAGTCACAAGTTGTGCCCAAGCACACGACCCGACCGGGGATGGCAAGGACCTGAGATGGCGACAGACTACGACGCACCACGCAAGACCGAAGAAGAGCAAAACGAAGACAGCCTTGAAGAACTCAAGGCCCGTCGTCATGACAAGAACTCCGGCAAGGTCGACGAAGACGAGACCGAGGCCGCGGAGAGCTTTGAGCTGCCGGGCGCCGATCTGTCACACGAAGAGCTTGCGGTTGAGGTCAAGCCCAAGCAGCAAGACGAGTTCACTTGCATGAGCTGCTTCCTGGTGCATCACCGCAGCCAGCTCGCCGATGCCAAGAAGATGATCTGCCGCGACTGCGTGTGATCGTCTCGCGGGCGGTCGCGGAGCGGAGTCGGGGCAGTTCAGTTTGAGCTGGTGAGTCCCGGGGGGAGTTGGCCGGTCGACTTGGCGTAGTAGTTGGCGGCCCGTCGAGTGAGCAGGATCTTGACCGCAGTGATCACCGCGCCGCTCAAGATCGCCCAGAGCACGGCCTCTCGCACATCAACCTCAGGGTTGGAAGGGTTTGCAGGCGGCTTCTTGCCTGTCGCCGCATGCCATACCGAGATCACCAGTTGGCGGGCCAGAGCGGCGCCAAGAGTGGCCACGACGAACGAGATCAACGTCCACAACAACGGGCTCTGCTTGCCGGGCTGGTCGATCGGGCTGGAAGTCTCAGATGAAGTGACGTCGGGCTTCTGCTTCTTGATGGCCATGCGCCCTAGCCTAGCCAAGCACTTCTCGGCGAGCTTCGTCGATCGCCTTGGCGAGTGACTCGGGCGATCGGGTGCCGATCACCCAGTAGGGCGTTGGGTCGGCTTGGTCAAGGATCTCCACACGTACGGCGCGCTTCAGATAGGGGCGGGTGAGCAGGAAGGCTCGTGCATCGGCGCCCACGCCTAGGACATTGTGGGTTTCCTCCCGATCGAGGATGCGTGGAGCACCCAAGTGGCGTGCCGAGATCTGGGCGGCACCGGCGTACACGATGCCGTGATTGACGGCTACTTTGGCGGCGCCGATCCAACTCAAGATCCCGAAGGCGAAGGCCAGGAGCACGCCAGTCACTGTCCAGGCCAACCACGGTGGTGTGGCGATGATGAATGCCAGCCAGAGCGTGGCCAAGAGCATGGTGATCTGCACCCACCAACGCAGTGGGACTCGTAGTCGCTCCTGGTATTGCACGCAGCCAAGGGTGCCATCTGGTGATGCTGGTGAGGTCGGTAGGGTCGCTCACCGTGAGCAGTGAGAGCCCGATTGAGCCTGAATGCACCATCTTGATCAAGCAGTTGGATGCAGGGTTGCCGCTTCCCAGTTATGCCCATCCGGGGGATGCAGGAGCCGATTTGCACTCTGCTGAGGACTTGGTCTTGGGGCCTGGGGAACGAGCACTGGTGTCCACCGGGATCGCCATGGCGTTGCCGAGCGGTTTCGCGGGTCTTGTGCATCCACGCTCTGGCTTGGCTGCGCGCCATGGGATTTCAATCGTCAATGCTCCAGGCACCATTGACGCTGGCTATCGTGGCGAGGTGAAGGTGTGTCTGATCAACACCGACCAGCAACAGCCATTCACCGTGAAAAGAGGCGATCGGATTGCCCAACTCGTCATCCAACGGGTGCAGACGGCCAGGTTTGCTGTCGCCGACGAGCTGGATGAGACTTCACGAGGGGCTGGCGGCTATGGGTCAACCGGCGGTTTTCAAGGCTAGGAGGCTCGGATGAGTGCACACATGCAAGGCCCCTTTGATGCGGATGAGGTGGAGGGCTTTGACCCCAATGCCGAAGGGCTGATCAACCTGGGCAGCATGATCTTGACCCCAACGGACGAAACCGAAGTGCGGCTGCAGCTTGACGAGCAAAGCCATCAGATCCTGGCAGTTGTGGTCGTCGGTCACGAAGCAGCAGTTGAAGTGCGTCCGTTTGCGGCGGCTCGTAATGGTGAGCGCTGGGTGCACCTGATGCCGCAAGTTGCCGAGGCGGCAGCTCAAGCGGGGGGGCGAGCCGAGCAGAGTGAAGGGCCCTTCGGCACGGAGTTGATCTGCGAAGTGCCCGCGATTGATCCTGATGGTGTGGCCGGCAACTTGATCACTCGTGTGGTCGGCATTGACGGGCCGCGTTGGTTGCTACGGGTCACCTTCATGGGCCGTCCAGCCACCGATGATGCCGCAGCACGCGCTTGGGAGGATTACATCCGGACCATCGTGGTGAGCCGCGGCTCAGGAGCTATGGCACCCGGTGCGGAGTTGCCCTTGAGTCTGCCCCCAGACTCCAAACCGATGACCAGCGCATGAGCCCCAAACCCTTAGGCTGTCTGCATGCGTGAACGACCCGGCAGGCTCCGAGCCACCCTCGACAGGTGGGCCAGCCACGATCACGCTGAGGCCCAAGACCTGCTTCGAGACACCGAGAGTGCTGGGCTGATCTCGATTGCGGCAGCTACCAATCGCGAGATGGTCACACTCCAAGGCACAATCAAGGCCGTCACCCTGCGGCCCAGGGGTGGCGTCCCGGCCCTCGAAGCCGAGTTGTACGACGGATCCGGCACGATCGTCCTGATCTGGTTGGGGCGGCGACGGATCACGGGGATCAGCCCGGGCATCACCATGCGAGTCGTGGGTCGCCTCGGCTTGCAGGAGGGGGTCAGCGTCATCTACAACCCGCGCTACGAAATCCGCCCATGAGCGCTCCACACGAGCACCCGGTCACTGCGACTTCAGTGGAACAGGTCGTCCGCGAACACCTGTCCATGGCCCTCGGTGGCGCCAGGGGCATGGCCGAGGCCGCCTTACCCATGATCGGCTTCACCGTCGTCTTCTTGACCACCCATGAGCTGAAACTCGCGCTGATCATCGCGATCGCTGCGGCAGCGGTGCTCCTCGTCGTACGGCTGGTGCAACGCTCTTCGATCCAGTTTGTGATGAATGCCTTCTTTGGGATCGCCATCGGGGCGTTGTTCGCTTGGCGGGCGGCACGCGGTGGTGGTGATCACAACGACCAGGCCTTGGCATATTTCTTGCCCGGATTGCTCTACAACGCTGGCTATGCCGTGGTGATGATCGTCAGCAACGTGGTCAAGTGGCCGGTGGTGGGCTTCATGATCGGAGCAGCCACGGGTGAGCCGACGAAGTGGCGTGAAGACCGCAAGATCGTGGTCTTGTGCACCCACTTGACCTGGCTTCTGGCGGCACCGTGTGTGCTCCGCGTGCTTGTGCAAGCCCCGATCTACTTGAGCGGGCGCAATGCCTGGATCGACCCAGATGTGGCCGTGGGTGCCCTCGCGATGAGCAAGTTGATCATGGGCTGGCCACTTCAGATTGCTGCCTTGGCAGGCATGGTCTGGCTGCTTAGCCGCAACAGTGCGCCAGCCGATGAACAGACCACGGCGGCTCTCGAGGAAGGTTGAGTCAGCGCACCTTGTTTGGCGCCAGCAGTTTCTCCAATGCGGCCTCGGACTCAGGTGCTGACACGAACAACAACTCGTCTCCTGCTTCGATTGGTTGCTCTCCGCTGGGTCTGTAGACCTGACCATCACGCAGGATCGTCACCAGTGCCACGTCTTCGGGGAAGGGGATCAGGCCACATGGCTTGCCCACGAAGGGGGAGTCCTCCGGGAGGGTCATCTCCACCAGGTTTGCGTTTCCTTGACGGAAGGTGAACAAACGCACTAGGTCGCCTACGCTCACCGCTTCTTCGACCAGGGCAGACATGATCCGAGGAGTGGACACGTTGACGTCGACGCCCCAGGCCTCGGTGAAGAGCCACTCGTTGTCTGGGTGATTCACCCGGCCCACTGTGCGGGGTACGCCGAACTCCGTCTTGGCGAGCAGCGAGGTGACGAGGTTGGCCTTGTCGTCGCCGGTCGCTGCGATCATGACATCGCACTGATCGACTCGTGCTTCTTCCAGCGAAGAGAGCTCACAGGCATCAGCCAGCAGCCACTCGGCTTCGGGAAGCCGGTCTGGCTTCATCGCGCTCGGCGACTTGTCGATCAGGAGCACCTGATGGCCGTTGATGATGAGCTCTTGGGCGATGGAACGGCCCACGGCCCCAGCCCCTGCGATGGCAACGCGCATCATTCCTCCTCTGGTCCGCGCTTGAGTACGTCAAAGACGTGGTCTGCTTCTTCCTCACGCATCACAAGGTGCAAGAGGTCGCCTTCTTGAAGCACGGTCTCACGGGTGGGCAGCATGCCTGCGCCCAGCCGGTCGATCCAGGCGATTCGCGAGCGTGACTGCTCCTGAAAGATCACCGACCGCTTGGCGATCCACTGCTCTGGGATGAGTACGTCGTCGATGCGGATCGTGCCGGAAGGGTCACGGAAGCTTGGTTCGGCGCCAGCTGGCAGCAACTTGCGCAATACCTGGTCGGCCGTCCATTTGACGGTGGCCACGGTGGTGATGCCGAGACGCTGATAGACCTCGGCGCGGCCGGGATCGTAGATCCGGGCGACGACCTGACCAACTCCGAAGGTTTCGCGAGCGACCCGGGCCGCGATGATATTCGAGTTGTCACCGCTGGACACAGCGGCAAAGGCCGCGGCTCGCTCGATGCCCGCCGTACTCAAAACGGCTTGATCAAAGCCGAAGCCGGTGACCTTGGTGCCGTTGAAGGCGGGACCCAAACGACGAAAGGAATCGGGATTTGTGTCAATCACACTGACGGTGTGGTTGCGGTCTTCGAGGGCTCTGGCAAGGGACGAACCAACGCGTCCACAACCCATGATCACGACATGCATGTGAAAAACGCTACTAGATGAACTTCCTCGGATCGGCACAACGTGCAATACGCTTCGTTAAGTGGGCGTAGGAAATATCTCCAAGCGGATCCTCGTCGGACGCAAACTCCGTAGTTCTCAACTCGGCGAGACGCTCTTGCCGAAGCGGATTGCGCTACCTGTTTTCGCCAGCGACGCGCTGTCATCGGTCGCCTATGCGCCAGACGAAGTCTTCATCATGCTGTCGGTTGCCGGGGTGAGCGCCTATGCCTTCAGTTGGAAGATCGGATTGGCCGTTGCTCTGGTGATGCTCACCGTGGTGGCTTCCTATCGCCAGAATGTGCACGCCTATCCCAGTGGCGGTGGCGACTACGAGGTGGCCACGGTCAATCTGGGCCCCTCAGCCGGTGTGACCGTAGCGTCTGCGCTGCTCGTCGACTATGTGCTCACAGTGGCGGTGTCGATCTCCTCAGGAGTGCAGAATGCCGCGTCGGCGCTGAGCTTCATTTCAGGTCACGAAGCGATGGTGGCCTGCATCCTGGTGCTGCTCCTGGCGGCGATGAATTTACGCGGCGTACGAGAATCAGGGGCCTTCTTCGCACTCCCGACCTATGGCTTCATGATCGCGATCATCGGGATGGCTGCCTATGCGGTCTACCGGTCAATGATGGGTGATCTGCCCCAGGTGGAGAGCGCGCATCTGCAGATCGAGCCTGCTCCGGGATACGACGGAGTGATCAGTCAGTTTGCGATGGTCTTCTTGCTGGCCAGGGCCTTCTCGTCGGGCTGTGCTGCGCTGACTGGTGTCGAGGCCATCTCCAATGGTGTGCCTGCCTTCCGCAAGCCCAAGAGCAAGAACGCAGCCACCACGCTGCTCCTGCTCGCCTTGATCGCTGTGACGATGTTGATGAGCATCGTGTTGCTGGCCCGGGAGTTGGGCTTGAAATATGTCGACCCACATGACATCGACCGACTCCGTCAACCAGACGGGTCGCCAATGCCCAAGGGCTTCGACCAGCACACCGTCGTCGCCCAGATCGCACGAGCGGTGTTCAGTGACTTCCCGCCGGGCTTCTATTTCGTCGTCGCGATGACCGGGATCATCTTGGTGTTGGCGGCCAACACGGCATTCAACGGCTTCCCGGTGCTCGGGTCGATCCTGGCCCGAGACGGGTTCGCGCCTCGACAACTCGGCTCCAGGGGCGACCGGTTGGCCTACAGCAATGGCATCTTGATGCTGGCGGGTTTTGCGATGCTGCTGATCATCGCCTTCAACGCTGAGACCACCAGGCTGATCCAGCTCTATATCGTCGGAGTCTTCGTGTCATTCAACCTGAGTCAGCTTGGGATGATCAGGCACTGGACCAGACAGCTACAGTCTGAGACCGATCCCGCCGAGCGCCGCAAGATGATGCGCTCCCGGATCATCAACACGATCGGACTCGCGATGACCGCAGTGGTCTTCGTGGTGGTCTTGTTGACCAAGTTCTTGGCCGGTGCGTGGATCGCGATCTTGGCCATGGGGATTTCTTTCCTAGTGATGAAGGGCATCCGGAAGCACTACGACCGCTTTGAGCACGAACTGGAGATCGGGGAGAGCGATCAAGTGCTGCCCACCAGGGTGCATGCGATCGTCCTAGTCTCCAAGCTTCACAAACCCACCATGCGTGCCTTGGCCTATGCCAAGGCGACCCGACCCAATCTGCTCGAAGCTGTCTACGTCAACACTGCAGGCAGTGACTCGAAGGCCCTCGTCGACGAGTGGGACGCCCGCCACATCGACGTGCCTCTCAAGCAGTTGTATTCGCCGTACCGCGAAATCGTGCGCCCGGTCACGCAATATGTTGGGGCGATCCGCGAAGCCAACCCCAGAGGCGTGGTCGCGGTGTATGTGCCGGAGTACGTCGTGGGGCGTTGGTGGGAGCAGTTCTTGCACAACCAAACCGCCCTGCGCCTGAAGACTCGCCTGCTCTTTTTGCCGGGCGTCATGGTGATCTCGGTGCCCTATCAACTGCGTGGCTATGAGCTAGCCAAGCTGCGTGATGATCGTCAACTCGAACGTCTTCATCCCGGTGATGAGCGCCGTGGCCGGATCCGGTTTCGTTGACCACTGAATCAGGGCTTCGTGTCGGTCAAGAGGTCGACGTCGAAGTCGGCAAGGTCGCCCACGGCGGGCACTTCGTGGCCAGGCACGAAGGTCAGGTCCTCTTCGTGCGTCATGCGCTGCCGGGGGAGCTGGTCAAGGCCAAGATCACACGGACGCGCAAGCGGCACGCTTTCGCCGACGCGGTCACCATCTTGCGGGCAGCGCCAGAGCGGGTCGTCGCGCCCTGCAAGTACGCCGGGCCCGGAGGCTGCGGCGGCTGCGACTTCCAACACGTGGAGCTTGAGACCCAACGCGCCTTCAAACAACAGGTGATCGAGGAGCAGTTGCAGCGACTTGCCGGTATCGATCTCCGGGTGCCGGTCGTTGCGATCCCCGGTGACGAGGCGGGCCTGCGTTGGCGGACCCGGATGCGATATGTCGAGCTGCCCGATGGCGGACGCGGCCTGCGTCAATATCACTCCCATCAGGTCGTGGAGATTGACGACTGTTTGATTGCGCGTTCCGACGCCCGCGAACCAACCAAGGGCACCGTGCGTGAGACCGTCACGCACGACGATGTCAAGCACGAATTCCGGGTGGATGGCCGTGGTTTCTGGCAGGTCCATCGCGGCGCCCCGACTGCCTTGGTGGCTGCCGTGATTGAAGGAGCCCAACCCAAGCCGGGGGAGACCTGCTGGGATCTCTATGCCGGAGTGGGATTGTTCAGTGCCTTCATGGCCGATGCCGTGGGCTTGGATGGACTCGTCGTGAGCGTTGAGCAAGACGCCACCGCCAGTCGCCATGCTCGCGCCAACCTAGTCGGGTTGCCTCAAGTGTCTGTGCATTGCGGCTCGACCCGCACGGTGCTGGCAAGGGGCCTGCCCGCACCTGATGTCGTCGTACTCGATCCCCCCCGCTCGGGTGCAGGGCGTGAGGTCGTGGACCTAGTCTGCGCGGCCCGGCCGCGGATCGTCGTACTGGTGGCGTGTGACCCTGCCGCGTTTGCTCGGGATGCGTCGTACTTCAACACGCACGGCTATCTCCTGGAGCGAGCTCAAGGGATGGACCTTTTCCCGATGACGCACCATGTGGAATGCGTCGCTTTGCTGACGCGTGCCGGCTCTGACCTGCGGTGATGCAATCGGGTGGCACCTGTTTATGCAGCAGACTCGTCGGAGCCCATCGGCAGAAACACGATCCGCTCTTCGGGCTTGAAGCCGAGCAGGTGCGGGATGACCGCGATCAGCTCGTCGGGGGAGTGGATGGAGAGTGTCATTCCCCTCAGGTGTGCACCCGGCCACACCTTGTTCTGGACTAGCGTCTATGCATTGAAGCTAAGACAGGAGCGCGCGTGAAGAGGAAGCTTGAGGAGGTCGTCCGGGCGAGGGAGTCCACGGACGACCTCGTGTTGCTGCTGCGCGGTGGCCCCGACACCAAGGAGAAAATCCTTCGCCACGCCGACCGGTTGGAGGACCTCTTCACCTACCAGGACGGCCTTGCCAGGGGGATCTCACTGTTCGCAGCTCAGGGTGACCTTGACGCCTGGTCGCTCCTAGGGAGTCAGCTTCAGTCCTACCAGAAGTACTTCCGGATTCCCGCGAGCGCGGTGACGGGGCGGTTCGTGCTGCTGCCGACGTTCGCCAACCCGCACTGGACGTTGCTGCTGCGGACCCCGGATGGCTCGGAGGTTCCGGAGAACGAATTGATCGACGAACTGGTGGCTATCATGGGAGAAGCCTTGGACAATCCCAGGTGGGCCAAGACCCAGAGGCGCAGGAGGTGAGCATCGTGACCGCAGACACGGATTTCGTAGACGTCGACTTGGAGGTCGACTTCCACAGCGTCGACGAGACTGGATACCTCTGGACCCGCCTGAGCGATGCTCGCGACCCCTCCCTGATCAAGCCCGGCGTGGTCTTGGTGGTCGCTGATGGTGAGGCTCTGGCGATGGGCCGAATCGTCGATCTGTTCGAGGTGGACGGCAAGACGTTCGTCCACGTCGAGGTGCTCCCTGGCACGGTCGACGATTACGTCGACTACGCCGACCGCTACGCCCACGCCACTGACTGACCAGGCGAACCTGCGGTCGTTTGTGACCGTCAGCGACTGCTGACATCAGGGCGCACTTTGGGCGCACGTTGAGTTTTCGACGGCCGCATTGATGATGCCGATACACAACTGGTCGACCACCTCCATAGCGGTAGCAAGAAGGGCGAGGGCGACGCCGAAGAGGATGTTGCAGCCTTTCGTGTGCTGGCTGCTGGTGACGTCACCCATCGCCGTACTCCTCTGAGGCTCGGGCCGGGCTTAGGCCGGCTGGCCGACGTTCCAGAAGAAGTTGACCAGTGCTACCGAGGCGCCGGTGATGATCGCCGAACCAAGGCCGATCAGGATGCCGGTCTTCCCGCGGCCAGCGAGGTGCGGGTTGGACGAGTTCGTGCCGAGCGCCCACACGACCACGGACACGATCAGCGCCAGTACGGCGAGGATCAGCCCGACCGTCATCGACGCACCGACAATGCTCTTCAACTGGCTGTTTCCGGGCAGGCCGTTGGAGTTGGGGCCGATAGTGATGTCCTGCGACAGCAGCGACACGACCTTGGTAGGTAGACCGAGATAGATCACGATTACTCCTGAGGCGAATGGGGTTCACTCGCTCAGGTGTCCCTGTAGTGCCCGTCGAAGGCTGCCATAGTCTTGATGTCATGGAAACCGCCGATTCGAGCACCTCGTCCGAGGTGATGCTGTTTCTCGACGGCGGCGATCTCTACGTCACTGGCGAGGCGAGTTCGATCGACCTCGTCCTGACGGATCTCCTTGGACCGGATGACGCTACGCGCCGTCGATCGGCTACGCGACTCGCAGAAGCCGGCGCAGTAGCGGCCAGCGTTGCCGCGATGGCGACACCTGTGGAGGAACTCTTCCGACTGACCCCCGAGGGTTTAGCGAAGCTCGCCCAGTACGGCGAGCAGTTCACCGACGGCGGTGCGTTGCGTGGCTTCGTCCGAGGAGACGCTGGCCGCTTCGCTGGAGACCTCTCGTTCGAGGCGTCTCTTTCGGCGCTGAACAGGCCCTCGCGATGCAAACGGCCGCAGTTGCGCTCGCGTTGCGATCGGCGATCGCAGACGTCCAAGCTGCAGTCGAGGCCGTGGACGAGAAGGTCTCCGACATTCAGAAGAAGGTCCGATCCCGCGAGGTCGGCGAAGTTGTAGGGACTTACCGATTCCTTCAACGAGTGGTCGACTCGACCCGTCAGCGAGGACAACTTCTTGAGGCCGACTGGGACCAAGCGGCCGGAGCCCGGCGCGACCTAGAGATCGCACTGGAGTCGCTCCGAGCCTACGTCACCGAGACGACCAGCGAGATCGACGCCGAGGACTCACTCCCCAAACGGGAGGCCGCGATCAAGCGCATCACGAACAACAAGGGTGCAGCCGGGAGCCTCCGACTGATCCTGGTCGCCGAGCAGGCACTCCACCTGTTGGAGTACCTGCGCCTTGAGCGGGTACGCACCACCGCTCCTGAACAGGTCCCGTCGGCATTGGCCGATGCGAGGCACTCGCTCGCGACCCAGCGGGAGCTCGACGCGTCTCTGGTCCAGTCGGCCATTGCACGAATCGAGGCGGCGAAGCAGGTCGACCCACTCGAAATCCACCGGGTCTTCTCCATTCCGCAGTTGGCGAAGGCATCGACGAAGGCGTTCGATGCCTTCGAGTCCTTCGCCAACGCTTCACGCGCCGACCTGCCTGAGTTCGACCGTCTGGTCCACCGGCCCGAGTTCGCCGAGACCCGGGCCGAGGTGAAGCGGCATGCAGTCAATGCACGGGATGGGGTTATCGACGGATCGAAGGCCCTCGGCCAAGTAATGGCGCGTGGCGCGAGGCAGGCATCTGAGTCCGTGCGCGAGAGGGGCCGTCGTAAGTCCGACTGAAGCGTCAGTCGCCAAGACCGAGCGCTGATGCTGCCGTCGATCGAGCTGGCTCCAATGGGAAGTCATTCGTACTACGCAGCGGCTTCGCGCCCTCGACCATCGGGGCTGGTGCATAAACGGGTGACCTCTGTTCTGAGGCAGGACATATGCAATTCGTCGCCACGCTGGAGGAAATTGGCTCTGACCTGGGTTACGCAATTGGAATGTCAGCACCACCGCCTCCAACAGATGTACGGCGAACCCAAGTGCCCCATCACTTCGTGGCCACCGACCAGGCAGTTTCCCGGAACGCCTCCAGGCGGGTGATTAGGTCGCGGGCCGCGTCCCTAGAGACGGGTTCGCCATTTAGGTCGCGCAACCAAGCGATCAAGTTGAGGCCTCCGACGAAGTTGACGCCCGCAACTGCGGCGCCAACAGGGATATCTTGCGCCAGCGCGCCCCAGACAACTATGACTGGTCGTACAGCGAGTGGATTTACAGAGGCTCGATGACCGCCCCGCTCTCGCTTGAGCAGACTCTGCATCACGCCTTCAGCGCGTAGTTTTGTCTTCCGAGCCGACTGAACCATCAACTCATGACCGGTAGCGTCCGCATTGTTCCTCCATTTGGAGTCCATGGCGATCAGGCCACCTGACCGGGTCACGACCAAGTGATCGATGTCGCCAAACTGCAGACTCACGCTGTCGACCCAGCCCCATATGAGCTTCTTGCGCCTAGCTTGCTTGAGTATGTCGCGGGTGTTCTCTTCTCCCCAAGCGCCGCGCAAGTGGAAGATTGCCTCTTGATCGAAGGCGATGTATGTGGACCACAGCGCATAGATGTAGATCGCGACGATGGTTGCGTGCATGAGGCCAAGCAAGTACCACGACCAAGGTGCAGGGTCGCCTACTCCTAGGAGGAGATAGCTGGTTAGCGCAACGAGGCCGATTGCACCCAACAGGAGAATCAGGAGCGGCCGCGAATTCCTTTTCACCCGGGTCGCGAATCGAACGCGAAGCTCGCGTCGGGAGTAAGGCAGGTACTTGGCCATCAACCAATCAAACCAGCCTCGTGGGGAGTGCGCAGGCAGTTTGAAGCACTAGGGCACGCAGGGTGCACGCCGCCGAAAAGCAAATAGCCCCTGATTCGCATCTCTGCAGGTCAGAGGCCATTTACACTCGGTGGGCGATACTGGGTTTGAACTTGTACGCCCGGCGTGTCGCCATTTCGCCTCTGACCTGCGGTTTTATGCCTCTGACCTGCGGTTTTGCTTGATTCTGAACTGGAAACAAGCGGAAACAATAGGCTACTATTAGCAATCTGAAACGTTCTTAGCACGTTCGTTGAACCGTACGAACGTTTCAGGTTGACCCGAGAGGCAGGTGCCCCCCGTCATGGCCAGCAAGGACGCCGAACGCAGAGAGTTCGGCTACATCCGCAAACTCAAATCCGGCCGCTACTCCGCCACCTATGCAGACCCCTACAAGACCAAGGTCGAAACGCGGTCCGGCAAGGAGCGAGTGGTGGACCATCGAGCGCCATTCACTTTCGAGTCAAGAGCAGACGCCGAAGAATGGTTGGTTGACGAACGACGCTTGATGACCAGTGGGACGTGGCGGCCGCCCGCCGTACGTGACGCTGAAAGACGAGCCGAACTGTTAGCGAAATACCCGACGTTCGGTGAGTATGCGCCCCGCTGGCTGGCTGCTCGAAAGGTGAAGGGCCGACCCTTGGCCGACCGGACCCGAGACCACTACCAAGACTTGCTGGACCGGTTCATTCTGCCGACGTTCGAAGACCTCGAACTACGCGAGATTAGCCCCGAGTTGGTGGGCCACTGGTACGACACGTCGACCCCTAACCTGCCAACGACCCGAGCACACGCCTACTCGTTGTTGCGCTCGATCATGGCGACCGCTGCGGACCCCACAAAGAACTCCGGCAGATCGCTGATTCCATTCAATCCATGCGGGATCACTGGTGGCGGATCTGCGAGCTCGAAGCGACACCTTGAACCTGCGACCGCCGAGCAAGTAGCAATCATGGCGGCCGCGATGCCCGACCGGCACCGGTTGATCGTATTGCTGGCCGATGGGTGCGCACTACGGTTCGGTGAACTCGTGGAGCTGCGTCGAGGAGACGTCGACACCAAGCAAGCGGTGATTAGGGTCCGCCGAGCCGCTGCTCGGTCCCGTTCGGCTGGTGTCGTAGTGAAGTCAACGAAAAGTGAGGCTGGCGCCCGTGACGTGCCGATCCCGCCCGACATATTGCCGGCGGTGCGTCAACATATCCTGGAGCACGCCGAGCTCGGCAAGGATGGGCGACTGTTCCCGGGCACTCACGGCGCGACACTTGCCCCATCCACGTTCTATGGGCATGCAGCGAAAATGGACCGTGACGGCGAGATCGTGAAGCCCGGTTACGGCTGGTACGAAGCCCGTCGTCAAGCCGGCCGCGAGGACGTGCGGCTGCATGATTTGCGGCACGGCGCGTTGACCGACGCCGCCCGCCACGGCGCAACCTTGGCCGAACTGATGGAGCTTGGCGGGCACTCGACTAAGGAAGCCGCGCTGCGCTATCAACAAGTCGCTACCGGCCGGCAAGCCGAGATTGCTGAAAGGCGAGCCCGGACCCGCGGCTGGACCCCAGAGGACGAAACCGAACCGACCTCGAAGCCCGCGAAGAAACGAGCCAAGAAATGACCGCACAGAAGCCCGGCGATTGGGCCGAATACAAATGGCTGGTGCCGGTATATGAAGGGTCGCAGCTCCACAAGCCCAGCTATCGCCAACTAGTCGAGTGGGACCTCGATCACCCTCACATTGGGATCTACTGCGATTGCAAACAGTCGAGCCCGTGGCTGCTTGGAGAGTTTGCGGTGGTGCCTGGGGATGAGCTGGCATGGGTGTGGAGTTACGGCTGGGTTACCGGAGACGGATACTGGGTGGCACTCAAGTCAGCTCTCACGAAAGGTCCCGACATCTGGATGGACATGGACGAGCTGCTGCGCTGCATGCGGGCATGGTCAAGGGGGGACACCGCAATGCAAATAGTCAAACGCCATCAGGGGTCTGGTGACCTTTTAGCCAAGAAGCTGCTTGATCATCACGACCACGCCTGGGGGTCCGAACACGACGCAGCAAGCCCAAGGTGCCGGCGTTGTGGCTATTCCGCCTCGATGCGCACGGAGCTGGTACAGGAAATGTTGTGGAGGCTTTGGTTTGCGGGCATACGCGAGATTCCGCTACGGAGCTTTGACCAGGCCCGGCACGCATACGCAAAACGCCGCTAAATGGCTCTGGTGCTATCTGCGCAAGGTGCTAGCATTTAAACATCTGGCCTCATACGTGGCTCAGAATCGAATCCGCCGACAAGTGGAGTGATTTCCCCTTGTCTGGAGGATTCCAATGTCTACTGAGACACGTCGCTACAGGGCACAAGTTGCATCCCTGACCCGATCCCGCTCCGCCGATGACCCGGCACTGGTGCAAGCCCGCCAATCGCTGGTTGAAGCACGCTTGGCCGAGCAAATCACCAACGCGCTCAAAGCGCAGCCACCACTGCGAGCCGACCAACGCGAGCACCTTTCCGAACTTCTGACCGCTGGCGGTGGTGCGTCATGAACGCCCCACGTACACGCTGGTTGAGCCAAGCCGAAGCAGCAGAGCACATGGGCGTATCGACCCGCACGCTGCGCACATGGGTATCCCAAGGCCGCATAGCCGCGTACCGGGCACCCGGCGGGCGACTGGTGCGATTCAAAGAGGCCGACCTCGACGCGTGCATGCGCCGTGTCCCCACGGTTGGGGGTGCCCGGTGAGAACAAACGACAGAGGCCGCCCCGGTCCAGAGCGGCCCCAAAGCGTCACGGTTGGCGACACTTCAAGGGTACAAGAGCCCACCGACTACCTGGACCACTTTGCCCGGCGCGTGCTGCTGGACGCAATCAACGAAGCCACCGCCGACTATTGGCGACGACGCGCCAAGGCCCTGAGAGCCGCGCGGCATCGTGAAGGCGACTACCTGCCAGACGGCAGGCTAGAGGCCGCTAGAACCCGGTGGCGGGAGCTGACCGAAGCCGCGCGCGCTTGTGACAACGCGGCCAGTTTCCTTGAGGCGTACGGCAACGAGATCTTTGCTGCCGACGTCGCTTCGGTCATGACCGAGGGGGCCGCGGCATGAACACCAACCAAGCGAACGCCGAGAGCTACCGAGTGCCCGACGAGTTGCTACCCGAGCCACCCGACGACCTCGACTATGACGACTATTGGGCTAACCCGCCGGAGACATCCGACGAGCTCAACTCGATGAGTGCCAACTACAACGCGCCACCCGACACGGGAGAAACAGACTCCAAGGGCTCGATTGCCGACAAGTTGGTAGCCCTGGCCGAGGAACGCTGCGACTTTGGGGTCACCGAGGACGGAGCCACGTTCGGCCGACGAGACGGTTCCCCCGTCGTGCGGATGCTGCGAGGCGGCAACACTTCGCTGCGCTCCGAACTGGCAAACGCCTATCGCAAAGCCCACCGCAAAACCCCATCGAGTCAAGCACTAGCCGACGCAATGAGCGTCATTGAGGGCATGGCCCAAGACGCTGAGCCGACACCTGTAGCGCTGAGAGTTGCCGCCACACCTGACCAGCGAGTTTGGCTCGACGTGGGCGACAAGGCCGAGCACGTCATCTGCCTAACGCCTCAAGGTTGGCACGTATACGCACCCAACTCTGGCGACCGCGTGCCCGTACTGTTTCGCCGTACCAAGCTGACCGGGCCGCTGCCGCTACCTGCGAGCACTGCGAGCGAGGAATACGGGCAATCTCTGAGCGATATGGGTGAGCTCTGGGACGTGTTGAACGTCGCTGCACCTGACCGGCCGCTCGTGCTTGGCTGGCTGGTAGCTGCTCTATGTCAACCCGACGTCCCGCGGCCGATTCTCGCGCTATTCGGCGAACAGGGCACCGGCAAATCCACCGCGGCCAAGGTCCTCGTAGCCCTCACTGACCCGAGCGCTGCGCCGCTACGCAAACCACCGCGCGACGCAGACGCTTGGGTGAACACCGCTCAAGCGTCTTGGGTGGTCGCCATAGACAACCTGAGCGAGATCCGCGATTGGTTCTCAGACTCGTTGTGCCGTGCGGTCACCGGAGACGCTGACGTGCGTCGCAGGCTCTACTCGGACGAGGACGTGACCGTGTTCAACTTCATGCGCTCAATCATTCTGAACGGAATCGACGTGGGAGCATTGCGAGGCGACCTCGCAGACCGGGCATTAGTAGTCACCCTTGCCCCAATCGCAGAGAGCCGACGCAGAAGCGAGCACGACCTCAACCAGTCAAGAGAAGCCGCCTACCCGCGGGTCTTTGCCGCGCTGCTAGGCCTCTGCTGCCGCGTGCTCGCTGAGCTACCCAACGTCAAGCTTGATAGTTCGCCGCGCATGGCTGACTACGCCCGCGTGCTTGCCGCGCTCGACCAAATAGGCGCAACAACTGGGGGGCTCGACCGCTACAACGAGCAAGCACGCTCACTGGCCGCTGACACGTTAAGCGCTGAGCCAGTGGTCCTAGCCATGCAGGAGCATCTCTCGGATACGTTCACCGGAACATCGGCCGAGCTGCTCGACCAGCTCGAAGCTGCCGCATATCCCGAGGGTGCCCGCAAACCCTCCGACTGGCCCAAGAACGCGCGAGCCGTAACAAGCATCCTGAAACGCAACGCACCTGCACTGAGAAAACAAGGCTGGGACGTGAGTGAAGGTGCCAAAGACCCCCGCGCTCGCTCGACAACCTGGCATCTAACCCGGCCAGAGATTGCCCGTATTCCTCACTCGCAACGCTCGACGCTCGCACCTGAGCCCGAAAACCTGCGAGTAACGAGCGACACGAGTAACAAAAACGCACCTTCTCTTGTCGAGCCGCTCGATGAGGCACCGGCCCCAAGCGAACCGGCGCAAGTGACGCAACCGGCGCTACTGCTGAACCTGGAACGGCCATGCAAACGCTGCGGCAACTTGCCAGACAAGCACGGCCTTGGAGACACGGAGCTATGCGTGAAATGCGAAACGAGCCAGCCATGACTCTCCGACCTGCCCCGCACGGAGCACGCCGCCGACTGCTAGGCATAGAGCGCCGCCTAGCTCGGATGGAGAAACAAATGGACCGCATCGAGCGCCAAATCACCTGGATGAAGCACCGATTGCAGTTGGCGCAACATCATCGCAATCAAATCGAGGCCCCGGTAGTGGAGGCCCCGCCGGCCTAGCCCCCTGACTGCGGGTATCTGGTTCTCGGCTTCTGTACGGGTCTGGGAGGGGTCCAGCTCGAAGCCGAGGCCGGCCGGGGAGACCGCCGAGATTCTTAGACCCGGACGCACCGCGCCACAGTACGCGCCTGCAAGGAGCACAGACGGCCGGCAGGGGGTGGATCCCCCCAGCTCGACTACGGGACCGCCAAACGGGAACACGGACATCCCGCGGCCTCTCGCGAAAAAAACTTCTCATGCGGGGTCGCTATCCCTGGCTTGGTGGAGTTCTGACGGCCCCCACCCGCTCGACTCGACACCGATGCCGGGGTGCCGGCATGAGTGGTCAAGGAAGCCGTCAACCAAATCTGAAACGTTCGTAGAACGTTCTTAGGGTGTCCGGTTTGTCCTTCTACCCCGTCTGACCTGCGGTTATTCTGGTGGGCGATACTGGGTTTGAACTTGTACGCC
>WBZL01000817.1_pt1 | contig 34511 bp, 35 predicted proteins | sample 5204291 | NCBI WGS metagenome assembly WBZL01 (sample SAMN12344345, study PRJNA552823) | activated sludge metagenome | biome: Activated sludge suspended growth; feature: Nitrification reactor; material: Wastewater; isolation source: activated sludge from nitrification reactor of wastewater...
CTATGTAAGTCCCGGCGATAGATTTATGGTTTGGCCCGGTGGTGGTCAGCATTTCTATGGACTTATTGATAATACGCTTTGCCCTGCCAATGAAAAAGTATATGAGTTTCTCGACAAAGTGTTTACCGAAGTGGCTCAGTTATTTCCATTTCAATACATACACATGGGTGGCGATGAAACCGCAAGAAATTTTTGGGAAAAAGATGAGCAGATAAAAGCATTGATGAAAAAAGAAAACCTGAAAAACTTAGACGAAGTGCAAAGCTATTTTGTAAAACGTGTAGAAAAAATCATCAACAGCAAAGGCAAAAAAATGATTGGCTGGGATGAAATACTTCAAGGTGGGCTGGCACCCAATGCAGCTGTAATGAGCTGGCGTGGTATGAGTGGCGGCATTGAAGCAGCTAAAAGCGGACACGAGGTAGTGATGAGCCCCACCGATTTTGTTTACATAGATTATATGCAGGGCGATGCATCTATTGAACCGCCGGTTTACTCCACATTACGGTTAAAGAAAACGTACTCATTTGAACCACTGCCCGAAGGTGTAAATGAAAAACTGATAAAGGGTGGACAGGCCAACTTGTGGACCGAACAGGTTTATAATATGCGACATGCACAATACATGACCTGGCCCCGTGCTCTTGCTGTGGCCGAAGTATTGTGGAGCCCAAAAGAAAAAAGAAACTGGAACGGCTTTGTACCTCGGGTTGAAAAACAATTTGAAAGAATGGATGCCGCACAGGTGAAGTATGCACCTAGTATGTACGATCCCATTATCACAGTTAGCAAAAAAGATTCTGCTACCATCATGGTTGCCATGGATACCGAAGTGGAAGGCCTTACGATTCATTATAGTTTTGATAATTCTTTCCCCGATAATTTTTATCAGGCGTATAAAGCACCACTTACTGTACCCAACGAATCGGCTGCACTCAAGCTGGTAACCTATAAAGGAAATAAACTTACTGGCAGACAAATGGTTATCACCATGGCGGAGTTGAAAAAAAGAGCAGGTATAAAATAATTTCATTTCACACCGGTGAATTAAAATATTTTGTCAACTACATTCATACAAGTCAGATGATATTGGTTTACATTCGTTTGAGTTAATTTATATAAACGAATATCAATATTGCCATGTCATTCCTGAGAGAAAAACTTGAAAAGAAATTTGCAGATGAATATGCTAAGCTCAATGACGAGCAAAGAACAGCAGTAGATGCTATTGAAGGCCCGGTAATGGTAATAGCCGGCCCCGGAACCGGTAAAACACAAATACTCGCCTGCCGTATTGGAAAAATTTTATTGGAAACGGATGCACAGCCTCAAAATATTTTATGTCTTACCTATACCGATGCCGGCGTAATGGCCATGCGTAAACGGCTGCTTTCCTTTATAGGCAGCGAAGCGTATAAAATCAATATTCACACGTTTCATTCATTTTGCAATACGGTAATACAGGAAAATTCGCAGTATTTCTACAACAGAGACCTGGAACCCGTAAGTGATCTTGAAAAGATTCAGTTTTTGTACGAGTTGATTGACGGGTTTGAAAATGGAAATCCTTTAAAACGTTACAGAGGAGATATTTATCATGATGCAGATCGCCTTGCCGGTTTATTTACCACCATGAAGCTGGAAGCCTGGCAGCCCGAATGGATGCTGGAAGAAATTGATAATTACATCAAAGAAATAAATTCCGAGTCGGGTGGGTTTTACAATAAAACTAAACTGAAAAAAGGAATTCTGGAGCTAACGGCAAATGGAAAAGGAGAACTGAAAAAGATGGAAACCCTAAAGGCGGCAATACAATCGTTTAACTCATACCAGCAAATTTTACAAAAATATAAGCGGTACGATTTTTCCGATATGATCAATTGGGTGATCCAGCTTTTTCAGGAGCAGCCCGATGTATTATTAAATTATCAGGAACAATATCAATATATATTGGTAGATGAGTATCAGGATTCCAATGGCTCTCAAAACAAATTGGTTGAACTGCTTATCAGCTATTGGCAAGATGAGAGTCCGAATATTTTTGTAGTAGGTGATGATGACCAAAGCATCTACCGTTTTCAGGGAGCCAACCTGAAAAATATGATGAACATTGTAAAACGTTTTGAAAAAGATTTGCTGAAAGTTGTGCTTACAAAAAACTACCGAAGTGTTCAGCCTATATTAGACAGTGCAAAAGGATTAATAGAACACAATAAGCAAAGACTGGTATATCAATTTAAGGACTTGAGTAAAGATTTGATTGCTTCAAAACCAGAATTACAAAAACTCAACATCCTACCCGAAATAAGAGTTTACGAAAGTGAATTTTCCGAAAATGCACATGTTACTTCCAGTATAAAATCACTGATTGAGCAAGGTACACCACCCGGTAATATTGCTGTAATCTATAAGGAAAATAAAAATGGAGATGAGTTATTGAAATTTTTTCAACTACAAAATATTCCAAGCTATTCCAAGCGTTCGGTCAATTTGCTCAATGATGTATTGATTTGTCAAATTATCAATTTGATAAAATATACTGTGGCTGAATTGGATGAGCCTTTTAGCGGAGAGCCTCTTCTTTTTGAAATATTACATTATCCATTCTTGGGTATGGTGCCATTTGAAATAGCGGCCATGTGCACCGAGATTGCAGAAAAAAGAAAAGGAGTGGAAGAAACCACTCTGCGCGGCTACCTGAAAAAAATACAACCCGTAAACAAAAGTTTATTTGAGGCAGATGATCCAAAGCAAAAAGCCGGAAAGTTTATTGAAGAACTCATTGCTGCGGTACATACAAGAACATTGCAGCAGTGGTTTGAATTTTTAATAAATGAAAGTGGAATTCTCCATTGGGCAATGAAGCAGGACGACCGTACCTGGCAAATGAATAAACTCTCTTGCTTATTTGATTATATAAAGGAGACAACGCATCGGCAGCCCCATCTTACATTGAAGGAATTGGTAAAACAATTTGATTTGCTTGAAGAAAACAAATTGCCTTTGCCACTGGTGCAAACCATCGGTACAGAAGATGGCGTAAATATTATGACCTGCCATGGCAGCAAGGGTCTGGAATTTGAACATGTATTTATTGTCAACTTAAGAATGGATGTATGGGAAAAAAAGAAAAGTGGAAACCAGAGTTTTCGCATTCCGCACAATATAGTAGAACAAGATTCTGATGAAGAAATGCATGAAGAGCTTCGGCGCTTGTTTTTTGTATCCGTCACCCGTGCCGAAAAATATCTGTACCTATCCTATTCAAAAATGAAAAACGATGGCAAGCCCATCGAAGGCTCACAATTTGTTGAGGAGTTTAGAGAAACACTGCAGTTAGAGCCAAAACTGATTCGCTTGACGGAAGCTGAAAAATTATTATACACTTCCCTTCGGTTTGGCATCATACAAAAACCGGTAATACAACAGGCAGAAAAAGATTTGGTAAACCGGCAGTTGGAAAAATTTGTATTGAACGTAACAGCGCTTAATAATTATCTGGAATGTCCTATCAAATTTTATTATAATACAATCATTAGAGTTCCTGCGGCAAAAAGTGAAAGCATGGCCTTTGGCACTGCCGTTCATGCAGCCATTGAAGATTTTATCAGAAAAATGATGAACAATGGAAAAGTATATCCTGACAAAGAATACCTGATTACACAGTTTCGTTTTCATCTTTATGACTCCCGCGAAGCTTTTACTCCCGAAAGTCTGATACGACACAAGGAAAGAGGTGAGCTGGCTTTAGATGCTTATTATGATAAATATTATGTGCCGGCTCCCAAAGGAGATTTTATACTTACTGAAAATCCATTCAATAAAATTGTAGTAAATAATGTGCCCTTAAAAGGGTTTACTGATAAAATTCAGTTTTGGGGCAATGACATTGTCGTTACCGATTTTAAAACCGGTAAGTATAGTAACTCAACTAATACAGGAGCATTTAACTTGCCCGGTAGCAGCAAGAATCCTGATGGCGGAAACTACTGGCGACAGGCCGTTTTCTACAAGATATTAATTGATAACATGCCTCAAAAAAAATGGAATATATTATACACGCAGTTCGACTATGTTGAGCCAAACGATAAAGGAGAGTTTGACTTACATAGAGTTGATATAAGGGATGAAGATGTCGAAATCGTGAAGAAACAAATTGCTGATGCCTGGAAACAAATTCAACAACATAATTTCTATACCGGCTGCGGCAGCGACAAGTGTGTATGGTGCAATTTTGTAAAAGACAATAAATTTTATATTTCATTGATTGAAGAAGACGAGGAAGGACGTTTTACGGAATCTACAGATACAGAATAACGAAGCTTAACAGGATTTTGATACCCCATTCTGCAAAAGCTCTGATGAATCATTTAAGTTTGCACACTGCATGAAGAAAATTTCATTTGTAACGGCCACATTACTTGCCTTCATTGTTATTTTAGTAATGGCAGTGGGCGGGTCGGGCTGCGCCAACATTGTACCCCCCAGCGGCGGGCCCCGAGACTCTATTCCCCCACTTTTATTAAAGACAACACCCGGCGATTCTACTCGAAATTTTAAGGGGAATAAAATAACATTTACGTTTGATGAGTTTATTGATGTAGATAATCCTTCTGAAAACCTTTTGATATCCCCTTCGCCCAAAAGCCAACCCGTGGTTGACCATAAGTTGAATACATTGACACTCAAAATAAAAGATACTTTAGAAAACAATACCACTTATACCATTCAGTTTGGAAGAACGGTGAAAGATTTTAATGAAGGCAATGTATTGCAAAATCTGGTTTATACCTTTTCTACCGGACCCTATATTGACTCGCTTCAGCTAAAAGGAAAAGTGATATTGGCGGAAACAGGTAAGATTGACACTACATTAATTGTAATGCTGCATACCAGCGCAAATGACTCTGCCGTTGTAAAAGAAAGACCACGCTATATTGCCAAGTTGAACGGACAGGGTGAATTTGTTTTCACCAATCTGCCGCCCAAAACATTTTACATTTATACGCTTAAAGACAATAACGGCACCCGCAGATATTTAGATGAGAAACAGTTGTTTGGCTTTGCCGATAAACCTGTATCGTTAAGTGACACCGTCACACCAGTTACACTTTATGCCTATAGCGAAACTGAAGTAACGACCCAAATGACAGCTTCACCTGCAGCGGGCAACAGAAACAGAAGAGGCCCGGGCGATGTTGCCGACAAAAGATTAAAACTACAAACCAATCTTGTAAATAATCAGCAAGACTTGTTGTCGCCACTTGTCATTTCAACTGACAAGCCTTTGAGAAGCTTTGATTCAACCAAGCTGAAACTGTACACCGATTCTGCTTTTAATCCTTTAACGGATTATCAGTTTGTAAAAGACAGCAGCAACAAAAAAATTGTATTACAAAACAAGTGGAAAGAACATACGCTTTATCATATTATTTTGGATAAAGATTTTGCGGTTGACGAAGAAGGAAAAAAACTATTAAGAAATGATACCATAAGTTTTACGACTAAAAAACTTACTGATTATGGATCCGTCAAGCTTACCATACGTAATGTGGATATGAGCAAAAACCCGGTCCTGCAATTTATAGCAGGAAATCAACTGTATAAATCATACCCTTTGCGTAGTAATACTTTTAATGAAGATATTTTTCTCCCCGGCGAGTTTGAGCTACGTATTTTATACGATGATAATAAAAACGGCAGGTGGGATCCGGGTGTGTTTTTTGGAAAACACCGGCAACCGGAGATAGCTAAGCCCATTGAAAGAAAAATCAACATAAAGCCATCCTGGAAAAATGAATTTGATATAAGCTTATAAGCTTCAGCCTATCTTTGCACTATGCAATTCTCTTCATCGCTTCTGGAAAATGCAGTTAATGAATTTGCCAAACTTCCGGGGATTGGAAAAAAAACAGCGCTGCGTATGGTATTGCATTTGCTTAAGCAAGACGCAAAACAGGTGAATCATTTCAGCGATGTTATTGCAAAAATGAGAAGCGAAATAAAATTCTGTCACCGTTGCCACAATGTAGCCGATGGCGATATTTGTTCTATTTGTGCCAACTCTGTTCGCAAAAAGGAAACCGTTTGTGTGGTTGAAAGCATTCGTGATGTAATCGCTATTGAGGGCACACAACAGTTCAATGGTACTTATCATGTTTTAGGAGGTGTTATTTCTCCATTAGATGGCATTGGCCCCGATCAACTCAATATTGAATCATTGATACAGCGGATAGCAAAAGAGCAAATTGAAGAACTCATATTTGCCCTGAACCCAAATATACAAGGCGATACCACGATTTACTATATTCAAAAAAAACTACAAGGCACTACAACCCGCATCACGACCATCTCTCGGGGTGTTGCCTTTGGCGGCGAGCTGGAGTATGCCGATGAGCATACACTGGGCAGAAGTCTTCAAAACCGAATGCCGGTTGAAAAATATGTAAACCATTAAGAGATACTTCAGCTGCACTGCCTTGTTTATTTTAATTGTAAGGCTTAGCTTTGCAGCACATTACAGGCGGATTTGTTTATTGTTCGGCCCACAGAACTAATAAACGTCACAAAATCTCTCCATAGGATTTTTCAGCGTTTTGCAGTTTACAAAATGAATAAGCAGCCGACAAATTAAACATTGCGGACGGCATACAGAAGTCGCTGTAATGCGAAACAGTAAATTATTATAACCATTTTGGTTTTTATAATAGAACAAAAACAAACAGTTATGGCAAACATCAGAGCTGCACTTGAAAATCGTATTTTAATAATTGATGGCGCTATGGGCACGATGATACAGCGATATAAATTAACCGAAGAAGATTACCGCGGAGAAAGATTTAAAAGCTGGCCTTGCGATGTAAAAGGGAATAATGATTTGCTTTGCATTACAAAACCGGAAATCATTATAGAGATACATAAACAATACTTAGATGCCGGAGCCGATATCATTGAAACCAACACGTTCAGCAGCACTTCCATTGCTATGGCCGATTATCAAATGCAATCGCTGGCTTATGAACTAAATGTAGCTGCTGCCACCTGTGCAGTCAAAGCAAGAGATTTATATTATGCTGAAAATCCGGATTCAAAAATCAACAATCCAAAATTTGTTGCTGGCTCTATCGGTCCATTAAATAAAACCCTTTCTCTCTCACCCGATGTAAACAACCCCAGTTTTCGTGCCGTTACATTTGATGAGGTAGTAGCTGCCTATTATGAGCAAATAAAGGGACTATCGGATGGTGGTGCTGATGTCTTACTTATTGAAACCATTTTTGATACATTGAATGCAAAGGCTGCCATTTTTGCAATAAAAAAATATTTCAGAGATCATCCTGATAAAACTGAATTGCCGATAATGATATCGGGAACAATTACAGATGCTTCAGGCCGCACATTAAGCGGGCAAACATTAGAAGCATTCTACAACTCGGTAATACATGCCAGACCAATAAGTATCGGCCTCAACTGTGCACTGGGTGCAAAGGAAATGCGGCCACATATTGAAGAGCTTTCACAAATTGCCGCATGTTATGTTTCTGCTTATCCCAATGCCGGACTGCCCAATGCTATGGGAGAGTACGATGAACAGCCGGAAGATACTGCTCATTATCTGGAAGACTGGGCAAAAGAAGGCTGGGTAAATATTGTAGGCGGATGCTGTGGCACCACACCCGATCATATAAAACATATAGCAGAAGAAGTAAAAAATATAAATCCAAGAAAACCGCCTGTCATAGATAAAGAACTGACCACCATATAGAATATTATTAAAATTATTGAATAGAAAGATGAGTACAATAAAACCCTATCTCCGCCTCTCCGGCCTAGAGCCGCTGACTATAAGACCTGAGACAAATTTTGTAAACGTAGGCGAACGTACCAATGTAACCGGCTCTAAAAAATTTGCACGCCTAGTTCGTGAAAATAAATACGAAGAAGCTTTAAGCGTAGCTCGCCAACAGGTGGAAAACGGCGCACAGGTGCTGGATGTAAATATGGATGATGCGCTGCTGGATGGTGTACAGGCTATGACCACTTTTTTAAATCTGCTGCAAAGCGAACCGGATATTGCAAAAATTCCGGTGATGATAGATTCTTCCAAATTTGAAATTATAGAAGCTGGTTTAAAATGTGTGCAAGGAAAATGTATTGTGAATTCTATTTCAATGAAAGAAGGAGAGAAAAAATTCATTGAACAAGCCATCATCTGTCAGTCTTATGGTGCAGCAATCATCGTTATGGCTTTCGACGAAACCGGACAAGCCGATACCAAAGAAAGAAAAATTGAAATCTGCCATCGTGCATACAAGATATTAACGGAACAGGTGGGCTACGATCCACAGGATATTATTTTCGATCCCAACATTTTTGCCCTTGCCACCGGAATGGAAGAGCATAACAACTATGGTGTTGATTTTATAGAAGCTACCAGAGAAATAAAGCGATTGATGCCATTGACAAAAGTAAGCGGCGGTGTCAGCAATCTGTCATTCTCTTTTCGCGGCAACGACCATGTGCGGGAAGCTATGCACGCCGTATTTTTATTTCATGCCATCAAAGCAGGTATGGATATGGGCATCGTAAATGCAGGGCAGTTGGTAGTATATGATGAAATAGAACCGCAATTGCGTGAACTGTGTGAAGATGTAATACTGAATCGTAATAACGATATTAATGAAGCTACCGATAAGTTGATTGTATTTGCCGAAACGGTGAAAGCAAAGGGGAAAGAAACCGTAAAGGATGAAAGCTGGCGCAATGCAACAGTAGAAGAAAGATTAAAACATTCATTGGTAAACGGTATTACCGATTACATTGATGCCGATACAGAAGAAGCCAGATTAAAATACCCTAAACCGCTTGAAGTTATTGAAGGCCCATTAATGGACGGTATGAATGTTGTCGGCGATTTATTTGGAGCCGGAAAAATGTTTTTACCACAGGTGGTGAAAAGTGCAAGAGTGATGAAAAAAAGTGTGGCCTGGCTCACTCCGTTTATTGAAGAAGAAAAAAAGAACAATCCGGATATTGATGAAGCCGCAGCGCCCAAAGTATTATTGGCCACTGTAAAAGGCGATGTTCACGATATTGGAAAGAACATAGTAGGCGTTGTGCTGGCTTGTAATGGATACAATATTGTTGACCTGGGTGTGATGGTGCCTGTTGATAAAATATTGGACACAGCTGAAAAAGAAAAAGCTGATATTATTGGATTAAGTGGATTGATTACGCCTTCGCTTGATGAAATGGTGCATGTGGCACATGAAATGAAACGCAGAAATATGCAGCAACCATTACTGATTGGCGGAGCCACTACTTCACGCATTCATACTGCCGTTAAAATTGCACCACAGTACGAAAATGGGGTGGTTCATATTTTAGACGCATCTCGAAGTGTAACTGCAGTAAGTACACTCGTGGGAAAAGAAAAAAACACACTGCTTGAAAAAACAAAAGTAGATTATGAAAAACTACGACAGCAGTTTTTGAATAAAAATAAAAAAGAGTTAGTTCCCTATGCACAGGCAATCGCATCAAAAGAAAAAATTGATTGGGATAATTACCAGCCTGTAAAACCCAATGTGATGGGAACAAAAGTTTTGCAAGAATATGACCTCTCCGAAATTGCCCGGTACATAGACTGGGGTCCTTTTTTTATAGCCTGGGAAATGCACGGCAAGTTTCCACAGATACTTACCGATAAACTGCTGGGCGCTGAAGCCACTCGCTTGTATAATGATGCGCAGCAAATGATTGAAAAAATTATTGCGGAAAAATGGTTTACTGCAGAAGCGGTTATTGGTTTCTGGCAGGCCAAAAGTAATAATGCGGATAGCATCTTCCTACAAACCGATAAAGGTGAAGTAAGATTGGAATCATTGCGGCAGCAGTTGAAAAAAGCAGCAGGACAACCCAATTTTTCGTTAGCGGATTTTGTAGTACCGGAGGGGCAGGGGGCTTACGTCGACTACATGGGAGCTTTTGCAGTTACTATTAAAGGAGCAAAAGATAAAATAAATGAGTTTGCTAAAGCATTGGATGATTATAATAAAATTTTGGTACAAGTATTGGCCGATCGTTTTGTAGAAGCCTTTGCAGAATGCCTGCACGAAAAAGTAAGAAAAGAATACTGGGGCTACGAAAAAAATGAAAGCCTGAGTAACGAACAATTAATTGGTGAAGAGTATAAAGGCATTCGTCCCGCACCGGGCTACCCCGCCTGCCCCGATCATACTGAGAAATGGAAGCTGTTTGATTTATTAAACGCTACAGAAGAAATTGGAATTGTGCTTACCGAAAGTCTGGCCATGGACCCACCGGCATCTATTTGTGGCTGGTATTTTGCACATCCGCAAAGTCATTATTTTGGATTGGGAAAAATTGACAGAGACCAGTTGGAAGACTATGCCAAAAGAAAAGGAATGAGCATTGACGATGCAGAACGATGGCTGAGACCGGTGTTGGAATAAGTTTATCTTGTCTTTACAACCATTGTACGTGACCAGCTATCATGCCAGGGTTTATCGCCCAAGCCACTAAAAACTTCAAAGGGCACAATTCTCGATAGACTTCGAATCACTACATCCTTAAAAGTCATTTGTAATCCGTCAACTCTTATGGCCTTGGTGCCTGTTAGTAATTTGCCAAGGGTGTAGCCTTTAAAAACCATTTCACAAAAAGTATAATAAATCAGATAATTAAAATAGCCAAGTATAATAACCAAAAACCAATACTTCCAGGTTTTTGGACCAATCTCTATCTCATAAGCAACATCCAATAAAAAATCAGGAGCAATAGCCGCAAGTAAATAGCCGGTAACATAACCGGTTGCCATGCTTAAAACAAAACGCATAAAAAGATTATCAATAATAAAATTTAATAACCGCTGACCCTGGCTGGCTAACTTATATGTTTCATGATCTTGAAAGAGATCCGATTCCTGATGTGCTGTTTGTACTTCGTAATTTGGTTCCATTTATATTTTTTAAATAACGTTTAAAGATTTTAATTCTGCTATGAGTTGCGAAGCATTTTGGTAGAAAATACTTTTAATGCCTAATTCAGCTGCTGCCTTTACGTTTCGCAAATTATCATCTATAAAAACTGCTCCATTTTGCTTTATCTCATAACGCTGAAGCAAAATTTGATAAAATTCCGGAAATGGTTTTCTGGTTTTTTCCTCGCCACTTACTACTCGTCCATCAAACCAATGCAAAAAATTGTATCGCACCAATGCAATGTTAAACAAATCGGCCTGCCAGTTAGTAAGCGCATACAATTTATATTTTCCGGAATCTTTTAATTGTCTGAAAATTTCAACCGTTTCCGGAATGGGGCCTTTCAGCATTTCGGTCCACCGGCCATAGTAATCTCTAATGGGTTTTTCCCAATCGGGAAATTTTTCAATTAAAGATTGTGTAGCTGCTACAATGGATCGACCTGCATCCTGCTCTTCATTCCATTCGGGTGTGCAAATGTTTTTGAAAAAATAATCTCTTGTGGCAAGCGAATCAAAATAGTTTTCATCATAAACATAATTTGGATTCCAGTCAATAAGCACACCGCCAAGGTCAAAAATTATAGTTGTGATTTCAGTCATGATTGTAACGGAATTTTAGGCCAATCATTATTAGAGAAAAGGATAAAACAACTGCATTGGTAAGTATGATTACCCAGTTATTCAGCAATGCGCCATATACAATCCACATGGCCTCATTTACTGCTGCAATTACAAACATCATCAGCGAAACATCTTTTGCCGATTTACTTTTGTAGGTTTTAATAACCTGTGGCAAAAAAGTAAGGCAGGTAATAGCACCGGCAGCATAACCCAGTATTTCTACTCCCGACATATAATTTATTTTTATTTTTTTTCAAATAACCACCAAAATCTTCTTGTTGGCTTTACTTTATAATTATCTTTTACATAAGATTTGATATGGTTCATGGCTTCATCAATATCATCAGTAAAAAGAATAAGCGATAAATCTTCTTTTGATGCTGCACCACGGGCTACCATATCTTCCATAGTTTCCATTAAGCTGCGATAGTAAGATTTTCCAAACAATACAATAGGAAAATCGGTTACGGTTTTGGTTTGTACCAATGTAAGTATTTCAAAAAACTCATCCATAGTGCCGAAGCCGCCCGGCATGATGATAAAGGCGTATGAATATTTTACCAGCAATACTTTTCTTACAAAAAAATGTTCAAAGGTTACTGATTTTTGAACATAAGGATTTACATGTTGTTCAAATGGCAGTTGAATATTGCAACCAATGGATTGGCCTCCGTTTTCAAATGCGCCACGGTTGGCCGCTTCCATGATACCGGGGCCGCCACCCGTCATGGTAGTCAATCCCATTTCTGCAATACGTTTTCCAAACTGCACGGCGTTTTGATAATATTCATTTTCTTCTTTAAACCTCGCCGAACCAAAAACCGTGATGCAGGGTCCCATAAAATGCAACTTCCTAAATCCTTTAATAAATTGCCAGAATACCCTCCAGGCAAACCAAAGTTCATAACCCCGGCTCTTGGGGCCATCCAAATAAACATGCTGCTTCGGTGGAATGATAGGTGGTTCTTTAATCTTTTCTTTTGCTTGCATAGTATCTGTAAATTGCCGTCAAGATAAACATTAAAATAATGCGCATCATCAGCTACAATGTAAATGGCATAAGAGCAGCTATCAAAAAAGGTTTTATTGACTGGTTGAAAACCGATCCGGCCGATATCGTATGTGTACAGGAAACAAAAGCCGTGCAGGACGATGTGGATGCAAAACTTTTTGATGCCTTAGGTTATCATCAATACTGGTTCAGCGCACAGAAAAAGGGTTATAGTGGCGTTGCCGTTTTTTCAAAAGTAAAGCCTGATAATGTTGTATTTGGCAATGGCATGAAAGCCGGCGATGATGAAGGTCGTGTGATTCAGTTAGATTTTAAAGACATCAGACTCATCAATGCATATTTTCCATCGGGCACCAGTGGCGATGAGCGGCAGGGCTTTAAATACGAATGGCTGAAAGAGTTGGACAAATGGCTGCAAAAGTTGAAGAAAAAAAATCCCCAATTAATTTTGTGTGGCGATTATAATATTGCACATGAAGCAATAGATATACACGATCCAAAGGGCAACAAAAACACTTCCGGTTTTTTACCGGAAGAAAGAGCATGGATGACAAAATTTTTTGAAAGCGGTTGGATAGATACTTTCAGAGTGTTTCATGCTGAGCCGCACCGTTATAGCTGGTGGAGTCAGCGTTTTCCCAGCGTAAGACTGAACAATAAAGGCTGGCGGATTGATTATATTAATACTACAGAAGCATTGCGCAGCCAATTAATAGATGCAGAAATATATCCGGATGTAAAGCATAGCGATCATTGTCCGGTGTATTTGGAATTAAAGAATTAGGCCAATTATCTTTTATTTTTTTAAAAAGAAATTGAATTGAAATAATATTCCTGCTAAATTTCTCTCAATTCTTTTCAATAGTGTCAGGATACTTTCAATACTATTCACGATTTTACTCTCAACCGATGCTCTTTCTACAGCAATAATGTGAATGAACAATTTGAGAATAGATAAAACATCCCAAAAGTAATTTACATACATTTAGATGATACTTTCAAAAGAAGTATTACACCTGATCAGAAAAATTGAATATGTTCTAGGGTTTTTTACTATTCGGAATCTTAATAGGTATTAATCTATCTTTCGAATTTGCGATCTCTTGTATAGATTTATCTTTAAAGATACTCAACAAACCTTTTTTTACATCTTTATAAGGCTTGTACATAGAACAAGGTGTTTTTTCATTACAATTTGGTAAGCCAAGTACACAATCTTCAATTATGTGTGTTTCTTGCATAGCTTCAATTACATTATAAATGGGCCTTTTACTTGCTTCTTCTTTAATAAAAAAACCTCCTGCAGGTCCAGAGATTGATGAAACTATTTGAACATTTTTATTAGAAAGTTGTTGAAGAATTTTTGCAGTAAAGTATTTTGGTGCTCCTATACCTTCTGCAATTTCACGAATATTTACTTTTTTGTGAATTGATGATTGACGTGCAATAAAAATGGTTGCTCTTAAAGCATATTCTGTAGATTTTGAAAACATAGTATTTTTGTTGCTAAATTGAAAATTAAAAAAACATCAACCTTTTTTTACAGTTTCCCGAACAGTTTTTACAACTTTATCTACATCTATTGATCCTTCCTCTTGGCTTACGAGCTCTCCATTTGGCCTAAACACACTTATGATATTTGAATGAGAAAATTCAATTGGAGATATTTTTTTATACTTCATTGAAAGAACATTTGCAAACTCTTGTGTTGCACTTTCAGTAGACGTAAGAAAAACCCACTGTGGCGCATCCATATTATTAGTTTTGGCAAACTCTTTTAATTTTTCCGGTGTATCCGTTTCTGGGTCTATTGATACTAAAACCAAAGTAACATCTTTAATTTCATTTCTGTCAATCTTGGATTCAATACTTTTCATTTTCGAAACCAAAATTGGACAAGCAGATTTACAAGTTGTATAAATCATTACAACTACCATGGTTTTTCCTTGTAATCTTTTTAATTGTAAAGTATCATTATTTTGATTCCTCCAATTTGATGCAAGATTAAAAATTGAATCAGAAGGAAGTTGAACAATCTTTGATTTTTCTTCTTTACAAGATTCAAATAATACGATTAAAAATATTAAACAATATATATGTTTCATTTTACTTCTTATTATTAATGCTAGTATCTTTTGCGCATCTAAAACCCAGGTTGGCTATTGTATAATTTGCTTTTACTGAAACACGAAGTGCAAAACGCATAAATGCAGCATAGTTTAAAACATCAGTAGAGCTTGTTGCGCTGCCAGCACAAAATAAATCTTTATCTTCATATTGCCCTGTACGAGAGTCATTGGTTGTAAGAACAGAATTAAAGTCATCTGTCCATTCCCAAATTAAATCAAAAATATTATAAACACCCCAGTAATTGGGCTTACTTTGCTTTACAGAATAATATTGCCGTTCTTTTTGAAGATATAAACTTGTAATATTACTGGAGTATTCAGGTTTTGCTCTAGCATTGGGGGAAGTTTCATCTGCCATTGCTATAAACTCCCATTCATCTAATGTTGGTAATCTTTTTCCAACACTTTGAGCATAAGCTTTAGCAGCAAACCAAGATACAAAACAAATAGGAGCATCTGGCTTTGCATTTTTGGGTAATTCAGTATCAGATTGCCAATCTCTTAAATAAGTAGAGTCTGCAAATATTTTTTTAATATTAGATTTGCTCCATTGTGGATTTGCCTTTACAAATGCTAAAAACTCTTCATTGGTTACGGCTCTTTCATCAACTAAAAATGGAGCAACTTTTGTAAATACATATTCTGAACCATAAAATGGTTTATACTCCCCACCTGGAATATAAACCATTTTAACGTCTGATGAAATTGAATGAATAGTATTTGAAATTAGTTTAGATTCATTTGCAGCACTTATATCCAATTTAACATTTTGCTTATTACAAGAATAGAATAGAACTACAAATGCAATCTGTAAAAGAATCAATACTTTCATTTTTACAATATTTATTATTCTTTGGTTACAGCTCCACCAGCTTGAAAAACTTTTGGATTTGCATCACCGGTTACTTTTAATTTACCTATAGCACCCTTGTTAAATGCCCTTGATAAAGAGTGATCAACTATAACATATTCACCAGGAACATCACATTTAAATTCTACAATAGCAGAACCACCGGCAGGAATCATTGTTGTTTGAATATTGTGAGAAATCTGGCTGCCTCCTTCAAGATATACATTGTCAAAGATTTCACCAATTACATGAAAAGACGAAGTAAGGTTTGGACCACCATTACCTACAAATAAACGTACAGTTTCTCCTACTTTAGCTTCAATCATATTTGCACCTAATAAAGAACCTTTTTTGCCATTGAATAAAACGTAATCAGGATTTTCAGCTACTGCTTTATCATTATCAAATTCTAAAAGTCCTTTTTTAGCAGCAGAAGTTTTTGTATAGAAATCACCTTGCATAATGTAGTATTCTTTATCTACTTTAGGTAATCCACCAGCAGGCTCTACTAAAATTAAGCCATACATGCCATTTCCAATATGCATAGGTACTGGAGGAGCAGCACAATGGTAAACATATAATCCTGGGTTAATAGCTTTAAAAGTAAATGAAGCTTCTTTACCTGGAGCAGCAGTTGTTGCAGCAGCACCACCACCTGGTCCTGTTACAGCATGTAAATCTATGTTGTGAGGTAAAACACTGTTTGCTGCATTTTTAAGATTTAATGTTACTTCGTCTCCTACTCTTACACGAATAAAACTACCTGGAACAGTGTTGTTAAATGTCCAAAAAGTATAAGAAATACTATCTGCTATAACGCCTTCCATTTCTGTAGTTTCAAGATTTACAATCCATTTTTTAGGACCTCTGTTACCAACAGGTGCCGGAACTTTTGGGGCACCAGTAACTTCTGCCACCTTAGGCTCTCCTTCAGCAATCATATCAATAGCAGATTGAGATGAGTTTCCCGAATTTGTTCCACTTTTACAAGCTCCAAATATGACTGCCATAAAGAAGCTTACCATGATTAACTTGTTTGTCATAAAGTGTTTTTTTGTTTGAATGTTGAGAAATATTTAAAATTTTACATTAAAAATGTTAGGATTGATATTTAAACTTAACCAAACCCAATGTTGTAAAGAGTTTGGATTATTTGCATTTTTTAAGAAGTTTAATGATGATGTAGTTGTATAAATAGAATAGCCTCCTACAACTTTTGCATATTTATGTATTGAATAACCAAAATCAACATCAAATTCTTGACCAAGATTGGTTGATAAATTTTGATTGTTATCTACTATTTTATTTGGAGATAAAAATTGATGAAGTGCAAAACCAAAATTTGTACTTGCAGTAGGTTTTAAACTTGTTTTTACATAAATATCTACTAAACCAGAACCTTTATGACCATTGCCAGCATAATAATAATCCATTGAACCATAAAACTTATGATTAGTGCCAAAATATGGTGTAAATGCTTTGTTATCTTGTACTCCAGCAGTACCTACATCATTACCACTTAAATAATCTGTACCTAAGCCTAAGTTCCATTTTTTATCTAATTTTTTATCTAAATAAAATGCAAGTAAAAAAGCATTAGTTTTAGTACCTGTATGATTTTTCCCTAATTGTGTATAAGCAGAGGCATTAAATTTCCAATCTGAACCAGAATAAAAATAATTTGCGCCAATAGTTTGTATAAAATAATTCTTAGCGTTTATGTCAGATGCACTGATTGCTTTTTGAAAACCAAGGTTATTAAGCAAAAAAGTAAAATTACTGCTTGTGTTTACTTTATATTTTGCCCACAAAGTTTGCATCCATTTATAAGGAGTTGCGTCAACAGGAGAATATAAACTTCCTGAAATGTTGCTTAAATTATTGCCATATAACTCTTTGTAGTTTTGATTGTAGGCAGCAAATGCTTTAAACAAGAATTTTTCTTTATTAATATGAAAAGAAATAGCATCATGTGCTCTTGCACCTTGCGCCCAATCTAATTCTCCAAAAAAACGTTCATCATCTAAACTAATTACTTGACGACCAACTTGTAAAAAATTTGTTTTACTTGTATGTAATTTTGCCCATGCTTCAAAAAATGATATACCATTTTTGACTCCTGCGCCTTGTGTTAATCCATCTTGCCCCCAAACGGTTATATTTTGAGGTGAAACTTGGACGGTAAGTAAGTTTTTATAATGATAGTTGATAATAAACCTATTTCTCTGGCTAATTAATGCTGAAGGTTTTTGCCCTTCTGGTAAGGGTTGAAATACCCCACTTCTATATTCAGCTCTTGGTCTCAGTTGAAATGAAACAGTAAGTAAATTGTCTTTTTCTGGCTCGTTTTGTGCTGAAAGATTTGAATATGAAAGTATTGTGAAGGCTAAAAGAGAGAGAAATAACTTTTTTCTGCAAATTAACATATAAAACCCATTTTAATTTGGAGCACAAAGCTATATCAACAACAATTAAGGATAAAAATATCTTTAATTATTATTCAATAAAATATTTTTTAGTAATATTTCAATATTGAAATTTAACTTGATTCAACATCTTCTGTGCCGATAATATTCGGATTAGGATTAAACGAGGGATCGTTTAAAAACATATCTATACTATTGGGGTTGCCAGGGTCATAACTAAACCCGTCATGGGTGGGCTCCTATTCAGGATACTCTATACCTCCACCAGATTCTTATTTATGGTGGAGTTTATAAAAAGCAATAAGCTCTATTGCAGCGTGTTGTGCCATACATAGCCTGTCGGAAATGGCACAAACAGTATGAGGTTTGGAAACTATTATTTTGAATGCTGTTCAATAACCATATAGCACTGTTTCAAATCTCGGCATAGCAAACGAAAAGCTAATATTTTTTAATTATGTTACTGGTATTTCTCCTAAACCTTTTCATTTTGCAACACACATTGTTAACTGGAAGCCGAACGATTTTAATACCTAATAATGAGAAGCCATTTGACGGAGAAATAATTAATTCATGCAAATACAATAGTTTTGACAGGCTATTTTAATTGCCATGATCGTCTATAACATCACCATCAAAATCACTCCTGAAATTGAAGCCGAATGGCTGCATTGGCAAAAACAGGAACACATACCTGAAGTTATGGCCACCGGAAATTTTACCCACTTTCATTTTTACCGCCTGCTTCAGCAAGAAGATGAAGAAGGGCAGACCTTTGTAGTACAGTTTTTTGCCAACACTTTGGAGCAATATCAGCAGTATATTGATCATAATGCCGGGCATCTTCGCCAAAAAACAATGGACCGGTGGGGCAACCGCTTTATTGCATTTCGTACGATAATGCAGGTGGTTGATTAGGAATAACGAAAGCCCTGACCCCGGATTAAATTATTTATTCAGAAAAAATAAACAACACCGTTTTTATATTTTTTTCTACTTGCAAAAGCGGCTAAATTTGTTGCTTTCGCCTCAACCAAACTCAACGCATTTCAATTATGAACAAAGCTGATCTCATTGCAAAAATTTCCGAAGACACCGGAATCACCAAGCAGCAGGCCAATGCTGCTTTAGACTCTTTTACAGAAGCGGTTACAAAAACTTTGAAAGGCGGCGGCAAAGTAACCTTAGTGGGTTTTGGCACTTTTATGGTTTCAAAAAGAAAGGCTCGCAAAGGACGCAATCCGCAAACCGGAGCCGAAATAAAAATAAAAGCAAAAACAGTTGCCCGATTTAAAGCAGGTAAAGAACTGTCGGAAAAACTTTAATACATCAACATTATATTTTAACCCCTAAAAAAACAAACCATGGGAAGAGGAGATAAAAAAACCGCAAAAGGAAAAAGATTTAAAGGCTCTTTTGGAAAAAGCCGTCCGGCAAAAAAGAAAGCTGCAAAAAAGAAATAATTCTATTTAATAATAATTTTTTTACGCAAGACTTGTATCTCAGGGTGCAAGTCTTTCTATTTTCCAGTTACCATCCTGTTGCAATGAATATTGCAAACGATCGTGCAGGCGGCCGGGTCTTCCCTGCCAAAACTCTATAATTACCGGTTTTACAATATAACCACCCCAGTGTGCCGGTCTTTTTGATCCTGATTTTTTTACCTGCTCGCTTATTGACTGGTATTGATGGTGCAGCCATTCCCTGCTTTCTATTACCCGGCTTTGTGGTGAGGTAATTGCACCTGCCTGACTTTCAATTGGGCGTGAATAAAAATAAACATCGCTATCTGTCGCAGGTAATTGTTGTACAAGTCCTGTTATGCGAGTCTGTCTTTCCAATTCTTTCCAAAAAAAAACCAGACAGGCTTTTGGATTCTCGGCCAATTGCCGGCCTTTGTAGCTTTCATAATTTGTAAAAAATGAAAAACCTTGTTCGCTAAAATCTTTTAATAATACAATTCGTGCCGAAGGCATACCATCGGCAGCGGCCGTAGCAAGTGTCATAGCGTTTACTTCACTTATTTCCGCATTTACAGCGTCGTTCCACCATTGCTCAAACTGGTGGATAGGATGAGGAGCAACATCTTTTTCCAATAATTCTTTTTGAGAATAGGTTTGCCTGATAGCAGCTATATTTTTTTCCATACAAAACTTTGGACAAAGATAGTCTGCTGCGAATTTTTTTACCGATTGATGTTAATCAGTAATACATATCAAATTATTCGGTGGAGGGCCGGTTGGCCAGCGCATCTCTTTCGCCGGAAACAATATGCAACATACTTTCCAGTTCGCCAATACGTTTGAGTTGATCTTGCAAGTTTTTATTGGCTTCGTTTATGGTATTCATATCATCGTTCAGGTCTTCGAGATAAGAAACTTTCTTTTGCAATTGCTGTCGGTCAAAATTGGCTTCTCTCAATTTGATTTGTGTTTCTGCCAGTTCGGCTTCAGTTTCCGATTTTTGATTTGCCAGTACAGCTTGTTTTTGTTTCAGATCATCAAGCTCTCTCAGGGTCTTCAGGTAGCTTTCCTTCATTTCAGCATAATCCAGACTTTCTTTTTTTGCTCCGTTTAATTGTGTTTCTAATTTTTGAATTTTTCCCTGTAGTACATCAAACTGTAAATAGGCTGCATCTAATTGTGCATTCAATTCAGTGGAGATTGTTTCCTGCAGGATGTTTTGTTCTTTATCCTTTTCTTTTAATTTTAATTTTTCTTCCAGCACTTCCAGCATAGCGCTAAGGGCTTTGTTTTCTTTTGACAGTCTTTCAATTTCTTTGGTACCGGTTTCAGATGCTTCTAACTGTGAAAGCAGCTCATCAATCTTTTGCTGATACTGCATCATATTTTCCTGCGACTGACGAAGTTGATTTAATAAAACCGGTTTATTACTATCTTGAATTTTACTGCGCAGTTCGGCAAGTTCAGCTTTTAATAATTTATTTTCTTTTCTTGATTCTTCTGCTTCAATGGTATTGATTTCATTGTTTTCTTTTTCGGAAGACAATAGGAGTGAGAGCTCTTGCACTTCGCGGCTTCTACGTTCTGTTTCGTTATTATACTTTGTTTTTAATGCAGCTAATTCGTTAGAAATTTTTCCGCCGGGCGACTCACTTACCAGTTTTTTAAATGACCGGGTAGCTGAAAAGATATACATAATGGCGAAACCCAGCACGATGGCTCCCATCAGCAGTACAATTATCTCCGCAACAGTAAGGGAAAGGTGAGCTCCCATATAATTACAATGACGTTTTGGTTTTGAAACTAATAATAATAAAAGGTATTACCACTTATTAGTTTTTCACACAAGGGGATAATGGATGCCCCTGCAAGATAGTAGAAACTGAAAACTGACAAATAGGAAATATACGTCGTAATTATCCTCTTACGAGAGTGCCCACTTTTTCGCCTGTAACCACACGGCGCAAATTGCCTTCGGCATTCATATTAAAAACAATGATGGGCAAATTGTTTTCCTGGCATAAAGTAAAGGCTGTCATATCCATAACCCGCAGGTTATTAGTAAGACATTCCTGAAAAGTAATAACATTAAATTTTGTAGCTGTTGGATCTTTTTCGGGATCAGAAGTATAGATTCCATCTACACGAGTGCCTTTTAAGATTACATCGGCATTTATTTCAATGGCTCTAAGTGAGCCGGCGGTATCGGTAGTAAAATAAGGATTGCCGGTGCCCGCACCAAAAATTACTACTCTTCCTTTTTCTAAGTGGCGAATTGCACGACGGCGAATATAAGGTTCAGCTATCTGCTCCATTTTAATGGCACTTTGTAAGCGTGTATAAACACCTACCTTTTCAAGCCCGGCTTGTACTGCCATTCCGTTTATTACGGTAGCCAACATACCCATATAATCGCCATGGGCTCTTTCAATACCGGTTTCGGCTTCATTCATTCCTCTATAAATATTGCCGCCGCCAATTACTACAGCTACCTGCACTCCCAAATCTGTTATTGATTTTATATCCTGAGCATATTGTGCAATTACATTGGTATCAAAACCAAAACTTCCATCGCCCATTAATGCTTCACCTGAAAGTTTGAGAAGGATGCGTTTGTATTTTGGTAGCATGGTGTTGAAATTTCGTGGCGAAGATACGGGAATAGGCTTTTTTGATTTACTTTTTGACTGTTGTTCTTCATTGCGCTGCCGAAATATTGCCAATAAAAAGTGACATTGCCAGAATGCCTTCTATATTCATTGATTCCAACGATATTTTAAATGGATAATACAAAGGGCTTAAATCTTTTCTTTTATCATCAAAAGCCCATACTTTAGAATACACCACATACTCGCCGCAATTATTTTCACAGAGGGTACCCAGCATTTTTACACCATTAAAATTTATTTTATCAAGCACTTGTACCCATTTATCAAATAATTCTTTGGCTTCTTTTGTTGTTGTAATTGTTGGAAGTCTAAAAGAAATATATACTTTATCATCTCCCATAATGAATCCATTATCTGTAGTGCCGCTAAGTTTGAATTTTAAATACAAAGGATTTTGAGAATCCTTCAGATTTTCAAATTTATTTGTAAAGTCGCTCATAATCTGCACCAGCTGTTTTTGAAGCAAAGCCTGATCTTGTGCATTACTGCGAAAAGAGATAACTAAAAATAAAAAGACCAATCGTTTCATTTAAAAAATTTTAAATAAAAAAAATCCCGGAAAAATTTCCCGGGACTAAATTTACTACTTTCCAAAATATTATCCTAAGGCCACTCTCTTAAACGAACCTACTTTTACATCGCCGCTTTCTTTCAGGTATTGTTCTACGGTTTTGCTGCCGTCTTTTACAAATGCCTGTGCGGTTAAGGTTTGTTCTTTAAAGAAAGCGCCCATTTTACCTTCGGCGATTTTGGCAATCATTTCCTCGGGCTTGCCTGCCATCTTAGGGTCTTGCTTCATCAATTCTACAATAATATCTTTTTCGCGGGCAATTACTTCAGCAGGTACTGATGCAGCATCAACTGCTACCGGATTCAAGGCGGCTATTTGCATAGCAATATCCTTACCTGCTTCAGCAGCTTCTTTATCCAAACCTACTAATACGCCAATGCGGTAAGCACCATGAATATAAGATGCAACAAAAAGGGCATCTATTCTTTCAAATTTTGTAATACCAATTTTTTCACCAATGGTAGCCAGTTTTTCATCAACGGCTGCAGCTACAGTAAGCTCACCCACTTTTACATTCATCAGCTCTTCCAGATTTTTTACATTGTTTGCGATAGCCGCATCAGCAATGCTTTGGCCAAAGGCTACAAAGTCTGCATTTTTAGAAACGAAATCTGTTTCGCAGCTTACACATACTACGATACCTGTTTTATGATCGGCAGTTGTTTTTGCAATTACCACTCCTTCTTTCGCTTCACGATCACTTCTTTTTGCAGCTACTTTCTGGCCTTGCTTGCGCAACCAGTCAATGGCGGCTTCAAAATCACCATTGGTTTCTGTCAATGCTTTACGACAGTCCATCATACCGGCGCCGGTTGCCTGACGCAGTTTATTGATGTCTTGTGCACTTATTGCTACTGTACTCATATTAATATTATATGTTATGAAGTAAGCTTGTGCCTTACTTCAGGGTTAAAAAAATATTTTATTTCCTGCACATTGTTTTTGTAGCGCATAAATCTAATAGACGCTTACTTTCTAGCACCACCGGGGCCACGGCTACCACCTGCCGGTGTACGACGTCTTTGACCGCCGCCGCTACGTCCGCCACGACCACCACGTCCGCCTTCTGCTTCAGCTTCTGCCTGCAGTTTTGCTGCGCTTTTTTCTTTTTCATCATCATTTACTTCCTCTGTTTCATCATCTTTTGCAGCTTGCCTTTCTGCAAGACCTTCTGCAATGGCAGCGGTGATGTAGTTTACGATAATAGCGATTGATTTTGTGGCATCATCGTTTCCGGGTACTGCAAAATCAACCTTATTAGGATCGCAGTTGGTATCTACTACACCAAATGTTGTAATGCCTAAACGCTTGGCTTCTGCCAGTGCAATATGCTCGTGACCAATATCTACAATAAACAAAGCAGAAGGAACACGGCCCAATTGTGCAATACCGCCCAACACTTTATCCATTTTATCACGGTCTCTTGAAAGTGTAAGTCTTTCTTTCTTAGTAATGCTGTCAAAAGAACCATCGCCCAGCATTTTTTCAATGCTCTGCATTTTCTTTACACTTTTACGAACGGTATTAAAGTTAGTAAGCATTCCACCCAGCCATCTTTCTGTAACATAGGGCATGTTTACTTTCTTAGCACACTCGTTTACGATGTCTTTTGCCTGTTTTTTGGTTCCTACAAAAAGGATTTTTTTACCGCTGCGAGCTACCTGCTTCAGTGCTGCTGCAGTTTCCTGAAGGCATTCTACTGTTTTATTCAAATCAATGATGTGAATACCTTTTTTCTCAGCAAAAATGTAAGGGAGCATTTTTGGATTCCACTTCTTTTTAAGGTGACCGAAGTGAACACCTGCTTCCAAAAGCTGCTGCTGTAAGGATGTATTATTTTCCATTGTATTATTATAATTCGTTTTAAAATGTGTTTTGTACGATTAACGTTTAGAGAACTGATAGCTTCTTCTCGCTTTCTTATGACCGAATTTCTTACGTTCAACAGAACGTGGATCTCTTTTCAACAATCCGGCAGCTTTTAAAGCAGGACGAAAATCTGCATTTAGCTCAAGCAACACCCTGGCAATACCCAGCATGGCAGCTTCTGCCTGTCCTTTTACGCCACCGCCGTTTGCTGTAATTTTTACATCAAACTTGCCAACAGCATCAATTGTTTTTAACGGACGCTCTACCTGATTTTGCAGATATACGAGCGGAAAATAAGTTTTATAGTCTTTGTCGTTTACAGTAATCTTTCCATCTCCTTTGGAAATGAAAACTCTTGTTACGGCTTCTTTACGACGGCCAACACCATTTTTTTGCTTTTCCATTTAGTTTATTTTTTTTCTTCCCCCGAGGGGATGGCATTTTAAAATTTTAATTCTTTTGGGTTTTGTGCTTTGTGTGGATGTGCATCGCCTACATATACAAAAAGCTTTTTATACATCTTGCGACCCAGTCTGTTTTTAGGCAACATACCTTTTACGGCACGCTCAATCACTACTTCAGGTCTTCTTCTTAAAAGATTTTCAGCTGTTTCTTCTTTCAATCCACCGGGATAACCGGTAAAGTGATCGTAAATTTTTTGCTGCATTTTGTTACCGGTCAATACCACTTTTTCGGCATTGATAACAATAATGTAATCGCCGGTGTCCACATGGGGCGTATAAGATGCTTTGTTTTTACCGCGAAGTATCGCAGCAATGCGGGAACACATACGGCCTACGGTTTGATTAGTACCGTCCACAACATACCAGTTGCGCTTTACGGTAGCCTCGTTCGCATGTTTGGTTGTGAAATGTAGTTTACTCATTTTATTTTATTTTAAGTGAAGGCCTTCGCTATCCCAAAGACCATTTAAAAAATATTGCCAAAGCTTTTACTTTGGGGCGCAAAGGTAAGCTTGTATAAATTGACAATCTAAAAAATTCAAGCATATTTTTTTATCGCACCATTATAAAACGTTGATTTTCAATAAAAATTTTGCTCTTAAAATAAATTACACAAAAAACCCCGCTCCGAAAAAATCGGAAACGGGGCTTATTTACCACACACCAAAACTATCTTGGCTATACTTTTTTTGATTTTGAATAAATTTCCCATTTACCATCGCTTGATTTGAGCACCAGTGTACAGTCTGCATCTTCTAAAGTGATAAAATAGGTACTGTTATCGTGTTTTGCTAATTCAAACAGATCGCTGATCCAGTAACCTGAATATTTTTTCTTTAGCGATAGCTGAAGATTGATGGGCAATTCATCGGCCACTATATGACGGGTGATGCCCAGCAGTTTGCCGGCTTCATTGTAATAAGCAAACAGATATTTTTCGTTGATTACAAATCCGGCTTTATAATAATGCTGGCTGGCTACCCATTCTACATTTTTTGCCAGTGCAAAATCATTTTGAAATGCATTTAATACTTCCGGCTTTACATCTGTGGGGTTACTGGCAAATGAAGACAGACTGCTTACTGCTATTGCCATGAAAAGGATAATCTTTTTCATCGTTTTTATTTTTAATGGTTAAGGTTAAAATATTTTGTTTTATAAAAATTTATTGTTGTGAAGTATGACGTAGCAAATGTATTTTAGGTTACAGGTGTAGAAAATACAATTATGTTCAATGGTTTTGATTTTTGACCGTTGGATTGCGTTGTTAATTACATTAACAGAATAGAAAATGTTAATGCCGCTTGCAATTTTTTAAAACCTTTTATCCAACCCTGTCTTTTGTAACTTGCATTGGAAAATCAATTGTATGGCAAAATTTTTTTATTCATGTATAGCCTTAATATTTTTCAATCCGTTTTTTGTAACAGCACAAAACAGACCACAAACGCCTAAGCCGCCTTATCATTATTATAATGATAGCGTAGTGTATGAAAATACAGATCGTACGGTACAATTAGGTGCCACCTTCTCGTATCCAAAAACCGGAGGCCCGTTTACTACGATATTATTAATTACCGGAAGCGGACAACAAGACCGCGATGAAACCATTTTTCATCATAAACCTTTTGCTGTAATTGCCGACTATCTGGTAAAAAAAGGATTTGCAGTTTTAAGAGTGGACGACCGCGGCAAAGGACAAAGTAAAGGCCCGTTAAAAAATGTAACTTCAGTTGATTTTGCAAATGATGTGATAACCAGCATCCAATTCTTATTGAGCAGAAAAGAAGTAGATAAAAACAGTATTGGATTAATGGGCCATAGCGAAGGCGGTTTTATCGCCCCCATTGTCTATTCAAAACTACCCGCAATTGCATTTATTGTTTCATTGGCAGGCACCGGTGTTTCGGGTGCCGAAATATTGCTAAAGCAACAAACAGACCCTGTAAAAGGTAAAGTAAGTGATGCTTCTTTTCATGCTTATTACGAGTTAACAAAAAAAACATTAAACACCATTCACAATTTACATGCACAGCCCGATTCAATTATTTTGGACACAATAAAAAATCTATATAAGAACTGGAAAGCCGGGAAGCCCGATAGTGTGCTGGCACCCATAAGGGCAGATAAAGTTCCTCCTGAATTATATGCATTAAGCATAAAACCGGAACTGGAACCCTGGCTCAAATATTTTATTGCTACCGATCCTGCAGTATTCTGGTCGCAGGTAAAATGTCCGGTGCTGGCGCTTAATGGTGAAAAAGATATTCAGGTATATGCCGATGAAAACCTGAATGCTATTGCAGCGGCATTAAAAAAAGCAGGCAACAAAAATTTCAAAACCAAAAAACTAAAAGGGCTCAATCATTTGTTTCAACATTGTAAAACCTGCACCGTACAGGAATATGGCGAATTGGAAGAAACATTTTCGCCCAAGGCATTAAAAATAATTGGCCGCTGGCTGAAAAAGAATGCACGATAATCCATAAAATATTTTATGAACTATCTGGCTCATGCATATTTGTCTTTTCATCATCCGCAAATACTGGTGGGCAATATGATAAGTGATTATGTAAAAGGAAAAAAGAAATTTGATTTTCCGGCAGGTATTCAGTTTGGCATTATGCTGCACCGCGAAATTGACAGCTTTACCGACGGGCATGAAGCCACACAAAAGGCAAAATCATTCTTCAGGCCACAGTATCGGCTTTATGCAGGCGCTTTTGTTGATGTGGTGTACGATTATTTTCTGGCCAATGATGAAACAGAATTCAACGACGATTCATTAAAAGCATTTGCAGTGGAAACATATACGCTACTTTCTAAACACACGGAATATTTTCCTGAAAAATTTGCAAGCATGTTTCCTTATATGAAATCACAAAACTGGTTGTATAACTATCAATATAAATGGGGAATAGCAAAAAGCATGAGTGGCGTTGTAAAAAGGGCAAATTACCTTTCTGAAAGTGAAACGGCTTTTAACCTATTTGAAAAAAATATTGAGGAACTTCATCTGTGTTATAATCAGTTTTGGGCTGATTTAATGCCTTTTGCCAAAAATCAATTTGAAAAATTTGACCATTTATAAATCAAGTTTTGAAAAAACAAGAATTGGCTGTAACCTTGTCGTGAGGCAATTCGTTATAACTGATTGCGAAAATTCAAATCAATAAATTTTAATAATAAAAGGATGAAAACGTTATCTGTCTGTTTTTTGTTTTCCTTTTTTTTATTCGCCTGTGGCGGAAAAACCGAAACAAAAACACCCGATCAACCTGTAAAGCCATTTGACAGCCTCGCCGTAATTAAAGCTCCTGTAGCCGACAATCCTTATGTAACCATGGATATATCTCCTATGGATATGAGTTATTTTCCGGTGAATTATATGAAAACGAAAATGGCCTCGCTTACGATGGATCCGCCACTGGCAAGGGTAATCTACAGCCGGCCCCACTTACAAGGCCGCCATATTTTTCATGAAGTATTAAAATATGGCCAGCCCTGGCGACTGGGAGCCAATGAAGCAACAGAATTACAATTATTCAGTGATGCCACCATTCAGGGAAAAAAAGTAAAAGCAGGTCGTTATATATTGTACTGCATACCGCAAGAAAACGAATGGACTCTTGTACTCAATGGCTATATTGATAGCTGGGGATTGAAACAAGAGCCGTCAAAAGACATTGCAAGATTTACGATTCCCATTACCAAAACCAATACTTCACTTGAATATTTTACCATGGTCTTTCTGGGCAAAGACAAGCAGGCAGAATTATTAATGGCCTGGGATAATGTAGAAGCAAAGCTGCCGATTAGTTTTTGATACTCGGTGCATATTGAATTTTTAAAAAGGGAAATTGAATGTTGAAGGGGGATGGCAGGCAATAGGGATAAGTTTTGCTCTCTAAAAGAGTATAAGTTTCAAATATAAAAATTGGCAGCTATTGTGTATTTTCTTTTGTTATTGTAATTCCAGATTACAAAAACTTTAAGAATTGTTGGGTTTTAGGTATTGTTCGTGTAAGCGGTAGGTTTACTTTTTTGTCGGTCATTCAATTTTTCCATACGGGGACTTTTATGAAACTTTTGTTATGCCATTTTATAAGTAATGGTTCTCCTGCATCAATGATAGTTTCGTCTGATACTGGTTTGCCAGAACCATAATTGATAATTTCAAAAGGATGTTTATTGATGTTGAGTAGTATAACAAGCCGGCTTCCCTTGCCGATTTTTTTACTGACAAACCGTGTGTTGTCAAAAGGAATACTCTCTTTTTTATTTGGTTTCAGCAACTGTCGTTTAGCATTGTTTTTGCATAACTCGCCCTGCCAACATAACGGGTTAAGAAAAAATATTTGCCTTCGGGCAATAGTTCATATAAGTCCAACGATACATCTATGTCTTTTTTATTGATAGTTGCAAACAGGTTCCCTGAGAATGAGCCGTTAATTGAAAATTCGTTCTCAAAAGGTTTTGAAGTGAAGATTAAGCCATTGCTGGCATCTAAAGTGTCAAATATAATTTCAGGAGTGTAAAAATTGTTTTGATTATCCCTGTCTTTAAAATCTATTATTTGCTTTTCAGCTGCTTGCACTTTTGGTTTTTGTGTTGTAAGAATTTTATTGACTAAGTAAAAAGTTAATGTGTCATTATTTATTGCTTTCAATGATGGTGCATGTTTCCATTCGTTTGTCCCCATTACTTGATAGTTTATCTTATCCTTAAGAATTTCAGGTTTTGGTTTTCCTTTCAAAACATAGTTAAGCCACTCGTAAGCCAAATCCATCATATTGATGTTGGCTACATTATCAATTTCATAACCCATCAGATTTTTGGCTGGCTTTCGTTGTCCGCCCCAATGGTCATAAGGTCCAATTACAAAATAATGGTTAGCGTTTTGATTGTATTTGTTGTGCAGTTTAAAGTATTGAAAGGCACCGATCTGTGAGCCGTCATAGAAACCCGTTGTTGTTAAAATCGGAATATTGATTTTGGCAAACTCATCTGGTGTTGGTATCATCATTTGCCAATAGCTATCATAAGAAGGATGATGCAACCACTTTTGAAAAATAGGATTATGCAGTCCTGCAATGCTGTCGATCTTGTTATATGCTGTTCCGTTATTGAAATAATCAAACGGCAGACTCCTTGGCAATGATTTATTTTTATAAATGTCATTGCTCCAACTCAAAATATGAGTAAGCGGAACATTATTTTCCATTGGAAAATCATATCCGGGCATCACTGCCACCTGCGGAACAATGGTTTTTAAAGCAGGGTGAATTTTTTTAACAGTAGCCCATTGTGAATATCCTGTATAACTACCACCAAACATTCCAACACTTCCGTTGCACCATGATTGCTTGCTTATCCAGTCAATAATGTCGTAAATGTCTGTTCCTTCATGTTCAAAAGGAGCATAGTATTTCAGATCAGTTCTGATGCCACGAGCATATGCCACAATGCCTACATAATTTCTGTCTGCTGAACGTTTTCCGAAAATATTATCGTTTACTCCCTGATAGTATGTTGTGTAAAACAGAATAGCAGGTAGTGGTTCTCTATTGCTTTTTTTACGAACTATGATTGCATAAATTTCTACTCCACTTCTTGTCGGAATTAATACACTGTCTTGAATTATGTAAATACTGTCAGCAGTTGTTGTTGGTTGAGCAAATGTCTCGGTGGCTATTGTCAATATGAAAAGGGTACTTAATAAATACTTCATAGATTTAAGATTTGTTTACCTGTTGATTTTTGGACTTTTTTCAAATGACTTTGGTGGAAGCCTCTGCAAGCATTTTCAAACCGTGAAGATTTGTCACGGTTTCATTTCGTTCTTCATTAAGCCGTTGTTTCAGCTTTCGCCAATCTGCTTGTGGGCCAATGTTATCCGCTAAAACTTCAATTACGTCAATAGCTGAAATATACCAAAGTTCTTTTCCCTCACTCCCATGTTTGCGAAATTGCTTTTGCTCAAATATTTTTATTGCGTTTTCATTGCTCACTTACTTTGTAATTATGAGTAATAAAGGTAAAAAAGTGACGTTTGAAACAAGAACTAAGTAAAGGTATAACGATAAATCATTTTAATTTTTTTACTGTTTTGTCGTTGTAAAATTCTTTACTGTTAAGATATGCTGCTGCTTAACTGTCTTTGAAGTCAATATAAAATAATTACTGAGTTCCCTGCCTGTTGGAGCGTTGTTTTTTACTTACCGAAGTGTCGGGGCAGGCCTGTTTTAAGTTGACTTATCCATATTTTTGGAGTCAACCTATAACAGGACTATACACTCCCCATATTATCCACATAGCTTTACTTTTGCTTTTATGATTACCACCCTCTGTCTCGACTTTGGAAATACAAGAAAAAAAGCGGCCCTTTTTCATCAAGATGAATTGAAAGAAGTATGGCTGCTGGATGATGATATAGCGTCCATTGAGGCATTAGTTTCAAAACATCAGCCCCAAAAATCTATTTTATCATCTGTAATTGTACACGACCCCAATATTGAAAAATTACTGGCTGCTAATACTAGCTTTCATTTACTCAGCCACCGGTCGCAGCTGGCCTTTACCTCACCTGTTGGCAAGCCGGAAACTATAGGCGCCGACCGGCTAGCGCTATGTGCCGCAGCCGTACATTATTATCCCTCACATCACAATCTTATCATAGCACTGGGCACTTGCATTACTTACAATTTCATAAATAAGTATCACGAGTTTTTGGGTGGCGCCATCTCCCCGGGGCTTGAAATGCGTTTAAAATCCCTTAACCACTATACTGTCAAGCTACCATTGGTACAGGCTACCTCCAATGTACCATTGATTGGGTACGATACGACAACCAATATTACATCAGGTGTGGTGCTGGGTATGGCAAATGAAATTGATGGGTTCATACAATCTTACAGAGAGCGTTTTCGCAACTTTAACGTCCTCTTAACCGGGGGCGATATAGTGTATTTGGCTCCACACCTCAAAAGCAAGATATTTGCAGACCCTGATTTATTATTTAAAGGTCTGTATGCAATTAGTCATGTCAACAATCCCTAAGAAAATCAAGGCGTTACACCTACCAACTGCAACGCTTCCGGTTTTATTTTTCTTTGTTTTTCTAACCTCTTCGGCACAGGACAACTCGCCCTATTCCCGTTTTGGTATCGGCGACCTTACGCCTACCTCGCACAATCTCAACCGGGCAATGGGCGGCATCAGCGCAGCTTTTGGAGATCCGGTTACTGTCAATTTCAATAACCCGGCCTCATACGCATACTTCCAGGGTTTGAAAGAACCAAAATCTAAAAAACTGATTTCGGGCAGGGCACTGTTTGATGTGGGTATCGATCTGGAAAGCAGAAGTCTGCTGCAAACCACCCCCGTTAAAAAATTTAAAGCAGGTAATGCTTTGTTCTCTTACATACAACTGGGCGTTCCGCTTAAGAAAAACTGGGGATTGAGTTTTGGACTGAGACCTTTATCCCGCATCAGCTACAATCTATATCGCAATGAAAGATTGAAAGACCCGCTTACCGGCTTACCTATTGACAGTGCTTCTACAACCTTTACAGGCGATGGTGGTTTGTATTTGGTATCATTGGGTAGCGGCTTCGACATTTTTAACAAGCAGGAAAAACGCAAAGCTTACATGGAAGAAAAATTAAGCTTTGGTATCAATGCGGGCTATCTATTTGGTAGAAATGATTACAGCTCACGCAGAAGATTGATCAATGATACGGTCGACTATCAACAGGGAAATTTTGAAACAAGAACAAACCTGCACGATTTTTATTTTACAGCCGGATTGATGTACAAAATGCCGGTAGATACTTTTAAAAAAATCTCACTTTCATTGGGTGCTTACGGACATTTAGGTCAAAATATAAATGCCACACAGGATATCCTTCGTGAAACTTACACGTTTGATGATGCTTTGGGTGATGTAAGGCTCGACAGCGTTTCTGATAAAACCAATATCAAAGGTGTAGTAAAACTTCCGGCCTCTTTTACATTTGGATTTGCATTGCAAAAACCGGTAGTGATGATCAAAGACAGAAAAGAAGCCGGGTGGTTGTTTGGTGTTGATTTTACCATGAACAAATGGGACAATTATCGTTTTTACGGACAAAAAGATTCAGTAAAATCCAATTGGGAAATAAAAGCAGGCGGACAAATAACACCCATTCCTACAAAAAGTTATTTTAGTCAGATATCTTATCGTGCCGGATTCTTTTATGGCCCTGAGTATATACAGGTAGGTAACAAGATGAATCGCATTGGTGCCAGTTTTGGCATGGGATTGCCCATTGCTTTAAACCGCAATGCACCCAATCAGTTTACCATTATCAACCTGGCATTTGAATACATGAAAAGGGGGAATGATAGTAACAAGTTGAAAGAAAATTTATTCCGTTTCTCGCTGGGCTTTTCTTTCAGCGACCTTTGGTTTGGCAAAAGAAAATATGATTAAGCATTTGTTGCTTACTGCTTGCTGAAATAATTTCATGCTGACTCGCTTTTCAAATATCATTTTGTATTGCAGCACTATGTTGCTTATTGCTTCTTGCGAAAACAGCAAAAAAGAAGTAGACGACTGGACAAAACCTGTGGTGATGCGTGAAGAAGCAACCGATGTAAGAGCATTATTAAGCCAGAATGGAACAGTAAAGGCAAAACTCACCGCACCATTGATGTACAGAGTATTTGGCGACACCGTTTATACACACTTTCCGCAAACAATGCACTGCGATTTTTATGACGACAGCGCTCAGGTAGAAACCTGGCTCGACAGCCGGCAGGGAAAATATTTTGAAAACCTGAACAAAGTGTATTTGTGGGATAGTGTATTGGTTATCAACCGGGCCGGCGATACATTGAAATGTAAAGACCTGTGGTGGGATCAGGGTACCAAACTTTTTTATACAGAGAAAGCAGCCATCTATCATGGCTTGCACAAACAAATAAACGGAACCATCGGACTTACGGCTACTCAAGATCTTTCCAGCATCACTTTTCATCATCCTACGGGCACACTCGAGGTTTCGGAAAATGGGTTTCCGAAATAAATGATTTCTGGGAAATATTTTATTTCTTCATCATCGTCACATGCCTTTTCTCATTAAAATGTCGCCCCGCTGGGGCTTGTGTTTAATCTTTCAATTTTTGCTACAGCTACTACCAAAATGTCGCCTCTCTGAGGCTTATTGTGATTGTATTTCTTGTATTTTCATTTCAATTGCCAAACCAATTATAATTATTTGTAATGCTTAATTAAAAGCCTTTCTTTTCTTTATTCCTCAGCTCCATAGGAGCGGCATTATTTCTTTGTTTATCATGGTTATGATGTCGTTCCTTAGAGGTTTATTGTGAAAATATTTTTCTTACCACCAAACTGTCGCCCCGCCAGGGCTTGCGTTTAATCTTTCAATT
>WBZL01000818.1_pt1 | contig 34509 bp, 32 predicted proteins | sample 5204291 | NCBI WGS metagenome assembly WBZL01 (sample SAMN12344345, study PRJNA552823) | activated sludge metagenome | biome: Activated sludge suspended growth; feature: Nitrification reactor; material: Wastewater; isolation source: activated sludge from nitrification reactor of wastewater...
GCACCACCCCATACACGACCCCCAGCAGCCACGAATGCCGCCCACCGGCCGTTTTCCACCCCGCCAGCCACCCCCGCACCACCCCAAACACCACCCCATACACCCCCGACACCGCCAAATGCCCCAGCAACCCATTCAGCCAATTCTCACCCTGCGCCGGGTCAAAATAGCCCAGCGTCGTTGCCACCGCCGTGCCGCCCAGCAGCCCCGCCCCCAGTAAAAAGAGCATCATCACCGCGCCTGCCGCCAAACCAGCCAGCAGCCCATCAACGGCCGTTTCTCCCACACCCTCTCCCGTTTGCACTCGCTGCACCATTGCTCGCTCCTCATATACATTCATGTAGAGACGCAAAATCTTGCGTCTAAGAACGCAAAATCTTGCGTCTCTACCTTGTTACCATCAAATTCCTTCACATCCTACCCCCCCACCGTCCCCCAAACGTTACGAAAACCGTTACGAAATACAAAAAAAGAGCTAAAATCCGCCCCATGTCTAAACTCTCGCTCTACTTTCTCGGCCCGCCCCGCATCGAACGCAACGGGCAACCCGTTGAAACCGATACCCGCAAAGCCATCGCCCTCCTCGCCTACCTGGCGCTCACCCACCAACGGCCGTTCCGCGACCACCTCGCCACCCTCCTCTGGCCCGAATACGACGACAGCCACGCTAAAGCCGCCCTCCGCCGCACCCTCTCCACCCTCAAAAAAGCAGTCGGCGACGGCATCATCAGCAGCAACCGCGACACCATCTGGCTCGAACCCAACACCATCGGGTGCGACGCCCTCCAGTTCCAACAGCTTCTCTCCCCTGCTCCCCCGCACCCCTGCACCCCTGCCCAGCTCGAAACGGCCGTTTCCCTCTACCACAGCGACTTCCTCACCGGCTTCACCCTCCGCGACAGCCTCCCCTTCGACGACTGGCAGCAGCAGCAAGCCGAACACCTCCGCCGCCAACTCAGCCACGTCCTCGAACAACTTGCCCATCATTACGGCCAGCAGCAGCAATACGACCGCGCCCTCAGCCACGCCCACCGCCAGGCCGCCCTCCACAACAACCTCGCCGACCTCCACCACGCCGCCGGGCAGCACGAAGCCGCCATGCACCACCTCAAACAAGCCGCCACCCTCTACGCCGACATCAGCAAGCTCGGCACCGACTGGCAGCCAGAAATTTAGAAGCTCACAGAGTGGTAGGCATCCTGGCAGCCTGTCGGAAAAGAAAATGGATGCGCGGATGACGCGGATCGGAGTGGATTTGCGCGGATCAAACAAAAAAATCCGTATAAATCCGCCAAAATCCGCGTCATCGGCGCATCTATTCAGCCTTCCCCAACAACCTTCTACTCTCCTAATCTCTTAATCCTGGAAACGCTAAGGCTCAAAACGCCTAAAACGCCAAGTCGCGCCATTTGTCACAACAATTCCATGACAAACATCATCTTGGGGTGTCACAGGCTACCTCTATAATTCTCCATGTATTCGTGTACGCGAATACATGGAGAGTGATATGGAAAGTCCAACCCTTGATGAACTAACCCTGCTGCACGCCAACGTCTGCCAGGCCCTCGGCGACCCCAAGCGCATTCTCATTCTATATGCCCTGCACGAACAGCCGCGCTATGTTTCGCTGCTGGCCGATGATTTGGACATGCCCCAACCCACCGTGTCCCGCCACCTTGCCATCTTGCGGCAGCGAGCATTGGTCAGGGCTGAACGGGAAGGAACGGCCGTTATCTACCACCTCGCCGACTCCAGAATCATTGACATCCTCAACAACATGCGTCAGGTCTTGCGCGACGCCATCGCACACCAGACCACCGTGTTAAGCTAATTCGCTGGTTTTTGCCAAACCATCCGATTAAACAAACCATGAACGAGTACAAATACATCTGGTTTTTTGGGCTGATCAGCACAGCGCTTATCATCTTCCTGCCCATTGCCCTGCTGGTTACAGGCGAAGAACCTCCCAGCACCAACCCTTGGGACAACGTCGCCCCCACCCCCGTCCACACCGATCACACGGCCCTCATTGAAGGCGAGTTCACCAGTGGCCCCGAAGTCACCGCCGCGTGCGTCGAGTGCCACGAAACAGCCGCCCAGCAAGTAGCAAACACCGTCCACTTCACCTGGGAAAGCGAACCCGTGCAGTTGCCGGGGCGGGAAGAGCTAGTTACCGTCGGTAAAAAGAACCAAATCAACAACTTTTGCATTGGCATCCAGGGCAACTGGCCCGGCTGCACCCGCTGCCACGCCGGTTACGGCTGGGAAGATGCCTCCTATGACTTTAAGGAAGAAAACAACGTAGACTGTCTGGTTTGCCACGCCGATGCCAACATCTACACCAAAGGGTCGGCCGGGAACCCGGCCGAGGGAGTAGACCTGCTGGCAGCGGCGCAAAGCGTCGGCAGCCCTACGCGCCAAAATTGCGGTAGCTGCCACTTTAACGGCGGTGGCGGCAACGCGGTCAAACACGGCGACCTCGATGAAAGCCTCTACTTCCCCGATGAAGCGGTGGACGTTCACATGGGGCGGTATGATTTTGAGTGTGTGGATTGCCACCAGACCACCGACCACCAAATCTCTGGGCATATGATTTCCGTCAGCCCGCTGGACAACGACACCCTGGCCTGCACCAACTGCCACAGCACCGACCTGCACGCCGACGAGCGCATTACGTCCCACATCGGGACGGTGGCTTGCCAAACGTGCCACATCCCCGAAGGAGCCACCCGCAACGCCACCAAAACTCAGTGGGATTGGTCAACGGCCGGCCAGGATCTGCCCGAAGACCCGCACGTCTACCTCAAAATCAAAGGCTCCTTTGTCTACGAAGACAACATTTTGCCCACCTACGCTTGGTTTAACGGCAACGCGGATCGCTACATTGTGGGCGACATCATTGACCCCACCAAACCCACCGAGCTGACGCAGCCGCTGGGCAACATCACCGATTCCACGGCACAAATCTGGCCGTTCAAGGTACACGAAACGCTGCAGCCTTATGATGCCGTCTACAACTACCTGCTGGTGCCGCGCACGGCTGGTGAAGGCGGCTTCTGGACTGAATTTGACTGGGATCAAGCGTTCCGCCTGGCTGTGGAAGATACCGGGTTAGCCTACAGCGGCAGCTATGATTTTGCCCCCACAACGATGCACTGGACGCTGACGCACCTGGTTCAGCCTAAAGAAAACGCGCTGCAATGTAATGATTGTCACGGTGAAAATGGCCGTATGGACTGGGAAGCCCTGGGTTATTACGGCGATCCCCTCTATTGGGGTGGTCGTGAGCAGCAGTTGGGTTTAACCACAGAAACGGCCGTTGACAATCAATAAAATGACGGGGTGTGGGGTGGGCAAGGCAATCCCTTGCTCCCCACGCACCACGCATCACAGATCATGTCCAAAACAACCCGCATCCTTTTTATAGGGATCATCCTGATACTCTTAGCCATTGGCGTACAGCTAACCACTGCGCAGGAGGAAGTAGAAACGGCCGTTTCCAGCGGTTCACCCATCCACCCCACCTTCCCCCTGCTCGACGCCGACGGCAACAACGTGCTTGACAGCGGCGGCACCGTTTCCACCATGCAAACGTGCGGTGCCTGCCACGACGCCGACTTTATTGCCAGCCACAGCTTCCACGCCGACGCCGGGCTGAGCCAATTTGGGCAAACGACCGATGTACACAGTTGGGACAACAGCTCAGGGCCATTTGGCCGCTGGAACCCGCTGCTCTACCGCTATCTCTCGCCAGAAGGCGACAGCAACGTGGATTTGACAACGGCAGAGTGGATCAAATGGTTTGTGCGGCATCCGGGTGCTGGCCCCGCCACCACCAGCCGCGACGGCCAGCCGCTGACCACACTGGCACCTGACGCGACCAACGTGGAAACCAGCGTTTATGACCCGGCAACAGGCACCTTCACGGCCTGGAATTGGCAGGAATCTGGCACGGTGGAGATGAACTGCTTCCTCTGCCATTTGGGCAACCCCAACAATGAGGCCCGGATTGCGGCACTGCAAGCGGGCGATTTTGCCGGGGCGAATACGGCAACGCTGGTGGATACGGGGCTGGTGGAAACGGCCGTTTCCGGCACTTACCAATACAATCCCGACGCCTTTGACGAAAACGGCAACCTCCTGCCCCAATACGTCACCGTCCAGGACCCCACCACCACCAACTGCGGCCAATGTCACGGCGTTACCCACACCGATGCCGCCACCCCCCTCACCCTGGGCAGCTACAGCCTCGGCGACTACAGCACCATGACCACCGGGCAGGTGATGTCGGGGCAGCGCATCAACGACAGTGGCCTCAACATCGCCGATAAAGCCAACCTCAACCGCTCGTGGGATGTCCACATGGAGCGCGTTTTTGACTGCACCAACTGCCATTACGCCCTCAACAACCCCATTTACTTCCAGGAAGCGGCCGGCCCGCAGCCCGACCATCTCACCTTTGACCCGCGCCGCCTCGATTTGGGCGACTATATTTACCGGCCGCTGCACGAATTTGCCAAAGGCCAAAGCGTGCAAAGTATGCAAGCTCCCGGCCTCGACAACACCCAGCGCCGCTGCGAATCGTGCCACAGCCTGGACACCACCCACGATTGGCTGCCCTACAAGGACCGCCACACCGATGCCCTCGCCTGTGAAACGTGCCACGTCCCCGAACTGTACGCCCCGGCGGTACAATATGTGGACTGGACGGTTTTGCAGAGCGACAGCACGCCGGTGGTTGCCTATCGCGGCGTGGAAGGGAACAGCTTTGGTGCCGACACCCTGCTGATGGGGTACGAACCGGTGCTTCTCCCCCGCGAGAACAGCGACGGCCAAACGCCGCTGGCTCCCTTTAACCTGGTCACCGCCTGGTACTGGGTCTATGGCGACCCCGAACGGCCGATTCCTTTACGCGACCTGGAAGCGGCGTGGCTTGACGGCGACGGCTATGCTGAGGCGGTGCTGGCTGCGTTTGATGCCGATGGCAACGGCCGTTTATCCACCGCCGAACTCAACCTCGACAGCGACAGCAAGGTTGCCTTCCTCACCCAGCGGCTACAGGATTTGGGGCTGGACAACCCGCGCATCGCCAGCGAAATTCAGCCTTACAGCATCAACCACAACGTTGCTTTTGGCGATTATGCCACCCGCGACTGCACCACCTGCCACGGCCCCGATTCCCGCGTGACGCAGGGGTTGGCGCTGGCAGACCGGACGCCGGGTGGGGTTGTGCCGGAATTAACGGCCGTTTCCGGTCTTCTCTGGACGGGTGAAGTGCAGGCCAACGACAACGGCACGCTCAACTTCCAGCCCCAGGCCGAAGCGGCCGGGCTTTACGTCCTCGGCCACAACGCCGTCGGCCTCATTGACCTCTTTGGGGCGCTGGCCTTTGTCGGCGTGCTGCTGGGCATCTTCGTCCACGGCGGGCTGCGCTGGTGGGTCGCCCGTCGCCAGGTCGCCTATCACCCCGCCCTGAAAGAAGTCTACATGTACGATGTCTATGAGCGATTGTGGCACTGGCTGCAAACGGCCGCTATTTTGCTCCTGCTCTTCACCGGCCTTGTGATCCACAAACCCGAAACCTTTGGCATCTTCAGCTTTAGCTATGTTGTCCAGGTTCACAATGTGCTGGCCGCCGTTCTGGTCATCAACGCCGTTCTCTCCCTCTTCTATCATCTTGCCAGCGGCGAAATCAGGCAGTTCCTGCCCCGGCCACGCGGCTTCTTTGACCAGGCCATTGAGCAATCGCTTTATTATGTGCGCGGCATTTTCCGGCAAGATCCCCATCCGTTTGCCAAAACCCGCGAGCATAAGCTGAATCCTTTACAGCAGATGACCTACTTTGCCATTCTCAACGTCCTCTTGCCGCTGCAAATTGTCACCGGGGCGTTGATGTGGGGGGTACAGCGTTGGCCGGAAACGGCCGTTCGTCTCGGCGGTCTCCCCTTCCTGGCACCCTTCCACACCCTCATCGCCTGGCTTTTTGCCGCCTTCATCGTCATGCACGTCTATCTCACCACCACCGGCCACACGCCGCTGGCTGGCATCCGCGCCATGATGCTGGGCTGGGATGAGGTGGAAGTGGCGCAAGGCGAAGCCATTGTCGAGAGTGGCGATTAAACGTATGTGGCGTGTGGTGCGCCATTACAAACGCACCACACACCATTCTAAAAAACCATGACAACACTTACAACAACCACAACTCCCAAACGCACCTTCAAAGACAAGCTCCTGAGTCTGGTGCAGCGGGATGCGAAACCATATGTCCATCCTTATAAAGCCGGCATTTTGCTGGGGCTGGTTTTGTTTGGTGCTTTCTTCATTACCGGCAACGGGCTGGGCGCATCGGGTGGCATCAACCGCATTCTGGTCGTCATCGAGGATGCCATTTACCCTGCCCACATAGACCGCACTGCCTACCTGGCCTCAATGGCCGGTGGCGAGACCAATCCGCTGGATAGCTGGGTGGTCTTTGTGACGATTGGGCTGGTAATTGGCGGGTTTACGTCGGGGCTGATTAACGGCCGTTTAAACATCACCACCAATCGCGGCCCCAACGTCCCTGTCAAGCTCCGCTGGGTCATGGCCTTCATCGGCGGAGCCTTCATGGGCTATGGCGCCCGGCTGGCACGCGGCTGCACCTCCGGCCAAGCACTCTCCGGCGGTGCCGTCCTCTCCGTTGGCAGTTGGGCCTTCATGTTCGCCGTCTTTGGCGGTGCCTACGCCCTGGCCTACTTTGTGCGGAAACTGTGGAACTGATTTAGTCATCAGTAACCAGTAACCAGTTCGTTAACTGATTACCGATTACTGATTACCGATTACTGGAAATCGCCATGTACCCTTTCCCCCTAGCACTACAAACCTTACTCGGCCACTGGCCGTCATACCTCGTCTACCTGCTCGTCGGCTTCGCCTTTGGCTATGTGCTGGAAATCGGCGGCTTTGCCGATTCGCGCAAGCTGGCAGCACAGTTCTACTTCAAGGATTTAACCGTCCTCAAGGTAATGTTTGGTGCCATTGTCACGGCAATGGTACTCATCTTTCTCACCTCCGGGGTGGGTCTGCTTGACTACAACCTGATTTATGTCAACCCTACCTACCTCTGGCCTGGTATCATCGGCGGCCTGATCATGGGCGTTGGCTTCATCGTCGGCGGTTTCTGCCCCGGCACCTCGCTGGTCTCAGCCGCCGTTCTGAAGCTGGATGGCATCTTCTTCGCCCTCGGTGTCTTCTTTGGCATCTTCCTCTTTGGCGAAACCATCGGTTACTTTGAAGAGTTTTGGTACTCCTCCTACATGGGTCGCTTCACCCTGCAAGATTGGCTCAACCTGCCCACGGGCATTGTCGTCCTTCTCATCATCCTCATGGCACTGTTTATGTTCTGGGGTGGCGAACTGCTGGAGAAGAAATTTGGCGGCGCAGATTTGACCAAGGAGCCAAAATGGCGCTACAGCGCGGCCGGCATCCTTGTCATTGGAGCCATCGCCGTTGTCATTATTGGGCAACCAACCACGGCCGACCGCTGGGCTGCAATTGAAGCAACTGATGGAACACGTCTTGCCAACCGCGAAGTGCAAATCCACCCCGGCGAACTGCTGGAAAAGCTGCACGATGCCACGCTGCAAGTCATCATGCTTGATGTCCGCAGCGAAGCCGACTACAACCTGTTCCACATCCGCGATGCCCGCCGTGTGCCGCTAGATGCGCTGCCGGGGATCATTCCGGCTCTGCACGAAGAGCCAGCCAACACGCTTTTTGTGGTGATGAGCAACGATGAAACGGCGGCGACAGAGGCGTGGCAAATCCTCCGCGCCGAAAGTGTGCCTAGCTCCTATATTTTGGAGGGGGGCATCAACAACTGGTTGGCTGTTTTTGCGGATGAGGAGTTTAAGGAAACGGCCGTTAAAACCACCACCACCGACGACAGCCTGGCCTACACCTTCCCCTCCGCCCTCGGCGCACGCTACGAATGGGCCGAACCAGACCCACACCACTACACCCTGGTCTACACGCCAAAAGTGGAACTGGAACTCAAGCGTGGCCCCAGCGGCGGCGGCTGCGGCTAACCACCCACATGTCAAGCCCAATATTAGAAGTTCAACTTCTCGGAAGAAGTTGAACTTCTTGCCAAACTCTCAACTAGACCCAAACCATGCCCTCACAAAACCCCGCCATCCGCCCCATCCAACGCGAAGATGCCCCCGAAATGGCGCGGCTGCACGCCCAATCAGCCGCTTATTTACGCGCCCTCGGTGATGACACCGATTTTCAATTCAACGCCCAAATCTATCTGCGCGATGGCTTTGGCGACAATCCCGCCTTTTCGGGGTTTTGTGCCGTCCTTGGCAACCAACTTGTGGGCTATCTTCTGTACAATTGGGGCTATGACACCGACCGCGCCCTGCGCTATCTGTTTATCATAGATTTGCTGGTGGATGAGCAGCAGCGGCAAAGTGGTATTGGCAAAGCGTTGATGAACCACGCCGCCGCCTTTTGCCGGGAAATGGGTGGCGCAGAGTTGTTCTGGGCTGTGTATGACAAAAACGAACTGGCCTTGAATTTCTACAACCGCCTGGGCGCAGAGGAAATCACAGACCTGCGCTTTATGCGGCTGAAAGTATAAAATTCGCAGCAACGGTTGCGAAGCCCCAGCTAATCCCCCAATCTCCCACTCTGTTGCATCCAATTCTGACACGTGGCGTAAGGTTAGCCCGTCACGGCGCGTCTTTTATGGGGACAAGGATTGGATGTCACTATGCGTGTAAACAAACAACTGGCACCGGATGTGGTGCTGACAACCACAAACGGCCGTTCTGTGCCCCTCTCATCCTTCTGGCAAAACGGCCGTTTTCTCCACCTCATCTTCCTGCGCCACCTGGCCTGACTGCCCTGCCGAGACCATGTAGCCCAGGTTGTGGCTCACTACCCCCAAATTCAGGCGGCCAACGCCCAGGTTGTCACCATTTCTTTTGGTCCTGCCCAATGGGCACCCGTTTGGCTGCAAGAAACCCAATCCCCCTTCCCCCTCCTGCTCGACACCGACCGCGCCGCCTACCGCGCCTACGGACTGGATTCATCGGCGCGGCGTTCGTGGAGCGCCCAAAATCTGCTTTACTATGCCAAAGCCAGGCTGCAAGGGCGGCAAACCTATGGCAAGCGGGGTGACACCAACCAGCTTGGGGGTGATTTTGTCATTGACCCCCAAGGCATAATCCGGCTGGCGCACCCCAGCTATGAACCAACGGACAGAACGGCCGTTTCCACCGTTCTCTCCCTCCTCCACACTCTCAACCAGTAAGGCTTTTTCAAAGAAATAAATACCCTGTTTAAGTGCGAAAAAGCCGCGAGCCAAAGCCAAAATACAGCTTTCTTGGATCATTTATTTTTGGCTTTGGCCTAAATCAACCAACCAGGCTCAGCTCGCCCGGCTTAAACAGGTCACGCAGCAGCAAAATGCCGCCCACGCCCAGCGCAATGACCGCCGCAATATAACCCGCAAACAGCGTCAGCACGGCCACAAACGGCCACCCTTCCGCCGGAATTGCTCCAGAAGCCAGCCCTGTTACCTCGGCCAGCCCCTGGCTGCCAACCAGCAAAGCCACTGCCGCCACCAAGCTCCAGCCAATCAGCTTCTGCCAGCGATGCACCCAAAAAGCGGTTACAAGCAGCATCACGCTGCCCGCCGCCACCAGGAAGAACAATTCGGCCGGCATCAGGAAGTCAAGCAGGAACTGCTGTCTAACGGCCAGCATCACCAGCGCGAGTATGATGGGAGCTACAACAGGCAGCCAGATCAATACGGTACCAATCACAGCCAACGTTTTGGTTAGTGTTGTTTTGTTTTTCATCTTTGCCCCCTCGGAAAACGCCCAGTTTTCCTTTCTATACAATACGCCAATCGCCCTCCGCAAGATAGTTACAAACGGTAGGAAAAGAAGGTGAGCTTACTCACCCCCTTCATCATGCCTTTCATCACTATCCCAATTCGGGACAAAGTCCTATAGTAAAAAGTGGAGATGTGAACGCTGGTGAATTGGCATGGCACTCGCAGTTGGTTTGATGATAACGGCCGTTTTTTGCGGTCTACAGGCCATGAAAGCCAGACGACTTTTGACAGCCGCCCTGTGGCTGGCCGCCGTCAGTGCCAGCGTTGCCATTGCCCTCTACCAACTTGGCGCACCCGATGTCGCCGTTGTGGAACTCAGCGTGGGAGCTGGCCTTGTCACCATCCTCTTTGTCTTTGCCATCACCATTGCTGGCGATGAAGCGATGGACGCGCCACCCATCATACCCAAATGGCTGCGCTGGCTGCTGGTGCTTGGGGTCGTGCTTGCGTTGGCAACGGCCGTTCTTCAACCAGCCACCAGCCACCAGCCACTAGCCGAAGCATCTTTTACGGCCGTTTTCTGGCAAGAGCGCGGTCTCGACATCCTTATCCAAATCGGCCTCATCTTTGCCGGGGTGCTGGGCGTTCTCAATTTGCTGACTGAACACGACACGCCACCCCCCACCCCCGCACCGCAGGACAAACCCGCATGAGCCAAACCACCATCCTCCTTCTCGGTGCCGTTGGGCTGCTGGGCGTGGGGCTATATGGCCTGCTGCGGCTGCGGAACCTGATTCAAATCATTGTTGCCCTGCAAATTTTGGCAAAAGCGGCCGTTTTGGCACTGGTCGTGGCGGGCAAAGCCAGCGGCCACGTCAACCTCGGCCAAAGTCTGGCCGTCACCGTCATCGTGGCCGACACGGTGATTGCCGTTGTCGGGCTGGCTCTCGCCGTGCAGGTGCGACGGCGTTTGGGAACGCTGGATGTAAGAGCTTTGGCGACGTTGCGGGGGTAATGGAGGTTGGAGATTGGAGATTGGAGATTATGAAGGTTCATCAATCTCCAATCTCCAATCTCCAGTCTCAATTTATCCCCTTCAAAGGTGTATGTTTAACCTTCTTCCCTTCCTTTTTTTGTTTCCCCTGGCGGGGCTGTTGATCAATGTGGCAAACGGCCGTTTGTGGCACAAACCCATTGCCGGAGCCATTGCCAGCAGTGCCGCCGCGCTCTCCTTCGCCGTCGCCATCCTCCAATGGGTCGCCCTGCTGCACCAGCCAGAAGGGGCTATTCTCACCGTTGGTACCTGGCTGCGGGTAAGCAACCTCAACGTGCCGCTGGCCTTCCAGATTGACACCCTCTCGGTGACGATGATATTGGTTGTCACCGGCATTGGCACCCTCATCCACCTCTACGCCATCGGCTACATGCGCGGCGACCCTGGCGTGAGCCGCTTTTTTGTCTATTTAAACCTGTTTTTGGTAGCCATGCTGCTGCTCGTCACTGCTGCCAACTACCCGCTGCTGTTTGTTGGCTGGGAGGGGGTGGGGCTGTGTTCCTACCTGCTCATCGGCTTCTGGTTTGATCGCGGCGAGGGGGGGACGAGCAATGCCACGGCCGGCCGCAAAGCGTTTGTCGTCAACCGCGTGGGGGATTTGGGGCTGATTTTGGCGATGGGGCTGCTGTTTTGGCAGCTCGGCACGCTGACATTCAACGAGGTCTTTGCCCAGGCAACGGCCGTTTTTCCCGTCGGCTCTCCCCTCATCGTCGCCATCACCCTGCTGCTGCTGCTGGGGGCAGCGGGCAAAAGCGCCCAAATTCCGCTCTTTATCTGGCTGCCCGACGCGATGGCCGGCCCCACGCCCGTTTCCGCACTCATCCACGCCGCCACCATGGTCACAGCGGGTATTTACCTGATTGCCCGTTCCCACGTGCTGTTCGCCCTGGCCCCAGTGTCACAAACGGCCGTTTCCCTCATCGGAGCCAGTACCGCCCTGCTCGCCGCCACCGTCGCCACCGCCCAGTTCGACATCAAGCGCGTGCTGGCCTACTCCACCATCAGCCAGCTTGGCTTTATGGTCGCCGCCGTTGGCCTGGGGGCATATGTAGCCGGGGTTTTTCATTTGATTACCCACGCCTTTTTCAAAGCCTTGCTCTTTTTGGCCGCTGGCTCGGTTATTCACGGGCTGGAACACGGCCAAAACGGCCACCGTGATCCTGCCACGCTGCAAGATATGCGGCAGATGGGCGGGCTGCGGCGGCAAATGCCACTGACCTTTGCCGTCTATCTGGTGGGCGCGTTGGCACTGGCGGGCATTCCACCACTGGCAGGCTTTTTCTCCAAAGACGAGATTTTGGCGGCGGCGTGGCAGGGCAATCTGGCCGTCTACCTCATGCTGACGCTGGCGGCTTTTGCCACGGCGTTTTATATGGGGCGGCAGGTGTGGCTGGTGTTTATGGGGGAGGCGCGGAGCGAAACGGCCGTTTCTGCCCACGAAAGCCCCCCCATCATGACCATCCCCCTCGTTATTCTGGCAACGTTGGCCGTTGTGGGCGGCGGGCTAAACCTGCCCGGTGTCCACACCTTGGTGCATTGGCTCAACCACACATTGGGCGAAGGCGAACTGCGGCCGTTTAACGCCACCGTCGCTCTCACCGCCACGCTGCTGGCACTGCTCGCCATTGGCCTGGCCTACTGGCTCTATGGTCGCCACCCCCTCGGCGCAGCCGCCACCGACCCACTAGCAAAGCGGTTGGGGGCGGTGTTTATGCTGTTTAACCGACGCTGGTGGGTGGATGAGGCGGTGGAATGGGTGGTAAAACGGCCGTTTTGCCACCTCAGCACCTTCCTTGCCCGCAGCGACGAGGCCGTTTCTGCCTGGGTAGAACGGCAGATTATTAATGTGGTGCAGCGCGGAACGGCCGTTTTGCGCCGCACCCAAACCGGCCAGCTCAACTGGAACGTCGCCGGGATCGTCGTCGGCCTCTTGCTTATCTGGCTGCTACTGCAGTTTTCGTAAGAATGGGACGCTGATTTGCCTGATTTGCCTGATTATCAGGTTCATCAGGTAAATCAGCACCCCCATTAAAAAACATGGATATTCCTGTCTTTATCTGGCTGATTTGGCTTCCGCTGCTGGGCGCACCGCTGGTTTATCTGGTGGGGCGGCTGCTGTCGGCGCGGCTGGCGCGGGGGACGGCGCTGGTGGTGCTGCTGGCAGCGTGGCTGCCGTTTGCCGCCACCTGGCAGGCGTTTGCCCGGCAGGAAGCAGTGGCGTTTACGCTGGGGCAGGTAGTGCTGCGCGTGGATGGGGTGAGTTTGCTAATAACGGCCGTTATTCTCACCCTCACCCCCCTCATCACCCTCTACTCCGCCCGCACCCTCGACGGCGCGGATGGCAGCGAAAAATACAACGCCATGCTGCTGGCAATGGGCGGCAGCATGATTGGCCTAAGCTGCGCCGCCGACCTCTTTAACCTCTGGCTCTGGTTTGAAGCGATGGCCGTCACCTCCTACCTGCTCGTTGCCTTTTACCACCAGCAGCCCGCCTCGCTGGAAGCCGGGGTGAAATATCTGGTACAAAGCGTCGTCGGGTCGGTGCTGGTGCTGTTTGGCGTGGCCCTGGTGCTGGCACAAAGCGGCACCCTGTCCCTGGTCACTTTGCGGCAGCAAGCCACACCCTCCCCGCTGCTGCTGACCGCTTGCGCCCTCTTTGTCGTCGGCTTTGGAGTCAAAATCGCCATCGTCCCCCTGCACACCTGGCTGCCCGATGCCCACGCCCAGGCTCCCAGCGGCATTAGTGCCCTGCTGTCCGGCATTGTCATTGAAACGGGGCTGGTGGCGTTGCTGCGGGTGATGGCGGCATTAACGGCCGTTACCCCCGCCCAGGGACACACCTGGGGTCTCCTCCTTCTTATTCTCGGCGCAGTCAACATGCTGGCGGGCAACCTGCTGGCTCTGCCGCAAACCCAGGTCAAACGACTGCTCGCCTTTTCCAGCATCAGCCACATCGGCTACATGCTCACCGGCCTGGGGATTGCCGTCACCAGCGGCGAGGCGGCCGGAGCGCAGGGTGGCTTTTTCCATCTGCTGACGCACGGGCTGATGAAGGGGCTGGCTTTTTTGGCGGCCGGGGCACTGCTCTATGGGCTGCATACGGCCGTTAACGACCACACCCCACTCACCATTGACGAGCTATCCGGCGCGATGTGGCACTATCCCCTCGTGGCCGTCGCCCTGACGCTGGCCTTGCTGGGGCTGGGTGGCATACCGCCGCTGGCCGGGTTTATGTCCAAATGGCAAATTTTGCTGGCGGGCATGGGCAGCGGACAGGCCATTTTAATGGGGTTTGTCGCCTTTGCCGCCCTCAACAGCCTGCTGTCGCTGGCTTACTACGCACCGCTGGTGCAAATGGTTTTTCGTCGGGAAATGTCGGCCGTGGTGCAAAACGGCCGTTCTTTACCCCTCACCATGAATCTACCCATCCTCCTCCTCTCCCTCGCCATCGTCGCCCTCGGTCTCTGGCCGGGTTTGGCGGCCGGTTTGACGCAGGGCGCGGGGGAAGCGTTGTTATCGGTAATCAGTAATCGGTAATTGGCAAGAAGTTCAACTTCTTCTGAGAAGTTGAACTTCTACACCACTACAAAAAAATGACCCACCTTCTCCTCACCCCACCCCTCGCCTTCCTCATCTACCTCCTGCTGGTTGCCGTATTGTCGGGTATTGGCCGGGTGATGGCGGGGGAAGAGCGGCCGAATCCGCTGAAGTCGAGTTTGTATGCGGGGGGCGAACGGCCGTTTACCCAGCGCGGTCTGCCCGGTTATCGGCCGTTTTTCACCATCGCCCTCTTCTTCGCCGTCCTCCACCTCGGCGTGCTGATAGTTGGCAGCAGTGGCCTGGCACCGCTATCAGGTCTCTACCTGCTCGGCCTGCTGCTGGTTTTACTGGCCCTCATTTTGGGCTAAGAAGAAATTCACCGCAAAGGACGCAAAGAGCGCAAAAATTTACCTTTTTCCCTCTGCGCTCTCCGCGCCCTCTGTGGTTAAAAAAATCATGACACTTAATCTGGCGCAAACGTGGCAAGACGCTTTGGACAAGGTGCGAACCTGGGCGCGGCTCAACTCGCCCTGGCTCATCCACTACAACAGCGGCTCCTGCAACGGCTGCGACATCGAAATTTTGGCAACGCTCACCCCGCGCTATGACGTGGAGCGGCTGGGGGTAAAGCTGCAGGGCAGCCCCCGCCACGCCGACGTGCTGATTTGCACCGGCCCCGTCACGCGCCAATCCAAAGACCGGCTGCGGCGCATCTATGAGCAGATGCCGGAGCCAAAGTTTGTGATTGCCGTTGGCTCCTGCGCCATTTCTGGTGGGGCGTTTCAGGGCTGCTACAACGTCATCGGCCACATTGACGAGGTGATTCCGGTGGATGTCTATGTGCCGGGCTGCCCGCCCCGCCCGGAGGCGATTATTGATGGGGTGGTGAAGTTGCTGCAAAAGTTACAGGAAAAATGATCTATGACTGAGTTAACCCAAAAGATACAAACGGCCGTTTCCCTGCTCACCCCCTACGCCCAAACCGTTGACTATCCGGACGCCAACCGAGCGGACGTGGTGGTGGCGGTGGCGGATTTGGTAACGGCCGTTTCTACCTTCCATGATTCCAACTGGGGCTATCTGGCAGCCATCACCGGGCTGGATTGCGGCCTGGAGAGCAGCGAGCTGGAAGTACTCTACCACTTCTGCGCGGGCGCAGCGGTGGTGACGATGCGGGTGAGAGTGGAGAAAGAAACGGCCGTTGTGCCAAGCATCTGCCCCATCATCCCCTCCGCCAGCTTCTTCGAGCGCGAGTTGGGCGAAATGCTGGGCGTCACCGTGGCTGGCACCCCCAACACCGCCCGCCTCTTCCTACCCGACAACTGGCCGGCCGGCGTCTATCCACTGCGAAAAGATTTTCAGCCAGAAATGATAAATGGAAATTAGGAGACTGAGAGATTGAGAGACTAGTACATAGGGGCGCGGCTTTATGCCAGCCCTCTAGGGCGACCCCATACATTACCAAAGAGCCAAAAAATGGATGCGCGGATAACGCGGATCGAAGCGGATTTTCGCAGATAAAAAGAAAAATCCGCGTTTATCCCTGTAAATCCGCGTCATCCGCGCATCTATTCCGACTTCCCGGACAATCTCCCAGTCTCCCAGTCTCTTAGTCTCTCTCTTGAGGACTTATGCACACAAACGAACATACCCAAAAAGCCGAAACCTTCATCGTCCCCATCGGCCCCCAGCACCCGGCACTGCGGGAACCGGGGCATTTTGAATTTACCATTGAGGGCGAAATCGTTACCGCCGCCTCCGTGCGGCTCGGTTACGCCCATCGCGGCATTGAAAAAGGCACCGAATCGCGCAACTGGGTGCAAAACCTCTACATGCTCGAACGCATCTGCGGCATTTGCTCCCACATCCACGCCACCGCCTACTGCCTGGGGGTAGAGCAGCTTGCCGGGGTGGAAGCACCCCCTCGCGCCCAGGCCATTCGGGAAATGGTGGGCGAACTGGAGCGCACCCACAGCCACCTACTGTGGCTGGGCGAAGCGGCGCACGAAGCCGGTTTTGAAACGCTGTTTATGTACGCCTGGCGTGACCGGGAAACGGTGATGGACATTTTGGAAGCCCTCACCGGCAACCGCGTCAACTACTCGGCCAACTTGCTGGGCGGGGTGAAATATGATGTCACGGCAGAGCAGGCCAGCAAAATTGAGCAAGGGCTGGATTATCTGGAAGAGCGCACCCGCCACTATCTGGATGTGGTCACATCTGACCCGGTATTTATCCAGCGCACGCGGGGAATCGGGGTCATGACGGCCGTTCAGGCCGACCGGTTGGGGGTGGTGGGGCCAACCGCCCGCGCCTCCGGCGTTGTCCGCGATGTCCGCGTCGAAGCCCCCTACGCCGCTTATGCCGACTTCCCCATCACCCCCGTGCTGGCGCAGGCAGGCGACCTGGAAGCCCGCTTTGTGGTGCGGCTCAAAGAGCTGTTTGAAAGCTACAACGTCATTCGCCGCATTTTAGCCAATCTGCCCTCCGGCGACCTTGTGCTCAAGCGAATGCCGCGCCGCATCAAGGCGGGCGAGACGATCAGCCGCGTGGAAGCACCGCGTGGCGAGCTGTTTTACTTTATCCGCAGCAACGGCAGCGACACGCCGGATCGGGTGAAGGTGCGAACGCCGACGCTGTGCAACATGGCCTCGGTGCTGACGCTGACCGTCGGTCGCCACCTGGCCGATGTGCCGATGATTTTGGTGGGAATTGACCCCTGTTTTTCCTGCAATGATCGCGGCTTGGTGCTGAAGCGGGGGGATGAGCATGAGCATTGGACATGGGACAGGCTGCGACAGGTGGGGCTTGAGCATTATGCGGGGGAGCAGGGGAGCGGGGGAGCAGGGGGGAAAAGCATCTCCCCTGCCCCCCTGCCCCCCTGCCCCCCTGCCCTTCTAACGGGAATGCACGTATGATCCGTGACCTTGCCACCCTCCTCTTCTTCCCCGGCGGCTTGAGCGTGCTGCTGGCGGGGATGGCGTTTGCCTGGCTGGACAGGAAACTGCTGGCGCAGCTGCAAAACCGACTGGGGCCGCGCTGGTTCCAGCCGCTGGCGGATGCGGTGAAGCTGCTGGCAAAGGAGGAAGTTGTCCCGGCGGGGGTCAATCGGCTGTTGTTTGTCTCGCTGCCGGTGGTGGCATTGGCGGGGGCATTAACGGCCGTTCTCTACATCCCGCTCTGGGGTTTGCCACCCGCCGCCAGCCTCCCCGGCGACCTCGTGATCACCGTCTACCTGCTTAGTTTGCTCACCCTTTGCACCGGGCTGGCCGGTGCCAACAGCGGCGGCCGTTTTTCGCTGCTGGGGGCCACCCGCACCCTAACCCAGCTTTTTGCCTACGAAGCCCCGTTTCTGATGGCACTGATGGGACCGGCACTGGCGGCGGGTAGCTGGCAAATCGGGGTGATCATGGCGGGAATAAACGGCCGTTGGCTCCTTCTCACCCAGCCCATCGGCTTCCTCGTCGCCCTCATTGGGCTGATGGGCAAGCTGGAAATGCCCCCCTTCGACGCACCCGAAGCCGAAACCGAGATTGTGGCCGGGGCGTTGACGGAATATAGCGGGCGCGGGCTGGCACTGTTCTACCTGGGGCGCAGCGTGGAGCTGGTGCTGGGGCTGACGCTGGTGGCAGCGTTTTACCTGGGTGGCCTGACCAACCCGGCTGCTTTCCTACTGAAAACGCTGGGGCTGCTGTTTTTTGTCGCTGTGGTGCAGTCGCTGATGGCGCGGCTGCGGATTGACCAGACGGTGGGGCTGTGGTGGCGCTATGGGGCGCTGCTGGTGCTGCTGCAGTGGCTGGTGCTGTGGGGAGGGCGTTGGTTATGAAGATTGTGACGATGTTGAAGGATGTGGTGCGTTCGCTGGGCAAACGGCCGTTTACCCGACCCTACCCCCACGAAAAACAGCCCGCCCCCGAACGGCTGCGCGGTAAATTGCACTATGACCCGGAAAAATGCACCGGCTGCTGCCTGTGCAGTATGGAATGCCCGGCCAACGCCCTGGAGCTGATTACGCTGGACAAAAAAGAAAAGCGGTTTGTCATGCGCTACCACCTGGATCGCTGCACCTACTGCGCCCAGTGCGTACAAAATTGTCGCTTTGGCTGCCTGGAAATGTCGCCCGATGAGTGGGAGCTGGCGGCGACGACCAAGGAGCCGTTTACGATTTATTATGGAAAAGACGAAGACGTTGCCGCCGTGCTGGACAAATTCACTGGCACAGACGGTGAACCGCCTGCGTGAAAAACGGCCGTTTCGCCTGGCCGTCCTCGGCGTGGGGCATGAGCTGCGCGGGGATGATGCGGCAGGGTTGGCGGTGGCGCGTGGTTTACGGCCGTTTGCCAACGAGCAGTTTTTGGTCGTTGAAGCAGGACACGCACCGGAAAACCACACCGCTACCGTGCGCCGCTTTGCCCCCACGCTGGTGCTGCTGGTAGATGCGGCACAAATGGACGAGCCGCCCGGCACGGTTCGCTGGCTGGCTCCCGCCGACATTACCGGCATCAGTGCCAGCAGCCATACGCTGCCGCTGCACATGCTGGCTCGCTTTTTGCAGGCGGATCTGGGGTGCGAGGTGGCGTTGCTTGGCATTCAACCGGCCGACACGTCGCTGGGTGCGCCGCTTTCAGAACGGGTGGAAACGGCCGTTTCGGCTGTTATTCAGGCTTTAACGGCCTGTTGGCAAGAGAATTTTGGGACGCAGATTTCCCTGATTTCTCCTGATTCTGATGCCTTTGGTGGCTAAAATCAGGTCAAATCCGCGTTCGTCAGTGTGTGTCTGCGCCCTGTTTTGACTGCTCCACCAAGCTGCGAATCGAGTTGCTGATGGATCAATTACCGCAAATGAATCCTTATTGGAGCGAAACGGCCGTTACCATGCTCACCCGCCTCCACAGCCAGCCAGACGGATTGAGCAGTGCCGCCGCCGCTGAACGCCTGGTACAGTCTGGTCGCAACATTGTCCAGCAACACCGGCAGCGCCAGGCCATCCACCTGCTGCTCGACCGCTTCCGCAACCCGCTGATCTGGATTTTGTTTTTTGCGGCTGTGGTGGCAATGGTGGTGCAGGAATGGGCCAATGCCATCATTGTGCTGGCAATTGTCACCCTGAGCACGGGTTTGAGCTTTATACAGGAATACCAGGCATCGCAAGCGGTGGAGAAGCTGCGGCAGCAGGTGGCTGTGAAGGCAAAAGTGTGGCGCGATGGGCAGCTCACGGAGATTGCTTTGGAAGAGGTGGTGCCAGGTGATGTGGTGGTTTTGTCGGCCGGCAGCCTGATACCGGGGGATGGCTTGCTGCTGCAAACCAAGGATTGTTACGTGACCCAGGCCCTCTTGACAGGCGAAATGTTTCCGGTGGAGAAAAGAGTGGGGATGGTTGCCGCCAACGCCACACTGGCCGAGCGCAGCAATTGTGTGTTCATGGGGAGTTCTGTTCGCAGCGGAACGGCCGTTGCCCTCATCATCCATACTGGTAGCGAAACAATTTATGGGCAAATCGCCACACGGCTTTCCCTGGCTCCACCCGAAACTGAATTAGACCGTGGGCTGCGTGTTTACGGCGCATTGCTCATGCGGGTCATGCTAGTCGTCGTCATCATTGTTTTGGCAATCAACATGCTGTTGGCTCGGCCACCGGTTGACACCTTGCTCTTTGCCGTGGCCCTGGCCGTAGGGCTGTCGCCCGAACTGCTGCCCGCCATTCTCGCCATCACCTTGGCACGAGGGGCGCAAAATATGGCAAAGCAGGGTGTGATTGTGCACCGCCTAAACGCCATCGAAAACCTGGGCAGCATGGATGTGCTGTGTACGGACAAAACGGGAACCTTGACCAAGGGGGTGGCGCGGCTCAACGCCGCCCTGGATGGGCAAGGGCAAGCGTCAGCCGAACTGCTGCGCCTGGCCTATCTCAACGCCTCTTTTCAAGCCGGGCTGGCAAACCCGCTCGATGCCGCCATCATCGCCTGCGCTGAGGCTGAGGGCTTAAACCAGGTTGGATACCAAAAGCTGGATGAAATTCCCTATGATTTTATCCGCAAGCGGCTGGGGCTGGTGGTCACTGGACCAGAGGGGTTGCCGTTTCTGGTGGTGAAGGGGGCGCTGCAAAACGTGCTAGAGGTGTGTGATTCTTTGCTTTGGGATGGGGAAATGGTGCCGCTGGATGCCACCAAACAGAATACCTTACACGAGCAACTGGCGCAGTGGAGCGAACAAGGGTATCGGGTGCTGGGGTTGGCGCAAAAACGGCTGCCGCTGCAAGCCAGCTATGGGCGAGGAGATGAGGTTGGCCTATTGTTTATGGGCTTCTTGCTCTTTTTTGATCCGCCGGAGCCGGGGGTGCGGGAAACGTTGGCGAATCTGCGCCAGTTGGGGGTGCAGATCAAAATTGTGACGGGGGATAACCAGTTGGTGGCGCGGCATGTTATGAAAGTGGTGGGGCTGGAAAACGGCCGTATTTTAACCGGCAGCGACCTACAGCAAATGAGCGAAGAAGCCCTGTGGCAGGCCGCCCCAACTGTCACCCTCTTTGCCGAAACAGACCCGCAGCAAAAAGAACGCATTATCTGCGCCCTGCAAAAAAACGGGCATGTCGTTGGCTATTTGGGTGACGGCATCAATGATGCCCCCGCGCTCCACGCCGCCGATGTTGGCATTTCCGTAGACAACGCCGCCGATGTGGCAAAAGAAACGGCCGATTTTGTCATTCTCAAGCACGATTTGTCATTGGTGCTGCAAGGGGTAGAAATGGGGCGCTACACCTTTGCCAACACCCTCAAATATATTTTTGTCACCACCAGTGCCAATTTCGGCAACATGATCAGCATGGCCGTCGCCTCGCTTGCCCTACCCTTTCTACCCTTGCTGGCAAAACAAGTCCTCCTCAACAATTTTTTGTCCGACATCCCGGCCATGGGCATTGCCGGTGATCATGTGGACAGCGAATGGGAAAACACCCCCCACCGCTGGGATATCCGCATGATCCGCAATTTTATGATTGCCTTTGGGTTGGTCAGCACCCTCTTTGATTTGATTACGTTTGCCACCCTGCTCTATTTTTGGGGTGACACGCCCGATCTCTTCCGCACCGGCTGGTTTACCGAATCGTTGCTAACAGAGCTGTGCATTTTGTTTGTCATTCGGACTTACAAGCCGTTTTATGCCAGTCGGCCGGGGCGCGTACTGTTGGTCAGTGCGCTGGCCGTGGGGGTTCTCACCCTGTTGTTCCCCTGGCTGCCCATCGCCTCGCTGTTTGAGCTAGTTGTGCTGCCGCTGCCGGTAGTGGTGACAATGTTAGGCATTACGGGTTTATATCTGGTCATATCGGAAGTGACAAAAGGGTTGTTTTATCAGCGCCTTCGGCTGTAACCCAACGTGGAAAGGTACAAGGTATGAGCAAAATGTCGAAAAATGAGTCGCTTGCAAACAGGCTGCCATTGGCGCAAAAGCCGCATTACGGGGTGCGGGCATGGCTGGTTGGGCTGCTGCTGCTGCTGGGGTTCATTGTGCTGGCAGCCAATTTGGGTGAAGTGGAGCATTTTATTGCATTAGCCCGGCAGCTACAGCCAGTTTGGTTAGTAACGGCCGTTTTTGCCCAAATCCTCACCTACTTCTGCGCCGCTGCCATTTGGCAGCAAACCCTCCGCCACGCCGGGGTCACCTACTCCCTGTGGCAGCTGCTACCCTTGGGCTTCGCCAAGCTCTTCTCTGACCAAGCGTTGCCCAGCGGCGGCCTCAGCGGCACCGCCTTCTTTGTCACCGCCCTCAACCGGCGCGGCGTAGACGCACCGCTTTGCATGGCTGCCCTGCTCGTCAGCCTCATTACCTACTACATAGCCTTTTTGCTGGTGGCCCTGACCAGTTTGGCTTTGCTGTGGCTTCATCACGCGATCCAGCTATGGATAGTGGGGGTTGGTGTACTTTTTTGCCTTGTCGTTGTGGCAATTCCAGGAGGATTGCTGTGGCTGCACCGTGTTGGCAACCGCCAACCACCACAAATTTTGCTGCGGCTGCCCGGTGTCGGCCAAACGCTCCAGGCGTTTACCACTACGCCCAGTCATTTGATGCTGGATCGCAAGCTAATGCAAACGGCCGTTTTCCTCCAACTCGCCATCTTCCTGCTCGATTCAGTGACATTGTGGATCATGCTTCTGGCAATTGGGCAAGACACCACCTTTCTGGTGGCCTTTCCCAGCTTTGTCGTGGGTGCCATGGTGGGGCTAATCGGGCTCATTCCAATGGGGCTGGGAACCTTTGAAGCAACCTGTGTTGCCATCTTGCACCTGTTGGGAACCCCTGTCGAAGCAGCCCTGACGGCCACATTGCTCTTGCGCGGGCTAACCCTATGGCTGCCAATGTTGCCCGGCCTGTGGTATGCCCGGCGGGAATTGAACTAAATATGCTCAAGCCACTGTCGTGTCTGCAACAGACACGACAATGGCAAGGAAAGGACACAAATGACACAAAACACACACAACCTGACGGGCGTGGCCTTGTTGCACGACCCCGAATGGAACAAAGGCACGGCCTTTACGGCCGCTGAACGGGACGCGCTTTGCTTGCGCGGGCTGCTGCCGCCCCGCATTTGCACCCCAGAGGTGCAGGTGCAGCGGGTGCTGGGCAACTTTGAGCGCAAAGCCAACGATCTGGACAGATATGTTTACATGATTGGGCTGGAAGACCGCAATGAAACCCTGTTTTATCGCGTTGTCATTGACCATTTGGACAAGATGATGCCCATCATCTACACCCCCACCGTGGGGCAAGGGTGCCAGGAGTACGGCCACCTCTTCCGCCGCCCGCGTGGTCTCTACGTTTCCGCCGAAGACCGAGGGCGCATTGCCGAGGTCATTGCCAACTGGCCTCACGACGATGTGCGGGTGATTGTTGTCACCGACGGGCAGCGGATTTTGGGACTGGGGGATTTGGGTGCCAACGGCATGGGCATCCCCGTGGGCAAGCTGTCGCTCTACACCGCCTGCGCCGGGGTGCATCCGTCGCAAACACTGCCCATTACGCTGGATGTGGGTACCAACAACGAAACGCTGCTGGCCGACCCGCTCTATATTGGGCTGCCGCAGCGGCGGCTGCAAGGGGAGGCGTATGCGGCACTGCTGGAGGAGTTTATAACGGCCGTTACCAACCGCTACCCCCATGTCCTCATCCAGTTTGAAGATTTTGGCACGCTCAACGCCTTTGGGCTGCTGGAAAAATACCGCAACCAGGTTTGCTGCTTCAACGACGACATCCAGGGAACCGCCAGCGTCACCCTGGCGGGTCTTTACACCGCCCTGCGAATCACCGGCAAGCCGCTGAGCGAGCAGGTGCTGCTCTTCCTGGGAGCAGGCGAAGCGGGCACCGGCATTGCCAATCTGGTGGTGTCGGCATTGACGGAAGAGGGGATGAGCGAGGAGGAAGCGCGGCGGCACTGCTGGTTTGTGGATACGCGGGGGCTGGTGGTGAGCAGTCGGACGGATTTGGCGGCTTATAAACGGCCGTTTGCCCATGACCACCCCTTCCTCCCCGACTTCGCCACTGCCGTCGAAAGCCTGCGCCCCACCGCCATCATCGGTGCCAGCGGCCAGCCCCACATGTTCACCCAACCCATTCTGGCGGCAATGGGGCAGTTTAACCAACGGCCGATTATCTTCTCCCTCTCCAACCCCACCTCCAAATCCGAATGCACCGCCGAGGAAGCGTACTGCTGGACCGATGGCCGCGCCATTTTTGCCAGCGGCAGCCCTTTCGACCCCGTTACCTGCGGCAGCCAAACCTTCTTCCCCGCCCAGGGCAACAACGCCTACATCTTCCCCGGCGTGGGGTTGGGGGTGCTGGTCAGCGGGGCGCGGCTGGTGACGGATGAGATGTTTATGATGGCGGCCAAAACGCTGGCGGCGGAGGTGGAGACGGATGATTTGGCAAACGGCCGTATTTACCCCCCACTGAGCAAAATCCGTGACGTGTCGGCCAAAATAGGAACGGCCGTTGCCACCATCGCCTACGAGCGCGGTCTGGCAACCCTGCCCCGACCCGCCGATTTACCATCCGCTGTTCGCGCCCAAATGTACGAACCGGTCTATCAGGACCACCTCCCGCTAGATTGAGGCCGGTAGCCGCGCTTTCCATAGCGCGTTCTTACGCCCAGTCAAAAGAGCGAGGATTGGCATCCTCGGCTACAACGGCCTTTGCAAGATTGGAGATTGGAGACTCACACACCAATCTCCAACCTCCAATCGCCAATCGCCAAAGCCACCGCATCTCTTACACGTTCCTTACAAATCACTTACCCCAGCCGTGCAAGCCTGGGGTAAAATCGCCCTATGCAACAATCAATGCCAAATCACATCCCCAAAACATCCCCACTGCGCCGCTACCTGCCCGTTTTACAGTGGGCCAGCCATTATCAGCGCAGCGATCTCGTTGGCGACCTGCTGGCCGGCAGCATCGTCGCCATCATGCTCGTCCCCCAGGCAATGGCCTATGCCCTGCTGGCCGGGCTGCCACCCCAGGTTGGTCTCTACGCCAGCATTCTGCCCCTCATCATCTATGGGCTACTCGGCACCAGCCGCACCCTCGCCGTTGGCCCCGTCGCCATCGTCTCCCTACTGGTTGCCTCCGGCATTGCCCCGCTGACCACCGCCGATGGCAGCAACTTACTCCAGCTTGCCCTCACCCTGGCCTTGCTCGTTGCCATCATCCAAACCGTCATGGGGCTGCTGCGCGTGGGCTTTGTCGTCAACTTTATGAGCCACCCCGTTCTGTCCGGCTTCACCAGTGCCGCCGCCCTCGTCATCGGAGCCAGCCAGATCAAACATTTGCTCGGCATTCGCATCCCCAGCGGCGAATTTTTTGACACCATCTGGCACGCCCTCACCCATTTGACTGAAAGCAACCCCGCTACGCTCATCATCGGGCTGGGCAGCATCGCCATCCTCAGCTTCTTCAAGAGCAGCCTGGGTCACTGGCTGCAAAAACGGGGCGTTGCCAAACAGATCGCCCTGCCCATTGCCAAAAGTGCCCCGCTGCTGGTGGTGCTGCTGGGCAGCCTGGCCGTTTGGCTGGGGCAGCTTGAGCAAACGGCCAATGTTGCCATCGTCGGCACCGTTCCCGCCGGGCTGCCGTCGCTCACCCTGCCCAGCTTTGCCCCCACCGTTTGGCAGGCACTGCTGCCCACGGCACTGGTCATCAGCTTTGTTGGCTACATGGAAAGCATTGCCGTTGCCAAGTCGCTGGCAAGCAAGCGGCGGCAAAAGGTGGAGCCAAATCAGGAGCTGATTGCGCTGGGGATTGCCAATTTAGGTGCGGCGTTTACCGGCGGCTACCCGGTGACGGGTGGCTTTAGCCGTTCGGTGGTCAACTATGATGCCGGTGCCAACACCGGGCTGGCCTCGGTCATCACCGCCCTGCTGATAGCCCTGACGGTCATTTTTCTAACGCCGCTGTTTTATTTTTTGCCCAACGCCGTGCTGGCAGCCATTGTGCTGGTGGCCGTGGCCGGGCTGATAGACATGGCCACGCTGCGCCACGTTTGGCACTACAACAAGGCCGATGCGGCTTCGCTGCTGATTACCTTTGGCGCGGTGCTGGCGGTGGGGATTGAAAACGGGATTTTGGTGGGGGTGGCGACGGCACTGTTGCTGCACATTTGGCGCACCAGCAAGCCGCACGTGGCGGTGGTAGGTCGGCTGCCCGACAGCGAAATTTATCGCAATGTGCTGCGCCATCAGGTGGAGACTTGTCCCCAGGTGGTGGCGGTGCGGGTGGATGAAAGCCTGTATTTTGCCAATACGAAGTTTTTGGAGGATACGATTTGGCAGCTTGTGCATGGGTCGGCGGATGTGGAGGCAGTGGTGTTGATTGGAACGGCCGTTAACCACATTGATGCCAGCGCCCTCGAAACCCTCGAAACCCTCAGCCACGACCTGCGCGACGCTGGTGTCACCCTCTACTTTGCCGCCATCAAAGGCCCCGTCATGGACAAGCTGCGCGACATCGGCTTTGTGCAACAGCTTGGCGCAACCCGCTTTTTTATGACCACCCATGATGCCATGCTGGCGTTAGGATGTTGGCAAGATGGGAACAAGTAGCAGGTTACAGGTGGCAAGTTTCGTCAGCAACCACGACTTGCCACCTGCAACTTGCGACCTGCAAAACCATATGCAATTGCCCCCATCTCGGCTAAACTGGGGGCATGACGCAACCACCCCCTTTTCCCGACTTCCGCAGCCAGCCATTTTTGACTGCCCACATCCAAAGCACCCTCAATTTTTACCTGCCCCACTGCGTTGACCTCAACGGCGGCTTTTTCCACCACTTCCGCGACGATGGCACCATCTACAACCACACCATCCGCCACCTGGTCAGCAGCACCCGCTTTGTCTTCAACTTTGCCAGTGCCGGAGCCGCCTTCAACCGCCCCGACTATCTGGAGTTGGCGCGGCACGGGCTGCGCTTTATCGAGCAGGCACACACCAACCCGCAAACGGGTGGCTACGCCTGGATTTTGCACAACGGCCGGCCGCACGACGACACCAACCACTGCTACGGCCTCGCCTTTGTCCTGCTGGCCTACGCCGCCGCCCTCAAAGCGGGCATCGGCGAAGCCCGCACCGGGCTGGACCGTGCCTTTGCCCTGCTGGAAGCACGGTTTTGGGACGCCGAGTACGGCCTCTACCGCGACGAATACAGCCGCGACTGGCAGCTTTCCCCCTATCGCGGCCAAAATGCCAACATGCACAGTTGCGAAGCATTGCTGGCGGCGTATGAAGCCACGGGCGACGACTTTTTTTTGCAGCGGGCCTACACGGTGGCGGAAAACATTGCCGTGCGGCAGGCGGCGTTGTCGCAGTCGGCGGGCGATCTGATCTGGGAGCATTACACCGACAAGTGGCAGATTGATTGGGAATACAACAAGGACAATCCACAGCACCGCTTTCGGCCGTGGGGGTTCCAGCCGGGGCATCAGACGGAATGGGCGAAGCTGCTGCTGATTCTGGAGCGGTATCGGCCGGCCGACTGGCAGCTTGGGCGAGCAGAGGAACTGTTTAAAACGGCCGTTTCTGCCAGTTGGGATCCCCAACACGGCGGCCTCTGCTACGGCCTCCACCCCAACGGCGGCCTCTGCGACAGCGACAAATACTATTGGGTACAAGCCGAAACCATCGCCGCCGCCGCCCTCCTCGCCCAGCGCACCGACAATGCCAGCTACTGGCAATGGTACGACACCCTCTGGCGCTATAGCTGGCACCATTTCATTGACCACCAACACGGAGCCTGGTACCGTATCCTCAGCCGTGACAACCGCAAATATTCCGACGAAAAATCTCCGGCCGGGAAAACCGACTACCACACCATCGGTGCCTGCTTTGAAATTTTGCGCGTGCTTTAAGAGCTGGTTATTAACAGTTATAATTGGTCACATACTCTGTAATAAAACGGCTCTGTACATCTATAAGCAACAAAAGCTGTAGTCCGGGCATCCCTGCCCGGTTATCGGGCAAGGATGCCCAATTTACGAAGGAGACAATATGACCCAACCGATTACCCCTGAAGAAATTTGGCAGCGGGCGCAGGCACTGCAAACCAGTGTCAGCCGCTGGCGGCGTGCCATCCACCAACACCCGGAACTTAGCTTTACCGAAGTGCAAACGGCGCGACTGGTTAACAGTGTGCTCCACGGCCTGGGAATTGAGGCCGAAACGGGTGTCGCCAAAACGGGGGTGGTCGGCCACATCGTTGGCAGCAGCGGCCCCACCGTTGGCCTGCGTGCCGACATGGATGCGCTGCCCATTCACGAAGAAAACGGCAGCGATTTTGACAGCCAGCGGACAGGCATTATGCACGCCTGCGGCCACGATGCCCATACCGCCATTTTGCTGGGAGCAGCGACGCTGCTCAAGGGGTTTGCCGATGAGGGGCGGCTGCCGGGCAATATTCGGCTACTTTTCCAGCCCAGCGAGGAAAATCGGGACGACGAGGGAAAATCGGGCGGAATGCGGATGGTGGAAGAAGGGGCGCTGCGCGATTTGGATGCGGTGTTTGGGCTCCATGTGGACACAGCCACCCCGGTGGGGCGGGTCGGAACCCGCGCCGGGGCGTTGATGGCGGCGGGCGACAGCTTTGATCTGGCGATCCACGGCTTTGGCGGGCATGGAGCGCGGCCGCATCTGGCAAACGACCCGATTTTGCTGGCGGCGCAGGTGATCCACGCCATCCATTTTGTCATCAGCCGCCGCATTGACCCGCTGGCGGCAGGGGTCATTTCGCTGGGGAGCATCCATTCTGGCTCGGCCAGCAATGTTATTCCCAAGACGGTGCATATCACTGGCACCATCCGCTCAATGGACAAAAAGATTCGGCAGCAGCTTCACGATGAGCTGCGCCGCGCCTGCGCCATTGTCGAACCGCTGGGCGGCAGCTTTGATTTGACCATTCACCACGGCTTCCCGCCGCTGGTCAATGATGCCGAGGCAACAGAGGTGGCGTTTGCCGGGCTGAACCGGGTGCTGGGTGCGCCGAATGTGTTTGAAAAGGAGCCGATGATGGCGAGCGAGGATTTTAGCCTGATGCTGGATGAGGCACCGGGCTGCTTTCTGCGGCTGGGGGTGCGGAATCCGGGCTGGGATCGGGAGTACCCGGTGCATACCTCGACGTTTCGGCTGGATGAGTCAGCTTTGCCGGTGGGGGTGGCGGCATTAACGGCCGTTGCGCTCCAATGGATGCAGGAAAAGCGGTAAACGGTAAACGGTAAACGGTAATCAGTGAGAAAGAGACTGAGAGACTGACTACTATAGTCTCCTAGTCTCTTAGTCTCTTAGTCTCCCAATCTCCATTTTCAGAGGAACCTATGAACGAAGTTGTCATTGTTAGCGCCGTGCGGACCCCCATTGGGCGGATTCGCGGTGCTTTGTCGGAAGTGCGGCCCGATGATTTGGCTGCCGTTGTGATCAAGGAAGCGGTGGCGCGTACCGGAATTAACCCCAATCTTATTGAAGAAGTGTACATGGGGTGCGCCAACCAGGCGGGGGAAGACAACCGCAACGTGGCCCGTATGGGGGCATTGCTGGCCGGGCTGCCGCAAAGCGTGGGGGCTGTCACCTTCAATCGCCTCTGCGCCAGCGGGCTAAACGCCGTCAACCAGGCCGCCCGCGCCATCCGCTGCGGTGAGGGGGATGTTTTTGTGGCTGGCGGCGTGGAAAGCATGACCCGCGCCCCCTACTCGCTGCCCAAAAACCCGGTTGGCTTTGGACCATCGGGCAACATCACCGGGTATGACACCACGCTCGGCTGGCGTTACCCCAACCCAAAAATGGAGGCCCTGTTTCCGCTGGAGGCGATGGGGGAAACGGCCGAAAATATCTATGATTTAAGCTGCGCGGGTAGTATTCAGGGGGGAACGATTAGCCGCGAGGAGCAGGATCGGTTTGCCCTACAGAGCCAGGCACGGGCGGTGGATGCGATCCAAAACGGCCGTTTTCAGCGCGAAATCACCCCTGTCATCATCCCCCAGCGGCGGGGCAACCCGGTTGTGGTAGATACGGATGAACACCCGCGCTATAGACAAACGGCCGTTGGTTATGAGCTAGATACCACGATGGAAGAGCTGGCAAAGCTGCGGCCAGCTTTTCGCAAGGGGGGAACGGTGACGGCCGGCAACGCCAGCGGCCTCAACGACGGTGCCTGCGCCATCGTTCTCATGTCCCAGGCCAAAGCCGATGAGTTAGGCATCAAGCCGCTGGCGCGGTGGAAAGCTTCGGCGGCAGCCGGGGTAGACCCCCGCGTGATGGGGCTGGGGCCAGTCAACGCCACGCGCAAAGCAGTAGCGCGGGCGGGAATTGCCGTAACCGATATTGATTTGGTGGAACTGAACGAAGCGTTTGCCGTGCAGGCGCTGGCAGTGCTGCATGAATTGGGCATTAGCGAAGCAATTACCAACGTCAACGGTGGTGCCATTGCCCTCGGCCACCCCCTGGGCTGTTCCGGTGCCCGCATTTTAACCACCCTTATCTACGAAATGCACCGCCGCGCTGCTGCTGGCGAGCCAATGCGCTATGGGCTGGCGACGCTGTGCGTAGGTGTGGGGCAGGGGGAAGCGACAGTTATTGAAATTATGAATTATGAATTATGAATTATGAAGGGGTTCATAATTCATAATTCATAATTCATCCTTCTTAATTATATGAAGCAAGTACCAATTATCACGGCGGCAGAAGCGGCGGCGATGGTGAAAGATGGGGACAGGCTGCTGGGTGGTGGCTTTGGCATGACGGGCAACCCCGTGCATTTGCTCCATGCGCTGGCAGAAACAGGCACCAAAAATTTAACCTTTATTGGCAACAATGTAGGGGAGGATGGGTTGGGAGGCGGCCGTTTGCTGCGGAACGGGCAGATTAAAAAGGCGATTGCCTCCTTTTTTACCAGTAACCCGGAGGCGGTGCGGGCAGCGCAAAGCGGCGCCATGGAATATGAGCTGATTCCGCAGGGGACGCTGGCGGAGGCGATCCGGGCGGGTGGGGCCGGGATTGGTGGGTTCTACACCCCCACGGCTCACGGCACAACCCTGGCCGATGCGGCCGACACGCGCATCGTTGAAGGTAAACCCCATGTGTTTGTTCCTGCCATTCGCGCCAACGTGGCCTTTGTGCGGGCGTGGTGGGGCGACACGGCCGGAAATTTGGTCTACCGGATGACGGAGAACAATTTCAACAAGGCGATGGCAACGGCCGCTGATTTGGTGATTGCCGAGGTGGAGCATATTGTGCCGGTGGGTGAGCTTGACCCGAACCAGATTCACACGCCGGGGTGCTATGTGGATTATCTGGTGCAGGCGCACACGACGCTGGAGGATCTGGGGTCGTCGGCTTCGATTCGCGGCGGGGCGAAGAAGGTCAATGATGTGCGGATGGTGATTGCTGAACGGGCGTTGGCCGAATTGAAGCGAGGGGATGTGGTTAATTTGGGGGTGGGAATTCCAACGCTGGTGGCGGATTTGATTACGCCGGAGCATGGGATTATTTTGCACACGGAAAACGGGATGGTGGGGGTTGGGCCATCGCCGGAGGATGGCGGGGCGCTGGAGTACCCGGTGAACGCGGGCAAGATTCCGGTAACGGCACTGCCGGGGAGCAGCTATTTTGACAGTGCCGATTCGTTCGCCATGATTCGCGGCGGCCATATTGATGTGGCGATTATGGGGGGGTTGCAGGTGGATGAGGGGGCGAATTTGGCAAACTGGTCGGTACCGGGGAAGCCACTGCTGGGGGTTGGCGGGGCGATGGATTTGGCGGTGGGGGCGCGGCGGCTGATTATTACGATGACGCATACGGAGCGCAGTGGGGAAGCGAAGATTGTGCCAAGCTGTACGCTGCCGCTAACGGGGCGTGGGGTGGTGGCAATGATTATTACGGATTTGGCGGTGTTTGAGTTTGTTGAGGGGCAGTTGACGCTGACGGAGCTGATGCCGGGGGCAACGCTGGAGCAGGTGCAGGCGGGGACAACAGCGGCGTTTGTGGAGCGGTTGGGGGGATAAAAGGGACGCGGGCGAACGCGGGCGAATGCGGATTTTTGTGGTGGATGGAAAAGAGAATGGATGCGCGGATGACGCGGATCGGGGCGGATTTTCGCGGATTTTTGTTTGACTCATGCGAGTCTGCCCGGATCTACGTCATCCGTAGTTTTGTTTCAAAGTGTTTCGGCGTAGTTGTGGTGAGCAGGTGCTGGCTGGGGGGAGAGGTGGCGTTGGCGGTAGACCCAAAGGGTAAGGTTAAGCAGGGCGAGGGCTAACAGCCCGGCGGCTCCGGTGATGCCAACCACAAGGTCATTGCCGCCTTGGGTGTAAAGCAGAGCAAGGCCACCGAGGGCGTTGACGCTGCCGTGCATGACGGCAGGGGCGAGGACGGTGCCTGCTTTTTCACGGACAAAGAGGTGGAGCGGGGTGAGGCCGATGGTGAAGAGGGTCATCATGAAGATGCCGGCCGTCGGGTGTTGGGGGTAGTTGTAGCCATTGGCAATAATGGGGAGGTGCCATAACCCCCAAATGGTGCCGATGATGAGGGAGGAACGCCAAAAGCCGAGGTGGATTAGCTCTTCATAGACCAGGCCGCGCCAGCCCAGCTCTTCGCCGAGGGCAAAGAGGCCGTTTATGGTGAAGGCAGCGATGATGGCGGAGAGTAAGCCGCCGCCGAGGAGGATGAGGGGGAGCAGGATGCCAAGCGATTGGAGAGTGGCGGCTTGTTCAGGGGGAACGGCCGTTAATAACACCCCCGCGATCTCCGCCACCGTTGCCCAGCGCACCCCCGGCAGCAGCCCGCCAATGGCAATGGTGAGCAGCAAGAAGACAAAAGGAACGACGGCGGCGATGGGGAGCCAGCGATTCCAGCGCCAACGCAGGCCGATGTCGCTGAGGGGGGCTTTGTAGAGCAGTTTTTGCAGCAAAACGGCCGTTATTGCGGGGATAAACATGTAGATGGAGACGACAGGGAGGAAGGAAACGGCCGTTAAGCTGCCGCCCAAAGCAAAATAGCCAAAGCCATATGCCCAGGAAAGGGCAAACGTGAGACCGAGGTAGAGAAGAAGTTTGTGCTTTTTCATAGCAATGGTTCGTGGCGGGTGGTGAGCTTGCTGCACCACCCGCCACGTTTTTTATGCCCGACGCGCCTGCGCGTCAGGGTCGTTTTTCCAGACGATGTAGGAATAGACCATGGTGACAACAAGGGTGACGACGATGCCACCCATAAGTGCCCAGAACATGAGGATACTGCTGCCGATAACGGCCGTTAACAGCACCAACACCCCGGTCGCCATAAACAGCTTGCCGCCCAGCCGGTGGGTTTTGTTCCACGATAGGTCACTGTCCAGCGTCCACGGGGTGCGGATGCCAAAGGTGTAGGTGCTGCGGATTTTGCCCATAAAGTTGCCCAGGACGATAAACATCAGCCCAATGCCCACGCCGATGACCAGCGGCAGGGGGATGTTGTAACCAAGGGCGATGCCGGTGGTGGTAATGTGGAGCATGAGGAAGAAGAGCAGCAGCACGTACCAAAACATGGTGAACGCTTTTTCCGACTGGAGAAAGTTACTGCGGCGCGGTTCGAGGCGGGTGATAAAGGCCACCAGCACCATGAGACCAGCGGTGATTATGGGCGACAGCAGCAGCCCTTCGACCTTGCCACCATAGCGGTCTACTTCTCCGGCGGCGTTCCAGTGGACGGGAAGCTGGGCGCCGGCCGGAATTTGCCCCCAGGCCCAGGCGGAAACAAGCAGCATGATGATTAGAGTAACGGCCGTTAAGCCCAATAATTTACGCAAGTTCTTCATCGCGTTCACCTACATCAATCTTAAACGTTTCCAGCATCGCCAGCAGCGCCTCTTCCAACACCGAGACGTTGAGCCGATAGCGGACATAGTTCCCATCTTTGTCGCCCTGAATCAGGTCAGCTTCGCGCAGCACGGAAAAATGGCGCGAAAGCGTGGGTTTGGCTGAATCAAAATGGTCGGCCAGTTCCCCGGCCGTCATATCCCGTTCTCGCAGCAGTTGCAAAATTTTGCGCCGCGTGGGGTCTGCTAATGCTTTATACACTTTTGTCGGCATGATGCTCCTTTTCGTGTTTAGCTAATTAGCTAAAAGGCTAAATAGATATTACAAAAAAAGGCTGCGGGTGTCAAGTAAATTGATTGACAGTGGGGGAAGGTTTGGGGACACGGAAGGACACGGAAAAAAGCGTCCATGTTCTTACGTGTCCTATCACCCGCAAAATTCTGCCACAATCGTTACCAGCATTTCGGCAAAATCCAGCAGCGATTGGGTGTCTACCCATTCTTCGGCGGCGTGGGCACCTTCGCCGCTTGGCCCCAGGAGCAACGAATCAATACCCGCGTCAGACAAAATAGCGGCGTCGGTCCAGCCACGCATTCCGGCGTAAGCGGCCGGCCGACCCAACTTCTGGCTCACCACCTTGTCTACCAACTTCACAATCGGCGCGTCGGCCGGGGCTTCCAACGGCGTGCGGCTAAACAATGGTGTGACCGTGGCCCGGAAGGTGGGGTCAGCAGCAACAAGCCGGTCAATGATCGCCTGCAATTCGGCCGTGGCCTG
>WBZL01000819.1_pt1 | contig 34499 bp, 38 predicted proteins | sample 5204291 | NCBI WGS metagenome assembly WBZL01 (sample SAMN12344345, study PRJNA552823) | activated sludge metagenome | biome: Activated sludge suspended growth; feature: Nitrification reactor; material: Wastewater; isolation source: activated sludge from nitrification reactor of wastewater...
GAGCAGGCTCCACGCGGGTAGCACTTCGGTTCAGTATTCGTGACCCACCAACACCATGGCAAAGTCCGAGCCGGGTGCTGCGTAGTACACCTTGCAGGCCGCCTGGAAGATCTCCTGCACCGTGCCCGCAGACCCGGGCAAGAAGACGACCCCGGCATTGCAGATGCTGAGCAGGATGTCTTCGCGCAGGGCATTGCGGAAGTATTTCGCGATCTGGGAGGCGAAGGGATTGGGTGGCTCGTGGCCGTAGTACCAAGTCGGGATGCCCAGGCTGAGGCCGCTGTCTGGATATCTCTGAGCAAGGTCAAGAGCTGCGCCTGCCCAAGTGGCGACTTGGGTGAAGTCGGGCGCCTCGGCCAGTGCGTCGAGGGCCTCTTGCAAGTCAAGCGCAGTCAGCTCGCACAGTCGCGCGCCGAGATTGGCTGCCTCCATCCTTCCGGGCCCGCCGCCCGTTGCGACGCTGAGACCACCCCCGGGCCAACTCGGCTGCGAGTCGGGCCGCATCGGCGTAGTTGCTCGTGCAGCGCTGGGTGGCGTGGCCACCCATGACCCCGACGATCCGACGCCCCTCCACCCACTCCTCCAGCGCATCGTCGATCGAGTGATCGTGCAGCGACTCGGCGAGGGTCTTGGTGAGGCTGCGACCATCAGCGCGCCACCAGGCATAGATCTGGGCGTCAGGGGTGGCGTCGTACGACGAACCGAGCCCGGCATAGAGCTCGGGCCCGGTGTATAGGTGGGCGCGGTAGGGGTCGAAGGGCAGGTCGGGCACCTTCGGGAAGAGCAGGGCTCCGTGTCGGCGCAACCAGTCGGCGGTGTCTTCAGGCAAGGTGCAACCCAAGAAGAGCGCGCCGGTGGGGCGAGTCTGGCGCAGGATCGAGTCACGGCCGGTCAGGTCGAGCCCCTGGATCTGCCAGCCGGACAGGTCTTTGTGAGCTGCGGTGAGCCGGTCGAAGTCAGCCAGGGTCTCGATCTCGATCGGTTGGGGTCGATGCCTGGCGTTCATGGCTTGATCTTCGCGCATGCAGACTCGTTAGGCTGTCTGGGTGCAAAGGTTCGTGCGATGAATGTGTGTTTCGGCTTCCTTGACTCCGCGGTGATCGAGGGGCGTGCCGATGAGGCTGTGTGCGGCGATCTGCTGTTTGCGACCATGCTTGAGCAGGTCGCCTCTCTTGCCGGTGCGCTGCGCCATTTGGGGGTTGGGCCCGACACGGTCGTGCCGGTGCTGGTCGAGGATGACCTGGACGCCGTGCTCGCTGCTCTCGCGGTGGCTCGTCTGGGGGGTGTGGTCACTGACCGGGCCGATCATGAGGGCCCGATCGCGATCTGCTCGGCCCAGCAGGCCACCCGCACGACGATCAGGTTGTTTCGTGGGGCCAGCGAGCCCGATGTCGACTGGGACATGATGTTGCGGGCGGGGCGCAGCGACCCCGCCGCAGCCGAAGTGGTCTTCGACAATGGCAACTTCTCGGCCGCACACACAGTCGCCCAGATGAACTCCCTGCTCGATGCGGTCACCTTGCCCTTGACTGCGGCGGCGCTGCGCGAAGTACTCGGAGTTTGACTTGAGCCACTCAACTGCGAGCGAGCCCCGAGACATAGTGATCCTCGGCTCGACTGGCTCGATCGGCACCCAGGCCCTCGATGTGGTCAGGGCCAACCCCGGCCGCTTCCGGGTGGTCGGGCTGACCGCTGGCGGCAGCAATCGAGAGCTGTACGACGCGCAGATGGCCGAGTTTGCCCCTGCCTTCGCTGGTCTGGGAGAGCAGGCCAGTGTCGAGGCCGCCTCGATGCCCGGGGCCGTGGTACTCAATGGCATCACCGGAGCTGTCGGGCTGCGACCCACGGTCGCCGCGCTCGATGCCGGCAACACCCTCGCCCTGGCCAACAAGGAGTCGTTGATCATCGGCGGCTCCGTGGTCACTTCCCGGGCCAAACCCGGCCAGATCGTGCCCGTCGACAGCGAGCACAGCGCGCTGGCCCAGTGCCTGCAGGCAGGCCGCGCCGATGAAGTACGCCGATTGGTGCTGACCGCGAGCGGCGGCCCCTTCCGGGGCCGGACCCGTGATCAACTCGCAGAGGTCACACCCGAGCAGGCGCTCAATCATCCGACCTGGGACATGGGCCCGGTGGTCACGATCAACTCCGCGACCTTGGTCAACAAGGGCCTTGAGGTGATCGAGGCGCATCTGCTTTTCGGCATCGACTTCGACCGGATCGAGGTCGTCGTACACCCCACGAGCGTGGTGCATTCGATGGTGGAGTTCCACGACGGCTCCACGATCGTGCAGGCATCCCCGCCAACGATGTTGATCCCGATCGCGTTGGGTCTGGTGTGGCCCGAGCGACTGCCCGACACTGCCCCAGCGGTCGACTGGTCGCAGGCGCAGAAGTGGGAGTTCTTCCCGCTCGACGACGTGGCCTTCCCAGCCGTCGCCCTGGCCCGTGAGGCGGGCTCAGCCGGCGGCACCGCCCCTGCGGTCTACAACGCGGCCAACGAGGTGTGTGTGCAGGCCTTCCGCGATGGCAGACTTCCCTTCACTGGCATCGTCGACACGGTAGGGGCGATCCTTGGACGCCATCGAGATGCCCCGAATGACGCGTCGTCTTTGGGGGCATCCCTCACCATTGATGATGTGCTCGCCGCCGACGCCTGGGCGCGCGAGGAAGCCTCGTCGTACTTGTCCTGAAGACGCAACAGAAGTGAGTGATTGATGACCGCGGTCTACTACACCCTCGGCGTGCTGATCTTCGTGATCGCGCTGCTGATCAGTGTCGCGCTGCACGAGTGTGGCCACATGATCCCGGCCAAGCGCTTCGGCGTACGGGTGTCGCAGTTTTTCGTCGGCTTTGGCAAGACGGTCTGGTCAAAGACCAAGGGCGAAACTGAATACGGCTTCAAGGCGATCCCGCTGGGCGGCTACGTGAAGTTGATCGGGATGTTGCCCCCTGACCCGAAGACAGGTGAGGTGCGGGAGTCGTCCACCGGCATCTTCTCGGGCCTGATCGAAGCGAGCCGTGAGGCCGAGTGGGAGCAGGTCAAGCCCGAAGATGAGGGCCGGTTGTTCTACCAACTCGTGTGGTGGAAGCGCGTGATCGTGATGGCCGGCGGGCCCTTCGTAAACATCTTGATCGCCTTCTTGATCTTTGCGGGCATCTTCGCCACCTACGGCAACCCAGCCGATCGCAAGGAGAGCCTGGTGCTCTCCTATGTCGCTGGCTGCGTGGTGCCTGCTGCCGAAGACGGGCGCCAGTGTCAGCCTGATGACCAGATCGCTCCGGCGAAGGCGGCGGGCCTGGAGAAGGGCGACCGGCTCTTGACGGTTGATGGCGAGAAAATCACTTCGTGGACGATGCTCACCGACCACATCCGAGACAACGCCAACGACAAGATCACCTTGACCTACGAGCGCGACGGTCAGGTGCACACGACCACCACCAACACCACAGTGGCCGCCCGGCCCGACCTCAACGACCCGAGCAAGACCGTCCAGGTCGGCTTCTTGGGGGTCTCGCCCACGATCGGGCCCCCCGTCACCGGCGGCCCGATCTACACCCTCGGGGTGATGGGTGACCTGGCCACCCAGTCGGCTCAAGCGTTGTTGAAGTTGCCGGTGAGCGTCTACAGGGTGGGCCTTGCGATCGTCGGTGTCGAGAAGCGTGACCCCAACGGCCCGGTCAGCATCGTGGGCGGCGGCCGGATCGCCGGTGAGACCGCCTCGGCGGAGGGGTTCCCGGTCAAGGAGAAGGCCCTTTCGCTGCTCATGTTGATCGCCGGCTTCAACTTCTTCATCGGCATCCTCAACCTCGTGCCCTTGCCGCCGCTCGACGGTGGCCGCATCGCGGGTGCCCTCTATGAGGCCGTACGCCGCGGCCTCGCGCGCTTGTTTGGGCGCCCCGATCCGGGGTACTGGGATGAAGCCAAGATCATGCCTTTGGTCTACGGGATCGCCGCGACCTTGATGATCATGGGCGTGGTGTTGATCGTGGGCGATCTGGTCGTGCCGATCAGCACTACCTGACCTGAACTAGGATCGAAGACATGACCGCCGTAAGCCTTGGCATGCCCGCAGCCCCTCCACCCGTGTTGGCGCCTCGCCGCCAGACCCGACAGATCCAGGTCGGCAAGGTTGGCGTGGGCAGCGAGTCTCCGATCTCGGTGCAGTCGATGACCACCACCTTGACCTCCGACGTCAATGCGACTCTGCAGCAGATCGCGGAGTTGACCGCCGCGGGTTGCGACATCGTGCGGGTGGCCTGCCCCAGCGCCGACGACGCCGAGGCGCTGCCCGCGATCGCCACGAAGTCGCAGATCCCGGTGATCGCCGACATCCACTTCCAGCCCAAATATGTGTTCGCCGCGATCGAGGCCGGTTGTGCGGCCGTGCGAGTCAACCCGGGCAATATCAAGAAATTCGACGACCAGGTCAAGGAGATCGCCAAGGCGGCTGCCGACCACGGCACCTCGATCAGGATCGGCGTCAACGCCGGCTCCCTCGACAAGAGGTTGATGGAGAAATACGGCAAGGCCACCCCCGAAGCACTGGTCGAGTCGGCGATGTGGGAGGCCTCGCTCTTTGAGGAGCACGGTTTTCGTGACTTCAAGATCTCGGTGAAGCACAACGACCCGGTCGTGATGGTGCGTGCCTATGAGCTGCTCGCCGAGGCGGGCGACTGGCCGCTGCACTTGGGCGTCACCGAGGCAGGACCGGCCTTCCAGGGCACGATCAAGTCTTCGGTGGCCTTCGGCGCGCTGCTCTCCCAGGGCATCGGCGACACGATCCGGGTCTCGCTATCTGCGCCTCCCGTGGAGGAAGTCAAGGTCGGCCTGCAGATCTTGGAGTCGCTCAATCTCAAGCCGCGTCGTCTCGAGATCGTCTCCTGCCCCTCTTGTGGACGGGCCCAGGTCGATGTCTACAAGCTGGCCGAAGAGGTGACCGCCGGGCTCGACGGACTCGAAGTGCCCCTCCGCGTCGCCGTGATGGGTTGTGTGGTCAACGGGCCAGGTGAGGCTCGCGAAGCCGACCTCGGCGTGGCCTCCGGCAATGGCAAGGGCCAGATCTTCGTCAAGGGTGAGGTGATCAAGACCGTGCCCGAGTCGCAGATCGTGGAGACCTTGATCGAAGAGGCGATGCGCATCGCCGAGGAGATGGAGGCCGGCGAGGGCTCCCCTCAGGTCAGCATTTCGTGACTCTTGGTGCGGGCAAGCCGTTCAGTTAGGTCAGTCACCTTGCGCAAGCTCGCCGTCACGCTCGGAGCCGGGGTGATCCTCGCGTACGCCGCTCTCGGCGCGCTGCTCATGAGCCGGTGGGAGCTCGAGGCCGCGAGCGGGCTGCCGATCAAAGACACGGTCGCGGCGATGGCTGCCGACGAGCAGAGCTACAGCGTCATACCTGGGGTGGTCTTCGCAGTCACTGGCGGTTTGCTTGCGATCGTGTGGGCGGTCACCACGCATACCGCGGCTGGCCGGGTCTCTGGTTGGCTCTCTGCAGCGCTGTGGGCGGCGATTGTCGCGCTCGGTGCGCCAGCCTACTTCTTCGCATCCTTCGGCAACATGAACTCCGTCGGTGACACCTTCTACGACTGGGACAGTCAGGCAGCTTTTGCTCTGGTGTCGCCCCTCTATGTCATCTCTGGAGTTGCCGCCGTAGTGGCTGTCTTTGCGCTGGCGATGAGTTTGCGTCAGCGGATCCGTCCGTATCGGGTGATGTAAGATTACATCATGCAGCGCACGCAAATCTCGCTGACCGAAGAGGATCGAAAGCTCCTTGATGCGGAGGCCGCACGGACCGGCCGGTCGGTTTCTGCGCTGATCCGTGACGCTGTCGTGCAGACCTATGGGTTTCGCAGAGACATCGACCAAGACGTGCAGGCGATCGATGCCGCTTTGGGGGTCTGGCGTGATCGGCAGTTCGACGGGGAGACCTATGTCGAGAGCATCCGCTCCGGCGATCGGCTCCGTGAGACCACCTCGCGATGAGTGCACTCGTCGACACGTCGGTGCTGATCGACGTACTCCGAGGCGAGGTCGCTGCCGCTGAGGTCCTTCGTCACGCACGCACGGCTGGTCCGTTGCACGCCAGCGAGGTGACCCGGCTGGAAGTGCTGGCGGGCATGCGCCCACAGGAGGAAGCCGCCACGCGGGACTTGCTCGCGGTCTTCACCTGGCACCCCCTGGACGAGCGAGTCGCCGAGGTCGCCGGCGACCTGGGACGACGGTGGCTGCCAAGCAACCGCGGGATTGATTCTGCCGATCTCGCGGTCGCCGCTACTGCAGTGCTCCTCGATGCTGCGCTGCTGACCCGCAATGTCAAGCACTTCCCGATGTTCAGCGAGCTGTCCGCGCCATACTGAGTCTGATGGCCGGATTCGAGCAGTCCGGACGAGGGTTAGGGCACCTCGATTTCGGGCCAGTTTCCCGAAGTAGGGAGTGAGTCCACTGGTAGAATTGATTCACTCTTCTTGACCAGTGGGAGGTGCCTGATGACCAACAGTTCGGTAGCCCAAGCGGAGCGCGAACGCCGAGTTGAAGAGGCCATCCACAGCGGAGAAATGGAAGGCCTCACCGTCGACCCTGATACCAAGGTCGACTCCGACGACTACATCGCGGGTGTAATCGCCTCCGACGAACTCGTTGCTCGAGCCCGCGCCCGGTATGGCCTCGACTGAGGTCGTTGACCCCTATCTCGATCCCGAGACCGGACTCCTCCGCAACCTCGTCGGAGCACGAGACCACGCCACGCTAGTTGCCGCTGAAGGTGCGCTTGTTTTTGCCCGCGCTATCCAACTCCTCGACCAACCTCCTGAGTCGACCAGTGATCTGAGAGAGTTGCGAGCGATTCACCTGTTCCTCTTCCAAGACATCTTCGACTGGGCTGGACAGATCAGGGTCGTCGATATTCGCAAGAAGGCCGAAGACTCCCAATTCTTCCTACCCGTATCGATCATCGAGCGAGCCGCTGAGTTTGCCGCTGGGGAACTGCGCAACGACGATGAACTCCGTGGAATGAGACGCGACCAGTTTGTGGACCGTCTTGCCTACCACTACGACTCGTTCAACTACATCCATCCGTTCCGCGAAGGCAACGGCCGCGCCCAACGTGTGTTCTGGAGCCGCATCGCGCGAGATGCCGGGTGGCAGTTGGACTGGCGACCTGTCCAGGGAGCCATCAACGACGAGGCATCGCGAGCAGGCCACGAGGACAACAACCTCCAGCCGTTGCGCGAGATGTTTGACCTCGTGGTCACCGAAGCGGTGACACCAGTTGATTACGGCTCAGCGTGGCGTGAAAACGAGCGTGAACGACTTCGGGTTAACCAACCCGGGCAATAGAGCGATGGGGAGAGACAGCCGTGTCGACAAGGACAAGAGCTGCCCGGTGCCATGACAACCATGCCACCAACCTCGAATATCGGGTTATGGTGCCGGGGTGACCATCACGGCGGGGGCAAAGGCAGACGTGCGTCTGCTGGGTGCTCGTGACCTGGCCGCGGTGGCCAAGCTGGTCGGGGCTCGACCGGTGGAGAATGTCTTCGTCGACTACAGATGCCGGATCACCCAACTCGACCCCAGATGGCTGGGCGGTGAGGTCTGGGGATATTTCACCGATGGCGAGCTCACTTCGATGCTGCACGTCGGCGCCAATGTGACGCCGGTCGAGTCGACCCCGGCAGCAGCCGTGGCCTTCGCCCAGAGGCTGCGCAACAAGCCAGCCACTTCGATGGCTCTGGTCGGCAGCCAGCACATGGTGGCGCCGATGTGGGAGTTGTTGCGCCAGACCTGGCCCGAGCCCAGGTTGGAGCGCTGGGAGCAACCCCACTACACGATCAGCCGGGTGCCCGAAGTGGCGGCGGACCCCGCCGTACGCCTCACTCGAAGTGCAGAGTTTGAGGCCATCTATCCGGCGTGCGTGGCCATGCACACCGAAGAGCTGGGCGCGTCGCCCGAGCGCGACGGTGGCCGACCGGCGTACCGAGCCAGGGTGCGCCAACTGATCTCGTCTGGCTGGTCGTTCTCCCGCATCGAGCAGGGGCGGGTGATCTTCAAGGCCGAGGTGGCCTGCGCGACGCAGGACGCCTGCCAGGTGCAGGGGGTGTACGTCGATCCGGCCTACCGCGGGCGAGGCCTGGCCGCGGCGGGGATGGCGGCCGTCGTACGCCTGTGTCTGGATCGGATCGCCCCCAACGTGGGGTTGTTTGCCAATGCCCACAACGAGCCTGCGTTGCGGGCCTATGAGCGGGTCGGTTTTGAGCGCACCGACACCTTCGCGAGCATCTTGTATTGAGCTGGGCTGCCCTAGGGGTCTGCTGGTTGGGAGCTCGGCGCGGTGAGTGCATATCCTTGCCCGCATGATGATGCGTCTGTCCAACCTGTTTGTGCGCACCCTGCGTGACGACCCCGCCGACGCGGAGGTGCCCAGCCACAAACTGCTGGTGCGTGCGGGCTACATCCGCCGGGCCGCTCCGGGCATCTACACCTGGCTGCCTTTGGGTTTGCGGGTGCTGCGCAAGGTGGAGGCGATCATCCGCGACGAGATGGACGCGATCGGCGCCCAAGAGGTGTCCTTCCCGGCGCTGCTGCCACGTGAGCCTTATGAGGCGACCGGGCGGTGGTCGGAGTACGGCGATGGTCTCTTCAGGCTCAAAGACCGCAAAGACGGCGACTATCTGCTCGGTCCCACGCACGAGGAGATGTTCACCTTGCTGGTGAAGGATCTCTACAGCTCCTACAAGGATCTGCCGCTCTCGCTCTATCAGATCCAGACTAAATATCGCGACGAGGCTCGGCCCCGCGCGGGCCTGTTGCGCGGGCGCGAGTTTGTGATGAAGGACAGCTATTCCTTCGACATCGACGAGGCCGGGCTGGAGGCGTCATACCAGGCCCACCGCGGGGCCTATGTCAAGATCTTCGACCGGCTCGGCTTCGACTACGTGATCGTGCAGGCGATGAGCGGGGCGATGGGCGGCTCTAAGTCTGAGGAGTTCTTGGCCAAGGCCGATGTCGGTGAAGACACCTATGTGCGCTGCACGGTCTGTGACTATGCAGCCAATGTCGAGGCGGTCTCGGTGCCGCTCCAGACCCCGATTGCGTACGCCGATCTGCCCGCCGCGAGTGTGGAGGACACCCCCGACACCCCGACGATCGAGACGCTCGTCGACCTGCTCAACGAGCGCTTCCCCAAGGGCAGCGGCCAGTGGACTGCGGCAGACACCTTGAAGAATGTGGTCTTCTCGGTGAGCTATCCCGACGGCAGCCATGAGGCCCTGGCGATCGGTCTGCCCGGCGATCGCGAGGTCGACCCCAAGCGCCTGGAGGCTTATCTGGGGGAGGGGGCGGTCTTCGAGCCCTTCTCCGATGCCGACTTCGCCAAGCGTCCTTCCTTGGCCAAGGGCTATATCGGCCCCGTTGCGCTCGGGGAGGCCAAGGCCGCCAAGGTGCGCTATCTGCTCGACCCGCGAGTGGTTGAGGGCAGCAGTTGGGTGACCGGATCTGATCAGCCCGGCAAGCATGTGCTCGGTCTGGTGGCAGGTCGCGACTTCACCGCTGACGGTCTGATCGAGGTCGCCGAGGTGCGCGACGGCGACCCCTGCCCCAAGGGTGATGGTGGGGTCTTGGAGACCGCGCGTGGCATCGAGATGGGTCACATCTTCCAACTCGGGCAGAAGTACGCCGAAGCGCTCGGCCTGCAAGTGCTCGACGTCAACGGCAAGCTGGTCACCGTGACGATGGGCTCCTATGGTATCGGCCCCTCCCGCGCGGTCGCTGCGATCGCCGAAAACACGATCGACGAGCTCGGCCTGTGCTGGCCGCGCGAGGTAGCGCCCGCAGACGTGCACGTGGTTGCAGCCGGCAAGGACGAGGCCGTGCTCAAGGCGGCCGAGGAGTTGTCGAGCCAGCTCGACGGCCTCGGGTTGAGCGTGATCTTCGATGACCGGCCCAAGGTGAGCCCCGGGGTGAAGTTCAAGGACGCCGAGCTGCTCGGCGTACCCACCATTGTGACGGTGGGTCGGGGCCTTGCCGACGGCGAGATCGAGGTCAAGGATCGCGCCACCGGTGAGCGTCGCAACCTGGCGGTCGACACCGCTGCAGAGCAGATCCGCGAGATCGTCACCGCGTCTTGATCACGCAGGCGGCGGCCCAGCGTCGTACGGTCGGGGTGCTGGTCGGCAGCCAAGTGCTGGGCGGCACCGGGCTGGCGGCCGGGATCGCGGTCGGGTCGCTGCTCGCCGCGCAACTGTCTGGCTCCGACGCGCTCTCGGGGCTGGGCGGCACCGTGCAGGTGTTGGGCGCAGCGGTCGCTGCTGTGCCGATCGCCTCGGTCACCTCAAAGCTGGGGCGCCGCTATGGCCTCGTGCTCGGCTATCTCGTGGGCGCGATCGGGGCCGCGGTGGTGGTCACCTCGGGCATCGTCGAGTCGTTTGCCCTGCTGCTGGTGGGTTGTGCCCTGCTCGGCGCGGGCACGGCCTCATCGTCAGCCTCTCGCTATGCCGCAGCCGACCTGGCCACCGACAAGCACCGCGGCCGCGACCTGTCGATCGTGGTGTGGGCCACCACCATCGGCTCGGTGATCGGGCCCAACGTGTTGACCTTCAGCCCCGCTCTGGCCAAGGCCTTGCGGATCCCGACCCTGACCGCGCCACTGGCGCTGTCGCTGCTGTGCTTCATCTTGGCCAGCGCCCTCCTGTGGACGTTGCTTCGACCCGACCCGCTGCTGCTGGCCCGTGACCTCAGCGAAGACGGTGTTGGCGCCACGGTCAGCGGCTCGGTGTGGGCCGGATTCGCGATGATTAAGGCCTCACCTCAGGCACTGACCGGCGTGATCACGATGGCGATCGGGCACGCCGTCATGGTCGGGCTGATGGTGATGACGCCCATCCACATGAACCACGGCGGCGCCTCCCTAGAAGTGATCGGGCTGGTGATCAGCCTGCACATCCTCGGCATGTACGGCGCCTCCCCACTGATCGGGATGGCCGTCGACCGAGTCGGCGCCAAGGCAGTCGGATTGATCGGGATCGCCACTCAAGTGCTCGCCGGGGGACTGGCCGCCTCAACTCACCAAGGGCAGAGCTGGGCGCTCACCGCAAGCCTGATCCTGCTCGGCCTCGGCTGGGCCGCGACCTTCATCAGCGGCTCCACGATGCTCGTGGCGGCGATCTCCGTCGTACACCGCCCTGCAGCGCAAGGCAGCGCCGACCTCGTCATGGGCCTCGCGGCCGCAGGGGCCGGGGCGCTGGCCGGGGTCGTCGTACAGTTTTGGGGCTTTGGGCAGCTTGGCCTGCTTGCTGGGGCGTTGTGTGTTGTGAGTGCCTTGCGGTTGGTGTTTGCGCGGGGTCAATGAGTGCGTTGCGTATCCACAACGACCGCCTGGAATCTCGCCGCCGCGATGCAACGACGGTAAACTCAGATACATGTCTGAAGCGCGCGAGGAGCTCATCCACCTGATCGGTGAGCTTTCAGAAGCCGAGGTAAACACCTTGCTCTCGACCGCTCGTGCGCTTGATCTAAGCAAGGTCAGAAGCGAGAGCTCTTGGCCCCCGGCCTTCTTTGGCAGCATCAAGCATGCAGCCAACGGGCGCACTGATAACGCCAGGAGTGCAGACGACTTCCTTGCTGAGACTGGGTTTGGCCAGGACTACCGCGGATGATCTTGGTGGATTCAGGTCCCCTGATCGCTGCGGCAATCTCGAATGATCGTGATCATCGTCGGTGCGTAGATATGTTTACTGCGCTGCATCTCAACTCAGAGAACCTTCTCGTGCCCCAAACAGTGGTCGCCGAAGTTGCCTACGCTATTCAGAAGTTGGGTGGCACAGATCAAGAACTGCTCTTTCTTAGGGCCTTTGCTGAAGGTGATCTGATCTTGGTTGACCTAGTTCCTTCGGATCTCACTAGGATCATGGAACTCGTCGATACATATCGTGACTTCCCTCTTGGCACGACCGATGCTTCAGTGATCGCCATAGCCGAACGCCTCAACGTCGCAGAGGTGGCAACGCTCGATCACCGGCATTTCCCGAATGTGCAACCGCGCCATACTGACTACCTCCACCTTTTGCCCTAGCCGGGACTTGAGCGTGAGCCTTCAAGACGCGCAGCGTGGATTTGCAATCGCGCCACAGCCACGCGTTCATAGGCAGCCCCCGGTAGCTACCCGGCCTTGACCCCAGGCAGGTCCTGGGGTGCCACGCCGTACGCGATCTCGCGCATCGCACCTTCGCGCAGGGCGGTGATCGCCCAGACGCGTTGCTCCATGGTGGTGTTGGCGATCAGGGCGCCATAGCGCAGGGTCATCCGCTTCTCGAGTTTCACCGCCGTACGACGGATCCCAGATGGCGTGTCCACCGGGCCGGGCGGGTCGTAGGCGACCGCTGAGGCGACCGGAGTGTCGCCGGCTGCGGCGATCATCTGGCTGAGGTCGTCACGATTGCGGCGATGGTCGGCGAATGAGGCCGAGAGCAGGTCAAATAGCGCGGGCTGCTCGCGCTCGGAGACGCGGGCGCCGAGCAGGCCAAAGAGATAGACGGCCGCGTGCTCATCGGCCAGGGCCTCCTGCATGGCCTGGATGCCAGGCACCTTCGGGTCGCTCACGGTTTGCCCCCTTGGGTGGGTGCCAAGTCAGGCAGACGCTGATGGATCGCCGCCGACATGCTGGCCAACACGCGTGCCCACTGCCCAGAGTCCGACTCAGCGGCCAGCCCGGCCAGCAGCGTCGCGAGTTGGGTCTCGGCGGTGTGCAGCGCAGCCAGCGCCCCCGCCCGGCCGGGGGGTACGACGGGCACGTCCGGCGAGGCGGCCCCCGACTCGCCCTGGTCCAAGATCGACAGGTGGGCGTCGTGCATGGCTGCGATCGGGTTGAGCAGTACGGCGAGCCCGGGGCGGGCGGTGCTGGTGGCGCTCACCGCAGCCAGCGTCTGGGCGACCGCGTCACGCGCCTTGACTGCTGCCTGCTCGTCGACGCTGAGCTCGGCTGGCTCATTGTCGCCCACCGGTGAGCCGGAGGCGCAGGCGGCCAGCAGGCTGGCGGCGCCGATGGCTGCTGCCCCCAGCAGCGTCGTACGACGGGTCAGCGGCGGGTCGTGGAGGAGCACACCCGCATCCTAGGCAACGGCTCGGTCGAGACTCGTGACGGTGGGTGTGTGGCTTTTCGGGGCGGGTTCGCTACGGTTGGGTCACCACAACAGCACACTGGAGGTCATCGGTCGTGAACCAATCAGACACTCGCGATGCTCTCTTCGGGCTCTTCGAGGAGCCTTTGGCGTCTTTGGGCCTTGATCTTGAAGCCATCGAGCTCTCCAAGGCAGGCAAGCGCAGCGTGCTCAGAGTGGCCGTCGACCAAGACGGCGGAGTCACTCTCGACGATGTGGCCGATGCGACCAAGAAGATCTCCGAGTTGCTCGACTCCAGCGACGTGATGGGCAACACCCCCTACACCCTTGAGGTGTCTTCACCGGGGGTCGGTCGTCCGCTCACCCTGCCCCGGCATTGGCGGCGCAATCAGGGCAAGTTGGTCAAGGTGGTGTTGAGCGACGGCGAGAGCATCGAAGGCCGGATCACCTCAAGCGATGACACCGAGGCCATCCTCGAGATAGATGCCGAGCAGCGCTCGGTCGCCTTTGCCGAAGTCAAGCGAGCCAAGGTGCAAGTGGAGTTCAAGAAGAGTCAAGGGGAGGACGCCTGATGGATATCGACATGAGCATCCTGCGTGCATTGGTGCAGGAGCGTGAGGTGTCGCTCGACACGATGGTCGAGGCGGTCGAGCAGGCCCTGTTGACCGCCTATCACAAGGAGCCCGGCTCCCACGAGCACGCGCGAGTCAATCTCGACCGCAAGACCGGCCACGTCACGGTGCTGGTCAAGGAGTTCGACGAAGAGGGCAAGCCGGTGGGGGAGTACGACGACACTCCCGACGACTTCGGGCGCATCGCCGCCACCACGGCCAAGCAGATCATGCTGCAGCGGCTGCAGGAGGCCGAAGACGACCGCAAGTTTGGTGAGTTCTCCGGCCGTGAGGGCGATCTCGTCTCGGGCGTGATCCAGCAGGGTCGCGACCCCCACGACGTGATGGTCGACCTCGGCACCCTCGAGGCGCTGCTGCCCGCCGGCGACCAGGTGCCCGGTGAAGACTATTCACACGGCACCCGCATCAAGTGCTTGGTGGTGAGCGTACGCCGAGGCTTCCGCGGCCCTCAGGTGCTGCTCTCGCGCACCCACCCAGACCTGGTCCGCAAACTCTTCGCACTCGAAGTGCCCGAGATCGGTGACGGCACCGTCGACATCGTCGCGGTCGCCCGCGAGGCCGGCCACCGCACCAAGATCGCCGTACGCAGCAATGTGGAGGGCGTCAACGCCAAGGGCGCCTGCATTGGTCCGATGGGCCAGCGGGTCCGCAATGTGATGAACGAGCTGCACGGCGAGAAGATCGACATCGTCGACTATTCCGAAGACCCCGCCGAATTCGTCGGCCACGCGCTGAGCCCAGCCCGGGTCAGCAGCGTCGAGGTGGTCAGCTTGGCCGATCGGGCCGCGCGGGTCGTCGTACCCGACTTCCAGCTGTCGCTCGCGATCGGCAAGGAAGGCCAAAATGCGCGGCTGGCGGCCCGATTGACTGGTTGGCGCATCGACATTCGCTCCGACGAGGCCCCCGACCAGCCGCCCACGCGCTGAGTTGGGGCGCCAGTTCGGAGAATCTGGGCTCGAAGGGCTAGACTCACCGACGGTGGTGGCGCCCGTTGAAGCTGAGCAGTCTGAGTCTGGCCAGATTGGCCCAATCCGGACCTGCATCGGTTGCCGCGAGCGACACCCCAAGCGTGAGTTGTTGCGACTGGTTACCCGATTTGACGCCGACCTCTCCCAGTGGGTGGTCGCGCCTGATCTGCAAGCCAGTGCTCCCGGGCGCGGCGCGCATCTGCACCCAACCCAGGAGTGTCTCGAGCTCGCCAAGCGGCGACGTGCATTCGACCGAGCACTGCGGCATGATGCCCAAGTGCGCGGCGGCCCGTTGAGCCTGGCTGTTCTTGACCAATACTTCGCGCACTGACCGTGAGACCTAGAGATTTGGAGCACCTGCTCATGAGCCTGCGATGAGTACTTCGCGATGAGCATGCACGTCAACTAACGGTCCGTGGCCCCTCCTGGCTGCGGTCCAGGAGGAAAAGTGGCTAAAAAACGAGTAAGCGAGCTCGCCAAGGAGTACGGCGTCACTTCCAAGGAAGTGCTGGCCCTACTCACCGAAATGGGCGAGTTCGTCAAGGCGGCCTCATCGGCCGTAGAACCCCCCGCAGTCCAACGCTTCGAGAAGACCTACGGCGATGAGCTGCGCGCCAAGGCTGAGGCGGCCGCGGCCAAGAAGGCTGCGAAGAAGGCGCCCGCCAAGAAGGCAGCGGCCAAGAAGGCTGCGGCTGCGCCCGAGGCTGAGACCCAAGAGGCCGACGCAGCAGAGGCGGCTCCCACCCCAGCAGTGCATGCCGAGGTCACCGAAGAGGCGACCCCGGCGAAGAAGGCTGCCGCCAAGAAGACCCCGGGCCCCAAGCCCGGCCCACGTGCACCGAAGGCCGAGCCGGCTCCCGCGCCGGTCGAGCCCGTAGTGGAGGAGGCCCCGGCTCCGGTCGAGCCGACCCCGACTGCCGAGGAGCCACCGGCTGCCCCCGAGGGGCCGACTCCTCCGGCAGCGCGCCCGGCCGCGCCCGCAGCTCGCCCCTCGGCGCCTGCGCCGCGCCCACCCGGCCCGCGCACCGGTGCCCCGCGCCCCGGCAACAACCCCTTCTCATCCACCCAAGGCATGGGTCGTCGCCCGGCGCCCCAGCCGACGAGCGGAGACCAGGCGCAACGCCCGCCCCGGCCGCCAGCGGCTCGTGACGGGATGCCTCGCCCCAACCCGGCGATGATGCCCAAGTCGCCTGCTGCATTCGGCTCCGGTCCTGGTGGTCGTGGCCGCCCGGGTGGTCCCGGTGGCGCTCCCGGTCGCGGTGGCGCCCCAGGTCGTGGCGGAGCCGGTGCTGGTGCTCCCGGTCGCGGTGGCGCTCCGGGTCGTGGCGGCTTCGGCGGCGGACCCGGCGGCGGTGCCCCAGGCGGTGCCCCAGGTGGTCCCGGTGGACGACCAGGCGGTCGCCCCGGTGGTCGTGGCAGCACCCAAGGCGCCTTCGGTCGTCCCGGTGGTCCCTCGCGTCGTGGCCGCAAGTCCAAGCGCGCCCGTCGTCAAGAGTTTGAGCAGATGGAAGCCCCCACGATTGGCGGCATGCGTGTCCGCAAGGGCAACGGCGAGACCATTCGCCTGGCTCGTGGTGCTTCTCTGACCGACTTCGCCGACAAGATCAGCGTCGACCCAGCCTCGCTGGTGCAGATGCTCTTCCACCTCGGTGAGATGGTCACTGCGACCGAGTCGGTCAACGACGCCACCCTTGAGTTGCTCGGCGAGGAGCTCAACTATGTCGTCGAGGTCGTCTCTCCTGAAGACGAAGACCGCGAGTTGTTGGAGTCCTTCGATCTGGAGTTCGGCTCTGATGAGGGTGGCGAGGAGTCGCTCGAGCAGCGGCCGCCCGTCGTCACCGTCATGGGTCACGTCGACCACGGCAAGACCCGCCTGCTCGACGCGCTACGCAATGCCAATGTCGTCGATGATGAGCACGGCGGGATCACCCAGCACATCGGTGCCTACCAAGTGCACACCGAGGTCGATGGCAATGATCGCAAGATCACCTTCATCGACACCCCGGGTCACGAGGCCTTCACCGCGATGCGTGCGCGTGGCGCCAAGGCGACCGATATCGCCGTACTCGTCGTCGCTGCCGATGACGGAGTGATGCCGCAGACCGTTGAGGCGTTGAACCACGCCAAGGCGGCTGAAGTGCCGATCGTGGTTGCGGTCAACAAGATCGACAAGCCCGAAGCCGACCCGACCAAGGTCCGCGGGCAGTTGACCGAATACGGCCTCATCCCCGAGGAGTACGGCGGCGACACGATGTTCATCGACGTGTCCGCCAAGGCTGGGCTCAACCTCGAGTCGCTTCTCGAAGCGATCGTGTTGACCGCAGACGCCTCCCTGGATCTGCGCGCCAACCCGACCCAAGACGCGCAAGGTCTCGTCGTCGAGGCTCACCTCGACCGTGGTCGCGGCCCCGTGGCCACCATCTTGGTGCAGCGCGGCACGCTTCGGGTCGGCGACTCGATCGTGGCCGGTCCGGCGTACGGACGAGTGCGCGCCATGCTCGACGAGCACGGCGACAACCTCGATGAGGCTCCGCCCTCACGACCCGCGATGGTGCTTGGTCTGTCGGGTGTGCCCGGTGCCGGCCAAAACTTCATCGTGGTCGAAGACGACCGGGTCGCCCGCCAGATCGCTGAGAAGCGTGAGGCGCGCGAGCGGGCCGCGATGCAGGCCAAGCGCCGCGTCCGTCGCAGCCTCGAAGACTTCATGGCCTCGATGGAGAAGGGCGAGACTCAAGAGCTCAACCTCATCCTCAAGGGCGATGTGTCAGGCTCGGTGGAAGCCCTCGAAGACGCTTTGGCCCAGATCGATGTCGGCGAAGAGGTTTCGCTGCGCGTCATCGACCGTGGTGTCGGCGCGATCACCGAGACCAACGTCGACCTGGCTGCTGCCTCCGACGCGATCATCATCGGCTTCAACGTCCGCCCGGCGGGCAAGGCAGCCGAGATGGCCGACCGTGAAGGCGTCGAGATCCGCCACTACACGATCATCTACCAGGCGATCGAAGACATCGAGGCCGCGCTCAAGGGCATGCTCAAGCCCGAGTACGAAGAGCACAGCCTCGGCCAGGCAGAGATCCGCGCGATCTTCCGCTCCTCCCGGATCGGCAATATCGCAGGCTGCATGGTCACCAACGGTGTCATCCGACGCAATGCCAAGGTGCGCCTGATCCGCGACGGAGCGGTCGTGGTCGACAACTCCGACCTCGCTTCGCTGCGCAGGGAGAAGGACGACGCATCCGAGGTCCGCGAGGGCTTCGAGTGCGGCATGGTGATCAAGGGCTACAACGACATCAAGGAAGGCGACGTGATCGAGGCCTTCGAGATGCGTGAGATCGCGAGGTCTTGATGGCCAATCCACGAGTCCGCAAGGTCGCCGATCGGATCAAGGTGATCGTCGCTGAGATGTTGGAGCGACGGATCAAGGATCCGCGCTTGGGCTTCGTCACCGTGACCGATGTGCGGGTCAGCGGCGACACCCAAAACGCCTCGATCTTCTACACCGTCCTTGGCGAAGATGCCGACCTCGACAGCACTGCTGCGGCGTTGGCGTCTGCCAAAGGGCTGATCAGGTCAGAGGTGGCCAAGCAGTTGGGCATGCGCCACGCGCCGACCCTGGAGTTCATCCAAGATGCGCTCCCGGAGTCGGCTAGGGCGATCGACGACCTGTTGGAGAAGGTGCGCGCCAGCGACGAAGCCCTCGCCGCCCGCGAGACCAACGCCTCTTATGCCGGTGACGCCGACCCTTACAAGAAGCCACGCGAGCAGGCTGAGGGCGACGACGACGAGTGAGTGAGCAGGCGAGCGGGCTGGTCATCGTCGACAAGCCCGCTGGGTTGACCTCGCACGATGTCGTGGCGCGAGTACGACGATTGGCCGGCACCCGCAAGGTCGGCCACGCCGGCACGCTCGACCCGATGGCGACCGGCGTACTCGTGCTCGGCGTCAACCGGGCCACCCGACTGCTGGGCCATTTGATGCTCACCGAGAAGGCCTACGACGCCACGATCACGCTGGGGGAGTCGACCACCACCGACGACGCCGAAGGCGAGACCATCGCCAGGAGCGACACCTCCGCGCTGGGCGAAGCGCAAGTGCGCGCGGCCTTGGCTGATTTCGTCGGTGACATCGACCAAGTGCCCACGGCCGTGTCGGCGATCAAAGTCGACGGCAAACGGGCCTATGCACGGGTGCGCGCAGGCGAAGAGGTCGAGTTGAAGGCCCGGCGGGTGCACATCGCCGCCATCGAGGTCACCCGCGTCGCCTTGCCCGAGGTTGACATCTCGGTGCGCTGCTCATCGGGCACCTATGTCCGCGCGATTGCCCGCGACCTGGGCGCCGCGTTGGGCGTTGGTGGTCACCTGAGTGCGCTTCGTCGTACGGCGGTGGGCGCGTTTGCCATCGACACGGCCCGCACCCTGGACGACCTGGCCGATGCCTTCGCGATCATGCCGATCGCCCAGGCAGCCCGACTGAGCTTCCCCGTCGTTGAGCTTGATGAAACCCAAGCCCAAGACGTGCGCTTCGGTCGCCGACTCGCAATTGACCTCGACTCGCTGAGCGCGGTCTTCGCGCCCGATGGGGAGTTCTTGGCGCTCTATGAGCCCACGACCTACGGCGGGGCCAAGGCCGCCGCGGTCTTCGTCTGATCGCGACCGTGAGTCAAGCGAGTCGACTGGATAGCCTCTGTGCCATGACTCCTCCGGTGATCGGCGTCGTCGACTCGCCTCAAGACCAAGAGATCCTCGGCTCGCAGCTTCAAGTGCGCGGCTGGGCGATGTGTGCCGGCGAGGTGATCGTTCGGATTGAAGCCTTCCTCGATGGGGAGTCCTTGGGTCTTGTGGATCTGTGCCTGGAACGGCCCGATGTCTTCGACGCCCACCCCGAAGCCGGACCGTTCAGTGGGTTTGAGCAGACGCTCTCAATACCCGATTTGGCGCCTGACGCAAAGGGCGAGTTTGAGGTGCGGGTCACGACCGCAGATGGCAGCACCCAAGTGCTGGTCGCGAGGCAACTCGTCGTACCCAAGGCTGAGTCGGTCACCAACTCGCCAGCCGATGCTACGTCGAGCCAGAGCGCGCCACATGTGTTGATCTGGGCCCGAGGCCTCGATCAAGGTGGTGGCCACTTGAGAATGGCCGAGTTGATCAGCGTCTTACGTGGTCTCGACGCTGAGGTGACCGTGGCCAGCCCGGATGAAGGTCCGATGCGCGCCCGCTTGGAGGCCGATGGGGCCAAGGTCGAGATCGTGCCAGCCATCCCGCTTGACGATGTCATCGCCTATGACCAGGCCCTTGCCGAACCTGCCTCCTGGGTGCGTCAACTGCGCCCTGACGTGGTGATCGCCTATTCGATCTCTGGATTCCCCGCTGTTGAGCTGGCGCACCTGGCTGGCGCCAGCTCATGGCTGCGGATCGGTGAGTATGAGTCCCCAGCCACGGTGTCTGCTTGGCTCGGTAAACCGATGAGTGCCGAAGTTGAGCTCCGCGCTCGGGCAGCGGTGGCTCTCGCCGATGTTGTGCAGACCCGCGATCTGGCCACGCCACGCGCCTATCGTGCCCGTGGCTGGGATGGCTCGTTCGAGATCCATCGTGAGGGGGTGCCACTCCCAGACAAGACCAGTGATCCTGCAGTCGTACGAGCCAAGTTGGGGCTCGCCAGCGAGGATCGGTTGGTCCTTTGCGCGGCCAGCTTGTGGGCGGTCAAGGGGCAGGCTCATCTGGTCAAGGCGCTCGCAGGGATTCAGGAGCAGCACGCCAACCTGCATGTCGTCTGCGTGGGATTGGACCTGGTTGGCTATGGCGACCGATTGCGTCTGGAAGTAGAGAGACATCGACTCGCCGATCGCTTTCGGATCTTCCCATTCGTCAGTGACCTCGGCCCTTGGTATGCCGCATGCGACGCACTGGTCAGCCCTTCGACGAGTGAGTCACTTTCTGCCTCGATCCTCGAAGCCATGGCACACGGCAAGCCAGTGATCGGCTCTGATGTGGGCGGCACGCCGGAGTTGGTGATCGACGGCAAGACCGGCTGGCTCTACCCGGCCCAAGACATCATGGCGTTGAGTCAAGCGCTGGCCGAGATGGCGACCGCGCCCGCAGCGAAGCTCCGCAAGATGGGTCGCCGCGCCAGGCGGCTGATCGAGAGGGAGCATGATCAAGCAGTGGTGTTGCCAGCAACGGCCAAGGCGATCATCGATCTCGCCGCCCGCGACTGACCACGAGACGCCAATGCCTAGTAGTCTGCAATGTCGTGGCTTTGTGGACTTCCTTTGATGCGCTCCCGGGCGACCTCGGTCCGACGGTCGCCACGATCGGCAACTTCGACGGAGTCCATCTGGGCCACCAGCATGTGATCGCCACGGCAGCTCAGGCCGCGAACGACAGACTCCCAGTCGTCGCAGTGACCTTCGAGCCGCATCCCATGGCCGTGCTGCGCCCCGAACACGCCCCCGAACGGCTCACCAACCTGGCCCAACGCGCCGCCCTACTGGAGCAGGCAGGCGCCGATCACGTCTTGGCGATCCCGTTCAGCCGCGAGATCGCAACGTGGACCCCCGAGGAGTTCATCCAGCGGGTGCTGCTCGATGCCCTTCACGTGCAGACGGTGGTGGTCGGCGCCAACTTTCGCTTCGGCGCCAAGGCCGCTGGCGACGTACACACCTTGCGTGAGGTCGGGCTTCGAGAAGGTTTTGAAGTGATCGCCATCGGTCTTGATGGCGGCCCCCAGGTCTGGTCATCCACCTACATTCGATCCTGTCTCGCCGCAGGTGATGTCGAAGGAGCCGCTGAGGCATTGGGTCGCCCCTATTCGGTGACCGGTGTGGTCAGTCGCGGCGACCAGCGCGGGCGCGAACTCGGCTTCCCGACCGCCAATGTGCCGATCGGAGAGGTGATCGCTCCCGCCGACGGGGTGTACGCCGGATGGTTGCTCGTCGACGGCGAGCGACTCCCGGCCGCGATCAGTGTCGGCACCAACCCCACCTTCGCTGGCCAGCGAGCTCGCCGGGTGGAGGCATATGCCCTCGACCGAGACGACCTCGACCTCTATGACCGCGAGGTCAGCGTGGAGTTCGTGGCGCAACTGCGCGGCATGGTGGCCTTCGACGACATACAGGCCTTGGTCAAGCAGATGGACCACGACGTTGCGCTGACCAGAGCGACCCTCGACATCTGAGCTCCGGCAAGGATTGAGTCAGGCGCTGGCCACGAGGGCTCAGGCGCTGGCCACGAGGTACGCCGCACCGGCCGCCAACAAGTTGGCCCGACCGCCTCTAGCGATGCCCTTGGCGGCACGACCTTCGGGGTCGAGGGTGATCCGCTGCTTGATCGTGAAGCTCTGCTCGGCAAATAGTTGCTCGAGATCACTCAGTGATGACAGGTGGATATTGGGGGTGTCTTGCCAGCGGTGGGGGAGCGCCCGGGAGACCGGCATCCGGCCCGTGCAGGCCAATGACACCCGATTGCGCCAATGTGCGAAGTTGGGCACGGAGACCACGCCGAGCCCGGCGATGCGTCGGATCTGCTCCATGATCTGCTCGGGCATGCGGGTGGCTTGCAGGGTTTGGGAGAGCACCACGATGTCGTAGGAACCATCGGCGAACTCATCGAGCTGGCTGTCGATGTCGAGGTCGATCACCGAGACTCCACGACGGATCGCGGCGATCAGCGACTCCGGGTCGGTGTCGACGCCGGTGCCAGTGCAGTCGTGGGTCTTGGCCAGGTAGGCCAGCAACTCGCCGTGGCCACAACCCAGATCGAGCACGCGCGCGCCGGGTGGCACCAAGGTGGAGACGACTTCGAGATCAGGCCTCATCGAGCACCCCCTCGGCCGCGTGGTCAAGGAAGGCCTTGACCGTGTCGAGATAGTCGGGCACGTCTAGCAAGAAGGAGTCGTGCCCATGTGAGGCCCGGATCTCCCGGAAGCTGACCGGTTGCCGGGCCTGCTCAAGCTTGCGGGTGATCCGCCGGGAGTGATCGGTGGAGAAGCGCCAGTCGGAGTCGAATGACATCACCAAGAACTCGGTCTTTGTCGGGGCCGCCTGTAGGCGATCTGACCAGTGGGGGTCGGCGAAAACGTCGTAGTAGTCGAGGGCTCGCGACAGATAGATATAGGACAGCGGGTCGAAGCGATCCAGGAAGGTCGAGCCCTGGTGCTCCAGATAGGACTCCACCGCGAAGTCAACGCCGAAGCGCAGGCGTGGAGTCTCGGCGTCTTGGATCCGGCGACCGAATTTGTCTTGCATCGCCTCTTCGGACAGATAGGTGATGTGGGCCATCATCCGAGCAACAGCCAGTCCGGTGCGCGGCCCCTCAGAGCTCTCGTCTTCGAAATAGCGCCCGGAGTTGAAGGCCGGGTCGCGCATGATCGCCGAGCGGGCGACCGCGGAGAAGGCGATATTTTGCGCCGACAGGCGTGACGATGCGGCCACCACGACCGCATGCGCCATCTCCTCCGGAGCATCGACGGCCCATTGCAGTGCCTGCATGCCACCCAAGGAGCCACCCACACAGGCGAGGAGACGGTTGATCTTCAAGTGCCTGATCAGGCGTCGATGCAATTGCACGAAGTCGCTGATGCTAATCAGGGGGAAGTCCAGCCCATAGGGCCTGCCGGTGGCTGGGTCGACCGAGAGCGGGCCCGTCGTACCTCGACAACCTGCGAGCAGATTCGGGCAGATCACGAAGAAGCGGTCGGTGTCGACCGGCTTGCCCGGCCCGACCATGGTGTCCCACCAGCCTGGAGACTCCGGGGTGCCAGATGCGTGCGAGTCGCCGGTCAGGGCGTGGGGGATGAAGATCGCATTGGTGGCCGTGTCATTGAGGGTGCCCCAGGTCTCATAGGCGACCTCGACATGGGTCAGTTGCGATCCTGAATCCAACACCAATGGGTCGTCCGGCGTGGCCAGGACGACCCATTGGCGTGGATCAGTTTGAGTCATCACTCAGGAAGCAGCCGCCAAGGCCTGCTCCAGGTCGGCGATGATGTCGGTGACATTCTCGATGCCGATCGACAGACGCACCATGTCTTCGGGCACGCCGGCCGCTTCGAGCTCTTCTGGCTTGAGTTGCGAGTGGGTCGTGGTGGCGTTGTGGATCGCCAATGACTTCGCATCACCGATATTGGCCAGGTGGCTGAAGAGGTTGAGTGACTCGATGAACTTCTTGCCGCCGTCGCGTCCGGTCTTGATCCCAAAGGAGATCAGGCCGCTGTAGCCCTTGCCGGTGAAGACCCGGTCGGCGACCGCCTTGTGCGGGGAGCTGTCCAACCCGGGATAGCTGACCCACGAGACCTCGTCGCGGCCCTCCAGCCACTGGGCCACCTTGAGGGCATTCTCCGAGTGACGTTCCATGCGCAGGTGCAGGGTCTCCAGTCCCTGCAGGAAGAGCCAGGCGTTGAACGGCGTCGTGGCCGCACCCGTGTTGCGCAGCAGCACGGTGCGGGCCCGGATGATGTAGGCGAGATTGCCGACGGCCTCGGTCCACACGACACCGTGATAGGCGCCGTCTGGTTGGGTGAGGCCAGGGAAGCGCTCAGAGTGAGCCGCCCAGTCGAAGTTGCCGGAGTCGACGATGATGCCGCCGATCGAGGTGCCGTGGCCACCGATGTACTTCGTGGCCGCGTGCACCGATACGTCGACGCCGTGCTCGAAGACCTTGCACAAGTACGGCGTGGTCGCGGTGTTGTCGACGATGAAGGGGAGGCCCTGGGCGTGGGCTGCGTCTGACCAGGCGTCCAGGTCGATCACGTTGATCGCCGGGTTGCCGATCGTCTCGCCGAAGACCAGCTTGGTCTTCTCATCGACGTACTTGCTGAGCTCCTCGGGCTTGCCGGGGTCAACGAAGCGCACCTCGATGCCGAACTGCGGCAAGGTGTGGGCGAAGAGGGCGTAGGTGCCGCCGTACAGCGTGGAGAGGGCCACGATGTTGTCGCCGGAATAGGTCAGGTTGAGCACGGCGTAGGTGATCGCCGACGAGCCTGACGCGGTGGCCAGAGCGCCCACGCCACCCTCGAGGGCGGTCATCCGCTCCTCGAAGACATTCTGGGTGGGGTTCATGATCCGGGTGTAGATATTGCCGGGCTCAGCCAGCGCAAACAGGTTGGCTGCGTGCTCGGTGTCGTTGAAGACATAGCTGGTGGTCTGATAGATGGGCACTGCTCGCGAGTTGGTTGCGGAGTCGGCCTCTTCTTGGCCGGCGTGCACTGCGAGAGTTTCGGGCTGGAGGTTTGACGGTTCGCTCATGGGGGAGAGTCTGCCCGGTTTGCGAGGTCTTGTGGACAGCAACAAAAATGTCTCACTGGGCAAGAAAGCAAATGCTTGGTACGGCGAACCCCGTGCTAGGCCCCTTCGTTTTGCTCGCCTGACCCGTGCGCTGGTAGCCTGTGCAGGTTGTCTTGTGACAACGACTCCGCCGTGTAACGGCCGCGGATCGTAGTGCCCCGGTGAACAGGCCCGGGCGCGCCGCGCAGTCAAACCAGAAAGGGCACTTGTATGTCTATCGGTACCGATGCCGAGACCAAGAAGAAGATCATCGCTGAATACGGCGCCAACCCATCAGACACCGGGTCGCCCGAGGTCCAGATTGCGTTGCTGTCACATCGCATCAGCCACCTGACTGAGCACCTCAAGCAGCACAAGCATGACCACCACAGCCGCCGTGGGCTGCTGTTGTTGGTCGGCCAGCGCCGTCGCCTCCTCAACTACTTGGAGAAGACCGAGATCGAGCGCTATCGCTCGATCGTGTCACGCCTCGGCCTGCGCCGCTGAGCTAGGCAGGGCGGCTCGCTTCGGTGGGTCGCCCTGTTTCATGCTCTGACCCAGTAGGGTCAAACCGAAAACTCAACACAAAACAAATCCCAGGAGCGAGCGCGCCAAACGCTTCCTCACGACGGCCCGGTCCTCGGTAGTGATCTTCGCAAGGCAACACCGTGCGCGGATCTCGATCGAAGACCGGCACCACACCAATCCTGGTGCGTAGGGCATGACCGCGGCTCGCTCCGCGAAGAGAAAGGGCATCCTTCGTGACTGAAGGCCCTGAAATCACAGTAGTAGAAACCACCATTGACAACGGCCGCTTCGGCAAGCGGGCCATCAAGTTCGAGGCTGGCCTGTTGGCCCGTCAGGCCGCCGGTTCGGTGACCGCCTATCTCGACGACGAGACCATGCTCTTGTCGGCGACGACGGCATCGAAGAATCCCAAGGACCACTTCGACTTCTTCCCGCTCACCGTCGATGTCGAAGAGCGGATGTATGCCGCCGGCCGCATCCCTGGCTCCTTCTTCCGTCGCGAAGGCCGTGCCTCCGAAGACGCGATCTTGACCTGCCGTCTGATCGACCGTCCGTTGCGTCCCACCTTCAAGAAGGGCCTGCGCAACGAAGTGCAGGTCGTGATCACGGTGCTGGCGCTCGAGCCTGACACGCCGTACGACGTGTTGGCGATCAACGCCGCCTCGGCCTCCACCCAGATCTCCGGGCTGCCCTTCTCGGGCCCGGTCGGTGCGACTCGCGTCGCCCTGATCGACGGCCAGTGGGTGGCCTTCCCGACCCACAGCCAGCTCGAAGACGCCGTCTTCGACATGGTCGTGGCCGGTCGGGTGACCGACACTGGCGACGTCGCGATCATGATGGTCGAGGCGGAGTCGACCGAGTCGACCTGGAATCTCGTCACCCAGCAGGGCGTCCAGGCCCCCACCGAAGAGGTCGTCGCTGGTGGCCTCGAGGCTGCCAAGCCCTTCATCAAGCAGTTGTGCGAAGCCCAGGCGGAGCTGGCCAAGCAGGCCGCCAAGCCGGTTGAGGAGTTCCCGGTCTTCCTCGACTACGAAGACGACGTCTACGACGCAGTTGCCGCTGCTGTCTCCACCGAGACTGCCGCAGCGCTGACCATCGCTGGCAAGCAGGAGCGTGAAGACAAGCTCGATGACATCAAGGCGGCTCTCCTCGACCAGATCGGTGGGCAGTTCGAGGGTCGTGAGAAGGAGATCGGTGCGGCCTTCCGCTCGCTGAACAAGACCTTGGTGCGTGAGCGGGTGCTCCGCGACAAGGTGCGCATCGACGGTCGCGGACTCTCCGACATTCGCTCGCTGTTCGCCGAGGTCGACGTGATCCCGCGCGTGCACGGATCGGCTCTCTTCGAGCGTGGCGAGACCCAGATCTTGGGTGTCACCACCTTGAACATGCTGACCATGGAGCAGAAGCTCGACACCTTGTCTCCTGAGACGAGCCGTCGCTACATGCACAACTACGTCTTCCCGCCCTTCTCCACCGGTGAGACCGGCCGCGTGGGTGCGCCCAAGCGTCGCGAGATCGGCCACGGTGCCCTTGCTGGTCGGGCGCTCCTGCCGGTGCTGCCCACCCGCGAGGAGTTCCCCTACGCGATTCGTCAGGTCTCCGAGGCAATGGGCTCCAATGGCTCCACCTCGATGGGCTCGGTCTGCGCTTCGACCCTGTCGCTGCTGCAGGCAGGTGTGCCCTTGCGGGCACCAGTTGCCGGCATCGCGATGGGCCTGATCTCCGGTGAGATCGACGGCAAGACCGAATATGTCGCCCTCACCGACATCCTCGGTGCCGAAGATGCCTACGGCGACATGGACTTCAAGGTCGCCGGCACCAAGGACTTCGTGACCGCGCTGCAGCTGGACACCAAGCTCGACGGCATCCCCGCCGAGGTTCTTGCTGGGGCACTGACCCAGGCTCGCGATGCCCGCCTGACCATCCTTGAGGTGATGGACGAGGCGATCGAGGGCCCCGGCGAGATGTCGCAGCACGCGCCGCGCATCATCACGGTCAAGGTGCCGGTTGACAAGATCGGTGAGGTGATCGGGCCCAAGGGCAAGGTGATCAACCAGATCCAAGAAGACACCGGCGCCAATCTGTCCATCGAGGACGACGGCACGGTCTACATCGGCGCTACCAATGGCGAGGCTGCCGAGGCTGCCCGCCAGGCCGTCAACGCGATCGCCAATCCGACCATGCCTGAGGTCGGCGAGCGCTACCTCGGCACCGTCGTGAAGACCACCAACTTCGGTGCCTTCGTCTCCTTGCTCCCCGGCAAGGACGGCCTCTTGCACATCAGCAAGCTGCGTGGCTTGGCTGGCGGCAAGCGCGTCGAGAACGTCGAAGACGTCGTCTCGGTGGGCCAGAAGCTCCAGGTCGAGATCGCCGAGATCGACGACCGCGGCAAGCTGTCCTTGGTGCCCGTCGTGGAGGAGAACAACGACGAGCAGGCCTCGGAAAGCGCCGAGTAAGGCTTGAGCACAACGTCAGCGACCCGCAGCACGCTCCTCAAGAGTGGGCTGCGGGTCGTCACCGAAAACATCCCCGGCATCCGCTCTGCGGCTGTCGGGGTGTTTGTTGCCGTAGGCTCCCGCGACGAACGAGCCAGCCTCAATGGCGCCTCGCACTTCCTGGAGCATTTGTTGTTCAAGGGCACACCTGAGCGCTCTGCCTTGGAGATCTCATCCTTGCTCGACGGCGTGGGTGGGGAGTTCAACGCCTACACCTCGCGGGAATACACCTGCTATCACGCCAGGATCCTTGATGAAGACCTCCCGATGGCAGTCGACGTACTCGGCGACATGATGACCTCGTCGCTGATCACTTCGGCTGACGTCGAGGCCGAGCGTGAAGTGATCCTCGACGAGATCGCCATGCACGACGACGACCCCGATGACCTGGCCCACAATCTGTTTGCCGAAGCCGTCTGGTCGGGTACGTCGTTCTCCCGCCCCGTCGCCGGCACCGCCCAATCGATCTCGGTGATGTCCCGCGACCAGATCAATCGCTACTACCGCGGCCGCTATCGCCCGGAGGCGATGACCGTGGCGGTAGCCGGCAATGTCGACCACGCCGACGTGGTGGCCATGGTGCGCAAGGCCTTTGCTCGTGGCGGATTCCTGAAACAACAGGCAGCCCCCAGCCCGCCCCGGATCACCGCCAAACCGAGGAAATTCCAGATCAACCAGGTGCACCAGGACCGGGCCTTCGAGCAGATCAGTGTGATCATCGGGATGCAGGGGTTGACCCGATCTGATCCGCGCCGCTATCAACTCGCTCTGATGAGCGCGGCCATGGGCGGCGGATCGAGCGCGAGACTCTTCCAAGAGGTCCGCGAGCGGCGGGGGCTGGCCTATTCGGTCTATGCCTTTGCCTCGCGCTATTCAGACGCCGGCACCGTCGGTGTCACCGCTGGCTGCCTGCCGGCCAAGGCGCCTGAGCTCTTGCGGGTCGTTGACGAACAACTCGCCAAGGTGGCCCGAGAGGGCTTCACCGAGGAGGAGATCGAGCGAGTCAAGGGTCAGGTCAGGGGAGGCACGGTGCTCGGCCTGGAAGACACCATGTCGCGGATGACCAGGCTCGGGGAGTCCTGGCTCTTCCAAGGCGAAGTCCTCGACATTGACGAGATCCTCGACTCTGTCGAGGCCGTGACACTCGCCGAGGTCAACGAATTGGCCGCTGAGCTCTATGCCCAGCCCCAATCACGGGCCACGATCGGCCCCGCCAACCCCGCTCCTGCTCACTAGTCGAAAGACGCCGAGCTGCATGCGACTAGATTTGGCCAGGTGAATGCAATGAAGGTCGGCGTGGTCGGCGCCCAGGGCAAGGTCGGGCACGAGGTTTGCACAGCAGTCGCTGCGGCACAAGACATGGAGTTGGTCGCGGGCATCGATTTTGGAGATCGACTGGAGACACTGCTCGACAAGGGTGCCGAAGCGATCGTCGACTTCACCCACCCAGACGCCGTCATGGGCACGCTGGAGTTTTGCATCGACCACCAGATCCATGCCGTGGTCGGCACCACCGGCTTTGATGACGCCCGCCTGCAGCAGTTGCGCGAATGGCTCGGCGAGAGCCCGCGCAGCGGCGTACTCATCGCCCCCAACTTCTCGATCGGCGCGATCTTGATGATGCAATTCGCGGCCAAAGCAGCGCAGTTCTACGAGTCGGTCGAGATCTTGGAGCTCCATCACCCCGACAAGGCTGATGCGCCCTCCGGCACTGCCCGGCGTACGGCGGAGCTCATCGCCGAAGCGCGGCGCGCGGCCGGTCTCGCCGACCCGCCTGACGCCACCAGCACTTCACTACCTGGGGCCAGGGGAGCAGACGTCGACGGCATCCGCGTGCACGGCATGCGGATCAGAGGCATGATCGCTCACCAAGAGGTCGTCTTCGGTGGCCCGGGGGAAACCCTCACCGTGCGCCACGACTCGATGGACCGGGTCTCATTCACCCCCGGCGTGCTCACCGGCCTGCGGCAGATCGCGCAACATCCGGGCCTCACCGTGGGCCTGGAGCACTTCATGGACCTCGCCTGAGCTTGGGCCTTGCTTGCTTCGCGTTGGTGGGGCCTCAGCCGGCGATCGCCGTGTGCAGGCGCACCTGCTTGACCTGTGAGTCGCCAGAGATCAGCTCAAGGGTGCGATGGGCGCCGTCGGGGGCCCAGCCAGCGCCTTCGAGGAATGCTCTCAACGCATCGGCGTCGCTGTTGACCCACACATGGGCGATCTCGAAGTGATCGGCGACCAAGGTGTCGACAGCAGCCTGCACCAGGCGTGAGCCGTGCCCGTTGCCCAACTGATCCGGGTCGATCGTCAGGTCTGAGATCTCGCCGATCCTGATTGGGTCGGCATCGGGGTCTGGGCACGGGCCGGTGACACAAAAGCCCCGCACGGTGTTGCGCTCAAGGCCCACCAGCACCCGATTGCGGGCATCGGTCGACTGGGTCAGTGACTGTGCCCAAACTTCGGCGATCTCAGCCGCGTCGAGCTGCTCCAAGAGCTCGGCTGGGAGCACATCGGCGTACGCCGCCCGCCACGCCTTGACCTGGATCTCGGCGATCGCCGGAGCATCGTCACTCCAACCGACCCGGACCGACACATCGGCCCCACCAGACGATGCAGGGCTGGCTGAGTGATCGTGAGATTGCATGGGCCAAGTGAACCAAACCCAGCCAGACCCTCGATCCTGCACCCACTCACAACTCGGCTAGACCGGACGGCATGTTGCAGCCGTCAATCCCGCTGATCGGCCTCCTTCGGGGGCACAGTGGGCCTTGCCATGTCTGAATGGAAAGCGATCGAGCCCACCGACCTCAACCCGACCCTGCTCGGGAAGGTCTTCATGGTGCGCTCCAGGGGCGAAGAGGGCTCGTCAGGCATCGTCGGCACGCTTGCGTGGTACGGCGAGAGTCAAGCCGAAGGAGTGCGGATCGGACTCCACGGGCTCGACCCGATCGTGCTGCATTTCGGCAAGCACGCGCGCAGGCCGTCGGTCTATCTCCACCAGGCCATCCCTGCGCCGATCATCAGGCAGCGCACCCACGCCGACACATCGTCCAACTAGGCATCCGCGACAGGTAACCTGCCTCCATGCGGGCATATCTAGACCTACTCCAGCGCATCATCGACGAGGGCGTGCACAAGCCAGATCGCACCGGCACCGGCACCACGAGCGTCTTCGGGCATCAGATGCGCTTCGATCTCAACGAAGGCTTCCCGCTGGTCACCACCAAGAAGGTGCACACCCGCTCGGTCTTCGCCGAGTTGTTGTGGTTCATGCGCGGAGACACCAATGTCAAATGGCTGCAGGATCGTGGCGTCAGCATCTGGGATGAGTGGGCTGATGCCGACGGCGACCTCGGGCCCATCTACGGCTACCAATGGCGCTCCTGGCCAGCCCCCGACGGCCGTCACATCGACCAGCTGGCCCAAGTCGTCGAGCAGATCAGGCAAGACCCTCACTCGCGGCGCCACATCGTCTCTGCCTGGAATGTCGCCGACATCCCGCAGATGGCGTTGGCCCCGTGCCACACGCTCTTCCAGTTCTACGTCGCACCCAGCCCGGAAGGCGACCGACTCAGCTGCCAGCTCTACCAGCGCTCAGCAGACGTATTCCTCGGAGTGCCCTTCAATATCGCCTCCTATGCGCTGCTGACCCACATGATCGCCCAGGTCGCCGGCCTTGGCGTCGGCGACTTCGTGCACACGATCGGTGACGCCCACCTCTACGACAACCATCAAGACCAGGCCCGCCTGCAGCTCACCCGCGAGCCCAAGGCCCTGCCCACCCTCCACCTTGATGCGTCAGTGAGCCAACTCGACGCCTTCGACCTCGAACACATCCGCATCGAGGGCTACGACCCACACCCGGGCATCAAGGCCCCGATCGCCGTATGACCAGCGCAAGGGCCCACTTCGACAGCGCCGCGCGCAGCGTCGTACTCGTGGCGGCCGTGGCCGACAACGGAGTGATCGGCAATGCCGGTGGCATCCCGTGGTCACTGCCCGAAGACCTCAAGCACTTCAAGGCCGTCACGACCGGGCACACCGTGGTGATGGGGCGGGCCACCTTCGAGTCGATCGGGCGACCACTGCCCGGGCGGCGTAATGTCGTGCTCACCCGTGACCCGGGGTGGTCGGCGGCCGGTGTGAGCGTCGTACCTGATCTGGATGCTGCTCTGGAGGCTGCGGGGGAGGGCGAGGTGATGGTGATCGGCGGCGCGCAGATTTATCAGCTCGCGATGCCCTTTGCCGATCGCCAGATCCTGACCGAAGTGCACCAGAGCCCAGCAGGCGACACCCACTATCCGAAGTTCGATCGAGCCGAGTGGATCGAAGAGCGCAGACAGTCACACGATGGCTATGACTTCGTGTGGCTGAGGCGGCGGTCGGCCGGGGAGATAGCCTAGGGGCATGACGCTCCCACAGGCACCCTTCGGTCGGGTCCTGACCGCCATGGTCACGCCTTTTGCCCCAGATGGCTCACTTGATCTCGATGCTGCTGCTCGCGTGGCCGCGCACCTGGCTGACCACGGACACGACGGCGTGGTGGTCTCCGGCACGACCGGCGAGTCACCGACCACCACCACCCAAGAAGACGGGCAACTCCTGCGTGCAGTCAAGGAAGCAGTCGGAGATCGACTCAAGATCGTGGCCGGTGTGGGCACCAACGACACCAGACATTCAGTGGAGTTGACCGAGCAGGTCAATGAGATCGGTGCTGACGGCGTCTTGCTGGTCACGCCCTACTATTCCAAGCCCGCTGCCGCCGGCATCTACGCCCACTTCGAACGGATCGCCTCGGTCAGCGACGCTCCAGTGATGCTCTACGACGTGCCGGGACGCACCGGCCTGCGGATCCCCTTCGAGGTCTATCAACGCGCCAGCGAGTTGCCCAATGTGATCGCGGTGAAGGAAGCCGTCGGCGACCTTGAGCAAGGTTTCAAGCTGGCCACCGAGCTCGGCTACGCCGTGTACTCCGGAGACGATGGCTACAACCTCGCCTGGCTGAGCATGGGCGCCAGTGGTGTCGTGTCGGTTGCTGGTCATGCTGTGGGCGATCAGCTTCGCGCCATGGTTACAGCCATGGAGCAAGGCGACCTTCAAGCAGCACAAGCGGCCTATGCCCAACAACTGCCCGCCATCGAGGCCATCATGGGCGCCACCAACTATGGCGCCACCACAGCCAAGGCCGCCTTGGAGTTGCTCGGCGTACTCGACAATCGCCGGGTCCGGTTGCCTCAAATTGAGCTGACCCCCGACGAGGTCACCGCCCTTCGTGCTGGCCTGCAGGCAGCCAAGGTTCTCTAGCCAAACCACAAGGACATCAAAATGAGTCACATCCACCCTGAGCTCTCCGCTCCACGCGCCCTTGCGAAGGGTGGACTACGAGTCATCCCGCTGGGCGGCCTCGGCGAGATCGGCCGCAACATGACTGTCTTCGAGTACGACGATCGCCTGCTGATCGTGGACTGCGGAGTCCTCTTCCCAGACGAGCATCACCCCGGCGTCGACCTGATCTTGCCCGACTTCGATGTGATCCGTGATCGCCTCGACAAGGTTGAAGCCCTGGTGTTGACCCACGGCCACGAGGATCACATCGGTGCCACGCCATTCCTGCTGCGCGAGCGCCAAGACATCCCGCTGGTCGGCTCCGAGCTGACCTTGGCCTTGGTGGGCTCCAAACTGCGTGAGCACAGACTGAAGAACACCATCCAAAATGTGGTCAGCGAAGGGGACCGGATCGCCTTCGGGCCATTCGACCTGGAGTTCGTCGCGGTCAACCACTCGATCCCAGACGCACTGGCCGTCGCCATCCGCACCGGCGCCGGGATGGTCTTGCACACCGGCGACTTCAAGATGGATCAGCTCCCTCTTGACGGTCGGGTGACCGACCTGCGTGCCTTCGCTCGGCTGGGTGAAGAAGGAGTCGACCTCTTCCTCACCGACTCGACCAATGCCGAAGTGCCCGGCTTCACCACTGCGGAGAAGGAGATCAGCCCGGTGCTCGACCGGGTCTTCCACAACTCCGAAGGCCGGATCATCGTGGCCTGCTTTGCCTCACACATCCACCGGGTGCAGCAGATCATGGATGCCGCCGCCGAGCATGGTCGCAAGGTGGGCTATGTCGGCAGGTCCATGGTGCGCAACATGGCGATCGCCCAAGACTTGGGCTATCTCAAAGTGCCGCCGGGGCTGCTCATCGATGCCAAGGCCCTTGCTGATCTGCCCAGTGACCAACAAGTCTTGATCTCCACGGGTTCGCAAGGCGAGCCGCTTTCGGCCCTCGCCCGGATCGCGCAACGCAATCACAACTTCGTCACCCTCGACCCGCAGGACACCGTCGTACTCGCCTCATCATTGATCCCCGGCAACGAAAACGCTGTCTTTCGGGTGATCAACGGGCTCTCCCGCCTGGGCGCGACCGTCGTACACAGTGGCAATGCGCTGGTGCATGTCAGCGGCCACGCCAGTGCCGGTGAGCTGCTCTATTGCTACAACATCGTCAAGCCGCGCA
>WBZL01000820.1_pt1 | contig 34464 bp, 33 predicted proteins | sample 5204291 | NCBI WGS metagenome assembly WBZL01 (sample SAMN12344345, study PRJNA552823) | activated sludge metagenome | biome: Activated sludge suspended growth; feature: Nitrification reactor; material: Wastewater; isolation source: activated sludge from nitrification reactor of wastewater...
CTGAAACTAAAATTTATTTAGCGTATTTTTGCAGAGCATAGAAATTCACATTTCCTAATCCGCATATCTGCCGATTGAAACACCTGAGTTTTGTAATTATTCTCTTGCTATGGTTCAATATAAGTAAGAGGTCTTTTTAGAGAAGCGGATTTTGAATTAATAAAACGAATGAAATTTGAAATACAACTTTACTGAGATAGAAAGGAAGTGGCAGGATTACTGGGAAAAAAACCAGACATTCAGGACTCCTGAATTTGAAGATCTTGACAAATCCAAGCCAAAGTATTACGTGCTCGACATGTTTCCATATCCAAGCGGTGACGGACTTCACGTTGGGCACCCGGAAGGATATACTGCCACAGACATTGTTGCCAGATATAAAAGGATGAGGGGCTTTAACGTCATGCATCCGATTGGCTGGGATGCGTTTGGCTTGCCCGCAGAACAATATGCAATAAAGACAGGAATTCATCCAAAGATCAGAACTGCGGAATGCATTACAAGATTTAGGCAGCAGTTGAAGGCGCTTGGTTTTTCGTATGACTGGCAGCGTGAAATAAGTACTATGGATGAAGATTATTATAAGTGGACTCAGTGGATGTTTCTGAAGATCTTCAACTCATATTACGACGATGCAGAAAACAAGGCTAAGCCAATTGAAGACCTTGTCATTCCGGAGGGATTGACGGAAAGCGAAAAATACGACTTCATAAATTCAAGACGTCTTGCATACCTTGCTGATGTACCGGTAAACTGGAGCCCTGAACTCGGTACTGTCCTTTCAAATGAAGAAGTGCCCGAGCAAATTGAGAAGGGTTTTACCGTAGTGAAGAAGAACATGACCCAATGGAACCTGCGTATTACAAAGTATGCCGAAAGACTTCTCAATGATCTTGAAAAACTTGACTGGCCTTCAAACGTAAAGGATCTGCAGAAAAACTGGATTGGAAGAAGCGAAGGCGCTACTATACTTTTTGAAATTTCCTCGAAGAACGGAGTAAAATTTGAAGTGCCCATTTATACTACAAGGCCTGACACCGTATATGGCTCAACTTACCTTATACTTGCTCCGGAGCACAAGCTTGTGAACGAGATTACAACCGATGAGAATGCAGAAAGCGTAAGAGAGTACTTAGAGAATGCATCCAGAAAGTCTGACCTGGAAAGGACAGAACTTGCCAAAGAAAAGACAGGCGTTTTTACAGGTGCATTTGCTCGCAATCCTGTTACCGGCAAAGATGTTCCCGTACTAGTTGCTGACTACGTTCTTGTCAATTATGGCACCGGTGCAATTATGGGTGTTCCCGGCCATGATGAACGGGATAATGAATTTGCAAGAAAATATTCACTGCCTGTTATTCCAGTTGTAATTCCGGAAGGGATGAATGATGAACAGAAAGCTGATTTCATTCAAAAGACGATCTCGGGAGAAGAGTGCTTTACGGGTGAAGGTATCTCTGTCAATTCAGAATTGATTAACGGACTTGCGACAAAGGATGCTGTTTCTGCAGTCATCAAGTGGCTTGAGGAAAATGGTAAGGGTAAAAAGACAATCAACTACAAGATCAGAGACTGGCTTTTTTCAAGACAAAGATTTTGGGGAGAGCCGTTTCCAATTGTCCATCTCGATAATGGTATCATCAAGGATCTTCCGGAAAATTCATTGCCTGTAACACTTCCGGAAAATGCATCATACAAGCCAAGCGGAACCGGTAAATCTCCTCTTTCAAACATTCCGGAGTGGGTAAATACTACTGACCCGGAAACCGGAATTGCTGCATACCGTGAAACAAACACAATGCCGCAATGGGCGGGCTCATGCTGGTATTTTCTGAGATTCCTTGATCCGAAGAACACAGAAGAATTCTGCGACAAGAAGTTGGAAGAGTTCTGGATGCCGGTTGATCTGTATATTGGCGGCGCTGAGCATTCCGTTCTTCATCTTATATATGCCAGGTTCTGGTATAAATTGCTTTTCGATCTCGGAATAGTTTCCCATTCAGAACCTTTCACAAAACTCTTCAATCAGGGGATGATACTCGGTGAAGACGGAGTGAAGATGTCAAAATCAAGAGGGAACGTGATCAATCCTGAAGACGTAATAAGGGAGTTTGGTGCCGATTCCATGAGACTCTTTGAAATGTTCATGGGGCCGCTTGAAGCAACCAAGCCCTGGAGTACAAAAGGAATTGAAGGGCTGAATAGATTTTTGAAAAGAGCATGGAGGATTATCATTGACGAAGATACGGGAACACTAAACAAGAAGATCACGGAAGAGCCGGATGATCTGTCAATTCTTAAATTGCTTGACAAGACGATCAAGAAAGTAACTGATGATATTGATGACGGTGACATGAAATTCAATACTGCAATTTCTTATCTGATGATATTTGTAAATGAATTGTATAAGGCAGAACATTTTTCAAGAGAAGTCGCTGAGAAATTTGTACTCATCCTGTCACCATTTGCCCCTCACATAGCAGAAGAGCTTTGGTCAAAGCTTGGCAATGTTGCGAGCATTCAGAATGTCCCGTGGCCTGAATATGATCCTGAACTTGTGAAAGAGGAAGTTGTGACGCTGATATTTCAGGTGAACGGCAAGATACGTGCAAAGCAGGAAATGGAATTTGATACTGATGAGAAGACTCTTGAAGACACCGCTCTGGACAATGAGAATGTGAAGAAACACATTTTGGGAAAGCAAATCGTTAAGATAATTACTGTTAAGAATAAGATGGTGAATGTAGTAGTGAAGTAATCATCTTTTTGGTTTGACGGAGAACTTGTAACAGATTTAAGACAGATTTGTCTAACTTGATAGAGCGTAAAGAATTTTTTTGGTACACTAAAAAAGCTATTGACATAAAGTAAAAATTACTGCAATATTGTATTAAGTTAAAAGGACAACAATATTGCAGTCAAGGGATTTGGTTGGTAAGTTGCAGCAGATAGGTTTCAGGGAATATGAATCTAAGGTATTCCTTGCACTTCTGAAAGGTTCAGCCCTGAGTGCCTCAGAGATAGCTAAGAAGGCAGGAATAGGCAGGACTGCAGTTTACGACATTCTCAAGAGTTTTGTTGAAAGAGGATTCTGTAATGAGATTGAGACCAATACTATTCTGCAGTACAGCATAATTGATCCGAGAATAATCGGTGACAAGATAGAAAGGGAAATCAATAAGCAGAATAAGGAAAAGGTTGAATGTCTGAAAGAGACATTTAAGGAGTTTGAGACACTGCATAATTCCGAGAAATCTTCGGATAATGGATTTGTGAACATTGAGCTGATCAGAGGATTTAATAAACACAGACAGGAAAAGTTCATTGAGTTGTTGAATGCTGCAAAGAAAGAAGTCCTTTTTATGATCAGGCTCGAAGGTTATGTTTCAGAGGAAATTGATGAAACTGCCAGGAATTTTGTGAAAAATGGTGGAGTGATTAAGTCCATTTATGAGCTGAGTTTTAACTTTAAGGTTATTCGCGACAACTCAAGAAAGGATGCGACGATAAAAGACCTGATTAGAATATGCAAAGCGTTTGAGAAGAACGGTGAAAAGACCAGGGTTTGCAACAAGGAGATTCCCAATATGACCATCTTTGACAGCTCAACAGTCTTTATGAACATTCCTGACAAGAATGTGCCACGGCATAACAATGCTGACATAATTGTGAGAAATCCGGACTTTGCCGGACGAATGAAAGACCTGTTCAATTACTATTGGTCAGATTCAGTAACCTTAAAAGAACTTGAAAAACAAAATAATGTTTAACAGTTTAAGGCATTGAAAAACTTTAAAGCACCATAGCAAAGAAAGGAGTAAACATGAAACTCGTGAAATCTTTCCAAAAAGCATCCGGACTGATATTTCTATTAATGATATTTGCAGTAGATGCATTCGCAATTGGCAGTCCCGACAAAGTAAAAGGGAAAGCAATTTACTCAGATGATCTTTCTCCTGTTAGCGGAGGAACAATAGAAATAGTTTCTGCAGAAACTCCCGAAAAAGGAAGAATTGTTTTGGAGAAAGTCACTATCAATTCTGACGGTACATTTCTGATTTCCAGGAATTATCTGAACCTGTCAGACGAAATAAAGATCATGGCATATCCGAATGACGTTGACGGCTCTGTTCCGGAATTTGAACGTAGTGAATTCTCGCCGGCTGATGTTATTGTTCAGACAAAAGAAGATTTTGAGTTGATCCTGAAAGTTCAAAGGACAACAGCAAATACAGATTGAGCAAGTCTCAAGGAAGTCACCCGGGTTAATTAAGTTCGAATCGTTCATTGTCATATCAGTAATTTTAACATCCTTGATAGCAAGTCAGATTTAATGAGGGTTGGGTCTTTCTTGTGAAGTCTCCTTCTTTGGGAAAGAGAAGGGATTCAAGGATGTTAAAATTATTGATTCCAGTACTCTAAGACGAGATAGGGAATTTCTTATCTCGGGATTTGTGAATTTTCTATTTTATTCCTCCTGACCGGTTTGTCAATTCAGACACACCGGTTTTTTTATATGACTTTGAAAGAACATATTTAAATTAACTTCGGTTAGCTATTTTGCATAGTACAAAACAAACTGATACAACCGGTACATGCCGGTAATTCAATAACCTGAGAATATCATGAGAATACTTAATAAGCTGATGATACCTGCAATACAAGCAATGCCCAGATCAGTTGTCAGAATGTTTGCCGGAAGGTATATTGCCGGAGACAAACTGATGGATGCCGTGAGTACTGTCAAAGGGCTGAATGCAAATGGATTAATGGCAACACTTGATGTGCTCGGTGAATCAATCTCTGAAAGAAAGGAAGCACAAAAATGCAAAGATGAGAATATCATAGCAATTGATGCGATTGACAGACACAAACTTGACTGCAACATGTCAATCAAACTCACCATGCTCGGACTTAACATTGACTTCGATTTTTGTCTTGAAATGACAGAGGAGATACTTGCAAAGGCAAAACAAGTTAACAGATTTGTACGGATAGATATGGAAGATTCATCGGTAACCGAGTCAACCATAAGGATCTTTGAGGAATGCCGCAAGAAATTTGATAATGTAGGAATTGTTATTCAGTCATATCTTAAGAGAAGCAATGACGACATAATCCGGCTCACCCAGCAGAAGGCGAACTTCAGAATTTGCAAAGGCATTTACATAGAGCCAGAGACTATTGCATACAAAGACCCCGTCGAAATAAGGAAGAATTTTGTGAAGATACTTAGGACTGCATTTGAGCGAAAAGCATATTGTGGTATTGCTACTCATGATGACTGGATAATTGATGAATCCAAGAAACTCATAAAAGAGCTAGGTCTTAAAAGAGAAGATTATGAATTTCAGATGTTGCTTGGTGTCAGGGAAAGGCTAAGAGAAAATCTGCTGAAAGAAGGAAACAGATTAAGAGTGTATGTTCCTTTTGGTGACAGATGGTATGAATACTCCATAAGACGATTCAAAGAAAATCCAAACATGGCAGGACAGGTTTTGAAAAGCATTCTGTCCCGCAACTAAGCAGTTTCGGTATTTGGTTTGTCGGGTTGTCAGTTTACATCAAACCAGATCTTCGTTGTTTCTGGATATATCTCCAGCATCATCTCTTTCATAGCCTTTGCATATTCACGGATCTCCCATTGAGCAGTTGCTTCATCACGAAGATCTATGAAGTTCATAATTGCCTGAAAAGATGCTGTCCAGTATACTTCAGTGTACTGATTCAACGGCAGGATCATTCTTGCCTGCTCTTTCGCAACTCCAAGTTCAAGAAGCCGCTCATAAGAATGCAGAATATTCTGCATAACTTCTTCGAAAACCTTGTTTGCAGACTCCTGATTATCAATGCTTCCTTCTGAAGCCTGCTTATTGTCTTCCGATTGCCTTCTCCAGTTATGCGGTACATAAAAATCAGTAACAGGTACATATCTGCCGCTGATCTCATTCCAGGCATGATCCTTTGCAGAAGAAGATGAAGAGGTCTCAATCCCCACTACATGCTTATACCACTGCCGCATTACAAACTCCGGTGCTTTTACATGAAACTGAACCATCAAATGCCTGAATGGAGACCAATGCTTATGCTTGGCCAGATACTTCACAAGCTTTCTGTCGCTTTCATCAAACTTCTCTTTTCTCTTTCCGAATGACACTCTGGCGGAATTTACAACCGTCAGGTCATTTCCAAGTTTGTCTATTACCTGAATGAATCCCTTATCGAGAATTTCTCTTTTCAATTTAGATATTTTTTTGATTAGCAATATAATTGTTTGGCTCTGAAGATTTTATCTTAAAGCAATTCTCCTTCTCAAAGGCTTGGAGAGTTGTATATCTTTCTCTTACACAGAGCTGCACGGAGATAACACTGAGTTCTACAGAGAATAGAAGCAGGAAATAATTGTATCTAAGAATATGTAAGAAATTCACTTATCAAACTCAGTGGAACTCTGTGACATCTCAGTGTATCTCTGTGTGTCTTATTATCCATACACAGCTCAAAGACTTGATGAATTGCATATCGTTCTTTTACACTGAGCTGCACGGAGATAACACCGAGTTTCACAGAGAAGAGAAACAAGAAGTAATCGCATCTAATAATATATGTGAAACTCACTTGTAAAACTCAGCGGAACTCAGTGACCCCTCTGTGTTTCTCTGTGTGCAACATCATCCAGCCCAAAATTCAGACTTGGTGAATTGTATTTCATTCCTTCACACAGAGTCGCACGGAGATAACACTGAGTTCCACAGAGAAGAGAAACAGGGAATAGTTGTATCTAAAAATATTTTAGGCATTCACTTATCAAACTCAGTGGAACTCTGTGACATCTCAGTGTATCTCTGTGTGTCTTATTATCCATACACAGCTCAAAGACTTGATGAATTGCATATCGTTCTTTTACACTGAGCTACACGGAGATAACACTGAGTTCCACGGAGAAGAGAAACAGGAAATAATTGCATCTAAGAATATGTAAGAAATTCACTTATCAAACTCAGTGGAACTCTGTGACATCTCAGTGTATCTCTGTGTGTCTTATTATCCGGACCCGGCTCAAAGACTTGACGAATTGCATATCGTTCTTTTACACAGTGCTGCACGGAGATAACACTGAGTTCTACAGAGAATAGAAGCAGGAAATAATTGTATCTAAGAATTTGTAAGAAATTCACTTATCAAACTCAGTGGAACTCTGTGACATCTCAGTGTATCTCTGTGTTCAACAGACTTAGTATATTTGCAATTTTTATTCTCCGCTAATATTAATAATTTCTTTTTCCGATGAAATCAAAGACAAGGTTCTATATAGGCATTGACTCCGGCGGTACTAAATGCGCGATCACAATTGCATCAGAAGTTCTTGAAGTAATTTCAGAACACACATACAAGGGAACACATTACTCACTTTCCGGAGCAGTGATTTACTCCAGAGACATTGCCGGCTTCATAAGAGATTCTGTAAAAAGATCCGGACTGAACTTGTCTGACTGCATTTGTATTTGTACCGGAACTGCCGGGGCCCGTGAAAACAGGGACAGGGAAGACATAAAGAAGAATCTGAAATTGCTGACAGGAACAAAAGTAGTTGCCACAACAGATGCCATGACAGCGCTTGCCGGATCCTTTGACGGTAATGACGGAATAATATTGATCAGCGGAACGGGGTCTGTACTCTACGGACTTTCTGAGAATAAAGTTTACAGAGTCGGCGGATGGGGAAGGATCATCGGTGATGAAGGTAGCGGTTATTGGATAGGAAAGAAAGCCCTGAATGCTGTTGCAAGAGAGTATGACGAAAAGAAAGTGAAAGGGATTCCAAGCAAATTGTCAGAGAACTTGAAAAAAAATTTTGGCATCACAAGTTCAAACATTAATTCTCTGATCTTTAACGAGAAGATCTCAATACAGTCAATTGCACCAACTGTGCTGACCTCTGCAGAGGATGGTTGCCGGGTGAGTAAGAAAATTGTAAATGAAGCTGTTGATGGTTTGATCTGGCATATCAGAACTTTCATCAGCTTATCGGGAAGAAAGAAATTAATAAATATAGCCTTTACCGGCAGCATAATTGAAAATCAAAACATCCTTTCAAAAAAACTTGCAAGGGAAATTCATAAAACCGGAATAGTAAATGTAGTAAAACGCCTGCACTCACCGTCATTCGGCGCTGTTCTGATTGCAGCAGGAAAATTCAAACCGGCAAAAATCATCTGAATAGAAAATTGAAGAAAACTGATTTTATCTTAATACTGGATTTCGGTTCGCAATACACCCAACTCATTGCAAGGAGACTCCGCGAATTGAAAGTTTATTGTGAGATCCAACCGTTCAACATAGACATTGAAAAGTTCATTAAAGAGAGGTCTCAACTTTACACAATCCGCGGACTGATTCTGTCCGGTGGTCCTTCAAGCGTTTTGGCAAAGGATTCTCCTACTGTAGAAAAATCAGTGCTTGATAAAATAGTTGAAGCAAGAATACCTGTGCTGGGTATTTGTTATGGTCTTCAGCTTCTCTGCAGCATGTACGGCGGAAAGCTTCACAGATCAAAGCAGAGACAGTATGGAAATACAAGTATAAAAATTTCAACCCGCAGTAAACTTCTAAAAGGATTGCCGCCCTCATTGATCGTATGGATGAGTCATGGTGATTCTATAGACCGCCTTCCCGCGGGATTCGACATAACGTCTGTCAGTTCAACGGATGTGATCAGCAGTTTTGCGGATCGCTCAGGGATGATCTACGGATTGCAGTTTCATCCGGAAGTTGAGCACACACAACATGGCAGGACGATACTCTCAAATTTCGTTTTCGGTATCTGCGGGGTTAAGAATCTCTTCAGGCCGTCATCTTTCATTGAGCGCAAAATAGAGGAGATAAGAAATACGGCAGACGGAAAGAAAGTTATCTGTGCCTTGAGCGGAGGTGTTGACTCATCTGTTGCGGCCGTTCTTGTTTCACGTGCAGTAGGAAAGGATCTTGTTTGCATTCACATTGACAACGGGTTGATGAGAAAAGACGAGAGCAAGAAGGTCGTTGAATTGTTCAGAAAGAATTACAAGATAAATCTTGATTTTGTTGATGCGTCTGAATTGTTTCTCAAGCGTCTGAAGAATATCACTGACCCGGAGGCAAAGCGGAAGATAATAGGAAAGACATTCATTGATGTATTTGAAAAAGAAGCAAGAAGATTCAAAGATGCTTCATACCTTGTTCAGGGAACATTGTATCCCGATGTCATTGAATCAATTTCATTCAAGGGTCCTTCAGCCACAATAAAAACTCACCATAATGTCGGAGGTCTTCCCGAGAGAATGAAGTTCAAGCTTATTGAACCGTTCAGGGAATTATTCAAAGATGAAGTAAGAGAGATTGGCCTTAAGCTTGGAATGCCAAAGGAGCTGATTTTCAGGCATCCGTTTCCGGGACCGGGACTAGCGATCAGAGTGATGAGTGACGTGACAAAGGCAAAACTCAGTCTGTTACGCGATGCAGATGAAATATACATTGGGCAATTGCGAAGGCACGGTTTGTACGGAAAGATATGGCAGGCATTTGCCGTTCTTCTTCCTGTGCAGACAGTCGGCGTTATGGGTGATGAAAGAAGTTATGAGAATGTCATTGCATTGAGAGCAGTAACGTCAGTTGACGGAATGACTGCAGATTTTTTTGATTTCAGCAAAGAATTTCTTTCGGAAACCTCCAGTAAGATAATCAACAATGTTAAAGGAATTAACAGGGTGGTATATGACATAAGCTCAAAGCCGCCTGCAACAATTGAATGGGAATGAATAATTTTCACAGATACATATTAACGGCTTTGATCTTTGTTGTTCATGCAGCGACAGCTTATCCGCAGTTGAAAGTGGGCATTGCATTGCCACTGATGAAAAACTCACCCGGTTCACCTGATGCTTCGACAGGCGAGCAGATGCTTAAAGGAATCAGAGATGCTGTAAATGAATACAATCTGAAAAATGATGAAACCAAAGTTGAAATAATCATTGAGGATACCGGTAAAGATCCTGAAAAGACTATTGAAGCGCTGAATGGTTTTGGAAACAATAAGGAAGTAATGGCAGTGATCGGTCCTGTATTCAGCGCAGAACTTACAAGTTCTGCCGGCGCTGCGGAGTTTCATAAAATGCCTGTCATTTCTCCGACTGCAACATTGAATTTCATTGCAGAGAAGAATCCGTATGTGTTTCAGCTCAATCCCACTTATGATATAAGGGGAAGACTCATGGCAAAGTATGCAATTGATAAATTGGGAACGAAAAAGTTTATCATTCTTTCTGAGGATAATTACGGAAAGCAGTATGCGGAAGGATTTAGCGGCGAGTTGAGAGCAACATCTGATTCTGCACTCTTCACAAAATATTACAATAAAGATCAGTGGGATCTGAGCGCGGAAGCCGCCGACATCCGAAGATACCTTGAAGAAAATGATAAGTTCATTGATTTTGGAACAATAAACGTTGCAGATCTGGAGAAGCTTAGAAAGATTGGTCTAACAAAGGAAATGTCAGACTCGCTTATACTCAAGAAATATCTTGTAAGCATTTACAAACTTCCCGGCGGGATTACTCGTGATGCGCTGTCGGCTGCGGGAGTGACAATATCGCCATACAACAGCAGATCATTCAATGTGATATTCGGAATTGCAGATGCAATATACATTCCGATTGCAAGGCACGATGAAATCGCAAAAATAGCATTGTCATTGTTCAGGCAGAGAATAAATATTCCTGTGCTCGGTACAAGTGACTGGAACAACGAAGAGTCGCTTACAGGTAACAAAGATGTTTTGCCGAAAGTATATTTTGAAGCAGACTTTTCGCTGACGAATGAACAGATAGAGGATGTGAAGAACATGAAAGATTCTGATAGAAGAAATTATTACTTCGGACTTGGCTCGATGCAGCTCTTGCTTGATCTTTTTTCAAAGGGAGTCACTTCACGAAAAGACATCAATGATGCATTGGAGTCGCTGAGCAATTATGAAGCTCCATATAACAGAATCACCATGAAAAACAGAACAAATCACAGTTTGAAGATAATGAAGTTTGAGAAAGGCAGCTTGGAAAAGGTTGAGGATTTTGTGTATTGAGTTTTTTGCGGGTGGATATTGCTCGCCTTTGAAAATCATTGTTGTATCATCACTCACTTCATGAGGGAAGTTCCATAATTCGATAATTCATTTTCGATTCCAAAACCGGAGTTTGGAAACAAGCGTGAGAATGGAGTTTGAGAACGAACTGAACAACCTTGGAAGTCTTGAGTTGGAGTATCACATATTACACCCCTGAAGTCACTTCATGCAATTGAATCACGCGATTGCCGGTGGAGTTTGAGAAATACATTGATTATTTGCCCATCAATGATATTTTGTGCCTATACAAATAAGTAATGTCTTTCAAATGAATAATGGACTGAGCTATTCAGAACTAATTTTTCCCACGTTATCTTTCTTAGTTGTTATAATCTCAATTGTACTGTTTCCATTCACCAAGGTTCCTTTTGATTACTTTCAGAACACATTTATTTTTATTTTTTCGTATGTGTTTCCGTTGTTGGTATTTGCAGTTTATGTATTGATGGCCTACAAGGCAAACAGCGAATTAAGCAAAGACAAGCATCTGACCGAAGCAAAAATTACACTGAAGGTTGACAAGTATTCAGGAATTGTTGACGGAATTGGAACTGCGCTTCCCTTGATTGGTGCGGCTTTGCTGCTTTACTATGCAGTCAAACCCAACAGCACAGAGATATTTTATGGATTCGCTGCGCCGCTGGAAATCAAATCTATATTTTTACTTGCATCTGCAAAGCTTTATGAATCTATGTTCGACAGTCTGGCAGAAAGATATTTGACAATTGTAAGAAGCGAAAACGATAATGCTCAGCTTCTTGAAGCATTGAAGAAAAGGATTGTTGAGTTCAGCAATGAAGATATAGTAAAGCTTGACAGCATCTCTCAGATGGCAAATCAGAATTCAGAAGCGCTGAATGGATTCGTCAACAACCTGAAAGATTTGTCAAACATACTGGGCGGCAAGGATAAAGGTTCATCCAATAAATAGATATTTGAATATATGATTGTCAGAAAGAAAAAACGTGATGTAAAGTTCATTATCTATCAGTCACTTTATATTCTTGTGATATCTTCACTTGCAATGAATCACATGACACTCGGCAATCTTCATAAGTATATTAAGCCATCTGATAATGATACTCTTTTGCAGAAACCTTCCGAAGGTAATAAGTATGAGATTGTGAACAGTTCGGACACGATTGTTAACACTAAAATGATCTCTGATCTTCAGAATAAAATCGACAGCCTTGAGAAGGTGAAAACAGGAGTAGTCATAATTGATAATACAAGGAGGCTGTCTCAACCTACTGTTGAACCTAAAACGGATCCTCCTGTAGTGCCGAAGATCAAAGGAGGAGAGAAGAAATAAGATTGACTGCACATGACTTTGTTGAACGAAGGCTTTTTATTATTCTAAAGGACTGTTTCCTCCTTGCATTCTTTGCATTGGTTTTGCAGTCTGTGACAACAAATGAAGCATTTGCACAGGATGATTCAAACGATGTGTTGATTGATCCTGTAGTTGCGCTCAATAAGACACTCAAGTTTTCTACGGCGGTTTTTGAGAATGCGCTTCCTTATCCCGGAAAGGCTTACGGGTTTGGAGGAGGCAATGAAGTATTCTTGCTGGACTTTGAACCAAAGCAAAGGTTTCTGTTTGAAACGGCCAACTATGACAGCATATTATTCTTTTACACTTGGCTTCTCAGTGACAACAGTCCGTATGAAGTGAATTATTTTGTAAAAGTCTACGACAACTCCAGCTTCACATCAGAAATAGTTTTTGATCCCGGGCTGGTAAATCAAGGCTCCATAGTAAATGCGGCCAAGATCAACAGCTATAAAGGCAAGAAGCTATACGATGTAGTCATTGAAGATGACGTATCGCCATTCCGGATAAGTGTGATCCCTTTGCCCGGATCTTCTCAATTTATTGATGTGGTTCAATCTGCCGATACAAACAGATTTCAGGTCAGGCTAAAACGTAGTACAGAGATAGATGCTTTGATCAAACAGAATATGGAAAAGTTCAAGAGTCAGGGATATGCAGAAATTCCGATTGGAATAGAACTGTCTGATCCTGTAATTCCCGAACATAAGAAGATATTGCAGTTCACATTGAAACAGAAAATCAGAAAGAGCAAGATTGGAAGCTGAAAATTGAACAATCTCAGGAGAAACATATTGGCGTCATTGTTTAAATTCTGTCTTGCATGTTTTGCATCAGTTGTCATTCTGCCCTCAGGAGCGTATTCGCAATCTGACACGGCAGATGTGGGCAGGATTTATGAACTTGATACAATAAGGTTCCTTAATTCATATCAAAAGAATGTAAACCTTCTTCATGCAGATACATTAAACGTTGAGATAGAAGGAAAATACTACAGGATCCCTTACAAGGTCTATTTAAAATCCGTGGATATAGCAGATAATATGCCCAAGCAATTTACAATTACGTCATTGGGACTGAGAGATTATCCTGATTTCAGAAGAAGACTGAAGAATATTTTTGACAACCCGAGGGACAAACTCTACACTTATTATTCAGCCAAAGACTGGCGATTCAGTGAAGAGTATGACAGATTCTTCAGACAGTACGACAACAACAGGTCCGCTACAATTTCTGAGCAAACAGATGACGGACTGCTTGGAGACGAGACTACGGGAAAGACCACAAGTGTGGATGAAATTGATTTTCCATTACCTGCAACAGTTGACATAGAAGTGAATCTTGAGAAAGATCCGGGCATGGTTACGATACTTGGAGTAGAATTCAATTTCAATAAACTTGAACCTGAAGTCAGGAGTTTTTTGATCAACTTCAAAGACAACAGGAACAGATCCGGCAATAAGGATGTACTTAAGTGAGCGGGAAGATTTGTCAACAAACAAATTGTTTGTGAAAATTATACAACTATAATCAGCATTAAGAAGAATGAGCGGGACTGTTTGTTCGTATAGAGTTAGTCTGTTGATACTGGGAATTGTCATATCCATAATTATGATTTCTCCGGGTCAGGCGTATTCACAGACAGATTTCAGGATAAAGGCTGGCTGTGATCTTTGTCTTAACGGTAAAGAGCTTTTAGATTATATGAAAAGCGACAGGGAGCTGAATGGAGAACTTCAGATTGACCAGTGCAAGCTGTTAAATGAAATAGTTGTTCAGGTGGATGTCGGTCTTGTGTCATTTGGGACAAAACAAAGAAACCTCAATCAAGATCTTCTGAGAATTCTCAACAACGTTACTTCTTCATGCAAGACAATAGGCGGAGACGAGGAAGCGCAGACAAAAACCGAGGTTGACAAAGGCAACATACTAACCCCTATCACCGGAGCTACAAAAAGCATTTGGGATGATTTCAGCATAAGGTTTGCAAACGCTGAAGCAAAGAGATACATCTTCTCTCCGGACTATTACGTTAACCCATACTTTCAGGCATTTGGCGGAGATGCTCTGGGACTCCCGATTTCCTACGGACCCGGCATTGGAATTACAGCAGCGTTTGGAACGCCGTATTCGGGAGTCATGGAAACTGACTTCGTGAAAGGTGGTTTTCATTTGCTCATATTTGAATTTGCAGTTACTTCGAGAATAAAGGAATTTGTATCAAAGTACTCTTCAAACAGTAAACTTGAAGACACAAGAAGTACCTGGATAGGTAACTGGAACAATCTTTATACACCACATCTCGGATTTGAAGTTACCGGAGAATTGCCATTTCTTAGTCTTTCGTATTTCTCCACAATAGATACTCTTAATGAAACTGATCCGCCGGTTATTGTAAGAAACGAAGTTACAGGAGAGCCAATGAGAAACAACATTGCCCGCGGCGAGTATTTTGGATTCGAACTCAGGACTCCGAATCTTATAGTCTTTAATTCAACAAGAGCTAAATTCTATTTTGCAAAGAAATTTGGAGAGTATCATTTAGGGTATGTTGGTAGGGAAATGAAGATCGAAAACTTTATTTTTGATTTCCGGTTGAATGCTACTTTCCCCGGGAAACGTGATTTTCAACTGCTTGCAGAAATGTACTTCGACAGCCAATGGGCGGGATTTGCAAACAAGGCGCTTGGGTTCGGACCTTCGATCAGGTTTGGAAATACCCCAAGCAACAACTTCGGCGTCATCACCGCCTTCCTGAACATGAGGATCAAGATCGGCGATTTCTTTGATCCAAATCTATATTAAAAGTATATTAACTCCCGCTGTCTAAAAAAGAGGCCACTTAGCTGAAGTGTCATTATTTCCTTAGTTTTTCGAACAATTCCTGTCCACTTTTTTAGAATGTGACTTGACAACTAAGAATAACTCCCTTATCTTTGCAATACGTTAATTAACCCTATTCAAAAATGCCAAAAAAATCAGGAGGATTTAAGATGGCGAAAATGAAAAACTTGTTTTTCATTATACTTACAGTTGTAGCTCTGACCGGCTCTACATTCTTGGTCGGATGCGGTGGCGGAGTTGATGAAGAGCAGATTGCTATGTTGAATGACTTGATTGCTGAAGTTGATGCAATGACTGCTCAGCTCAATTCATGCAACGATCAAAAATCTGATCTGCAAAAACAGATCGCAGATTCAGAAGCACAGATTCAAGAGTGGCAAAACATGGCCAAGGCCGTTCAAAAGAACTGTCCGTAATCTAACGGCAGAAAATTTTTTAACAAATTCAAAAAATTTTAAAACTTAAGGAGATCAAAAAAATGAAGTTTCATAAATTGTTAGTATTTATGATGGTCTTCTCCTTGGCAGTGTTCGCAAACAACTCATTCGCTCAAGACGATGATGACATGGAAGAACCCGTTGAAATGGACGAGGAAACATGGCAGGCACAAATGGATGAGTATACAGCCAGGAAGACAGACCTTCAAGCACAGATTGATGCATGTAATGCAGAGATCGGTACACTGAAGACCAAGCTCTCAGAAACAAAAGAAAGACAAACCAATGCCGGAATGGCTCTTTGGGCACTCGTAGGTTCAAAAGAAGCATATGAGACTTACAAGACCAAATTCGCCGATGCAGAAAAAAGAGTTAACAACTGCAAAGGACCGGAAGATGCAATGGACATCGAGAAGAACGTTTGGCCGGCTATTACAGACGGCGGTAACAAAGGTTACTTCAAATGTCTTGACGAATTCTGGAGCAGATACAATGCAATGAAGAAGAAGATCGAAGATTGCAAAGGAAAAGTCAGCGATGCAGGAAATTATACAGTTGTAAAAGGTGACTGCCTTTCAAAGATCGCAGGCATGAGCAAGATCTATGGTAACTCCAAGCTCTGGCCGGCAATCTGGGATGCAAACAAGAACGGTGTTGTTAGCGCCCCGCCGAAAGTTGCAAAGACTATCCCAAATCCGAATCTCATCTATCCGGGTCAGGTTCTGAAGATCCCGGCTCTTACAGATGCTCAGAAGAAGGAAATGGAGTCAAAGTCATCAATGTACAAAGGCACCAAAAAGAAAAGAGTATCAAAGACAACTTCAACAGAAACAAAGAAAACTGAAGTTAAGAAAGTTGACACAACAAAGAAGAAATAACTTCTCTTAGTTGTTAAATTTCTCGAATACAAAGCCCTTATGCTTCCACAAGTATGAGGGCTTTCTTATTTTATTATGGAAGCTATAGAAAAACGAATCAATCTAGAAGGCGTTGACCTTCCCAACTTTTCCGGTGTGAATGATGAACACCTGAATCTGCTGAAGAACAGATTTGACTCGACGATTGTTATGCGGGGCGATATGATCTTCATTAAGGGTGAGGAGGAAGAAGCAAAAGTGATCGAACGGATTGTAAATGAGCTTGCCTTTCTTCAGAAAAGACAGGGATACATTACTTCACGTGATGTTGAACTCGTAATGAATCTGACCGACAACAAGCAGGATGAAAGTGAAAGACTTCGCGAAAAGCTCGGCTTTTCTGCAAATGAACTGAAAGATGTCATACTCACAAGAAAGAATGATTTCATTAAGCCAAGGTCAGCAAATCAGACCGAGTATCACAGGCTTGTCAAAGAAAATGATATAGTCTTTGCCATCGGACCTGCGGGCACAGGAAAGACCTATCTCGCAGTTGCTTTTGCTGTGGCAGCATTGAGGAACAAAGAGATAAGCAAGATAGTACTTGCACGTCCTGCAGTTGAAGCAGGCGAGAGTCTCGGCTTCCTGCCGGGTGACCTTGCCGAAAAAGTTGATCCGTATCTCAGACCTCTCTATGATGCCCTCGAAGATATGGTGCCAATTGAAAAGCTGGACTCATACATGAAGAAGAATGTCATTGAGGTCATACCTCTTGCATTCATGAGGGGAAGGACTCTTAACAATGCTTTTGTGATTCTTGATGAGGCGCAAAACTCAACTTCACTGCAGATGAAGATGTTTCTCACGCGGCTTGGTCCGAGTTCAAAGGCAATTATAACAGGAGATGTCACGCAGATCGATCTTCCGAAAAAGGAAATGTCGGGATTGATTCAGGTTCAGGAAATCCTTACCGGCGTTGAAGGCATTTCATTCCTTTATTTTGACAGATCGGATGTTGTAAGGCATAAACTGGTCAAAGATATAATTCACGCCTACGAGAAGTTTCAATCCTGATTCAGGATTTTCTCACAAGTCTTGCAGCAAAAGCTCCGTCAGTTTTATGAATATGAGGCAGTAATTCCATACAACCCTTTTCATTGACAGCTTCTTTGGGTATATATGCAGAAGCATTCTCAATAAAAAATTCCGGATGATCTTTCAGGAACAGATCAATGACCCCCTGATTCTCTTCAAGTTCAATTGTGCAAGTGCTGTAAACAATAACGCCATTCGGTTTCAGATATTTCAATGAATCTTCGAGAATGCTCAGCTGAAGTTTCTGAAGCTTGTAAATATCTTCTAGAACACGCTTCCACTTGATATCAGGCTTCTTTGATAGAACGCCATGGCCGGAACATGGAACATCAACCAGGATCTTATCAGCTTTTCCAAGAAGTGTTTCCTTGAGTTCAGGAGTTCTTGGTTCTGAAACATCATCATGAATGGTCTTTATGTTCTTAGTTCCAAGTCTCTGCAAATTTCGGTTCATCACTTCAAGCCGGGAAAGATATTTCTCAACTGCGATTATCCTGCCTTCATTCCCCATCAGTTCAGACATGTGAGACGCCTTGCCGCCGGGAGCAGCGCAGAGGTCGAGTACCAAATCATCTTTCTTCGGATCTACGATCATTGATACAAGTCCGGCGCTCTCATCCTGAATGGAAAAGAATCCCTTAACAAAAAACTCATCCGTATATAACTTCGACATGGTCTTTGTCAGAAAGAAGCCGTCATTGAAATTACTCTTCTTGAAGTAGATCTTCTTTTCTGTCAGGTAGTTCTCAAATTCTGCCGGTGAGACCCTGTGTTTATTCACTCTGAGCGACATTACCGGACGCCTGTTGTTCTCTTCACACAGCTTTACGGCTTCATCAAATCCAAATCTGTTTATCCATCTCTTTACCATCCAGTTAGGATGTGATTGCACTATTCCAAGATAATTGACTTCATCAATTTCTCTTGTGGGCCACACAAGATTATCCAGAGTTCTTATAATGGTTCTGAGCAAACCATTGACCACACCGGCATGCTTGTCTCCGTGAATTCTTTTGATGAATTCAACGGCTTCATTGACAGCGGCTGAATATGGTATCTTATTCAGAAATAGTATCTGATAGAGTGCGACTCTCATTGCATTTCTTACTTCCGGCAGGCATTTCTCATAATTGCCTCTGTAAAACCCGTTGAGAAACCAGTCAAGCCGTCTCATCCAGCGGATCACTCCGTGAGAAATTTCATTCAAAAGGGCCTTGTCAAAGTCGTTCAGGCGATCATTCCTGATCTCCGCATCAATGAGTTTTTCAAGGTAAGAGTCCGTTCTTTCACATCTGCAAAGGATCTTAACGGAGCAGGAGCGTGCATCGGAGTATAGGGGTTTTTCTTCGTACTCGTATTTCTTTGAGGTTCCGTTTTGGGACAGAACAGGTGCTGATGATTCTGATTTCATATTTTCCATAGGCATTAAAATAGTTAACCGTGTCCTTAGTTGAAATGTAATTTAATAATAGGGACTTACTCCGGACAATTCAATAACGCGTAAAGCACTCCTCAGAAGTAAGTATTTCTATCGGGCATTCATCAATTGATTCGATGAAATTCCTTCCATAATGTTTGGTGACTATTCTGTTATCGAGAATTGCAATAATGCCCTTGTCATAGGTACTTCTTATGAGTCTTCCGATTCCCTGCCGGAATTTCAGGACAGCTTCCGGTAATGAATATTCCAAGAAACTGTTCCCCCCGTTCTTCTGAATGAACTCTATCCGCGCCTGAATCAAGGGATGATTTGGAACCTGAAAGGGAAGCCGTGTAATGATCAGATTGCTGAGAGACTCTCCCGGAACATCAACACCCATCCAGAAACTATCGAGTCCGAACAGCACGGACTTAACATCGGTCTTGAACTTATTTAGCAAGTACTTTCTTGAATTGCCTTTGCCCTGAATCAGAAGTTCAATGGATTCATTTGCAAAATCTTCTTTGAGAGCATTGCCGGTATTGAGCATCAGACTCCTGTTTGTGAAGAGTACAAGAGCTTTGCCTTTTGTCATTTTCACAAAGTATCTGATCCACTCGCTTAAGCTGTTCTGATACGCTTCATCTGTATCATTCCCGGGAGCGGGAATATCTTTAGGAATATATATCTTAACCTGACGCGCATAGTCAAACGGTGAATCGAGTTTGATTGATCTGACTTCTTCTGCGCCAAGCCTCCTGCGGAAATAATCAAAGTTGTTTCCTGTAGTAAGAGTAGCGCTGGTTAGAACAGTAGAGTTGTTTTCTCTAAATACATTTTTCCTGAAGTATCCGGAGAGATCAACAGGTGAAGAACAGATCCTCACATTTGATTCAGGCCTTGCAGAGGAGAGCTCCACCCAATAGACAAATTCGTTGTCTTTGGTATTGTTCTTCTGCGTGATGAATGCATCGAGCGTGCTGTTGATTTCGCTGAATCTTGTAATGAATTCATTGAGTTCATTTTCCTGTGCGTCATTGTTGCATGCAGGCCTCAAGGCTCGCAGATCGCCTATCAGCTTGTCAAGCTCAGGTTTAAGCTTATTATCAATCAGATCTCTTTCGTGTACTCTCGCTGCAAGGCCGTCAAGCCTGCCATTTTCATAATTGAACAGTTCACTTCTCAGTTCGTAAAAAAATCTCTGATTGAGATCAAGCAGATTATGAACCTGCATCTGAATATGCAGCGAAGGAAGTTCAAGAAGGAAGCCGCGCTTTTTGTTCCCGTTATAGAGGCGCAACAGATTATATCTGAGTGATTCACGTGACATTGCAGGTGAGATATGTTCTGCAGCAACTTGTTCAATTGTATGTGCCTCATCAAAGATTACAAAGTCATTGTAAAAAAGATATCCGTTCTTGCCTTCGGTCGCCCCGTCATACAGAGTAAAGAACAAATGATGATTCAGTATCACCACATCACACTTTTCAAGTTCCATCCGGGCTTTCTGATAGAAGCATTTTGTCTTGTCTCCTCCACAGGTCTTAGTTGTACAGATGCCTCTTTCAGAGCATACGGAATCCCATACTTCACTCATCACATTGAAGTCAAGATCAGACAGCGTGCCGTCCTTTGTTCGCTTAGACCATTCGTAAATCTTATTCAGATTTGCCTGCTCCTCGGTTTCAAATAAGGTATTCGATGTTTCCATTGCACGGGCAAGCCGGCGGGGGCAAAGATAATTATTGCGGCCTTTCAAAAGGCCGGCGGTAAAATCAACAGGCAAACAGCTTTTCAGAAGGGGAATGTCTTTCTCTATGAGTTGCTCCTGAAGGTTAATTGTGTATGTTGATACGATCACCTTTCTCTTGTTCTCCTTTGCAAAATAGATCGCCGGAACAAGGTAAGCAAAACTCTTGCCGATGCCTGTCGGAGCTTCTATCATCAGGTGGGAGGAGTTTCTTAGTTCTTCAAGGATCGCGCTTGACATTTCAATCTGCTGCCTTCTGTATTCATAACTGTCAAAATTCCCGGAAAGTAATCCGCCTTCCGCAAAGAAATCCTCAATGTTGTCTTCGATGTTCATGATCAGTCGTTTGAATGTGAATTGTTTATATTGAGATTCATTTGAATCTTACTGACAAAATAAATTCAGCAGGGCAATATTGTAATGCGAAAACTTACACACGCTGAGATTTCCGCAAACAGGAAAAAGCCGGAAGATATGCGGAAGATTGTCAGAAATCCTATTTATGCCGTTTGTGACAATATCAGAAGCATATTCAATGTTGGTGCGATGTTCAGGACTTCAGACGGTGCATTGATAGAAAAGCTGTATCTGACGGGTTATACGCCATATCCTCCAAGAAAGGAGATTGAGAAAGTTGCCCTTGGCGCCACGGAAACTGTTCCCTGGGAATACAGAAAAAGCACATTGGAAGCAGTGCAGGAGATCAAATCAAAAGGCATCAGGATAGCCGTTCTTGAAATCACGGATGCGGGCAGATCGGTATGGGACATTGAAAAGTCTGAATTTCCGATGTGCATAGTAGTGGGAAATGAAATTACGGGTGTTTCCGGGGAAGTAATAGAGATAGCTGACACTTCACTTGAGATCCCTATGCTTGGGATGAAGCAGTCACTAAATGTTTCTGTTGCTTTCTCGATAGCCATTTACGAAATGCTCCGTGTGCTTAAGAAATAGGGATTTCGTCTTGTTGCATTCCGACAGTGCCGTTCTTAATCAGAATTTTTTTTGAAATGATGTGAACCTCATAGGCGTGTAAGCGGTTAGAGCAACATAGCACTTTAAATTCATTGACATTTCATTTTCAAAAACGGATTTTACAATAAATCAATTCAGCATCATGAAGAATGTAATCGCAATTCTGATTGTAATGACGGCTTTGTCGGGAATATCCATGGCTCAATACAAGGGATATGATGACAAAGGACCGTCAAGTTACAATACTTCGGGGAATCTCCTTCTTGGGTTCATAAATCCGAAGAATTTTACGATGAATCACAGTTTCAATGTATCGATGGTAAATACGGGAACAGGTTCTGTTTCGCTCACATCATATGTGAATTCAATGAATTACAGTTTCTCAAGAAAATTGAATGTAAGCGCTGATGTTAAAGTTCAGTATTCTCCATATGCAAGCTCAAGTTTAGGCACAGGTTATTCTTCGGCCCTTCAGAAGAATCTTTCAGGGATCTTTCTTTCAAGAGCATCACTGAATTATCAGATTTCCGATAATGCATTCATCAATTTGGAATACAGGAATCTTGACGGGACTGATTATTATAACAATTACTGGAATCCATACAATAACGGGTATAACGGTTTCAGCGGATTTGGCCTGAGATAATGCAATCGTCTTTTATCAAAAAATTTAGCCGAAAGCAATTTTATGCTTTCGGTTTTTTATTTAATGATCTGAGCTGTTGACAAACAGTATATTCAATTACATACTCAACGGAGCAATAATAATTCTGCTCCTGCTTGTCGGATATTTCGGATTCTCACTGATCAATAATGCAGTAAAATCAGGCAAAGATTCAAAAGGGATTACTGACACTACATCCTCTGTAACGAACCAGCCGAATCTTGCAATACAGCTTGACGTTCAGAACGGAACAGGAGAAAACGGAGTTGCTGCAAAGTTCACTGATTACCTTAGGCGCAATGGTTATGATGTTGTCGAAATGGGAAATTTCAAGAGCAACGGAGAAGAAAGATCTGTAGTAATTGACAGAGCGGGAGATATGAACAAAGCCAAGAGGGTTGCCAAGATACTTGGCATAAGTGAAAGGAATATTGTTCAGCAGATAAACAGCAGTTTGTACCTTGACGTGACAGTAGTCATCGGAAAAGACTTTAAAGATCTAAATCCTTATAAAGAAATCAGAAAATAGTTTATGGAGTCAAAAGAACTTGCAATGGAAATCGCCGGAATGATGCTGGCAAAGAAAGGTTCAGGAATTGTAGTTATGGACTTACGGAAACTGACAAATATGACGGACTTCTTTGTCATTTGCTCAGCTTCTTCAGATATTCAGGTGAAGTCAATTTCAGATCATATTAAGGAAGAGACCAGAAAGCTGCAGGAGAAGGCTTGGCACAATGAAGGCTATTCAAATCTTAGCTGGGTGCTTCTGGATTTTGTAAATGTTGTTGCTCATGTATTCCTTGAGGATACAAGAAGATTTTATAACCTCGAAGGCCTTTGGGCAGATGCAGAGTTTACCGAAATCAAAGACAATTAGAAGGAGCAGTAAATCCGCTATGATACTTACGACGGGCGACCCCAACGGAATCGGCCCGGAGATAATCTTAAAGCTTTTCGCATCCACTTCACTTCCCGATAAATACAATTTAAGAATAGCCGGCAACAAGAAAGTGTTTGATGCATATTCGGGCTTGCTTGGTTTAAGTATGTTGCCCGAAAAAGTTTTTGAGAACGTCAAGTTACCAAAAAACTTGTCCATAGAAGCCGGAAGCATCCGTTCTCTCAGCGGCAAGCATTCAGGTGATTGTATAAGGAAAGCTGTGCAGTTGTGCAGGACAGGGAAGTATGATGCAATGGTTACTTTGCCGATCTCCAAGGAAGCCTTTAATCTCGGAGGCTACGGATATCCCGGACATACGGAAATGATCACAAAACTCACCGGCAGTAAAGATTCTCTCATGATGATGTATTCCGGTTCAGTAATAGTATCACTTGTAACAAATCATTTGCCTGTTTCACAGGTCAGTAAAGAAATCAGCACAGAACTAATCATCAGGAAAGTGTTGACGGCAAACAACTCACTTGTCAGAGACTTTGGCATAAGGAATCCGCGGATCGCAGTGATGTCGCTTAATCCGCACGCCGGTGACGGAGGCAATATTGGTAAGGAGGAAACGAGAATCATAGCCCCTGCAATAGAGATACTCATTGATGCCGGATTCAACATACGGGGACCATTTTCTCCGGATGCATTTTTCGGAGGCAGGAATTATGAACGGTTTGACATGGTGTTGGCAATGTATCATGATCAGGGACTCATACCGTTCAAAATGCTTTCATTTGGTTCAGGAGTGAATTTTACTGCAGGTCTGAAAATTGTCAGAACATCTCCTGACCATGGAACTGCTTTTGACATTGCAGGGATGGGCCTTGCCGAAATTCAAAGCACGGTCAATGCAATTGAAACGGCTGCAGGAATCTCTTTGAACAGAAGCAGAGGGTCGGGTTTTTCTTAAAAACTATTTGGGATAAACTCTAACTGTAAACGGGTTGTCTCTTTGCAAGAAAATTCAACACAAGTCTCCAGTCAGTTTCAAAGTTGTAATCAAATCTTTCATGCGGATTCTTTATGAAAGCCTCTTCCAGCATGATAAGGCCTATCTTGGATTCTTCCTTCAGGAAGTACAGTTTTGCAAGTTCAAAATAAGATTCGGCCCAATCCGGATTGATCTCAATTGACTTTCCAAATGCATCAAGAGCCTCGTCAAGTCTTCGGGACTCCAGCAATGCGCATCCAAGATCATGCCAGGCCTCGCTGTTAAGCGGATCAAGCTTCACAACCATCTCATAACTTCTAATGGCATCTTCCGGACGGTCGAGTACATGTTCGCTGTCAGCTTTGAGGTACCATATCTCGGAATGATCTTTACAAAGGATCAAGGCTGAATTGAAATCTTCAAGTGCCTCCTGAAACAATTTCTTGTTGAAATAACAATTTCCTCTTCCGTAATACGATTCATAATTCTGCGGATCAAGTTTTATGGATTCAGAAAAGTAATCTATCGCCCTGTCATATTCTCCGAGTTCTTCATATGCGTTACCGAGATTATGAAGCGAATACGGGTCATTCTGTCTCAACTGAAGAGATGTCTCATAATATTCGATCGCCTTGTGAAGTCTTCCAACGGAGGCATAGGCATTGCCGCAATTATACCAGGCAGAGGAAAAATTATTCCTAATGGCAATGCACATCTCATAGCTTTCAATGGCTTTGTAATACTTTGCCATCCTGTTCAAAACTATGCCGCGGTTATACCATGCCGTATAATTAAGGGGTGAATATTTGAGATGATTATCGTAGGCATTTACAGATTCCTTAAGCAGGTCAAGAAAATCGAAGCAGTAACCAAGTTCATAGTATGCATCCTTATGTTCCTTGTCAATTCTGAGCACGGTCTCAAAGCTTTGGGCAGCTTCAACGAATTTTTCCATCTTCTCATAGGTAAGACCCATGTTGAATATAGCATCAATATTTTCCGGCTCTTTTTCAACTGCTCCCTGAAAACATTCTATGGCCTGTTCAAACTTCTCTGAATTATCCAGCGTAATGCCTTTATTGATATAAATTTCGGTATCTGTGGGATCCAGAAGAATAGCCTTATCAAAATATTCCAGTGCTTCGTCAAATTTTCCCAGACTGTCAAGAATCAATGCCTTCTTATGCCAGGCATCTGTAGAATATGGATAAATATCCAGCAATACATTTACATAGCTGAGCGCTTTTTCAAAGTCATTGTTTTCAAAGTAAAAATTTATAATCTCTTCAAGATTCTCGGCATCAAAATTAGTTTGGGCATCTTCCTCGAGCTTAAGGATCTTAGCAAGTTCCTCGTCATTGATTCTCTTTCGCTCTTTATCATCGCTTTCTTCTTCTCCAAAAAAATCCAGGCCTTCATAATCTTTCATTTCATTCTCCTTATCGAATAATTGAAAGGTCAAAAAACTTTTGATGAAATTATGTAATCAACGTTATTAAGTCAAGTAATTATTTGTAAGTGGAAAAATTTTGGTACAACTGCTGTCCAAAACATTTTTGAAATTACGAAATTATTGCCAAAACAGTTCAAGAGTGAACCCTTTTGCGAAAGTCGTAAGAACAACCCGCCTCATCCTAATGCCGTAAAGAAATTGTGAGCTTTGGCGTAAACGTGAATTTCCTGTTTGACGAACACGACAGCGCTCTTCTGTCGTGTGAGGAGTTGAAATTCACGTAGCCAAAGCGAGCAATTTTAGGCAATTAGGATGCAGCGGGCGACTTTTCTTTGCCAAGCTTTCTTTTGGTCGTTCGAAAGAAAGCGGAATAACTTCTTGCAACAAATTTCGTCAAACTTTCCACTTAAAGAATTTCAAACGTTTTGGATAGATATGTTTTGGTACAACTTTTACTTGAATTGACATCATTTGAACTTGAACAAGATGAATTCACATACTGAATAGGATTAACATACTGGATCTCATTAATTATATTTGCATATTCAACAAACACAAAACCAATCAAAATTGAAGCAAACATTCAAATTCTACATCAAGGGAAAGCCGAAGTTCAAGAACATCATCTACAAGAAAGACGATTACAAATCAATCATAACAATCAACAGGGAAAAGAAGCTTAATTGTCTTGATCTGACAACAATAAATGAACTGACAACGGCTTTCAAGGATTCTGCATGGGATGACAATATCTCTGTCATTATTCTTACCGGTTCAGGTAAGAGAGCATTTTCAACAGGCGCTGATCTTGACGAACAGCAGGAATATTTTCTGGGAAATCCTACTGATTACTATAAATGGATGTATGAATTCATTCAACTTCATGAAGTAATGAGAAATGTCGGAAAGCCCACAATCGCGCGGCTTAATGGAATGACCGTTGGAGGAGGCAATGAACTGAATATGAGCTGCGATCTTGCCATAGCGGCTGAACATGTCATCATCAGACAGGTAGGAGCAGCCAGAGGGAGTGTGGCAGCTGCAGGCGCCACGCAATTTCTTCCATTGCTTGTCGGTGACAGGAGAGCGCGTGAAATTCTGTTTCTTTGTGAAGATATACCTGCTCAGAAAGCGCTTGAGTGGGGACTTGTAAATCAGGTTGTACCTTATGACAAGCTTGATGAAGCAGTAAATATACTTGCCGAGAAACTTCACAACAAATTACCCGAATGCCTGCGCTATGCAAAACAACATCTCAATTTCTGGCGTGATCTGTCGTGGCATACTACTATCGGACATGCCCGTGACTGGTTGTCAATTCATAATCTTTCCGGTGAAGTCAAGGAAGGTATTTCCGCATTTAACAGCAAGAAGAAGATTGACTATATGAAGGTAAGAAGATCTTACGGTAAATCTAAGTAGCACTTAAGAAAGAGGAACTGCTTCGGCAACTTTGTTTTCAATTTCTACTTTAAGCCCGAAGCTTTCTTCGAAGAGTCCCTTCCTGAGGTTTGCACCCCATATCTCAAGTGAGGGCTCTGCCGTGCATTCAACAAGTCTGATCTTCAAAGTATTGTCGGCTTGTAAGAGCTCAATGTTTTTCACAACTGATTTGTGGCTTCTGTCCAATGCATCAGCAAGGCGCAGGATACCGGAGAGCTTGCTCACAAGATCTCTTGAAGACTGATCAAGTTTGTTGAATCCTTCATGTTTCATTTTCGGATGAGACTTTCTGTGGTATCTGGCAACATTTGCAATGATCTCAATTTCCCTGTCGTTGAAACCGAGCAACTCTGAATTTCTGATAATGTAATATGAATGTTTATGATGTGAGTTTGAAGAAATATGATGACCTACATCATGAAGAATACATGCAGCTTCGAGATAGATCCTGTCTTCGGGAGTAAGTGAATATCTGTTTTTGAGAAAGTCGAAGATCTTAACCGCAATTCCAAGTACATGAAGGGAATGCTGCCTGTCAAAGTTTGTATTCTCTCCGAGATGAAGTACACTTCCGTATCTGACATCAGTCAGATTATTGAAGTCATAATGACCGCTTGCCTGTTGTATCTGATTAGTAATAATTCCTTCACGAAGAGCAAAGTTTGATACAGTCATCTTCTCAAGTCCAAGCCCTTCGAAGATCTGCCTCAGAATAATTGCACCGGCTGTAATGATGTCGGCGCGTTTGGGATCGAGTCCGGGAATGGAAAGTCTCTGCTGCAAGGTTTCGGCTTCAAAGATCTTGTCAGTGGCAGTGACAAGCTGCTTTTTCTTCATCACAAAGCCGTTCATGTTAAATTCTGAATCCACATCGGAAAGATTTTCCGAATTAATTATCGAGCCGATGTTCACAATTGTTCCCGAGGAGCCAATAGCCATTTCAAACTCCTCAGTTGAAATGTGCCTTATGACAGGACTCAGAACACCTTTCACAAATTGCTCAGCTTCCTCAAGGTCGCTGCTGCTTATCTTCTTGTCCAGGGAAAATTTACTGGTAAGCCGGACGGCTCCTATCTTGGTGCTGTTTGCATAGATCACACTGCCTCTCTCACCAATCAGAAATTCGGTACTTCCCCCTCCAATGTCTATAAGAAGAATCCTCTTGTCAAAAATGTTAAGAGATTGCAGAACACCCAAGTAAATGAGTCTTGCTTCTTCATATCCGGAAACAATGTTGATCTCAATGCCGGTTTCTTGCTTTACTCTTGTGATGAATTCATCTTTGTTAAGTGCTTCTCTTGTCGCACTTGTTGCCACAGCTATTACCCGGGCTTTGTATGAATCACATATCAACTTAAATCTTTTCATGGCTTCAACGCCCCTGTCCATGGCTTCATCAGAAATATACTTCATATCATTTGAGCTGCTTCCTAATCTGACAACTTCCTTGGCCCTTGTTATCACAGTAAACCTTCCCTTGTTGTCAATCTTTGCAATCACAAGATGAAATGAGTTGGTACCCAGATCGATTGCGGCAATTAATTCATTCATGGTCTGAAGTCTTATTGTTATGAACGGAAGCTATCGCTCCGTGTAAACTTTCCCGAAGCATTCTTGAGGCAGATTCAAAAACTTCGTTGACTGTAATGTCATTTATATCCATTGTAGGAGATTGAATAAAGACTTTCCCGTCACCTCGCGGAGCCCACTCATAGCCATGCGTTGGTCCGAATAAAGAAAGAACTCTTGCATTGACTCCTCCGGCAACATGCATCGTGCCTGTATCGTTAGTTATGTATAGATCTGTAAGTTTCAAAACGGCTCCAAGTTTTCTTATGGGAGTATTGTCAAGAATGACATAACTTATGCCAAGTGATTCGAGTCCGCTTGCGACTTCATCAACAACAGGTTTGTCAATTGTACCGGAAGTAATCAGAATTTCCGCGTCAGATTCTGATGCAAGCAGTTTCATCAAAGAGACAAAATTTGAGGCACTCCACCGGTTGGGAATCTTGCCTGCCCCCGGATGAAATGCAATTACAGGCTTATTGTCAGAAGGGAATTTGCTTTTCATAAAACCGGCAGCAAATTCTTTCTCTTCATTGCTGAGATGAATTCTAACTCCGGCAATTTCCTCAGCAGTCAGTACACATCCGATAAGAGCCCCAACTTCAAGGTTGCGGTCAACCTGATGAAGCTTGACCGGATCCCATGAAAAATCCTTTTTCACATTCAGAAGATATTCAACCTTGTTGAGTTTACCGTCGATACTTCTGACACCTGCCCTGACCCTTGCTCCCGAGAAGTAATTTATGAAATGTGATGTTCTTGAAATTGAAACTGTAGAAGGCACTATTCCGATCTGATAATTATGATGCCGGAGTTCGGAGTAAAACTCCTTAAGTTCTTTGGCCGATGCTTTTCGGTAAGTTATGACTTTATCGATGAATGGATTTATGTCACTGAACAATATCTCATAGTTGATCGGCGAAGCGACGAGTGTTATGTGCGCATTGGGAAATCTTTTTCTGATTGCTGCAAACAACGGAACGGAACATAGCATGTCTCCAAGCTGATTATGCTGTCTGACAATCAGAATGTTTTTTACTTCCGACGGCAATATTTGTGAATCAGGAGGTTTGTCAGATGAACCAATGTATCTGAACAGATGGCTAAGCATCAGTATCCGCTATTTTATTTCTTCGTATTTTGCATCAATGATCTTGCTCTTGTCTTCTTCGCCGGATGTGTGCTTTGCCGGTTGACCGCCGGGCATGCCTGTAATTCCGCCCGCCTTGAGTATTCTTCGCAGGATGCTCAATAGAAATGTCACTGCAAAGAAAACCAGCACCAATACCAATATGAGTCTCATCATAATTCCCTAATTTGTTCCGGACTTGAACGGATTGTAAAATTCCATTGAGGAGTGATCCGGTTTTAGTATTTCCCCTATAAGATCTTCAAAGTCCTTGTCGTTGTTTACAAAATCAATTTCCGTGGAGTTCACTATCATCACTTTAGTTGCTTTGTATCTGAAGAAAAAGTAGTTGTAACCTTCATTAAGATCCTTCAGGTAATCTTTCTTAAGATCTTTTTCTATGCTTCTGCCTCTTGTAGAAATATTCTGCAAGATCCTGTCCAGCGAGGATTGCAGATAGATCACAAGATCTGGAACTATGATCGTTCTTTCAATGAGCGTTACAATTTTCTCATACAGCTTTAGCTCGTCATCCTGAAGATTCAGATATGCAAAGATCTTGTCCTTCTCAAATATATAATCTGCAACGGTATATTCGTGGAACATATCAGACTGTTTGAGTTCCTGAAGTTGCTTATACCTGCTCATCAAAAAGTACATCTGCGTATGAAATGCATATCTTGGAGGATCCTGATAGAATTTTTCCAGAAAAGGATTGTCTTCAAAATTCTCGAGAATAAGTTTTGCATTGATGCGCTCTGCAAGCTTTCTTGCCAAAGATGTTTTGCCGACACCAATTACACCCTCTATGGCAATGTATCTTATCTTCTTTTCCTCTTCCATCGGTCCTCTGTTGATCATGTTATTTTGCCTGAAAAGGAAAGTACTCCGAGAGCATTTACACCAAGTTTATCCGGGGAGTCATTCAGCATAACCGAGATTGATTTTCCTGATACGGGATGTACGAGTTCAGGTACGAGTTCATTCAAAGGGACAAGCACAAAATTTCTGCTTTCGATTCCCGGATGTGGAATTTTCAATGCAGGTTCTTCAACAATCATATCACCATAGAAAAGAAGATCGATGTCAATTTCTCTTTCATGCCACTTGGAACTGTTTGTTCTTCCAAGAATTTTTTCAATTTCCTTGAGTCTTAATGCTAATGAAAAAACATCAAGTCCGCATTTAATTTCTGCCACACAATTCAGGAAAAAGTTCTGTTCTCTAATTCCCCACGGCTCGGTTTCGTAAACAGGAGAAATCCTAAGCACAGTTGTAGAATCAATCCGTGATATCTCTTCAACAGCTTTTTCTAAGTATTGCAGCCGCTCTCCTTTGTTTGAACCAAGTCCGAGATAGGTAAGCGGCATTTCAGTGTCTTTCCTTTTTGTTTATGATTTCAACCGAGTCAATGATTCCAAGCGGAGCATTGGGTTTGCGTATTCTTACCCTTACAGATTCCACGAGAGGAAATTCATTCAGAATTGAATCGCAGATCTTTTCAGAGAGTGTTTCAATGAGATCATACTTTTCAGATCCAAAAATCTTCTCAACAAGTTTGTAGACAGAGAGATAGTCAACAGTTTTATTCAGATCATCGCTCAACCCCAGTTCAGAAGTATTGCAGATCATTTCAATGTCCGCTTCAAACTCATTGCCAAATTGTTTCTCATATTCGAGAACACCGTGATAGGCATAGAATTTTGCGTTATTGATTCTGATCTCAAGCACTTGTTTTCTTTGCCTTTTTCCTGGCCGCAAGTTTTGATTTAACTTCTGCAAGTTTTGGCTTAATCTCTGCAGCTATTGGTTTCATTGTCTTCTTCTTAACCGGTGACGCTATCTTTATCTTCATCGCTTCTGCAACCTTTCTTCCAATGTCTGAAGGCGAATCAACTATGTGAATACCGCAAGACTTCATTACTTTCAACTTCTCTGCAGCAGTTCCTTTGCCTCCTGAGATTATTGCGCCTGCATGGCCCATTCTTCTTCCCGGAGGTGCAGTCTTACCTGCAATGAATCCTATCACCGGTTTCTTCACATTTTTCTTGATGAACATAGCGGCTTCTTCTTCCGCATTCCCTCCGATCTCGCCGATCATAAGAATGGCTTTAGTGTCCTTGTCATCATTGAAAAGCTTTACAGCATCAATGAATCGTGTACCGATCACAGGGTCGCCGCCGATACCAATGCATGTGGACTGTCCGATTCCGAGATTGGATAATTGCCATACTGCTTCGTAGGTCAGTGTACCGCTTCTTGATATCACTCCAACATTTCCCTTCTTATGAATGAATCCCGGCATTATGCCAATCTTGCATTCACCCGGAGTAATTATTCCCGGGCAGTTTGGTCCGATGAATCTTACCGGATTTTCTTCGGTGCTCTTGTTCTTCACAAACTCATACGCCCTGATCATATCTTTGGTAGGTATTCCTTCCGTGATACAGACAATTACTTTGATACCTGCATCGGCGGCTTCAATGATCGCTTCAGCAGCAAATGAAGCGGGCACGAAAATTACAGAAGTATCTGCTCCTTTATTTTTCACAGCTTCTTTTACAGTGTTGAACACGGGTATTTTCTTGTCGAACTTTGTACCGCCTTTGCCGGGTGTAACTCCAGCTACAACACTTGTTCCGTATTCAATCATTTGCATTGTATGAAATGATCCTTCAGATCCTGTGATCCCTTGTACAACTACCTTTGATTTCTTATTTACAAGTATGCTCATTAATGTTTGTCATTTATTTTGAAGTTACTTTGTTTTCTTTGATTTTCCATTTGCCTTTACTGTCGGCCGCAAGAATGTATCTGACGGTCATTGTTGTTTCAACATCTTTGCCTTCCTTCACATCAACTTTCTTGATCTTCACATCTACAACAGCGCTGTTATCCTTTTGTGAGATAACCTTTGGCTCTTCCAGTACTATGATCTTCTTTGTATCCTTATAATTGCGCTTGAACCTTTCGATATTTCCTTTCTCCCACTGATCATTTGCCTTCTTCATGTTCTGCTCAAAACTTCCGTTATCTGAAGTTCCTCTTTGAAGAAACTCGAGATAATCATTTATAGCAATTTTCGGATTATCGAGTCTCTTATTCAGTTCCTTCTCTTTCTGAACCAGATTTTTCTTTTCCTGCTTCTTATCCGTGTCTGCTGATGTTGTATCTTTTGCTGTTGCAGTATCCATGGCAGAAGAAACAGTATCATTTCGGGAAGCTGTGTCACCGGTCTCAAGCCTTTTAAGGCGCTCAAATTCTTCACGCTCCAAACGTTCCTGTTCCGGATCCTTTTTCGTTTCCTGACCAGGCGGAACAAACACCTGCTGCTCTTCCTTTTTGCCGCATGAAGAAATGAACAGGACCGTCAGAATCGAAAATAAAAAAAGAAATTTTGTCAATTGAATCGTAGCTTGTGTTTAATATTTATCAAAATAGATTATTGATGTTACAGTTTCAATTTACAAAAGTCATAGCCGCCGAAATTATCGGATCATGATCAAGCCATGATAAATGTTTCCGAAAAATTCATGACGCACCTACTTGTGTCACAAGATTTATCAGAGACTAATTTCAATTAATGTTTTGGGTACGGCCAATGATTGTATACAATGCGATGCTTGCCGATTTTTGGTTCACGGGTTTTGTTTCTTGACAATACACATTTTTATAAATAACTTGACCGCAAATTACAAGTAACCAAATTTTCAAGAAACTTTTCAATAATCTATTAAAAAACAAAAAGGAGAGAAAATGAAATCAAAGCTATTGCTTTATGTACTCCCGGTGGCGCTAGTATCATTCCTGCTATTCGGATACTCGACACAGAATGATCCAAACAGTGACATGTCGCCGTCATTAACAGAAACAGGAAGGACATTGAGTTTGCAGCTGGACACAATTCCACCTGTTGGATTTCCGTATCCGACACAGTTCAACTGGAATTACTCTGCAATCGGCGGAGTAAACGGCGGAACAGTAGGAGCAATGTACTTCGACGGGAAGTATTACATGAACAGATGGAACAGCGCAGTATTGTACAGATACAATCCTGACGGTCCGGGCGGCGGTCCTGGAACACTTGCAGACTCGATCTCCGGCTACAACGGCGGAACAGGAGCAATCAGAGATCTTACATCAGCACCTGACGGATCAGGAACGCAGTATCTGTGGGGCGGATCAGCCAGCACAGTATTGTATAAAATGAATGCACAAGGAACAAGGATAGCATCATTCACGCACACCGGCGCAGCATACAGAACAATCGCATGGGATCCTAACAGAAAAGGATTCTGGAGCTCAAACTTTGGCGACAATATAGTATGCCGTGATACAACCGGAGCAATAAAGAGAACAATTACAAGCACGATCGCAGGAAAATACGGAATAGGCTTTGACAGCACGTCATCCCCTGACTCAGCATTCCTGTGGGTATGGAGCCAGGTAACAGGCGG
>WBZL01000823.1_pt1 | contig 34426 bp, 26 predicted proteins | sample 5204291 | NCBI WGS metagenome assembly WBZL01 (sample SAMN12344345, study PRJNA552823) | activated sludge metagenome | biome: Activated sludge suspended growth; feature: Nitrification reactor; material: Wastewater; isolation source: activated sludge from nitrification reactor of wastewater...
CGACGCTACCCGTGACCGTGATCGCCGCCCACGCGGGTCACCCGCCGCGTGAAGCGGTTCCCGACAATGCGCGGCTGACCGATTTTCTCCCCGGCGACCAGGCCGCCCGGGTTGCCAGCCTGGTCATCTGCAACGGCGGCAGCCCAACAAGTTACCAGGGGCTGGCCGCCGGCATTCCCGTCATCGGTCTGGCCAGCAATCTCGACCAATATCTCAACATGAGCCTGATCGATGCCGCCGGCGCCGGGATCCTGCTTCGCTCCCACGGCGCATCGCGCGAACAGATTCGCGCCGCCGCCCAACGCGGGCTGGATTCGGTCTCGATGCGTGCCAAAGCCGGACGCCTTGGGGAAGCGGTACGCCGGCTCGATCCGGCAAAAGAGCTTGCAAACATCCTGGAAGACCTACCTGGAGCCCGGCATGGAAACGCGGACAGACCCCTCTAGCCAGACCTGGGACGCCATCGTCATCGGAACAGGCATGGGCGGTGGCACCGTCGGCCACGCCCTGGCGCAGGCCGGCATGCGGGTCTTGTTCATCGAGAAGGGGAAGGCGTCGCCCGGGCTGCGCGGCCTCTACCCGGAGACAACCCTGGCGCGCCCATTGCCCGATCCCGCCGAGCGGGCCACCCTGTCCGACGCCGGCCGTTGCTGGGAGGAAATCGAGGATCGCAGCCAGGCCCGCGTTACGCGCCACGTGCCGTTCATCGGAAGCGGCGCGGGGGGATCCTCGGCCCTGTACGGCATGGTGCTGGAACGATTCTTCCCCGAGGACTTCATGCCGCGCCGGCTGTTCGCCGACGTGCCCTATGCCGATCTGCCCGAATCCTGGCCGTTCGGCTACGACGACCTGTCGCCCTACTACGACGCGGCCGAGCGACTCTATGGCGTGCGTGGCGAACGCGACCCCATGCGCCGGGAGAGCCTTCCGGCACTGCCATCCCCCGCGCCGCTGCCAGCCAACCAGTCGCGCCTGTTCGACCACTTTCGCGCTCTGGGGCTGCATCCCTACCGCCTCCCTCTGGCCAGCGAGGCCATCGCCGATTGCCAGCATTGCCAGGGCTACCTGTGCCCGCGCGATTGCAAGCACGACAGCGCGAGCGTCTGCCTGCGTCCCGCCCTGCGCGATCATGGCGCGGAAATACTCGACGAATGCGAGGTCACCGGTCTGCGCGCCAGCGGCACGCGCGTCAGCGCGGTGGTTTGCCGGCATCGCGGGCGCACCCTGGAATTGCGCGCCGACACGGTCATTCTCGCCGCCGGCGCCTTGTTCACGCCCGCCATCCTGCTGCGTTCCCGCCAGGACGGATGGCCGCAAGGTCTCGCCAACCATTCCGGCCTGGTTGGCCGCTATCTGATGCGCCATTACGTCGATCTGTACCTGGTCGATGCCGGGGTGGATGGCGACAACCATGACAAGGCCATCGGCCTGAATGACTTCTATCTCCATGGCGGCCGCAAGCTCGGCACGGTGCAATCATTCGGCGCCCTGCCGCCGGCCGCCCTGCTGGTGGAAAGCCTGCGGGACGATCTTGGCCAGTCCGCCCTGCCCTGGTTGGGAAGCCTGATCGCGCCGGTCAAACCGGTGATCCGGGGTGTGCTCGGTCGCCTGACTCGTCGCGTGATCCTGGCGTCCCTGCTGGAAGACCTGCCCTACCGCGACAACCGCGTGATGGCGGACGGGGCGCGCGTCGTCCTCGCCTATCGCCCGGGCAGCCACGAGCGCATGCGCATCAAATCCATGCGCGACGAAATGCGGCGCGCTCTCGCGGGACTGTCACCCATGCTGATCAAGCAGGCCGAGAACAATCAGCGCCTGGCCCATGTCTGCGGCACCTGCCGTGCCGGGGAGCATCCAGCCATCAGCGTCGTGGACGCCGACTGCCGCGCCCACGGCCTCGACAACCTGTATGTCACCGATGCGTCCATATTCCCGTCCAGCGCCGGCACCAACCCCGCCCTCACCATCGCCGCCAATGCCCTGCGCGTGGCCCGGGCCATCGAGGCGGGGCGGCGATAGCGCCATGAATATGAAACAGCATGGGATAACCGCGCGAAGGAATAAAATCCTGTCGGAATTCTTTACAAGCCCATATCGGATTGGGCCCTTCGAACGGGCGGAAACGCCGTAAAGCATTGAATTATATGGAGAGATAATAAGTTGGCACGCTACATGCTTTATCTCTGCCGTAGGTTTGAAATATGACGTACCGATCAACCTGATTCTGGAGCAGCAAAATGAAAAAGCTTACTCTTCTCTCCGCAGCCCTCGCCCTGGTCTTCGGCTCTGCCGCCCAGGCCTCCATTACCGTTGCCATCAATCCCGACGCGGGTGGCATTGACGGCGTCAAGCAAGTCGGTGGTCTCGACTGGAACGCCGGCAACGCCATCTCCGTGGCTGCCGATGGCGAGAGCATCGGCGCCGGTGGCGCTTATGTGGGCCAGAGTTTCACGACCTATGCCCACGCCGCGCTGGCGAATTTCAATAACAGCGTTGGCAGCCCCATCGGCGGGCTTCGCCTCAATGGCGCCAACGCCGCCACGAACTACGAATGGACCTATGTCGCCGGCTTCAAGGAAGTCTTCACCACCGTGACCGGTGTCAGCGGCGCCGGCGTGAGCGGCTTTACCGTCGACACGACCGCGGCTTCGAACTTTTTCGAGATCTGGTACGACCCGACTCCCGATGCCAACAACCTGACCGGCACGGGCTTCAACGACGGCATCAAGATCCTGGAAGCCTCCTATGCGCCTTCGCTGCCCGGCTTCTTCGTGACTCCGTTCTTCATGGATGACGAAGGCAATCCCGTGCCCTTCGTCGACAATCTGGACAAGTTCGGTGGCAATGACTATGCCGGTTATCAGACCGTGTCGGGCAACGGCAGCACGCCCCTCCAGTTGGCGGTGACCTATTTTGATCCGGCCTTCTTCGTCGGCGCCCCCAGCGTCCTCGATTTCTCGCTGGACACCACCGCCGAGCAAAAACTGCCCTTCTCTCAGCAGAACCCGTCTTCCTGCTTCTGGAACGGCAGCGCCTACATCACCGGCGCCGGCAACGCCATCGCCGGCGGCTGTGGCGCGGTGGGCGACGGTGGCACCATCGGCGCCATCAACGGTATCTCTGGCCCGAACGTGATGTTCCAGACCGACGGTACCGCCTCCTTCAACGGCACCACGGTTCCCGAGCCTGGCAGCCTGGCACTTCTCGGCCTGGGTCTGTCCGCCATGGGCTTCGTGGCTACCCGCCGTCGCAAGGCCAAGTAATCCCGGCCTTGTTCCAGGAAAAAGGGCCCCTCGGGGCCCTTTTTCATTGGGGCGGTTAGAATGTGTGAACTATATCGACAGGGTTGCCACCCTCATGCCGCGTATCAACCTGGAAATCTGGAAGGGTGACTGGATCGTCGTCACCGGCGCTTCGTCCGGCATCGGCGAGGCGTTCTGTCATGCCTTGGCGGCCAAAGGACTGAACCTCGTGCTGGTGGCCCGGCGCCAGGAGCGGCTCGTGGCTTTGGCCAATACCCTGCGAGAACGCCATGGCATCCAGACCCTGGTTTTCGCCGCCGACCTGAGTCAAACCGGCGTCGCCCGGCGCCTGCGCGAGCAACTCGACGCCGGGGGCATCCGCCCGCGCGGGCTGATCAACAACGCCGGCGCTGGCCTATGGGGTGAATTTTCCCGGCATCCCGCCCAGGCCCACGAGGCCATCGTGCAAGTGGTGGCCGCCGCGCCCATGGCGCTGTGCGCCGAATTCCTGCCGTCCTTGCGCGGATATCCAGAAAGCCTGATCGTCAATGTTTCCTCGCCGGCGGCCTATCAGCCCGTGCCCTACATGGCCAGCTATGCCGCCGCCAAGACCGCCCTGCAGCATTTCAGCCTGGCGCTTTATCAGGAATTGAAGGGCACGGGCGTGCTGGTGCAAACCCTGGTGCCGGCCCCGAGCCAAACCGAATTCGACGACAGGGCCGGCGCGTATCAGAGCGGCGTTGGCGATGTCCGCCGCCCACCCGAGGACGTGGTGGCGGCCTGTCTGGCCAATCTGGACACGGAGCGCCCCCTGGCGGGGAACGCCAAGGGACTCTACAAACAACGGATGTTCGCCGGCCTGTTCCCCGTTCGCATGGTGCTTGCCATGGTGGCCAAGATGTTCAAGCCGCCCGCAGGTGAGTGAACTTCAATTTCCACCCGTCGGGGGTGGGATGTCGCAGGCCGAAATTCGCCCGGACAGCGCCTGTCTCCCGGCCGTTCAACCCAGCTTGTCCAGCAGCGCTTGTGCCTCGCTTCGCTCCGGGAACATGGTCTTGTCGCGCAACAGAGGCTGCAGGATTTCTCGGGCCTTGGCCCTGTCTCCGGCCTTGGCCAGACCCGCCGCCAGGCGGTAGCGGGTGCCGGGGGTGGCCGCGGGCTGGCTCGCCGCCTTCCGTAACATTTCCACGCCGCGTCGGGTATCCCCCCGGTTCACCAGGACCCAGCCCAGGGTGTCGAGCACAGTGAGGCTCTCCGGCGCCTTGCGATAGGCTTTTTCCGCCAGATCCAGGGCGCGCGGGTCGCCCATCAACTGATAGGTCCAGGCGAGGTTATTCATGTGCATGACATGGTCGGGCTGCAGGCGCAGCATGGCCTCGTATTGAGCCGCCGCCTGGGGGTATTGCTTGCGTTGCAGATGGCTCAGGGCCAGGTATTCCCGCGTGGCGAGATCACGGTCATGCGCGCGCAGCCAGGCCATGATTCGGGCATCCGCCGCCGAGGCATCGCCCGCGCCCAGCATGGCCCGGTGGATGCGACTTGCCAACGTCGCCTCGGTGCGCGGGCCCGAGGCTTTCTGATACACGGCGAGGGCTTCGCGCGGCTTGTTCTGCCGCATCAGGATGTCGCCTTCCAGAATCAGGCCACCTTGGGAGTTCGCGCGTTGCATGGCGCGGGCGATTTCCAGGGCGCGTGGCCCATTGCCCAGGTCCTGCTCCATCAGGGCGAGGGCCGTGGAGGCCGGGATATGATCGGGCTTCAGCGACAGGGCCTTGACGAGGGATGCCCGGGCCTTGTCCGTTTGGCGCAGCACGCCCTGCACCATGGCGAGCTGGTAGTGTAAATCCGGCGAATCGGGCTGCAAGGCGAGGGCACGGACCAGGGTGGAGGCCGCGTTGTTGTGTTCCCCAACCGTGCTTTGCACTCTGGCCAGCAACTCCAGGGCGGAAAGGTTGTCCGGCTGGGTATTCACGGCCTCCCGCGCCACGGCGAGCGCCTGCTCCCTGTTGTTGCCGTCGAGGTGGTGCCGCACCAGGCGCAGCCGAGGTTCCATGGCCTTGGGATTGCTGTCGGCCGCCTTGCGCAGCCATTGGCCCTGCTCGGCGCGGTTGTTTTCCCTTGAGGCCAGGCTGGCCAGCTCCAGCATGGCCTCGATATTGCCGGGTTCCTTGGCGAGAACGTTCTGGAAACGCTTTTTGGCGCCCGCGATATTCTTCTCGCCGACATCGAGGCCGGCCAGGTTTTTCACGGCGGGCATGAAGTTGGGCTGCAAAGCCAGCGCCTTCTCGAAGTTGGCCCGGGCGCCCGCCTTGTCTCCCCGGGTAAGCAGAAGGAAGCCTTTCAGATTGTGGGGCATGGGGTTGGCGGGTTGTTTCCGCAGCCATTGCTCGATCGCCGCCAGCGCCTTGTCGAAATTACGGCTGGAAATGTGATGCGCGATCATCGCGGCGTCCGCCTTGTGATCCTTGGGATCGAGCCTGGAAGCGGCTTCCAGTTCCGACTGGCCAACGCCGCTCTCGCCCAGGGCTAGACGCAGCGCGCCATGCTGCGCACGGTAGGCCGCCAGCTTGGGGTCGAGTTGGGTGACTTGTTGAAAATAGGCGGCGGCTTTCTTGAGGTCCCCTTTGTACTCGTAGATCTCGCCGGCCAGGGCGAGGGTGCGTATGTCCTGCTCATTCCCCTTCAACAGGGGCTGGAGGCTTGCCAAAGCTTTGTCGGGGGCGCCGGTTTTCAGTTGCGTGGCGGTCAGCAACTGCCGCGCATACGGATTGCCGGGATTTTGCGCGACATAGCGGCCAAGATGCGTCTCGGCGAGTTGCAGGTGCCCGAGGGCCAAGGCACTGGCGCCATGGACCAGCATGGTGGGCAGGTGGTCGGGCACAACCTTGAGCACGTTGGCGGCATGGTCCAGGGCGCTCTGGTAATCGCCCTTGCTCAACTGGACCCGGGCGATCAGGTAGGAAGCGAAGGGGGTCGGGTTGATTTTTCTCGTGGTCTCGGCCTGGGCGAGTGCTTCGTCATGGCGTTTTTCCGAGAGATAGAGCGTGACCAGTCCGAGGCGGGCGTTCTGCTGGAAAGGATCATGCTTGATGGCTTCGAGGTAGGCGCGCTCCGCTTCAGGTTTTTTCCCCTGTTGCCAGGCAAGGTCGGCCAGCGCGCCCCAGACCTCGGCGTTCTTCGGCTCTTTGGCAAGCGCGGTCCGCAATTCCGATGCCACCGTGGCGAAATCACGCGATTTCAGGAAAGCGCAGCGTGCTCTTCCCAGCACGGTCAGCACGTTGTCCGGTTCCATGGCCTGCATGTCGGCGACGCGGGCGCAGGATTCGTCCGCCCGATTGAGTTGGGCCAGGGCGCGAGACTGGATGTCGAGCAATCGCAGGCGGTTGGTTTGTGAATCCCGCGTATCCGGGGCCGCCGCCTTGAGCGCCTCTTCGGCGCGACCTTGCATCAGCAAGGTGCGCGCCATGGGATAACGCAAGGCCTGGGGGGATACCCCCGCCTCCCGCGCCTTGTTCAGCGAGGTTTCCGCCATCAGGTAATTTCCGATGCTCATGGAAATATCCGCGAGGAGGGTATGGACCTGGGGATTGTCGGGTGATTGGACCAAGGCGTTGCGCAACTCGATCTCGGCTTCCTTGGCCTTGCCCTGGCCAAGGAAGTCCTTGGCGCGTTCGATATGTTCCTCCGGGGTCCGACTCTTGTCGGCGCAACCGGCAAAGCCCAGCGTGGCGGCGAGCAGGATGCCGAGCAACAGGCGTGAGGAGGCGGGAAACAACATTTTATTTATGGACATTGTGGTCATCGCCCTGGTTCTCATTTCAGGCTATCCAGAAGCTTTCGTGCCTCATTTTCCTGGGGGAACGCCAGGCCGCTCTGGAACAGCCGTTCCAGTTCCTGCCGGGCGCGAACCTTGTCCCCCGTCTTCGCCAATCCCGCGGCAAGATGCCAATGGATCTGGGGTGAATCAGGGGCTTTCGCCAGTGCCTTGCGAATCTGTTCGATACCACGCTGCGCCTGACCACTGTTGATCAGCAACCATCCCAACGTGTCCAGTATGGCGGGGTTGTCGGGTTTGAGTCTGAGCGCCTGCTCCGCCGTGGGGATCGCCTCGGGAGATTTCAATTCACCCAACAGCCAGGCCAGGTTGTTGTAGGCCACGAAGTCCCCGGGGTTGGCTTTCACGAGTTGACGATAGTTGTCCGCCGATTCTTTCAGACGATTGGCATTGAGTTGCGCCTGCGCCAGATGGTGACGTATGAGGCTGTCATCGGGGTGAGCCCGGAGCCATTGATCAAGCAACTTTTCGCCTTCAGTGGATTGCCCGGCGGATGCATACGCCTGATATGCGCGCACGAGTGGCTGGCCTTGGTTGGAGACCTGCGAGGCCCTGGCGAAAAGTCGGGCGGCGTCGAGATACTGCTTGTCGTGGAGGAGGATTTCGGCCTCTGTCAGATAACCGATGGCGGCCTTGGGCTTGCTCGCCTGCAAGGCGCGGGCGATCTTGAGCCCCTCGGCGCCGCGCTCCGACTGGGACAGCAGCACGGCCTTGTTCACGCTGGCATCGATGAAGTCCGGATGCAGCGCAAGGGCCTTGTCCAGGGCCTTCAGTGCGGCGTTCTTGTCCTTGGCCGCGATCTGCGCCTGGGCCAATCGGTAGTGGGCCATGGGGTTGCTGGCGCTGATCTCGGTCCAGCGCGTGAACGTGGCTATGGCGTCATGGGGAGATTTTTGCATGAGTTGCGCGAGTCCGATGTACTCATGGAATTCGGGACGCCCCGTCGCATCAAATCCTTCCCGCGCGGCGGACAGCGCTTTGCCGGCCTCCTTCTTGCCCAGCCAGTAGCGCGTCAGCAAAAGATGGGCCTGAATATTCTTGCTATTGGTTTTCTTGGCCTGTTCAAGATTCTTGAGATAGCCGGCCTCGTTCTTGTCGCGCGCATCCAGGGCCGCCAGGGCCAGCCATGCGCGGCTTTCCTGGGGGACCAGCTTCAGCAACTGGTCGAAGCGGGAACGGGCAGCCTTGAAGTCCTTTGCCGTCATGTCCAGCAACGCGAGGTTCGAAGCGGCCGGGAAGTAGTCGGGCTTGATTTTCAGGGCTTGGGAAAAGCTCGCGCGCGCCTGGGTTTTGTCGTCCCGGGAGATATGGATGGTACCGCGCAGGTTGTGGATCATGGGGTCGCTGGGGCGCTCCTTTTCCAGCTTGTCCACGACCTTGAATGCATCCTCGTAGCGCTTTTCCTTGAGATGGGAAAGCACCAGCAGGACATCGGGTTTGGCGGAGGCGGTATCGAGTTCGGCGGCCTTGGTCAGCGCCTCGATGGCCCCGGCCTCGTCGCCGCTACCCATGCGGCTGGCGGCCAGTTCAGTGAAGTACTTGGGGTTCTGGGGCGCCTTGTCACCCATCTGTTCCAGATGTTTGCGGGCCTCGGCGTAATCACCCTGGCGCAGGGCGATTTCACCCCGCAAGGTATTCAGCAGGGGGTCGTTACCGGAGCTGTCGAAGGACCCGAGGATTTTCTTGGCCTGTTCCACGTCACCCAGACCGCTCAGGGTCGCCGCCATGAGCTTGCGCGCCAGGGGATGGCTTGGCGCGGCTTCCAGCACCTTGTTGAGATGGGACTTGGCGGCTTCGCGGTTGCCGAGGGTCAGACTGACCGCGCCGCCCAGCAGGTGGGCGGGCAGGAAATTCGGCGCGGAACGGAGCAGGTCCTGCAGCTTGCCATTGGCTTCGGCGAAGCGGGCACGGCGGAAGTCGATATAGGCTTGCAGATAGCGGCCAAACACGTTGCCGGGCGCATGCTTGTGCAATTCCTTCAGGTCGGCCTCGGCCTTGTCCAGCTTCTCGGCTTGCAGATGCAACTGGGCGGTGGCCAGCCAGGCGGGCACATTGGCCGGTTCCAGGGCCAGGGCCTTGCCGTAGGCGGAGATGGCGTCCTCGCCGCGTTTGGTCAGGCGCAGCAGGTCGCCCCGCATAACCCATAAATCGGCACGCTTGCCCGACTTGGACAGCGCTTGATCGATGAGCGTCAATGCCTCTTCCGGGCTCTTCCGGCCCAGGGCCTGATAGGCCCGCGACACCAGAATTTCCGGGTGATCGGTCGACAAGGCCTGGGCATCCGCCAGCGCCTTCTCCGCCGAGGCGGGGTCATTCAGCAGAAGGTGGGCGCGCGCGCGCAGCGCCAGAATAGCGGCATTGCCCGCCGCCGGCCCGCCTTCAACCGGTTTGATTTCATCGACAATGCGTTGGGGCTGGTTGAGCGCTAGCAGCGTTCGTGCCAGCAGGGGGGGCAGTTCGTCATCCTTGATGTCCAGTTCACGCGCTTTCTTCAGTTCCTTTTCAGCGGCGGCGTAATCGCCGTTGGCGTAGTGAATGCGGCCCAGCAGGTAGCGCGCCTCCGCGTTGTTGGGCGCGGCCTGCAGGGTGTTCTTCAGTTCGATGGTCGCGCCCTTCAAATCCCCGCGCTGGTGCATGGCGATACCGGCCCTGAGATGATCCTCGGGTGATTTCCGCGTGGCGAAGTAGGCGCCACCCGCCAGAACCGCCGCGCCGACCAGGCCGGCGAGGATCTTGGGCAGATGGGTCAGCACGGGGTGGCCTGACTTGTGGCTATGGTGCTTGGACATGGTGTACCTCGGATATCTTTATGTGTAATCGATGGGGCGGTTAACGGTTTGCACCAAGGAAACTTGAAAGGAGGCGGCGATTGCCGGACATCGCTTCGGCGAGGCCACCCAACTTCCTTTTTCAAGCCCCTACCCCATGCGAGGCGTGGCGCCGGCCTTGGTACAAAGCATCCCACCCGGCCCGCTGGTCTGGATGATGACCGCCGATCGTGTATGGTCTCGCGGGCTCTCCCCGCCCACCCTAATTATTGGAGTTTCTTCAGATAGTCTTTGGTGAAGATTTTATCGGGTAAATCCCGCAGGCGCATTTCCTGATATTCAAGTACCGATTCGTGGTCCTTCTTCAGCGCATCTTCCATGACGAGCCGGGTCGGGCGTATCCGACCCCCCATTTCCCGATAGCCTTCATACAGACAGGTTTTCATGAGCCGATTGGATAGGGAGTAGAACTCGGCCTTGCGCGGGCGGTGATTCGACTTTCCCACCCATAACAGGACCCGATGGTAGGTGACGCCACGGTCGACTGCGGTCAGTTCCAGCACGTGTTGATCTTCACCCCTGACGGTCTCGCTGCGCAGGATGCGCGGGGTGTAATCACCGGTGAAATTGGCTCGCGCCAGGTCGCCGTTGGCCACCTGGCCGGTCAGGCGTTGAGCCAGGCCGAGCCGGATGGGTTGGGAGACGTTGGGCATGAACACCCACAGATCCCGCCCCTTCATAAGCATGATCTGGCCCCGTTCCGCCGCCGGCTCCAGTATCATGACCACCGTGCTGTCGTTGCCCTTGGAGAGAACCCGGTATTTCCGCTTGTCGGCATCCTGGTCGGGGGCGGAGCTGGTGATGAGAATGTCGACCTGGAAGCCTGTGGCGGGAAAGCGGATTTCATCCGACTTCTCCAGGATGCCGCGCGCCTCGGGATCCTCGTCGAGAGGGCCGTCATCGGCGACGGCCGACAACGAGAACAAGGCTAGAAGCAACCAGGCGATGAATCGACAGGCGTGGGGAAGAGACGCAATGGACATGGCGGGAATTACTCCAATGACGCATCACGGGGCGGAAGGGTCTGCATGAGCCTCGTTCGTGTCGAAGGTGTAACCAAGGTTTACCAGCTCGGCGAGCAGAAGGTCGTCGCGCTTGACGATATCACACTCTCCTTCAACGAAGGCGTGTTTCTGGCCATCGCCGGCCCGTCGGGCAGCGGCAAAACCACCCTGCTCAACATCATCGGCTGCATCGACAATCCGACCCGGGGCAGGGTTTTCATCGACGATAAAGAGGTCACGGGCCTGTCGCCGGATGCCCTGGCCGATCTGCGGGCGCGCACCACCGGCTTCATCTTTCAGACCTTCAACCTGTTCCCGGTATTGACCGCGGCTGAAAACGTCGAGTATCCCTTGCTGCAACTGCCGGAACTCGACCGCGCGGAGCGCCATAAGCGGGTTTCCCATTTCCTGTCCGTGGTCGGTCTGGAAAAGTATGCCGACCATCAGCCCAATCAGCTCAGCGGAGGGCAACGTCAACGGGTCGCCATCGCACGCGCTCTCGCGATCAATCCGCGCATCGTGCTGGCCGATGAGCCTACCGCGAACCTCGATAGCCATACCGGCAAGAATATTCTCGGGCTGATGAAGGAGATCAACCGGAGTTTCGGCACGACATTTGTGTTTTCCACCCATGACCGGCATGTCATGGCCATGGCCGATCGATTGATTCGCATCGAGGACGGCCGGGTGGCCATGCTCGGCGTGAAGGCGGACGAAAAATGGCATGCGGTCAGGCCGGGCAGGGGAAACGGCGGCGTGGACAAGAGGACCCAGTGATGTTTCTGACAAAAAAACTGATTTTGAGAGTGTTGGCGCTGGGCGTGCCCATGGTGGCCGCCCCGACGTGGGCGGCGGACCTGCCCATGAGCCGTGATGCCCTGTTCGACCTGGAGTCCGAGGCGGATAAACCCGCCGCCTCGCCCGACAAGGGTGCGCCCGCGCTTTTGCCGGCCTCCAGGGATGCCTTGTTCGATCTTGCGTCCGAGCCGGCCCGGGCGGTGGAAAAGGAAGGCCCGGCCTCCAGGGAAGCATTATTCGGCGAGGTATCCCCCGGACCCGGCAAGCAGGACGCGGGAGGCGGCGGTTGGCATGGTTTTGCCCAGGGCGAGCTCGCTTATACCTATGCCAGTCCGGACCACTGGTCCAAGGTGACCGGGCGGCTGGAACTGGGCAGGCGCGGGCAGTGGGCCAATGGCATGCAGTGGAATATCGGCGCGCGCGTGGATTACAACGCGGTATTCGATGTCGACCATTTTTACGACTCGTCCGTGCGCAACGATCAGGGCTCCGAGTTCCTGCTGCGGGAAAACTATCTCGATATCCCGGCTGGAGACTGGGATTTTCGCCTCGGCCGCCAGCACATCGTCTGGGGCGAGATGGTCGGCTTGTTCTTCGCCGACGTGGTTTCCGCCAAGGACATGCGCGAATTCGTGCTGCAGGATTTCCAACTCATGCGCATCCCGCAATGGGCGACGCGCGCCGAGTACTTCAAGGGCGACTTCCACGCCGAACTGATCTGGGTTCCCTATCCCAGCTACAACGAGGTCGGCAAGCCCGGCTCGGGCAACACGAAAGGGCAATACGGGTCCGATTTCTATGCCTACCCGCTGACGCCAGTGGGCATCAGCCCCATGGTATTGCGTGAGAAAAAACCCGCCGACAGCCTGAGCAATACCAACTACGGCCTGAGGTTATCCCAACTCGCCAATGGCTGGGATATCGCCGGTTTTCTATACAGCAGCATGGACAGTTCGCCAACCGCCTATGTGGTGGATAAAAGCATCCCTGGCGTTTACCAGTACGAGTTGCGTCACAAACGCATTCATCAGGCGGGCGGGACGCTCGCCAAGGATCTGGGCGATTACGTGCTCAAGGCGGAGGCGATCTACACGAATGGGCGTCGCTACAACGTCACCGACGCGACGGACGCCGATGGGGTGGTCGAGCAGGATACCGTCGACTGGGTCGTCGGCCTGGATTTCAATCCCTGGACCGATACGCGCGTCAACACCCAGTTCTTCCAGAGGATTTACTTCGACCACGACAGCGACATCTTCCAGGACAGGGTGGAAAACGGTTTCTCCCTGCTGCTGAACCGGAAGCTGACCGATAAAGTCGAGGCGGAAGCGTTGCTGGTGAGCAGCCTGAATCGCAGCGACTGGATGTTTCGTCCCAAGTTGAGCTGGAACTTCGAGCGCAACTGGAAATGGCTGTTCGGCGTGGATATCTTCAGCGGGCCGGAGACCGGATTATTCGGCCAGTATGACGCCAGGGATCGCGTCTATAGCGAACTGCGCCACGACTTCTGATCAGATGCTCTGGCGCAGGGCATCCACCACCGGAATCCGCCGTACCCTCGCCGCCGGAAGTATCGCGGCCGTGATCGTGGCAATCAGGCCAACACCGAAGGCGCCGGCGATGACGGAGGGCACGAGCAGGATGTGGGCCGTGTAAGGAATATCCGAATTGGGCGGTGGCGGCATGGATATGCCGATTGCTGAAATGGCCAGCGCCAGGACAATGCCCACGATCACGCCTATGGTCGCGCCTATCGCGCCGACGATGGCATTTTCCGCGATGATCAACTGAAACACGCGCGCGCGTCGATTGCCCAGCGCCATCATGGTGCCGAATTCGCCGACACGTTCGAATACGCTCAAGTTGACGCTGTTGGCGACACTCAGCAACACCATCAGCAAAATGATGACGCGCAGCACTCCGAACTGAGCGTCATACATTTCCACCGTCTTGGTATAGAAGTCATTCAATTGCAGCCAGGTCTTCACCTCCAATCCATCGTGTCCGTGACGTTGGGCCAACGTGTTGGCCAGTTGGGCGGTGAGTTCTGTTTCCTTGAGTGCGATCACAAGGCTGTTGATGCCGGATGAGGCGAGCATTTCCTGGGCTGCCGCCAGGGGAATGCGAACGGCTCGCGCATCGTAATCCTTGGAAAAGGTTTGAAATACGCCTACCACCTGGAATTCGAGGCTGTTCAAGGCGCCCTCGGCGGTATTCATGACAAGAGTGGCCCAATCTCCCGGCTTGAGCTTCAGGGTATGGGCAAGGCCATGTCCGATCATCATGCCGGTCGCGTCTTTTTCCGTGAGCCCTCGTCCCGCCGAGATCACCAGGCCGCTGCCCAGACGATTCTCGCTGGCCGGCTCGACGCCTTCCCCGACGATGGGCAGGTCGGAGCGACCATTGTTCAGGAGGCCGGCAAAATAGACACGCCCCATGACATCATCAACCCCGGGCATCGCGGCAATGGATCGTCGCAAGGGCTCCGGATCGGCAATCAGATACTTTTCCGGGCTACGCGCGCCACGCTCGAAATAGCCTGAGCGGGAGACTTGTAGATGCCCGGATTGAGAATGGATGAGCATTTCACCAAGTTGCTTGAAGATGTCCTGCACAAAACCGCCACTCAGGACAAGTCCGATCACACCGACGATGATGGCCAGGAGCGTCATCCCGGTGCGAGCCTTGTGTCTTAGCACATTGCGCAAAGCCAGTTTCCACATGTCCGTGGCCTTATTTGTTGTGTCTCAGCGCGTCCACGATCACCAGTCGTGATGCCCGCCAGGATGGGTACAGGCTGGCGAGCAGCGTGGTGGTCACGGCGAGCAACAGGGCATCGCGGACGATCACTGGCGTGATCCGGATCGCGGCTGTGAAGCCCCTGGACATTCCCGGAGCCGGCGGCATGGGGATGCCGAAGTAGGAAATGATCGAGGCGGCGGTATAACCCAGCGCCACGCCGACCAGGCCGCCAATCGCCCCCAACAGGATGCCTTCCAGCAGAAACAAGCCGAGAATGCGTCGACGGCGTACGCCCAGAGCCATGGCGGTGCCTATCTCGACGGTGCGTTCCAGCACGTTCATGGTCATGGTGTTGCTGATGCTGAGGATGATGATGGCACCGATGATCAAATTGATTACCGCGATCTGTCGGCTGAGCAGTTCCACGGTCTTGTTGTAGAAATCCGCCAGTTCCGACCAAGGCACCACCTCGTAAGGCGCCAGGTCTTTTTCCGCCTTGATTTGTTGTGTGACCTTGTCGGTCAGGTCGGTGCTGTGCAAGGTGGTGATCCAGACGTGGGCACCGGGCACGCGCAACAGCTCCCGGGCCACATCGATACCGACCCGAAGCATGGAATCGTCATAGGCCTTCATGGCGGTCGATGCCACGCCACGCACATGGCCCTCGATGGCGTTGATGCCACCAGACTCCGTATTGCTCATCAGCACGATCGTATCGCCGGTCTTGACGCCCAGATTGGCGGCCAGGCCACTCCCAAGAACAAAACCTTTGGGGTCTTGGCTGGATAGCAGCGCCCCTTGCGTGACGATTAGCTGCTCGGCCGATGGGTCCAGTTCCGGATGAATGCCCTCGCCGACGAAGGAGAGCGTGCTCTCCCCGTGGCTGATCAGTCCGTTGAAGCTCAAACGGGGTACGACGCTCTTCACCTCCGGCTTGTCACGAATAACTTCCAGCGCGGGCGATTGGTCCGGCAGCAAAAAGGTAAAGGGGTCGGCCTTGCCACCTTCGTGATAGCCCGGCCTTGTCACCTGAACATGGCCAAGCTGAGTGACAGTCACACCTTCGCGGTTTGCCCAGAATATCCACTCGATGTAACCCGCCGCCAACATCATGGCGATGATCCCGAAACCAATGGCGGCGACGGCGATCAGGCTCCGTCGGCGTTGACGCAGTATGTTGCGCAGGGCGAGACGGAAATCCACCGCCAGGATATTGGACGCGACCATCCATTGCCGCGCGGCGTTGGGCTCGGTGGAGTGGGTTGGCATGGATCGCCGTTACAAGGCGCGGGGGGTAAGGCCGTTATTTCAAGCCGAACCGGCCCATCAAATCGTAGAGCGTGGGCCTGGAAACCCCCAGCATCTCGGCCGCGTGGGCGACATTGTTGTTGCAGCGGGCGAGGGCCTTGACGACGGCGCGCCGTTCGGCCTCCTCCCGGACCTGGCGCAGGTTCAGGGGCTCGTTTTCGGCGTCCGCGACCGGCGCCATGCCTAGGTCGGCCTGGTTGACCTGGGGGCCGTCGGACATGATGACGGCGCGCTTGATGGTGTTTTCCATTTCCCGGACGTTGCCCGGCCAGGGATGGGATTCGATGGCCTGGATGGCGTCCGCCGTGAAGCCCCGCAAGGCCCGGCCCTGGGTCTGCACGAAACGATCCAGGAAGGCGTGGGCCAGCAGGGAACGGTCGCCCTGGCGTTCACGCAGGGGCGGGATGCGGACGCTGATTTCCGACAGGCGATAGAACAGGTCTTCCCGGAAGCGGCTGGTCTTGATGAGTTCCGCCAGGTTCTGGTGGGTGGCGGCGACGACCCGGACGTCGACGGGAATTTCACCGCGCCCGCCCAGGCGTTCGATCACGCGTTCCTGCAGGAAGCGCAGCAGCTTGGCTTGCAGGGGCATGGGGAGATCGCCGATTTCATCCAGGAACAGGGTGCCCTTGTTGGCGTATTCGATCTTGCCGATGGTCTGCTTGGCGGCGCCGGTGAAGGCGCCCTTTTCGTAGCCGAACAGTTCCGATTCCAGGAGGTTTTCCGGGATGGCGGCGCAGTTGATGGCGACGAATCTTTCCTTGGCCCGGTTGGATAGATCGTGCAGGCCCCGGGCCAGGACCTCCTTGCCGGTGCCGGATTCGCCCAGCAGCAGGATGGAGGCGTCGCTGGGCGCGACCTTCTCGATGGTGCGGCAGACCTTGAGCATTTCCGGATCATTGGTGATCAGGCCCTGCAGGGGTTCGGAACGATTGCGGGCGCACAGGGCCCGGTTTTCCTGTTCCAGGCCATAGACCCGGAAGGCGCGATCGATGACCAGCTTGAGTATCTGTTCCTCGAAGGGCTTGTGGTAGAAGTCGAAGGCGCCCAGGCCGATGGCCTTGATGGCGTTGGTCCGGTCCTGGTTGCCGGTGACGACGATGATCTTGGTGGCGGGGCAGAGTTGCAGGATCTGTTGCAGGGTCGCGAGACCTTCCGTGGCGCCATCCGGGTCGGGAGGCAGGCCCAGGTCCAGGAGCACCACGGCGGGTTCGAAGCGGCGCAGTTGGGTCAGGGCGGTTTCCCGGTCGCCGGTGGCCAGGACCTCGTATTCGTCCAGGCTCCACTTGATCTGTTTTTGCAGGCCGACATCGTCTTCGACCAGCAGGATCTTGGGCGCTTTATCACTCATGTCATGGCCTCGTCAGCGGGCATCAAGGGTAGTCGGATCGTGAAGCATGAACCCTGCCCGGGCCGGCTGGCGACCTGGATATCGCCCCCCAGTTCCTGAATGTAGGCTCTGCTTTCGTAGGCGCCGATGCCCATGCCTGTCCCCTTGGTGGAAGCGAATGGGCGGAACAGGCGCTCGCGGATGAAGCCATCGTCCATGCCGGCCCCCGTATCCGTGACGCTGATGACCGCCCACTCCTCGTCTTGTCGGGCGAGTTTAACATCCACCCGCCCGGTGTAAGGCGTGGCCTCGATGGCGTTCTGGACGATGTGGCCAACCACGCGCACGAGGCGTTCCCGATCGCCCCTGACGGCCAGACCCGAGTCCTCGATTTCCAGGCCGGGTTTGAGGCTGAAGGCGTTTTTTGACCGCATGACCTCGTTCAGCATGTCCGTCAGGTCGACGCTTCCGGTCGCGCTGGCGTCCGGCGCCTCCCGCAGTTTCATCAGCATGCGGTTCATGCGGGCGACCGAGCTTTCGATGGTGGCGAGCATGTCTTCCTGGAATTCCGGCTTGTGCTTGTGTTTCGCGGCATTGGCCAGGAGCAGGGAGAGCTGGGCCACCAGGTTCTTGATGTCATGCACCACGAAGGCCGAGGCCCGGTTGAAGGACTCGAACTGGCGCGCCACGGTCAGGGCCTCCGCGGCACGGGCCTGGACCAGATGGGCGGTGGCCTGGCGCGCGGCGGTCTTCATCAGGTCGCTCATCTCCCAGTTGAAGCTGGCTTTGCCCAGGGATTGGGCCAGGACCATGAAGCCCATCAGTTTTTCATGCCAGAGCAGCGGCACCACCAGCCAGATGCCCTCCTCATCGGCCATCCAGTCCGGGGCGGTGGTTTCCTCGAAGGCATCCTGTTCCTGGCGGTAGTCGTTCATGTCCAATACCCACTGCCGGCGCTCCATGAAACCCAGCAGGGGGTGGTTTGCCGGCACCTGGCCGTCGAGATCGGACCAGTTCCAGTGGGCCACACGACGAAAAGGCCCCGCGTCCTCCTTCAGCCAAAGCGCGGCCTTGGGGCTTTCCACCAGGCGGGCCATGGCTTGCAGGCTACGCTCATACACCTGGGAGCCCGGGTCGCCTTCCGTCAGCATGGAGGTGAAGCGCAGCCACTCTTCGCGGTAGTCGTAGCGATAGCGGAAGAAATGCTTGGACAGGAACACGCGCACCCGGGCCCGGGCCTCGCCGGAAAAGAACACCACCAGCAGCAGCACGCCGGCGCCGAACAGGAACACGGATTGCAGCACGTTGCCCCAGTCGCCGCCGACGATGCGGATGTAGTACCCCGCCGCCGCCATGAGCATGAGATAGATGCCGGCCCCGAGCAGGACGATGGTGTGGAAGGCCATGCGATGGGAGATCACCACCGGCCAGCTTTCCGTGGGCCGCCGCCGGGCCGAGACCCAGATCAGGGGCACCAGTATGGCGTTGACCGCGCCCCGGGCCGCCCAGGTGTCCGGCGAGTAGGCGGAGAACAGCATGGCTTCCGAATAGAGGAAGAAGTCGAAGGCGAACATGGCGCCCAGCGCCAGGCAGAGGAATTTCAGGCTCCAGCGGTCCTGGGGGATGGCGTTGCGGTACAACTGCTCCACCAGCACCATGCCGGCAATGGCCAGGATCGTGGGAAAGACGGCGTAGGACAGATAGACAAGCCTGGCGTGGGGGAAGATCAGCGACAGCGCCTGGGCGGTCAGGGCGGCGACCCCCAGCAGGCCAAGCCCTTTCCCCAGGGAATCCAGGGAGGAGGCGCCGGGATCGTTGCCGCGCAGTTGCCGCAGGTTTCGCCACAAGAACCAGAGCCAGGCCAGATCCCGGAAAAGTTCGGCCAGGGCGACCAGTTCCCGGCCGGTCTGCAACAGGCCGCGCAAGGCTTCCAGGGCGGCCCACAGGGCGGAAGCCGCCGCCGGAATGCCGAGGGGGAAGGGTTTGTCCGGCCGGCTGCGATGGGTCAGGAACCAGGCCATGGCCAGCAGGGCGAACGCCGCGGCGCCCAGGCCGTAGCTCGCGGCCGCCACCAGCACGCTAACGCACTCCCTTGCCCAGCACGACCACCTGGGTGGTTTGCAGCAGGATCATGAAGTCCAGGAACAGGCTGTGGTTCTTGACGTAATAGAGGTCGTACTGGAGCTTGTTCATGGCGTCCTCGACGCTGGCGCCGTAGCTGAACCGAACCTGGGCCCAGCCGGTGATGCCGGGCTTGACGCTGTGGCGGGCGTGGTAATAGGGAATCTGGGCGGCCAGTTCGTTGACGAAATAGGGGCGCTCGGGGCGCGGGCCGACAAAACTCATGTGGCCGAGAAACACGTTCACGACCTGGGGCAATTCATCGATGCGCGTGCGCCGGATGAAGCGTCCGATCCGGGTCGTCCGGTCATCTTGCCGCCGAGCCCAGACCGGCAAGCCATCCTTCTCGGCATCGGAGAACATGCTGCGGAACTTGTAGATGGTGAAGGGCTTGCCGAACTGGCCCACCCGTTCCTGGGTGTAAAAAATCGACCCCTTGCTCTCCAGTCGGATCAACAGCGCGGTCAGCGCCATGAGCGGCATGAACAGCGCCAGGAAGGCACCGCTCACCAGCAGGTCGAACAGGCGTTTGACCACATCCCGCGTCGATCCCGTGGTGAATCCCTCGGCGAAGATCATCCAGCTGGCGTTGATGGACTCCAGGGGCAGGATGCCGGTCTGGCGTTCGAAGAACGCCGGCAGGTCCAGCACGGCGAGCCCGCGCAGCTTGCATTCCAGCAATTCCGACATGGGCAGGCCACCGCCGCGACGTTCCCTGACCGCCACCACGATTTCCTCCACATTCCTGGCCATGGCGATTTCGAAGATCGAGCCTTCTTCCTCGATGACGCGGTCGTGGGGGACGTATCGGTGGGTGGCGCCCAGGGGCAGATAGCCCACGATGCGGAGGCCCTGGGCCTCGCCGCTGGCGACGATTTCCTCGATCTTGGCGGCCCGGCTGCCCGTGCCCAGGACCAGGATGCGTTTCTTGAAATGATCGGTTTTATCCCATTCCATGAACAGGAGGCGGATCAGCAGGGCGGTGAGGGCGGCCACGGTCAGACCAGCGATGAATTCCCCGCCCACCGGGAACAGCGCCGGAGCCACGCCGGCACCCAGGGCGAGTATGACCGCCACCACCAGGATGCTTCCCCCGATGCGCAGCAGCAGACTTCTCAGCCCTTTCGTCCACTCCCAGTCGTACAGGCCGAAGGTCGAGTTGACCAGCGTGAGGGCAGCCGCGAACAACCAGGGTTTGAACACGGCGCCCGTTATGTCGGCGCGGGCAAGCGCATCGCCGTAGCGTTCACTGGCGAAATCACCGATGAAAACGAACAGGATGAACTCCACCAGGGTGAGCATCAGCATGCTCACGGGAATGTAATGGCGGAAGAATCGGATCATCTTGGCGGTCTCGGGTCAGGCAACAAAGCTTATCGGCGCCTGGCGCGCCGACTTTAGCCGGCCGGCGATTTATCGTTTGAGGTCATCGGGCCGCAATTTTTCCAGTTGCGCCAGGGTGAGCCGGGATCTCGGGCCGCCCTGGGGAGGGTGATTGTCCGCGGCGATCAGCCGCACCCATACATCGGCGGGTTCCGCGTAAATCAGGTAAGCCATGCGCCCGCCGCGATCCTGGATCTTGAATTCGATGCCCTGGTTGATCAGAAACTGCTCGAAATCCTTGCTGGAATCGGCGGTGATTTCCAATTCGACCAGGCTGTGTTCGGATACCGCGCCGCTGGCCACCGCGCCGGTGAGGATGGGATCGAAGCGCTGGAACACGCGCATGACCGCGAGCGCCTGCTCGCGAAGGGCCGCCAGGATGGCCGTCTGTTCCTCGGGGTCGTATAAATCCCGGCGCAGGATCAGGGCCGCGTCGACTTCCTCATTGCTCGGCAGGGCGTGATTCTCGGGCAAGCCGAGTTGCCGGGCGGCCTTGCGTTTCGCCAGGCCGTAGTCCCGGATGCCGTGCTCGGCGATGAAACGCGCCGCAAGTTCGGCGATCAGGACACGGCCGCGCTGAGATCGACTCTCCCAGGCCGACATGGTCAGTAGAGCGCGAACGGGGTATCGGAGGCTTGCTGAGCACCAGGCGCGTACTCCTGGAAGAAATACTCCGGTATGCCGCCGCCCTCCGGGACGGGCGCGCCCGACAGGCCGTCCACGTTGTGCACCAGGATGCCCGGAGGCATGGCCGGGGGCATTTCCGGCGTGCTCTTGAGGGCTTCACCCATATAGCGGACCCAGATCGGCAGCGCGGTTCCCCCGCCGGTTTCCCCGGAACCCAGCGGGCGGGGCTGGTCATACCCCAGCCAGGCCACCGCGACCCGGGTGGCCTGAAAGCCGGCGAACCAGGCATCGTGGTGTTCGTTGGTGGTCCCGGTTTTTCCGGCCAGATCGCCGCGACCGAGCTTGAGGGCGCTCGTGGCGGTGCCGCGGCGGATCACATCCTGCATCAGGCTGGTGGTGATGAAGGCATTGCGCGGATCGATGGCGGGGCTGGCGGGCGGGGGGGAGAAGTTTTCCAGTACCCGGCCATCCTTGTCGGTGACCCTGAGCAGATGCCAGGGCGTGACCCGGTTGCCGCCATTGGCGAACACGGCATAGGCGGCGGCCAGGGACAGGGGGGTGACCTCGCCGGCGCCCAGGGCCATGGTCATGTAGGGCGGAATGCGCGGCATGTCGAAGCCGAATTTCGCCACATGCTCATGGGCGAATTGCACGCCGGCGCCCTGCAGGACCCGGATGGAGATCAGGTTCTTGGATTTGGCCAGGGCGGAACGCAGGGTCATCGGGCCCTCCATGGTCCCATCGTAGTTCTTCGGCTCCCAGGCCACGCCGCCTGTCTCCGCCGGGTCGATGGTGATGGGCGCGTCGTCGAACACGGAGGCCGGCGTGATGCCGCGTTCCAGCGCGGCGGAGTAAATGAAGGGCTTGAAGCTGGAACCCGCCTGACGCCAGGCCTGGGTCACGTGGTTGAACTGGTTGCGCGAGAAATCGAATCCCCCCACCATGGCCCGGATCGCGCCATTCCTGGGATCGAGGGCCACGAAGGCCACTTCCGCCTGGGGAAGATAGGTCAACTGCCAGGGCGCGCCGGGATCGACGCGGGCGACCCGCACGACGCTGCCCCGGCCCAGGCGCTTCTCCTTCGCCAGTTTGGTGGAGAGGAAGCGTTCCGCGAACTTGATCTCGCTGGCGCCCAGATCGATGTCGTCGCCGCTGCGCAGGCGCACCCTGATGCGTTGCCTGTCGATGGCAAGCACCACCCCCGGCAGGAAACCGCTGGACTCTTCACGATCCAATAGGGCGCTCTCGATGACCTTGTCCGCTTCCCCGCCGTCCGCGGGTAACTTCAGTTGCCCTTCCGGGCCGGCGTAGCCGCGCCGACGCTGGAATTCCAGCATGCCGAGCCGCACCCCGCTCAGGGCCGCCTTCTGGTCGACCAGCCGCAGGCTGGTGAAGACCTTCATGCCGCTGGTGTAGATGGCGTCGCCATATTTCTGGAACATGCGGATACGGACGAGTTCGGCCAGATGATGGGCTTCGGCTTCGTAGCTCATGGGGGAATACTTCACCGGAAGTCGTTGTGCCCTGGCCTGCTGGTAGTCCGCGTCGTTGATGTAGCCGAGGCTTTTCATGCGCCCGAGGACATAGAGCTGGCGGGCTTTGGCGCGGGTGGGATTGACCACGGGGTTGTAGGCCGAAGGGGCCTTGGGCAATCCGGCCAGCATGGCGGCCTCGGCGAGATTGATCTTGGCGAGGGGTTTGCCGAAATAGATCTGGGCGGCGGCGGCAAAGCCATAGGCGCGCTGGCCGAGGAAGATGTGGTTGAGGTACAGCTCCAGGATCTCGTCCTTGGACAAGGCATGCTCGATCTTGATGGCGAGGAGGGCTTCGTTGATCTTGCGGGTAAAGGTTTTTTCCGAGCTCAGGAAGAAATTGCGCGCGACCTGCATGGTGATGGTGGAGGCGCCTTCCTTGGCGCCGCCGGAAATCACGTTGGACAGGGCCGCGCGCAGGACCCCCAGCGTGTCCACGCCACCATGCTGGTAGAAACGTTCGTCCTCGGCGGCAAGGATCGCCTGGCGCAAAAATTTGGGCGTATCTTTTATTCGCACGACAGCCCTACGCTCTTCGCCAAATTCGCCGATAAGAGCACCATCCTCGGTAAAGATGCGCATGGGCTGCTTGGGACGGTAGTCCGTCAGGGTCTCCAGGCTGGGCAGGTTGGGGTAGATGGTCGCCGCGGCCAGAGCCACCACGGCGGTGATCGAGACGGCCAGTCCGGCGAGGACGGCCAGCAGGTATTGCCACCAACGGGTCATTTGGAGAGAGAGATGATGAATGGATTAAATACGAAAAATGTTGTAGAGATTAATGAGTTGTTGCTAGGATTTAATCCAGATTATTAAATAAACGCCCAAACTGGCGTGCATGGAAGGGGAAGCGGGTTGAGATTCGCGCTTTTTGGCCAAGGTTCGCGGCCGCTGATTGGGGTCGATGTTAGCTCATCGGCCGTGAAAATGCTTGAGCTGGCCGATAGCGGCAACGGTATGCGCCGCGTCGAGCGCTACGCGATCGCCCCGTTGCCGAAGGACGCGGTCCAGGAAGGCGCCATCGCCAAGACCGAGGTGGTCGAGGCCGCCATGCGGGAAGCCTGGAAGCTGCTCGATACCCGGACGCGGGACGTCGCCATGGCGTTGCCGGCATCGTCCGTCATCACCAAGAAGATCATGTTGCCGGGAAGCGCCAGCGAGGCGGAGATCGAGACCCAGATCAATGCCGAGGCCAACCAGGTGGCCTCCTTTCCCTTGGGGGACGTGAGCCTCGACTATCAAATACTGGGCCCGAACGCCAAGAACCCCGCCGAAAACGACGCCTTGCTGGTGCTGGCTCGCCGGGAGCGGGTGGAGGAACGGGTGGCCCTCGCGGAGGCCGCCGGCCTGAAAACCGTGATCATGGATGTGGATGCCTTCGCCACCTTGACCGCCTATGAGCAGATGGCCTTCCAGTTGCCCGACAACGGTAAGGGCCAGGTCATCGCCATTGTCGATATCGGCGCCAATTCCACCCATGTGAACGTGCTGCTCGACAACCAGATGGTCTATCAGAGGGAACATGCCCTGGGCGGCAATACCCTGACCAGCGAAATCAGCCGGCGCTTCGATCTACCCCTGGAAGAAGCCGAGGATACGAAGCGCAAGGGCCTGCTTCCGGACAGTTACGAGTCGGAAGTGCTGCAACCCTTCCTGGATTCCGTCGCCCAGGAAATCGGCCGCGCCCTGCAGTTGTTCTTTTCCGCGACGTCCTTTCAGCGTGTCGACCATATCCTGCTGGCTGGCGGTTGCGCGGCCATTCCGGGCCTGGATGACGTGGTGCACGGCAAGGTGCAGACCAGCACGCTGATCGCCAACCCCTTCTCGAAAATGGCGGTTTCCAGCCATGTGAAGGCACGCCAACTGGCTTCCGAGGCGCCGGCTCTGTTCGTGGCCTGCGGTCTCGCCCTGCGTAGGTTCGATCCGGCATGAATCCGATCCGCATCAATCTGCTGCCGCACCGCCAGATCAGGAAGGCGCGCCAGCAACGTCTGTTCGCCATTTTCGCCGCCGTGGTGGTGGGGGCTGGCCTCGCCGCCGTCGCCCTCGGGCAGGCTTACCTGATGAATGCCAAGGCCAGCCAGGACCGGCGCAACGCGTTCCTGAGCGAGGAAATCGCCAGGCTGGACAAGCAGATCGCCGAAATCTCGCAGCTCAAGGCGAAGACCCAGGATCTCCTGGCGCGCAAGGATGCGGTGGAATCCCTGCAATCCAACCGCGACGGATCCGTGCATCTGTTCGACGAGCTGGCGAGACGCCTGCCCGATGGCTTGTATCTGAAGAGCGTCAAGCAGGCGGGGGACGTGGTGGCGGTGTCCGGCTATGCCCAGTCCAGCGCGCGAGTATCCTCGTTCATGCGCGCCCTGGAGCAGACCGCCGTCTTCGACGAGCCGACCCTTGTGGAAGTGAAAGCCGCTCAAGTCGGCGCGTTGCGGGTCAACGAGTTTTCGCTGAACGTGAAACTGACTAGGCAGGCTGAACCCGAAAAGGCGAAAGGCGCGAAGCCATGAACCTCTCCGATCTCAACAATCTTGACCTGAAGGACATCACCAGCGCCCCCGCGCCGGTGCGCGCGCTGCTGCTCGCGCTACTGTTCGTGGTGATCATCGTCGGGGGATGGTTCCTGGTCTGGTCGGATGCCATGAACGGGCTTGAAGCCGCCCGACGCGAGGAGCAGAGCCTGCGCGACACCTTCACGGTCAAGAAGGGGCAGGCCTTCCACTACGAAGCCTACAAGCGCCGCCTCAGCGAAATCGAGCAATCCCTCGCCTCCCTGTTGCGGCAACTGCCCGACCGCTCCCAGATGGATGCGCTGTTGACGGACATCAACCAGGTGGGGGTGGGGCGCGGCCTGGAATTCGAGTTGTTCCGCCCGGGGGCTGAAACCCTGTCCGACTTCTATGCCACCCTGCCGGTATCCATCAAGGTCATGGGCAACTACCACGACATCGGCAGCTTCGTGAACGACCTGGCCAAACTGCCGCGTATCGTGACGCTACATGATGTGGTGCTGAATCCCGGCAAGGACAAGGACTCGGGCCTGACCATGGATGCGCGTATCCAGACCTATCGTTATCTGGACGAGGCGGAATTGGCCGAGGTCAGGAAGCAAAAACAGGGGGCGGCGAAGAAATGAAGCACGCATGGTTGGTGACCCTGGTGTTACTGGCGGGGTGTGCCCAGGACGAGTTCGCTGATCTGCGCGCCTTCATGGCCCAGACCGGCGCCAGCGGTCAGCAGGCGCTGGAGCCCCTGCCGCCGGTGAAGACCCAGGAAGTCTTCAATTACGAGCCGAGCGAGTTGCCGGACCCATTCCGGCCCCGCACCCTGAAAGCAGGTAAAGGCGGAGGCGCTTTCCAGCCGGACCTGGCCCGCCCCAAGGAACCCCTCGAGCAATACGCCCTCGACGGACTGAGGATGGTGGGCACCATCAAGCAGGGCGGCCAGCTCTACGCGCTGGTCCGCACCCCGGAAAACACCCTCTACAAGATCCGCAAGGGTGAACACCTGGGGCAGAACTTCGGGCTTGTCATCGCCATCGGCGAGGCGAGCATCGAAATCAGGGAAACCGTTCAGGATGGCGCCGGCGACTGGACCGAAACCAAGGCCACGCTGGCCCTTCAGGAGTAGAAGCGATGAAAACGACGCGACCGAACATGCTCAAGATCTCGACTTGGCCGGCCTGGCTGGCAAGCCTGGCCTTGTTGATCGCCATGCCGGCCCTGGCGGCCCAGAACGCGCTCAACACCGTTTCCGTGGCCGAGGGCGAGAGCGGCAGCCAGGTCATCAAGATCATCCTGAAGGAGGCCCTGGCGGGGGAACCGGTCTCGTTTTCCACCAGCAATCCCCACCGTCTCGTCCTGGATCTGCCCAACACGGGCAACAGCCTGGGGCGAACCCAGGAAAACCTGAACGTGGGCGTGATCAAGAACTACCAGGTGGTCCAGTCCGGCGATCGCACACGCATCGTGTTCAACCTGAACGGCCCGGCCAGCCACGAACTGCGCAAGGAACGCAACATGCTCCTGGCCGTTCTGCGTGGCGTCGGCAAGGCCGCGAGCGAGCCCACCACGGTGGTGCCCACCCGCTTCGCCGAAACCGGCAAGCAGCGCGACCATGGCATTCGCGACGTGGAATTCCGCCGCGGCAAGAATGGCGAGGGCCGTATCGCCGTGACCCTGTCCGATCCCGGCGTCGGCATCGACATCCAGCAGAAGGGCAAGGCCATCCAGGTGGATTTCCTCAACACCTCCCTGCCCAGTCCGCTGCAACGCCGCATGGACGTGAGCGATTTCGCCACGGCCGCCCAGATGGTGGAAACCTTCGAGCAGGACAAGAACACCCGCATGCTGGTTACCCCCAAGGGGAAATGGGATTACTCCGCCCACCAGACCGGCAACCAGTTCATCATGGAAGTGCGCTCCCTGGATGACGCCAAGGCGGCCAAGTCGGACAAGCCCCTCTACACCGGCGAGAAGCTGACCCTCAATTTCCAGAACGTGGAAGTCCGCGCCGTTTTGCAGGTGATCGCCGACTTCACCGGCCTCAACATCATCGCCAGCGACACCGTGGCCGGCAACCTGACGTTGAGGCTCAAGGACGTGCCCTGGGACCAGGCCCTGGACATCATCATGCGCGCCAAGGGCCTGGACAAGCGGGCCAGCGGCAACGTGATCTGGGTCGCGCCGCGCGACGAACTCATCGCCAAGGAGAAGCTGGAACTGGAAGCCAGGAAATCCATCGCCGAACTGGAACCTCTGGTCACCCGTAGTTATCCCCTCAACTACATCCGCGCGGATGAGGCCATGGCGGTGGTTTCCGGAGAATCCCGCTCGTTGCGGTCCAATCAGGAGACCGCGACCTGTTCCCCGAGTTCGGAAGGCATCAAGGCGGAGATGTCCACTGGCGGCAACACCACGACGAATACGAGCCAGGGGGGCACCGGGCGGACCAACGTCAATCGGGTGTTGTCCGATCGGGGTGGAGCCTCCCACGACCTGACCACCAATACCTTGGTCATTACCGATACCCCCAGCCGTCATGACGCCGTGGAGGAGGTGCTGAAGGGTGTGGACGTGCCCACCCGGCAGGTGATGATCGAGGCGCGCATCGTGATCGCGGGCGACACCTTCAACAAGGATCTGGGCGTCAAGCTGGGATTCAGGGATGTCGGCAATATCAACGACACGGATGTGACGACGTCGGCGGGGGTCAATCTGCCCAGGGCGGGTATCCCCGGCGCTTCCACCTTCGGCATCACGCTCTTCAACGCCGGCGCCAACGCCCTGCTTTCCCTGGAGATCGACGCCATGGAGGCGGACCGGCGCGGCAAGGTGGTGTCCAATCCCCGCGTGGTCACCACCAATTTGCGCCCGGCGGTCATCCTCCAGGGCAGCCAGATTCCCTATCTGAGTTCCAGCGCCAACACGGGCACCGAGACCGAATTCAAGGACGCCCTGCTCTGCCTGCTGGTGTCGCCCCAGATTCTCAACAACGATGCCATCATCCTGAACGTCGAGGTCACCAAGGATGTCCCGGACCGCTCGGTCTCCCCGCCCGCGATCAACGTGCGGCGGGTCAAGACCCAGGTGCGGGTGAACAACGGCGAAACCGCCGTCCTGGGCGGTGTTTTCGAGCAGGAAACCGAGGATTCATCGGAGAGGGTGCCGTTCCTCGCCGATCTCCCCGTGCTGGGGCATCTGTTCAAGAGCACCAGCAAGTCGGATGAGAAGCGGGAAATGCTGATCTTCCTGACGCCGCGCATCATCGACGAGCGCCTGGGCAGCATGCGATAAGCCGATTCCTCGCGACCCGGGAAACACAAAGGCGCCGGAAGGCGCCTTTGTCGTTGGGAATGCGCCGGGTCACAACACCAGAATCAGCCGCTCCACCAGGTAGATCAGCATCAGGAGGCCCACCAGGGCCAGGCCGGACTTCAGACCCAGGCCGGCGAAGCGCAGCCAGCGGGGATCCCGGTTCAGCCCATAGCCCAGCAGGCTGATGACCAGGAGAATGCCGATCAGGACCAGGAACAGGCGAAGCGCCAGCATCAGGCGGTCTGGGGATACAGATTGAGCAGACCGGCCGGCGTCTCGGCGTCGTTCTCGAACACGGCCCATTCCCAGGCGGTGGTGTCCGACATCAGCGTCCTCAGCAACTTGTTGTTCAGTCCGTGGCCCGATTTATAGGCGGTGAACGCCCCCAGGATCGGGTGGCCGGTGAGATAGAGGTCGCCCACCGCATCCAGCACCTTGTGCTTGACGAACTCGTCGGCGTAGCGCAGGCCGTCGCTGTTGAGCACACGGAATTCGTCCATGACGATGGCGTTGTCCAGGGTGCCGCCCAGGGCCAGGCCATGGCTGCGCAGATACTCCACCTCGTTCATGAAGCCGAAGGTGCGGGCCCGGCTGACCTCCTTCACATAGGACTGGGTGGCCAGGTCGATGCGCATTTCCTTGGCGGACTGGCGGAATACCGGATGGTCGAAATCGATGCGGAAGGTCAGGGTGTAGCCCTCGTGGGGGGAAAACTCGGCCCACTTGTCGCCGTCCTCCACCCGCACCGTCTTCTTCACCCGGATGAAGCGTTTGGCCGCGTTCAGGGTTTCGATGCCGTTGGATTGCAGCAGGTACACGAAGGGCGCGGCGGAACCGTCCAGGATGGGAACCTCGGGCCCGTCCAGGTCGATGAACAGGTTGTCGATGCCCAGGCCGGCCAGGGCCGACATGAGGTGTTCCACGGTGGCGACCTTGGCGCCGTTGCCTTCCAGGGCCGAACAGAGACGGGTATCGGTGACCCGCTCGGGCGCCACGATGAAATCCCGGGGTTCCGGCAGGTCCGTGCGACGAAACACGATGCCGGTGTTCGCGGGCGCCGGACGCAGGGTGAGATTCACCCTGGCGCCGGTGTGCAGGCCGACGCCGATGGCGTTGACCAGGGATTTGACGGTTCGCTGCCGGATCATGTCCGTAACACCTTGATGAAATGGGGAAATTCTATCCCGGGCGAGTAGGAGGGACACTCGCCCGGGACGGTTCCCCGGATCACGGCGATCGCGTTGTGGCGAAAGCGAGTCAGGTCGGCGGCGCGACGCCGCCCGGACTCCGCACGGTCAGCGCGAAAGTCTGTCGCGTGCGCCTCAATCCGCCTGTTTGCGCAGGAAGGCCGGGATGTCGAGGGTGTCGATCCCGGCCGACTGGGCCAGTTCCACGGCCGCCTGGCTGCTGCGGCGGGCATTGTGGCGGATGCTGGTGGGCATGTCGTAGTCCCGGGAGGGATCGTAGCCCGTGCCCATCACCGGCATGCCATCGGTACCGTTCAACTGGGCGGCGATGGGCTCGACGATCTTGATGATCGGCGGCTTCACCTGGGCGCCGCGCACCGGGTTGCCCAGGCCGGTGGCCACCATGGTCACCCGCAGGCTGTCTTCCATGCCCTCGTCGAAGGAGGTGCCGACGATCACCGTGGCTTCCTCGGCGGCGAAGCCCTGGATGGTGTTCATGACCTCGTAATATTCCTCCAGGGTCAGGCTGTCGTTGGCGGTGATGTTCACCAGCACGCCGCGGGCGCCCTTCAGGTCCACGTTCTCCAGCAGGGGGCTGGCCACGGCGGCCTCGGCGGCGACGCGGGCCCGGTCCTCGCCGGTGGCGGCGGCGGAGCCCATCATGGCCATGCCGACCTCGCTCATGACGGTCTTCACGTCGGCGAAGTCCACGTTGATCATGCCCGGGTTGCTGATGATCTCGGCGATGCCCGACACCGCGCTATGCAACACGTCATTGGCGGCGGTGAAGGCATCCGTGAGCTTGGTCTTGGCCCCCAGCACCTGGATCAGCTTCTCGTTGGGGATCACGATCAGGCTGTCCACATGCTCGGACAGGGACTTGAGGCCGGATTCCGCCGAGCGCATGCGCTTGCCCTCGAACATGAAGGGCTTGGTCACCACGGCCACGGCGAGGATGCCCAGATCCTTGGCCACTTCCGCCACCACCGGCGCGGCGCCGGTGCCGGTGCCGCCGCCCATGCCGGCGGCGATGAACAGCATGTCGGCGCCGTCGATCATCTCGGCGATGCGTTCACGGTCTTCCAGGGCGGCCTCGCGGCCCACCTCCCACTTGCCGCCGGCGCCCAGGCCCTTGGTGGCCGAGTTGCCGATCTGCAACTGAATCCCGGCCTTGTTGCGTTTCAGGGCCTGGGCGTCGGTGTTGATGGCGATGAACTCCACGCCGTTCATGCCCTTGCCGATCATGTGATCCACGGCGTTGCCGCCGCATCCACCCACGCCGATGACCTTGATCACGGCATCCTGAGCCTGCATGTCTTCCAGTTCGAATAGCATCTTTCATCCCTCCTTCGGTTACGCGCGCGCTGTTGAAACAAACCACACCGGATCGGTCCGGTGATTCAGAAATTCTGTTGAAACCATGCCTTCATCCTTTCCAGGATTTGTTTGAACCCGGCCCCCTGGATGCGGGCGGCCTCGTCGATTTCGTGCTTCTCCAGGCCGGCCAGCAACAGGCCGACGCCGGTGGCGAAGCGGGGATTGCGCACCCGCTCGGAGAAGCCGCCGATGTATTCCGGGGTGCCGATGCGCACCGGCATGTGGAACACCTCCTCGGCCAGTTCCACCATGCCCTTCATCAGGCTGGAACCGCCCGACAGCACGATGCCGGAAGAGATCTGCTCCTCGAAGCCGGAGCGGCGCAATTCCGCCTGCACCAGGCTGAACAGCTCCTCGACCCGGGGCTCGATGACCTCGGACAGGAGTTGCTTGGAGAGCATGCGCGGACCCCGTTCGCCGATGCCGGGCACCTCGATCATTTCCTTGGGGTCGGCCAGCTGGCGCAGGGCGATGCCATGCTGGATCTTCAGATCCTCCGCCTCCCGGGTGGGGGTGCGCAGGGTCATGGCGATGTCGTTGGTGATCTGGTCGCCGGCGATGGGAATCACCGCCACGTGCTGGATGGCGCCGCGGGTGAACACGGCGATGTCGGTGGTGCCGCCGCCGATGTCGACGATGCACACGCCCAGGTCCTTCTCGTCGTCGTTCAGCACCGCGTGGCTGGAGGCCAGGGGTTGCAGCACCAGGTCCTTCACCTCCAGGCCGCAGCGTCGCACGCACTTGACGATGTTCTGGGCTGCGGACACGGCGCCGGTGACGATGTGCACCTTCACCTCCAGGCGCACGCCGGACATGCCCAGGGGTTCGCGCACCCCATCCTGGCCGTCGATGATGAATTCCTGGGGCAGCACGTGCAGCACCTGCTGGTCGGCCGGGATGTTGAGGGCGCGGGCGATGCCGATGACCTGATCGACATCCGCCTGGGATACCTCCCGGTCGCGGATGGGCAGCATGCCGCTGGAGTTCTGGGCCTTGATGTGGCTGCCGGCGATGCCGGTGTAGACCTGGGTGATCTTGCAGTTGGCCATCAGCTCGGCCTCCTCCAGGGCGCGCTGGATGGCGGAGACCGTGGCCTCGATGTTCACCACCACGCCCTTCTTCAGGCCCCGGGAGGGGGACTGGCCCATGCCGATGATGTTGAGGCCGCCTTCCGGCGTGGTCTCCGCCACCAGCGCCACGATCTTCGACGTGCCGATGTCGAGGCCCACGATCAGGTCCTTGCTTTCATTCATCTTTTTCATGCCTGTGTTGCCCGTTTTGCTTCCACTGTCGTGCCCGCCCCGGGATGGGCTTCGCCGGCGAAGCCATTGGGGTAGCGCATGTCAACCCGGAGGATGGGACCCACCGCCGCCACGGCCTTGGGATAGAAGCGGGCGAAACGGTGCAGGCGCTCGTTGAGCTTCTCCCGCCCCAGTTCGACGCTGACGCCGCCGGTCAGGCGGACGCGCCAGGACTGGCGCGCGCTCACCACCAGTTGCTCGACCCGCATGCCCAGGGGCGCGACGATGCGGGCGAATTCCCCGTAGCGACGCGCCACCTCACGCTCCATGCCCTCCGGCGCATAGAAGCGGGGCACGCCGCGCCATGCCGCGCCCTCGAACACCTCGCCATGAGTGTCGAGCAGGGCGCGGTCGTTCCAGGCGGCGGCGGCGCGATGTTCCTCCAGATGCACCACCAGACGGCCGGGCCAGAGCCGGCGGACATCGGCGTGGCGCACCCAGGGCAACTGCTCGAAGGCGACGTGGATGCCTTTCAGGTCCAGGGAGAAGAATCCCCCCGTCAGCCGGGGTGCCAAGGTGCGCACCGCCTGGCGGGTTTCCGGGTGTTCCGCGCCCTCCACGGTGACCTGGCGGAACGGGAACCAGGCTTCCAGGGCCGCCCGGCCCCCGATCCACACGGCGAACAACAGGGTGGCGGCGAGGATCAGCCGCGTGATCCGGTTGAGGGCGTCCGGGTTATCCCACATGGGCCAGCTCCAGCACTTTCAGGCAGAGGTCGGGAAATTCGATGCCCGCCGCCCGGGCGGCCATGGGCACCAGGCTGTGGTCGGTCATGCCCGGGGCGGTGTTGATCTCCAGCAGGTGGGGCGTGCCGTCCTGGTCCAGCAGTACGTCCACCCGGCCCCAGCCGCGACAGCCCAGCACCGTGAAGGCTTGTTTGGCCAGGGCCTGCATTTCCGCCTCCTTGTCCGGCGGCAGGCCGCTGGGACAGAAGTAGCGGGTGTCGTCGCGGAAATACTTGGCCTCGTAGTCGTAGAACTCCGTGGCCGGCACGATCCTCACCACCGGCAGGGCGCGCGCTTCGTTGCCATCCCCCAGCATGCCCACGGTGAATTCGCCGCCGCCGAGGTAGCGTTCGGCCAGCACCAGGGCATCGTGTTTCGCGGCTTCCCGATAGGCCTGGGCCAGGGCGCCCGGCTCCTTCACCTTGGTGATGCCCACGCTGGAGCCTTCATTGGCCGGCTTCACGAACAGGGGCAGACCGAGTTGGCGCTCCACGGCGGCGAAATCGCTGTCGGCGCCGAGCAGGGCATAGTCCGGCACGGGCAGGCCGGCGCCGCGCCAGAGCAGCTTGGTGCGCCATTTGTCCATGCCCACCGCCGAGGCCATCACGCCGCTGCCGGTATAGGGAATGCCCAGCATTTCCAGGGCGCCCTGGGCCGTGCCGTCCTCGCCGCCCCGGCCGTGCAGGATCAGGAAGACCCGGGCGTAGCCCTCGGCCTTCAGGTCCGACAGGGGGCGCGCCGCCGGGTCGAAGGCGTGGGCGTCCACGCCCCGGCTCCTGAGGGCCGCGAGCACCGCGTTGCCGCTTCTCAGGGATATTTCCCGTTCCGCGGAGGTGCCGCCGAACAGCACGGCCACCTTGCCGAAGGCCCCGGGGTTGAATTCAGGCCTGGTCACCGATGATCCTCACTTCCGTAATTAACTCGACGCCCGATTGCCGCGCCACCCGGGCGCGGGCCTCGGCGATCAGCGCTTCGATGTCGGCGGCGGTGGCGCCGCCGGTGTTGACGATGAAATTGGCGTGTTTCTCCGAGATCTGGGCGCCGCCGATGCGGGTGCCCTTGAGGCCGCAGGATTCGATGAGACGCGCCGCGAAATCGCCGGGCGGATTGCGGAACACCGAGCCGGCGTTGGGCAAATCCAGGGGCTGCGTGGCAATCCGTTTTTCCAGCAAGCGCTTGATCTCTTCCCGGGCCTGGCCGCCGTCCCCCTTGGGAAACATGAACCACGCCGCCACGAACCATTCCACTCGCGGTTCCCGGGGCGTCACGTGGC
>WBZL01000824.1_pt1 | contig 34401 bp, 34 predicted proteins | sample 5204291 | NCBI WGS metagenome assembly WBZL01 (sample SAMN12344345, study PRJNA552823) | activated sludge metagenome | biome: Activated sludge suspended growth; feature: Nitrification reactor; material: Wastewater; isolation source: activated sludge from nitrification reactor of wastewater...
GTACCTGAGCACCCTGGTACTCGCCGTGCTCGAGCAGCACTCGGCCACCGGGCCGCAGCAACCGCCGGGCCTGGGCCAGGACGCACCGCACGACATCGAGGCCGTCCACTCCCCCGTACAGCGCAACAGGGGGATCGTGCAGCGCCACCTCCGGGTCGCGCGGCACCATCGCCTCCGGGATGTAGGGAGGGTTGCTGACCACCAGATCCACCGGTCCGAGGTGGGACAGATCGTCCGCGCAGACATCGGCGACGAGGACTTCGACGCGACCGGCGGCGTTGCGTCGCGCCCACTGCAGCGCCAGTGGGTCTACCTCCACCGCCACCACGTCGGCTCCGGTCTCCATGGCCAGGCTCAGCGCGATCGCCGCACTGCCGGTGCACAGGTCCACCGCCCGGTCGAAGGGTTCCTGCAGGGCGATGTCGACGAGGACCTCGGTCTCCGGCCGCGGGACGAACACACCGGGGCCGACCTCGAGATCGAGATACCGGAAGCCGGCACTGCCGGTGAGGTGCTGCAACGGCACCCTTCGGCACCGCTTCGCGACGAGGTCCTCCAGCTGCGCCTCCTGCTCGGCGGCGAGTTCCACGAAGGGCGAGCGGCTGCCGCTGACGTACTCGATGAGGGCAGCGGCATCGGCATCTGGCGACGGGACACCCGCTGCACGCAGCCGCAGTGCCACCCGCCGACGCAGGCTCACACCGACTCCACCGACTCCAAGCGGGCGGAGAGGTCAGCGTCGAGGCAGCTCTGGATCACGGGATCGAGTTCGCCGGCAAGCACGTGGTCGAGGTTGTACGCCTTGAACCCGGTGCGGTGATCGGAGATCCGGTTCTCCGGGAAGTTGTAGGTACGGATGCGCTCGGACCGATCAACGGTCCGAACCTGTTCCTTGCGCGTGGCGGAGGCCTCGGCGGCCTTCTCCTCCTCAGCGATGGCGACAAGGCGAGCACGCAAGATGCGCATTGCCTGTTCCTTGTTCTGCAGCTGCGACTTCTCGTTCTGGCACGACACGACCACGCCTGTGGGCACGTGGGTGATGCGGACTGCCGAGTCCGTGGTGTTCACGCTTTGGCCGCCAGGACCCGAGGACCGGTAGACGTCGATGCGCAGGTCGTTCGGGTCGATCGTGATCTCGACATCCTCGGTCTCCGGGAACACGAGGACCCCCGCCGCCGACGTGTGAATGCGCCCCTGGGACTCCGTGACCGGCACCCGCTGCACGCGGTGCACGCCCGCTTCCCACTTCAACCGGGCGAAAGGCATCTCGTCCACCTCGGTCTGACCTTTGGCCTTGATCGAGATCGTGGCGTCCTTCACCCCGCCGAGGTTGGTCTCCTCGAGGTCGATGACCTCCATGCGCCAACCGCGGATCGTGGCGTACCGCTCGTACATGCGCAACAGATCGCCTGCGAACAACGCAGACTCGTCACCGCCCTCCCCCGCTTTGATCTCCAGGATCGCGTCGGAGTCGTCCAGCGGATCGCGGGGTACCAGCAGTTCGCTCAGATGCTCCGCGACCTGTGCGCGTTCGGCGGCCAACTCGTCGGCCTCCTGTGCGAACGCGGCGTCCGCCTCGGACAACTCGCGTGCGGCCTGTTCGTCCTCGCCGAGGGTCACCCAGCGCTCGTAGGTTTCCACCACCGGGCGCAATTGGGCATGCCGCTTACCGACCGCCCGCGCGCGGGCAGGGTCGGAGTGCAGCGATGGATCGGCGAGATCGGCTTCGAGAGCCCGCAGTTCGTCGACGAGGGCGGTGACCCGCTCGAACACTTACTTGGAGGCTTGCTTGCCGAAGCGCTTCTCGAACTTGGCGACGCGGCCGCCGGTGTCCAGAATCTTCTGCTTGCCGGTGTAGAAGGGGTGGCACTGGTTGCACACCTCAGCGTGGATCACGCCGTCCTTGGCGGTGCTGCGGGTGGTGAACTGGTTGCCGCAGGAGCACGTGACCGTGGTCTCGACGTACTCGGGGTGGATGTCGGGCTTCATGATTCTCCTTAGATGGTCCCGGGTCGCCGAAAGTGCGCAGCGTGAACCGGGGCTCTTCGAGTGTAACGGGCGGGGCCGCCGTGCTATTCCCCCGGCATCGTCACCGGCGCAGCACCCGCCACCAGCCCTCCACGGTGTCGAACACTGTGATCCCCACGACGATCCACAGCAACGGCGTGAGCAGACCAGCCGGTACCAGGTCCGCGACACCCGGCGTCAGCAGGCGCTCGGCGCTCCACAGCCACACCACGATCCCCGCGAAGGCGACGTTGAGGACGGTGTTCACGACCGCCAGGGTGACAGTCCAATGACCCAAGCGGTATTTCACGATCTCCAGGACAATGCTTGCAAGCAGCACCAGCAGCAACACTACGAGCCACGGCGTCCATGCCTGGGCGTTGAGCACCGGCACCTCGGATCCGCCCACCGTCACCAGCCAGTGGTCGCGCTGCCACAGGATGGCCCACATGAGCACGGTCAGCAGGGCGATCCCGGACACGGTCTCACCGAGGCCGATGCGCCGGTCGGCGATCTCCGGCAGGTCGTCCAGACTCCATTCGCGGTCGGGCATCGGGGTGTGCGTGCGCTCGAGCAACGCGAAGACCAGCGTGACCCAGAAGGCCATTTGCACCCCGAGCTGGAAGACGATCCCCAGCACACTGAAGAGCGCGTCGAGCGGGGATGCTCCGGCGAGCGCCTGAGCCAGCAGGGATGCCACGGCGACGATCGGAACGACCACCAGCAACAGCGTGCGCAGCAACTGGGAGTACTGGCCGAAGTACGCGGGCCCGATGAGGTGACGCGGCGGGCCACCGAAGCGCTCGGAGAGCACCGCCGGGTCGCCGAGATCGTTGAGGGCCTGCCGCTCGGCCTCCTCGGCCGACAGGCCCGCTGCCGTCAGGGCGTCAACCGCATCCGCGACCGAGGCGTTCAACTCCTCGGCGACATCGTTGCGCTGCGCCTCGGGCAGGCCCGCGACCGCGGCATGGACATAGCGCTGCGTCAAGGTGGTCATGATGTCGGTGTCCCTTCTTCCATCAGGGCCACGAGCGACGTGTTCAGGGCCGACCACAGCGCGCCGAGGTGTTCGGCGGCCGCGCGCCCATCGGCACTCGTGACGTAGTACTTGCGCGGACGGGAGTCGTCGGTGTTCCACTCACTGCGCAGGAAGCCCTGCTTCTCCAGACGCCGCAGCAGCGGGTAGAGCGTGTTGGCGTCCACGTCGATCCCCGCAGACTGCAACTGCTCGAGCAACTGGTAGCCGTATTCGGGCCGGCGCAGCATCAGCAAGCAGGCGAGCACCACGGTGCCGCGGCGCAACTCCTGCTCGTGTGACTCCAAGTTCGTTCCCACGTCGCTCACTATAGTGTGTGCCACACACTATAGTCAATGGCGCCGGATATGACGAAGGGGCGGCAGGCACGAAATGCCGCCGCCCCTTCGATCGGGTGGATCACATGTCGCCGGTCGGGGCCTCCGCCTCGAGGCCGGCCGGTGTCGTCTGCTGCACCTGGCGAAGGAACTCGTAGTTCGTGCTCGTCTCGCGCAACTTGCTGATCAGCAACTCGATCCCCTGCTGGGTGTCGAGGGCGTGAAGCACGCGGCGCAACTTCCAGACGATCGCGAGCTCCTCCTTGGTCATCAGGAGCTCTTCCTTGCGGGTACCGGAGGCGTCGACGTCGACCGCCGGGAACACGCGCTTGTCCGCGAGGCGCCGGTCGAGCTTGAGCTCCATGTTGCCGGTGCCCTTGAACTCCTCGAAGATGACCTCGTCCATCCGCGAACCGGTTTCGACGAGCGCGGTGGCGATGATGGTCAGCGACCCGCCCTCTTCGATGTTGCGGGCGGCGCCGAAGAACTTCTTCGGCGGGTACAAGGCCGCGGAGTCGACGCCACCGGACAGGATTCGTCCAGACGCCGGAGCCGAGAGGTTGTATGCCCGGCCCAGTCGGGTCATCGAGTCGAGCAGGACCACGACGTCCTGACCCATCTCCACGAGGCGCTTGGCGCGCTCGATGGCCAGCTCCGCCACCGTCGTGTGGTCATCGGCCGGCCGGTCGAAGGTCGAGGCGATGACCTCGCCCTTCACCGAACGCTTCATGTCGGTGACCTCTTCAGGCCGCTCATCCACGAGCACCACCATGAGGTGGACCTCGGGGTTGTTCGTCGTGATCGCGTTGGCGATGCGCTGCAGGACCATCGTCTTACCGGCCTTGGGGGGCGACACGATGAGACCGCGCTGCCCCTTGCCGATCGGTGCGACGAGATCGATGATCCGGGTGGTGAGGTTGTTGTCCTCCCCCTCCAGACGCAGGCGCTGCTGCGGGTACAGCGGCGTGAGCTTTCCGAATTCCTTGCGCTCACGGGCCTTGTCGGGGTCGAGGCCGTTCACCTTGTCGATGCGGACCAGCGGGTTGTACTTCTGGCGAGAGTTGGCCTCGTTCTCACGCTGCGGGCGGATCGCGCCGACGACGTGGTCGCCCTTGCGCAGGGCGTACTTCTTCACCAGGCCGAGGCTGAGGTAGGCGTCTGTGGGCCCGGGCAGGTAACCGGTCGTGCGCAGGAACGCGTAGTTGTCGAGAACGTCAAGGATCCCGGCCACGGGAACGAGCACCTCGTCCTCGCCGACCTCGGGCTCGGCGTCGTCTCGACGACCGCTGCGGTCACGCTCACGATCACGGTTGCGATCGCGGCCGCGGCGGCGACGGTTGCGGTTGCCGCCGTCACGGTCGCGGTTCTGGTTGTTCTGGTTGTTGTTGTCGCGGCGCTGGCCGGAGTCCTCGCGGTTCTCCGGGGACTGCTCCTGCCGGTTCTCCTGCGGTTGGTCACCGCGTTCCGGGCGCTGGGCACGCTCACCGCGCTCCTGGCGCTCACCGCGCTCCTGGCGCTCACCGCGTTCCGGGCGCTCCCGTGGCTCTTGCCGCTCCTGCGGGGCGTCCTGCTGGGCGGGCGCTGTGTCAGCCGCACCCTCTCCGGCAGGGGCTGCGGTGGGGTTGGAGCCCCCCAACGCGGAGATGAGTTCGCTCTTGCGCATGGAGGATGCCCCGGAGATGCCCTTGTCACTGGCCATCTTGCGCAGGTCGGCCAGCAGCATGCCCGAGAGTCCGGGGCGCCGCTTGCTGGCAGGTTGTTCTTCGATCGTGGTGTCAGTCAACTGACACGTCCTTTCATGGACGTCGGGACGACATGCGTCCCACGAGGCGAACGGTGAAATGATGACCACCGCTCACAGCGGACAGGTAATGCCATAGGGCGTCAAGTGCGGAGATTGGGGCAAGAGTCTGACCCGATGGATCGCCACGGTTCGAACGCCCTGGCTGCCCTCACTGTAACACCCCCGTAACGAGACGCGGAACGCTCGGGTGTATTTCGAGTCCGGTGTCGGACGTCGGGCGTACCCTGGAACCACGGTGAGGAGGGCGCGCCATGAAGATCGCACAGGCCGCAACCGAGTTCCTGAATCAGTCCCGGATCGCCGTCACGGGCGTCTCGAGCAAACCGGAGGGACACGGGTCGAACGCGGTGTACACCCGCCTGCGGGAGCGGGGATACACCGTCTTCGCGGTGAATCCCCACGCGACGCAGGTCGAAGGTGACACCACCTACCCCGACCTGGCGTCCATTCCCGGTGGCGTGGACGCGGTGGTGATCGCCACGAGCGCCGAACATGCGCCGGCCACCATGCAGCAGGCGGCCGACCTGGGCATCCGCTACGTCTGGATGCACCGGTCCTTCGGCGCGGGCAGCGTCTCGCCGGAGGCAACCCGGATAGGTCGTGACGCGGGAATCCTTGTGATCGACGGCGGTTGCCCCCTGATGTTCGGCAAGGCCTCCGACGGTGGGCACCGCATGATGTGCCGGATGATGAAGCTCACCGGCAAGGTGCCGCGCGAGGTCTGATCCTCAGGCCGCCGCGACCACGGCCGCCACCGCACGATGGACGTCGGATTCGGTGCTCCAGCGGCCGAACGAGAAACGCACTGCTGTGTGCGCGCGATCGGTCGGCAGGCCCATCGCGACCAGGACCGGCGAGGGGGTCGTCTCGCCGGCGTGGCACGCCGATCCCGCGGACGCGGCGATGCCGGTGAAGACGGCCTGCACCTGCAACCCGTCCACGCTCACGTTGGACGTGTTCGGCAATCGCAGCCGGGGATGCCCGTTCACATGCACACGCCCCGGAAGTTCGGCGCGCAGACGGTCCTCCAGCAGATCGCGAAGGGATGCCAGCCGAACGTCCTCGCCCGCGGCGAGCGCTTCGTGGGCCAGCGCTGCCGCGACGCCCATTCCATGTGCGTAGGCGACGTTCTGCGTGCCCGCCCTCAGCCCGAACTCCTGGCCACCTCCGCCCACCTGCGGCTGCAGCCGGACGCCGTCGCCGACGTACAGCGCCGCCACCCCCTTGGGCGCGTACATCTTGTGCCCGACTGCCGTGAGCAGGTCGACCCCGAGCTCGACCACGTCGACGGGGACCTTACCCACGGACTGAGCGGCGTCGCAGTGCATGAGCGCCCCGTGCTCGTGCGCAACCCTGGCGATGTCGGCGATCGGCTGGATCGCGCCGGTCTCGTTGTTCGCATGCATGACGCTGACAAGCACCGTGTCCCTGCGCATGGCCGACCGGACGGACTCCGGGTCGAGGCGACCGCTCCCGTCCACCGGGAGGACCGTCACCTCGATCCCGCCGGCGCGCAGGTCCGCACACGCTGCCAGCACCGCCGGGTGCTCGGTGGCCTGCGTGATCACGTGCGGGGTCCCCACCTCGTCGACCCGTGCCATCACCGCACCCTTGATGGCCAGCGCGTCGGCCTCCGAACCGCTGCCGGTGAAGACGAGGCGTCCGGCCGAACCGTGCAGCAGACGCAGCACCTGCCCCCGGGCCGTCTCCAACGCCTCGGCCGCAGCGCGGCCGTATTCGTGGCCACTCGATGGATTGCCGAAGTCAGCGGTCAGCGCGCCGATGATGGCGTCCACCACCACGGGATCGACCGGAGTCGTCGCGTTGTAGTCGAGATATGCGGGCCGGCCGACCAGGGCGGGGTGGATGGGCGTCATGTCACGGCCTCAGAAGACCAGCACCTTGTCGGCGGCCAGAGTGTGATCGGTGAGCTCCTCCATGGTCGATCGACGCGCTCCCTCCACGAGCATGTCCGGGGCGATCCCGCGCGCGTCCATGCACGTCCCACAGCACAGGATCGCGCCCTGGTTGCGCACGACGGCGCCGAGCATCCGGTCGAGTTTGTAGTAGCCGTCGGGGGTCTTCTGACCCTTCATCGCAGCCGTGACCCCGTCACCCATCAGGAACACGGTCATCTCCACACCGTCGCGTTTGGCCATCGATGCGGCCAGCCGGATCGCGTTGTACGTCGAATCCAGGCCGTACGCCGAGCCGTTGATGATCATCAGAGTCTTCATGGCATCTCCTTATTCAAATGTTTCTTTGAAAAGACTACTATGTGCGCAGAAGGAGGCCGAAAATGCACCCCCGCGAGTTCAAGGACCAGTCGTTCGCGCACTTCGCGCGGATCGGCGCCGCCCTCGGGCATGCCAAGAGGGTCGAGATCGTCGACGTGTTGGCACAGGGTGAACGCAGCGTCGACTCGCTGGCCGAACAGGTCTCGGCGAGCGTTGCCACCACCTCCCACCACCTGCAGATCCTGGCGTCGGCGGGGCTGGTGATGCGCCGCGCGGAAGGCACCTCGCGCATCTACCGGCTCAGCGACCCGGGCGTGGCCGCCGCCTACCGGACGATGGTCGCGCTCGCCGAGGAGCACATCACCGAGGTCACCACCCTGGCGGAGGCCTTCTTCGCGCAGGCAGACGGACTCGAGCCGGTGTCGTTCGACCAACTCGACCGGATCGCGGGATCGGGCGCGGCGATCATCGTGGACGTGAGGCCGGCCAGTGAGTTCGACAGCGGCCATCTGGAGGGCGCGATCAACATCCCGCTGGCCGAGATCGCCGACAGGATGGCGGAGCTGCCGGCTGACGCCCAGATCGTCGCGTACTGCCGGGGGCCGTACTGCGTCATGGCGGCGGCGGCGGTGACCCGTCTGCGAGAGGCGGGGTTCGACGCCCGGCGGGCCACCGGCGGTTACCCGCGCTGGACCACCTCGACCTGAGTGCCTACCCGACCCCGCTGACCGTGGCCCCCTGGACGGCGGTCCGCAGTTCAATCCGTCGCCAACCGGGCGGGGCCTGCGCGCCGGCGTCGAACGCGATCACTGTCGGGCCCGCGCCGGAGATCGCCGCGGGAACACCCGCCGCACGCCATTGCTGCACCAGGTCCCACGACTGCGGATAGGCCGACTTGCGGTAATCCTGGTGGATGCGGTCCTGCGTGGCATCGAGCAGATGCTCCGGGTGGCTGGTGAAAGCGGCGACCGCGAGCGCCGATCGCCCCAGCGCGTGCACGGCGTCGCGGAACGGCACCGTCTCGGGCAACAGGGTGCGCGCGGTGACTGTGCTGAGTCTCTGCCGAGGGATCGCGACCACAGCCTCCAGCCCTGCCGCCGGCTCCATCCGGACGGCTCGCCCGGTCCCCTCGTGCATCCAGGAGACCGTAAGACCCCCGAGCAGTGCTGGTGCCACGTTGTCCGGGTGGCCTTCGATGCCGGTGGCAACCGCCAGCAACCGGTCGTCGTCCATGGCAGCGCCCATCGCCCGCGCTGCGACCAGACCGGTCACGATCGCCGCCGAGGAGCTGCCCAACCCGCGTCCGTGGGGGATGTGGTTCTCGCAGTGCACGGACACCTCTGGGACGGGCATGTCGCAATGCGCGAAGGCCGCGCGGAAACTGGCCAGCACCAGGTGTTCGGGACCCAGCGACACCTCCCCCTCACCCTCCCCCGCCACGGTGACACTGGTGCTCGTGGCCGGGGTGAACGTCACCCGGTCGCGCAGTTCGAGCGCCAGGCCGAGGCAGTCGAAGCCGGGACCCAGGTTCGCGGAGGTGGCCGGCGCCTGCACGACCACAGGCATCAGATGAGCCCGAGTTCCGCGGCGGCGGCCTGCGCGTCGATCGCGATGCCCACCGGCTGCGGCGCTCCTGCGATCGCCCACTGGGGGTCCTTCAGTCCATTGCCGGTGACCGTGCACACCACGGTCTGGCCCGGGTCGAGCTCGCCGGCCGCGTGCTTCTGCAGCAGTCCGGCCACGCCAGCTGCCGATGCCGGCTCCACGAACACGCCTTCTCCCGCGGCGAGCAACTTGTAGGCACTGAGGATCTGACGGTCGGTGACCATCTCGATCACCCCACCCGACTCGTCGCGCGCGGCCTCCGCATACGCCCACGACGCCGGGTTGCCGATCCGGATGGCCGTGGCGATCGTCTGCGGCGAACGCACTGGCGCACCACGCACGATGGGTGCCGCCCCCGCGGCCTGGAATCCCCACATCCGCGGCGCCGTCGCGTACTCGCGGTAACCCTTCCAGTACGCCGTGATATTGCCGGCGTTCCCGACGGGCAGGCAGTGGATGTCCGGGGCTGTCCCGAGTTGGTCGAAGATCTCGAAACTGGCGGTCTTCTGGCCCTCGATACGCACAGGGTTGACGCTGTTGACCAGCGCCACCGGGTACTCCTCGGACAGTTCGCGGGCCAGTGTCAGACAGTCGTCGAAGTTCCCGTCCACCTGCAGCAGGCGCGCGCCGTGCACGAGCGCCTGGGCCAGTTTGCCCATGGCGATCTTGCCCGCGGGCACGAGCACCGCGCAGACCATGTCCGCGCGCACCGCATAGGCCGCGGCACTTGCACTGGTGTTACCCGTCGATGCGCAGATGACGGCCTTCGCACCCTCCTGGGCGGCCACCGAGATGGCCATCGTCATGCCACGGTCCTTGAACGATCCGGTGGGGTTGGCGCCTTCCACCTTGAGGTACACCTCACACCCGGTCATCTCGCTGACACGATTGGCGCGCACCAGCGGGGTTCCGCCCTCACGCAGCGTGATCACCGGCGTCTGCTCCGAGACGGGCAGGTGCGCACGGTACTCCTCGATGATCCCCCGCCAGACGTGGGCGCTCATTCCTCACCTTCCACACGCATGACGGCGACGACCTCGTTGACACTGTCGAGGTCCCGCAGGGCGGTGACCGTGGCGGACAGGGCCGCCTCGGTCGCGGCGTGGGTGCGGATCAACAGCGACGCGTGGCCGGTGGCCTCGTCGGTGTCCTGCCGCACGGTCTGGATGGAGACATCGTGGTCGCCGAAACTCATGGCGATCTGTGCCAGCACGCCGGGGCGGTCGGCCACGTCGAGGTTGACCGTGTAGCGCGTGACCGCCTCGCCGATGGGCCGTGGCTGCAGGCCGGCGTACACCGACTGCGCCTGGCCGGCCGCACCCGCGCGCCGATTGCGCGCCGCCGTCACGAGGTCCCCGAGGACGGCGCTGGCGGTCGGTTCGCCGCCGGCCCCACGGCCGTAGAACATCATCTGGCCGGCGGACTCGGCCTCGACGAACACCGCGTTGAAGGCGTCGCGCACGCTGGCCAACGGATGGGAGCGCGCCACCATCGCCGGATGCACACGGGTCACCACACCCTGGCCGTCGGGCGTGCGCTCGGCCACCGCGAGCAGCTTGATGACGAAGCCGAGGTCCTTGGCCGCCTCCACGTCGCGCAAGGTCACCGAGCTGATTCCTTCGCAGTAGACGTCGGACAACGTGACGCTGGAGTGGAAGGCGAGAGTCGCGAGGATCGCCGCCTTTGCGGCCGCGTCGTGACCCTCGACATCGGCGGTGGGGTCTGCTTCGGCATAACCGAGGCGCTGCGCCTCCGCGAGCACCTCGCCGTAGTCGGCACCCTCCTCGTCCATCTTGGTCAGGATGTAGTTCGTCGTGCCGTTGACGATTCCGAGGACGCGCTGCACCTGATCGCCGGCCAGGGACTCCCGCAGGGGCCGCAGCAGCGGGATGGCACCGGCGACTGCGGCCTCATAGAACAGGTCCACGCCGTTCTCGTGGGCGATCTCGTGCAGGGTCGCGCCGTGCTCGCTGAGCAGGGCCTTGTTCGCCGTGATGACGCTCGCGCCGTTGCGCAGGGCGGTCTCCAGCAGTTCCTTGGTGGGGTCGATCCCGCCCATCACCTCGATGACGATGTCCACGTCCTCGCGCTTGACGACCGAGAACGGGTCGTCGGTGAGCAGGTCCGCGGGGATACCCGGGCGGGGTTTTGCCAAGTCGCGTACGGCGACGGCGACCAGTTCCAGCGGCGCACCCGCCCGCGCCTGGAGATCCTCGGCGGAATCGGCCATCAAACGGGCCACCTGGGAACCGACAGTTCCGCCGCCGAGCAGGGCGACGCGCACGACAGAATCAGACACGCACACAGTCTCCCATGCGGGCGCCACCGGGTTCAGCGCACGTGGGTGTGCGGGGCCGCTGCGTCCAGGCCGCCACCGGCCGACCGTCGAGTGGCGCCAGGCCCTCAAGTGAGTCGAATCCGCCCGTGCGGGGCTCAGCAGGGCACCGAGGCCTCACGCTTCTGCCGAATACCCGCCATGCGGGGGCGCTCAGTCCAAGCCCGCGTCGGCGGCCAACAGGTCGTCGAGGGTCTCGCGGCGCAGGACGACCCGGCACTGCCCGGAGTCCGCCGCCACCACCGCGGGGCGGGGCAGGTAGTTGTAGTTGCTGGCCATGCTTCGGCAATAGGCGCCGGTCGCAGCCACCGCGAGGAGGTCCCCGGGGCGCACGTCCCCGGGCAGCCAGGCGTCGCGCACGATGACGTCGCCACTCTCACAGTGCTTGCCCACGACCCGTGCGACGACCGGGTCGGCCTGCGACTCCCGATTGGCCAGCACCACCGTGTAGTCGGCCCCGTACAGGGCCGTACGGATGTTGTCGCTCATCCCGCCGTCCACCGACACGTACAGGCGGTGACGGCCGCCGAGGTCCACCGGCTTCACCGTGCCGACCTCGTAGACCGTGATGCCGGCCCCACCAACTACTGCGCGCCCGGGCTCCACGGCCAGTCGCGGCACCGGCACCCCGGCGAGTTCACATTCCCGGGTGACGATGGCGGTGAGTTGCCCAGCCATGTCGGCGACCTGCGGCGGATCGTCGTCGTCTGTGTAGGCGATGCCCATGCCGCCGCCGAGATTGAGCTCGGGCACAGCGATCCCTGAGGTCACCAGCTCGGCCACCAGACCCGCCATCCGGTGCGCGGCCACTTCGAAGCCCGCGGCGTCGAAGATCTGGGACCCGATGTGACTGTGCAAGCCGACGAGTTCGAGTCCGGGGTCGGCGGCGACCGCCCGGGCCGCGGCGGCTGCCAGGCCGCCGGCGAGCGCGAGGCCGAACTTCTGATCCTCATGGGCGGTCGCGATGAACTCGTGGGTGTGGGCCTCGACCCCCACCGTGACCCGGACGAGCACCTTGGGACGCACACGCAGTTCGGCGGCAAGGGCCGCGAGCCGTTCGATCTCGGTGAAGGAGTCGATGACGATGCGCCCGACACCCGCTTCGAGCGCGCGCCGCAACTCCGCGACGCTCTTGTTGTTGCCGTGGAACAGCAGGTCCTCGCCGGGAACTCCCGCGCGCAGTGCGACCTCCATCTCGCCCAGCGAACAGACGTCGATGCGCAGACCCTCCTCGACCGCCCACCGCGCGATGCGGGTCGTGAGGAACGCTTTGGCGGCGTAGTAGACGTCCGCGCCCGCGTACGCCTCGGCATACGACCTCGCCGCGGCGCGGAAGTGCTGCTCGTCGAGCACGAACACGGGGCTTCCGAATTGCGCCACGGCATGTGTCACGGGCACCCCCGCAACCGACAGGACCCCGTCGGTGCGGCGCGCGGTGAGCGGCCAGACGGCCGGGCTCAGGGCGTTGAGGTCGCTGGGCACCTCCCCGATGGCGGCCGCGTGGACGATGTCCTCATGGCGGGGTCCAGCTGGATGTGCGGGCATGGGAGCCAGCGTAACTGCGCGGGTTCACGCGAACGTTTCTGGTTGGCCGGTACCGCGACACAAAGTCGGATGCGCAGAAGCCGCGGCGTGTCGGGTCCTCGCACGCCCCCCACCAACCAGTTCGCTACGCGCGACGGGCTCAGCCCAGGCCTTTGCGCCGCAGGAATTCGGCCTTGACCTTGGCGCCGCGCTTCTCGAGCGCCGGCCGCAGCAGTCGGCGCAATGGCGGCGACACGTACCCCAGCGTGGCGAGTTTGCCCGACGCGAAGGGCACATCGATCTCCATCGGCGACTCGTCGGCCTCGATTGCCTCGAGCACGGCCTGCGCCACCCGCTCGACGGTGCTCATGGGCTGGCTGAAGGTCATCGCCGTCACGTTCTCGAGGTCCTCGTCGAGGAACCCGGTGTCGACCGGGCCCGGGTTGACCGTCGCAACGCGTATCCCCCGGCCCGCGAGATCCTCCGCCGCAGCCATCGCCCAGAACCGCACCCCCGCCTTGCTGCCGGAGTAGGTCGCGGCCCCGGCCAGCGGCAACTTCCCGGCCAGACTGGCCACGGTCACCACCACTGAGCCCGGCTCCATCACGTCGGCGGCCACCCGCGTCAGGGCGATCGGCGCCGCGGTGTTCACCATGATCATCTCGGCGAGTTGTTCGGGACTGTGCCGGAGCATGGACCCGCGGTGGTGCACCCCGGCGTTGTTGACCAGGACGTCGAGCGCGCCGAACTCGGCGATCACCGCACCCACGAGGTCGGGCAGGGCCGCGACGTCGCCGACATCCGCGGGCAGCGCCAGGGCATCCAGCTGTCCGGCCACCTCCCGCAACCGCTCCTCCGAGCGGGCCACCAGGACGAGCCGATAGCCATGACCGCGCAACAACTCTGCGGTCGCCAGCCCGATGCCCGACGACGCCCCCGTGACGAGCGCGACCCGTGTCACATCCGTTCCGGGGCGCTCACGCCACACAGGTCCAGCCCGTTGGCCACCACCTGCCGCGCGGCCGCGCACAGCCACAGGCGGGCGATGTGCAGCGGCGCGAGCTCCTCGTCCGCGCGCGGGAGGACGCGGCACGAGTCGTAGAACTTGTGGTACGCGGTCGCGACCTCCTCGAGGTAGCGGCTCACGCGGTGGGGCTCGCGCAACTCCGCAGCCGTGGCGATGATCCGCGGGAACTCCGCGAGCACCCCCAGCAGGGCGGACTCGCGTTCATGGCTCAGCAGGCCGGGGTCGAACTCCGAGCCCCGCCAGTCGATGCCGAGATCTGCGGCGTTGCGCAGCACCGACGAGATGCGCGCGTGTGCGTACTGCACGTAGTACACCGGGTTCTCGTTGGTGCGCTGCACGAGCAGGTCGAGGTCCATCGTGAGCGGGGAATCGGCCGGGTAGCGGATCAAGGTGTAGCGTGCGGCGTCCACACCGACCTCGTCCACGAGGTCCTCGAGCGTGACGATGGCGCCGGCCCGCTTGCTCAGCCGCACCTCCTCGCCGCCCTTGAACATCTTCACGAGCTGTCCGATCAGGATCTCGATGTTGTAGTCGGGATCGTCACCGGCGCAGGCCGCCACCGCCCGCAGTCTGTTCACATAGCCGTGGTGATCGGCGCCCAGCAGATAGATGCACACGTCGAAGCCGCGGTCACGCTTGTCGACGTAGTAGGCGGTATCCGAGGCGAAGTAGGTCAGTTCGCCATCGGCCTTGATCAGCACCCGGTCCTTGTCGTCGTCGAAGTCGGTCGTGCGCAGCCAGACCGCGCCATCGCTTTCATACACATGGCCCTGCGCGCGCAACTTCGCCATGCCACGGTCCACCGCGCCCGTCTCGTGCAGGGAACGCTCCGAGTACCAGACGTCGAAGTGGGTGCGGAAGTTGTCCAGGACGTCCTTCTGCTGTTGCAGCTGCAGTGCGTACCCCGCTTCCCGGAACGCGACCATGCGCTCAGGCTCGGGCAGGTGCACGATCGCCGGGTCGTCGGCAACGATCCGCTGCGCGAGGTCGTGGATGTACTCGCCCTGATAGCCGCCCTCCGGCACAGGCACGCCGAGAGCGGACGCCTCAAGCGACAGACCGAACTTGTCCATCTGCACGCCGCGGTCGTTGACGTAGAACTCGCGGGTGACCTGCGCGCCCGCGGCGGCCAGCACTCGGGCCATGGCGTCGCCGACCGCGGCCCACCGGGTGTGTCCGAGGTGCAGCGGACCGGTCGGGTTGGCCGAGATGAACTCCAGGTTGACCGCAGTGCCGACCAAGGCGTCGATCGTCCCGTACGTGCTGCCCTGCTCCACGACCGCGCGTGCGATCTGGCCGGCGGCATCAGCGGCCAGCGTGATGTTGATGAATCCGGGACCGGCGATCTCGAGCGCCTCGATACCGGGGTTGGCCTGCAATACCTCGACGATCTTCGCGGCCAGATCTCGAGGCGGGATGCCGGCCCTCTTCGCCAGTGTCAGCGCGACGTTGGTGGCGTAATCCCCGTGATCACGGTTCTTCGGTCGTTCCACCTTCACCTCTACCCCGTCGGAGGGAACCTCGGGAACGTCGGCCAGGGCGTCGCTGATGGCGGCAGCGAGGGCTTCAGGTGTCATACCCCAAGATTAGGGGCTGGCACTGGCGCTCGGCGTGGGCACATCGTCGGGCCCGGCCTTGCGCACCGCGACCACTACCCGCAACGGGTTGTCACCGGAGTACGCCTGGCCCTCCGGCGGCACATCATCACCGAGCACGGCGATGCTGACGAGGTTCTCGGACGTCGGACGGCGGGCCTCGTAGAAGACGTCGTCACCCCTCTGCCCCGCCCGCACCGGCAGGTACCCGGTCGTCCGCAGACCCCGCACGAGGAGGCTCGCGTCCTCGTTGACATAGCCGCGCACGTCCTCGGGCGTCTCCCCGGGGAACAACGGTTCGGCATACATCCACATGAAGCGTGTGCCCCCGTCCGCATCCTGACACCAGGGTCCTGCGTAGTACGTGCTGGCCGGTTCATCGAGCACCGGCGGGTACTTGCGCATCTGTTTGACGGTGCAGGGCGTCCATTGCTGCGAGGCGACCTCGACCGGCGCGTCCGGCCGTCCCGCGGCCACCGGACCGGGCAGGTCCGTCGGATGCGGCGCCGGCTGCAGCTGCTGACAGCCGGCCAGCAACAGCATCGACGCGATGAGTCTCCAGCGCACACCACGACCGTAACCCCCGATCCGGGCAGAGGGCGGCAACCCGGTCGTTGCTAGTCTGGGAAAGCCCAGGAGCCCCCGTAGCTCAGGGGATAGAGCAGTGGCCTCCGGAGCCATGCGCGCAGGTTCGAATCCTGCCGGGGGCACAACCAAATAGGAGCCCCCCGTGGGCTCCTTTTTGGTTGTCGACCCCATGCAGGATTCGAGGAGGAGCCCCGCCAGGGGCGACGGAGTCCGAGCCCCGTCGGGGCGGCGTCACAGTGCCGGCGTGGCCAGTCCGATCCGCTCGCGGCCACGGGTCCAGTGGTACCCGTCGCGGGCGTTGAAGTACATCCGAGGCCCCACGGGAGTGTCACGCACGTCGAGCGCGTAGATGTGGGTGGCCATCCACCCCGACCCGGTGGGCTCGAGCGCCGGCCGGTCGGCGAGCACCTCCCACGCGAGCCCGTCGGCCGAGCCCAGCACCCAGATCTGCGATCCGGAGTGGGTGCCGTCCCAGGTGATCGCGTTCTGGAAGCCGACCCACCCGTCGGCACAGGCCACAACCTTCAAGGCCCCGGCGCATAGGCTCGCCGGTCCATCCCCGGGGCCCAGCAGCGGCTCGGGCAGCGGATCGAACGGGCCATCGGGATCCGGGCCGGTGGCCACCCCGATGTACGTCGGCTCCGGGAACCCGCAGTCGGTGAGTTGTGTGAGTCCCGCAGAGTAGTACAGCCTCCAGGTACGGTCCGGCTGCTGGACCAGGCAGGGGTTGGAGACCGCCTGGTCGCGACCGCGAATGTGCCATTCGAGGCTGGGGCGCAGCAGGACTGTCGGCGCACTCCAGTCGTCCAGGTCGTGCCCGCCGCGCGATTCGATCCACGACGACCACGGCAGACCCAGCGGCATGAACAGGCGGGTCTTCTCATAACTGAGCCGGTAGCCATCGCCCACCTCGACGATGTGGCCACGCAACGCATTGCGGGTCACTGTCCCCGCCGACCGCCAGTCGATACCATCGGCACTCGAGTAGGCGTGCAGCCCGAGCATCGAATGAGCCCACATGTGCCAGCGACCGTCAGGAGTCCGGTCCGGAGGCAGGAAGGTCGGATCAGCGATCACCGGCGATGGGAACGGCGGTCCGAGCAGGGGCTCTGGGCGCACCGTCCAGCGCAGATCCGCGATCTGGCGGGCAGTCAGGTCGGCCAGCACTACTTGACCTTCTTCGGCGTGTGTCGGTTGTCGCCGGCGGCACGTCGCACCGTGCGGTCGTCGTCGGATCCGAGCTTTCGGAGCACTCCGCTGGGGACATTGCGGTTCTCCGCAACGCGCAGGCGTACAACCGCCGACTTGTCCTTGGCGAGCCGGCGCAGGGCCGAACCGGGGGTCTTGGGATTGAGAGCGACCGCGGTGCGCACGGACACATGCGGATCCTCGGCCAACATCTCCAGAACCTTGCCACCGGCGTTGCTGTTCAGCGCCACCTCGGTACGCACCTCCCACCGCTTGTCGTCGGCGAGTTTCAACAGCGTCTTGGACGGGGTGCGGGGATTGCTGGCCACATCGGCCCGGACGGTCCAGCTCTTGTGGGAGGCCAACTTGGCCAGCGTCTTCCCCGGCGTGCGCGTGTCGCGGGCAAGCGAGAGATTGGCGTCCAGATCGTCAGCCATCGCCATCCTCAGTGCCGATGGGGATCACGGTGGACAATCTACGGCAGCAGTGGCGCCGGATCGCGGTTGTTCACGCAGCGTTAACGAGACGCGGCGCCTACGCTGGGACGGTGCTGCACTGGTACTACCGGGAGATCATCGAACCCGGTCGCCAGCCGATGTTCCTGGCACTGCTCGCGTTCCTTGTCACGTTCCTGGTGACGCGGACCATCACCCGCATGATCCGCGCGGGCAAAGGCCCCTTCCGTAACGTCTCCAGCGGGGATGTGCACATCCATCACGTCGTGCCGGGGCTGATCATCCTGCTCATCGGTGGGGTGTTGGCTCTCGGCTCCGGGCAGGACGGACTGTGGCGCCAAGTGGCCGGCGTCCTGTTCGGCATCGGCGCGGCGCTCGTCCTCGACGAATTCGCCATGGTTCTGCACATGGATGACGTGTATTGGAGCAACGAAGGCCGCATGTCCGCCGACGCAGTCACCCTCACTGCAGTCGTCCTGTTCAGCGCGCTGCTCGTGATCGCCCCGAACAAACCGAATCCCGACCCGGTGGAGGGATTCTGGCTCAATGCGGGATCCAGCGCGTTCTTCGTGGCGGTGTGGATGGTCCCCATCGCCGTCACATTCCTCAAGGGCAAACTGTGGTTCGGAGCGATGGCGATCGCCTTCATCCCTGTGGCATGGGTGGCCGCCGTCCGTCTCGCGCGACCGGGCTCGCCGTGGGCACATTTCCGTTACCGGCACGCGCCGAAGAAGCAGGCCAGGGCCCAGGCCCGCGCTGACAAGTGGATGCGCCGGCAGAAGCCGATTCGTGACTGGATCGCCTCCCACCTGTTCGGGCTGAGCGAGGACACCAGCACCACCAAGTGAACTACGGTGGCCATGTGCTCGATGTCACCTATCCACCGATCGTCATGTCCGCGTACGGCTTCTTCCGCGCCTTCAACATCCGGTTCAGCTTGACCGGTGGGGAGCACATCCCGCGCGTGGGCGGCGCCGTACTGGCCAGCAGCCACGTCTCCTACTTCGACTTCATCTTCTGCGGGTACGCCGCACGGCCGTCGAAACGACTCGTGCGGTTCATGGCCAAGAAGTCGACCTTCGACCACCCGATCTCCGGGCCGCTGATGCGTTCAATGCACCACATCCCCGTCGACCGCGCCGCCGGCGCCTCGTCACTGGACCACGCGGTGGACTGGCTGCGCCGCGGCGAGGTCGTCGGAGTCTTCCCCGAGGCCACCATCAGCCAGTCCTTCGAGGTCAAGGACTTCAAGACCGGCGCCGTGCGCATGGCCGCCGAGGCCGGAGTGCCTGTGGTCCCGATGATCACCTTCGGCGGCCAGCGACTGTGGACCAAGGGTCGCAAGCGGGAGATGACCCGGGGCACCCTGGTCGCCCTGACCGTCGGCGAACCGATCAGCGTGACCACTCAGGACGATCCGGTCGAGGCCACCGCACATCTGCGGTCTGTCATGCAGGACCTGTACGACCAGACCATCGAGGCCTACGAACCCAAGCCCGCGCCCGGCGCCTGGTGGTGGCCGGCGCGGTACGGCGGCGCGGCGCCCACCCTGCAGGAGATGCGCGAACAGGAGGCCCGCGACCGGGCTGCCCGGGAGACCGGCGACTGACTCAGGATCGCTGTGCGTTGAGCAACTCCTGGGCCTCATCGACGCTGATCCGCCCCGCAGCCAGGTCCTGCATCACCTGCTCGGGTCCGGCTGCGGGCTCGTCGAGGCCGAGGCGCCCCAGCAAATCGTTGAAGCGCTGCCGGGCAGTCGGGTAGGACACACCGAGATGCGACTGCACGTCACGCATGTTCCCCCGCGATCGCAGGAACACCTCCAAGGTGACACGGTCGTCGGCACTGAGTTGGCAGTAGCGGCACTGGCAGAACGTCCCAGAGATCTCCGTGTGACACGACGGGCACGTCAACCGTGTCGTGAGCAACTCCTCACTGCATACCGGACACGCCGAGGGCGGGTTGGGCAGGTCGCTCATGCGACGGTCACCTGAGCCGACCCCATGCGCGAACTCACAGTGAGCGCGCCGGAACCGGCACCCACGGTCACCCCCGGCGTCGACCCGTCCTGAGGGGCCTTGAGGTTACCCGTGTGCGACTTGACCAGGGCCTGTCCCAACGAGGTGTCCGCTGTCACGACGACATCGGAGTCGGGACGGACCGTCACCGATACCGAACCCATGTCGGCGCGCACCCGCGATTGGCCGGTGAACGTCCAGTCGACCTTGCCGCTGCCACTGGCCACATCGAACAGCAACGGACCACTGCCGGCGAGTTGCGCCGACCCGGCCTCGACTCCCACGGAGGCACCCGCGCGCATCCCCGTCATGTCCAGAGCACCCCCCACGAGCAGCACCTGGATCGGCAGATCCGGGTTCACCCGAATCTCAACCGACGCCCCGACGCGGTTGACCATCTGTCCTACCCAGGTCATGAACGCCGAGCGGGGAGGCTCGACGGCGAAGTCGCCCTGGGTGGTGTTCGTGTCGATGAGCAGTGCATCACCGTCGCGGCGCATCGTGTGGGGGCCGTCGGCGACAGCCTGTGCGACGGAGTCGTCGGCGATCACACTCAGCCGCACCGCACCGGCTTTGATGACGATCCGGCGCACCGGTTCGTCCATGGGGGCCAGGTCGGACTCGGGCTGCATCTGGTGGATCTGTGTCGAGGCCTCCTCCGCGGAGACCTTTCCCGACGCGACATCTTCAAGAAGGCTACGTAGTTCATCAGTCATGACAAAAGTGTAAATCGTGCTTTCACTTCTGTAAACCTCAGCCCACACCTAGGTCATGCAATGTGTCGTCGTCGATCCCGAAGTGATGGGCGATCTCGTGGACGACCGTGATGTGGACCTCCCGGACGACCTCCGCCTGCGATTGGCACATACGCAGGATCGGCATGCGGAAGATCCGGATCCGGTCGGGCATCGCGGCGATGTACCAGGAGTCGCGCTCGGTGAGCGGAACCCCCTCGTACAGACCCAGCAGGTGCGGATCATCGGCCGGGGGCTCGTCCTCGATGACGATCGCCACGTTGTCGATGAACCGCGCCAGGTCCTCGGGAATGACGTTGACGGCCGCTTCCACCAGTTGCTCGAACCGCTCCGGTGGCACATCGATCACGGCACCATCGTGTCATCGTTCAGAGCAGACCGCTGCCGGCCAGCGCCGCCCGCACTTCGTCAAGGTCCGGATGCCAACGCCTCCCCTTGAGATCCACACGTCGGCCGTCAGTCACGACCCCCTCTGCAGCAAGACTCTCGCGCGCCCGGGCCAACACCTGCTCGGCGAGGGTGCCGCCGGACTGCACCACCCGCCACCAGGGGACGCTGGAGCCGAATTCGGACAGAGCTCGGGCCACCTGCCGCGCCGTGCAGGAAAACCCGCACTCCCCGAGGAGCTCCGCGATGTCCCCATAGCTGACCAGGTTCCCCGGCGGGACCAGCGAAACCACCGCCAGAACGCGCTCGTCGCGGACCGACGGATCCCTCACACGTGGACCTCGAGTGTGCTGACACCTGCCCTCTGCGGGTGCCGTCTGACGCTGATCCGCGGATCGATGCGCTGCTTGAGCACCTCGACATGGCTCACCAGACCGATCACCCGGTCCTCACCCGCCCGTACCTGCTCCAGCATGTCGATCACCTCCTCGAGGATGTCGGCGTCCAGAGAACCGAAGCCCTCGTCGATGAACAAGGTGCCCAGCGACACCCCGCCGGACTCACTTCGGACGACGTCGGCCAGACCGAGCGCAAGTGCCAGCGAGACGTAGAAGCTCTCGCCACCGCTGAGCGACGTGGTGGGGCGGCAGCGTTCGGTGCGCTGGTCCAGCACCACGAGGTCGAGGCCGTGCTGACCCCGGTTGTCGAGGCCCTGATGCTCCACCTGCAACTGGTAGCGACCCTCGGAGATCGCGTCGAGCCGGTCGTTGGCCGCCTCGACCACGGCCTCGAAACGGCGCATCAGGACGAATGCCGACAGCCGTACCCGGTGGATCCCTTCTCCACGGGTAGCGGTCGCCAGGTCTGCCATCCGGATGACCCCGGCCGAGTCGGCGAGAACCTGATCACGCTCGACGGCGCGTTCACCCACCTGAGCGCGTAGAGGGACTGCACCACGACGGATGTGCTGCAGACTCCCGAGCTCCTTGTGGGCCGCAGTGTGCGCGTCCTGCTGCTGCGCGACCTCGTGCAACAGGGCCGGCACATCGGCGACGGTCTCGAGATCGATGCCGTCCAGGTCGCGAAGGGCGGCCGCCACCGACAACACATCGGCGTCGAACTGCTCAATCTGGACGCGGTACTCACCGGCCAGCGCCACGTCGAGGATCGCCGACTCCGCGGCCTGGGCATCCGGGAAACCGAGGTCGGACAACGTCGTGTCCATCGTCTGCCGCGCATGGTCGGCCGTGGCGCGCGCGCTCGAGAACACACGCTGCGCCTCAAGCGTCGCGGCCAGCGCCCGGCGGACAGTGGTCAGCACCTCGACGCGAGCCGAAACCGACGGGTGGTCCCCCACCGCAGCGGTGACCGTACCGACTGCCTCGCTCAGCCTGGCCTGAACGGCCTCCAGATCTGCGGCGTGCTTCTCCGCGTCGATGCGCGCCACCGTGAGCGCCTCGCTCACCGTGGTCAGCGTGGACTCCGCGGCGCGCTGCTTCGCGGTCGCCGCATCGGCGGCCTTGATGACCGAACGCAAGTGCTCCACCTGCTCCTCGATCTCCACCAGCCGCGCGGCCGCCTCGGCGGGGTCGACCGTCGTGTCGGCGCGCAGAACCTTCAGTCGGCCGTCGAGCTGGTCGCACTGTGCGCCTGCCCTCTGGACATCCGCGCGCCGCTGTTCGGCCAAAGCCCCCAACTCCGAGACCATTTCGGTCACACCACTCTCGCGGCGGGCAGGAGCCGGGTGCTCGACCGACCCACACACAAGACAGGCCTCGCCCTCGACCAACTGCGACGCCAGCGTCCCCGCGAGGTTCACGAGCTGCGCCCGTCTGGCCTCTGCCAGGCGACCCAGGACCTCGTCGAGGGAGCGCTGAGCCTGCTCGCGGGCCTTCAGGGCCATGGTCATGGCCCCGGTCTCCTCAGCGAGTCGCTCCCCCGTCTCGATCTGCTTGAGCAGATCGGTGCGCTGCACGCCGAGTTCTGCGAGACGTTCCCCATCACCGGCGGACCGTTGCGCCTCCTGCCGCGCCTCGGCGATCTGTACCAGGAGGCGCTCGCGCTCCTCACTGTGAACAGCCACCGCCGCCTGCGCCGCGCGGACGGCGTCCTGCAGTCGGGACTCGTCCTGTCGCAGTCCCGGCAACTGCGCCTCCCGGTCGGCAGCGTGCGCCAACGAGGCCCGCAGGGAGGTGATTTCCTCAAGCCGTTCGTCGGTGGCCTCGGCCTCGCCGAGCCCGGCCAGGACGCAACGCTCGTCTTCGAGATGGGCGCCGGCCTGCAGAGCCTTCTGCTGCGCAGTGCGCCACGCCTGCAGAGCGGCCATCGCAGGAGTGGCCCGGTCGTGCTCCGACAGGGCCGCTCGAAGCCCGGCAATCCCAGCAGCACGCTGCTCGAGCTCCTGCTGGCGCCCGAGGAGCAGACGTTTGTTCACCTGGGCGGCAGCCAACTGCTGCGCCGCCGACAACCGAGCCTGGGTGGTCCTCAGCGACACCTCGGACTGTGCCGCCTCGGCCTCGGCCTGGTCGATGCGCGCCTGCAACCGGATCAGTTCCGCGTCGATCTCGGCCACCGCGTCATCGGACGTTTCGAGCCCGAGCAGACCGAGGCAGCGATCCACGGCCTCGGTGAACGCGTTTGCGGCCTGCGCACGAGAAGCCAACGCGTCCCTTCGCATCTGGGCGAGCTGCTGCTCGACGTCCTGATAGAACTCGGTGCCGAACACCCGCTCGAGGATCGGCGTGCGCTCACGTGTCTCCGCATTGAGGAATGAGGCGAACTCCCCCTGCGCAAGCACGATGGTGGAGACGAACTGCTGCTTGGACAGCCCGACGTGTTCGATGACCCAGTCACCCACCTCCTTGGCCTTGGAGCTGATCCCCGCGGGATCGGGGGTGAGCCGCACCAGCGACACGCCCCCGTCATCGACCTTCATCCCGGTGCCACGCTTCTTGTCACGTTCGTGCCGTGGGGTCCGCCGGATTCGGTAGGTGGCACCTGCGATGGCGAAGTCGAGTTCCACGAACGGCTCGCGGTTGCTGTCGCGCACGTGGGAGTCCAACCGACCCGGATCCGAATCCGAACCGGCCGGGGAGCCGTACAACGCGAAAACGATCGCATCGAGGATCGTCGACTTGCCGGACCCGGTGGGCCCCTCGATTAGGAAAAGCCCGGCACTGCCTAGGGATTCGAAGTCGATCTCCATCCGCTGCGCGAACGAGCCGACCCCTTCGAACTCCAGGTGGATCAGCCTCATGCCTGCTCCCTCCCACGCACCAGCTGCACGGCCCTGTCGAACGCGGCGCCCTCAGCGGCTGCGATCGGGCCGTTGGTCACGTACTCCACGAAGTCGGCGGCCACCTCCGACGGTTTCTGCTCGCGCGCCACCGGCGCCGGCCGGTCCGCGGCCAGACCGCCTTCTGGTTCGTGGGAGACCTGCAACAGGCGCGGGAAGCGCTCCTGAAGACGGGGCCACATCTGTGAGGGACGCCGGTCATCGGTCACGACCGCCCGGACCCAGGCATCGATGCTGTCGGCGTGCAGGTCGGGGTCCAGCAACTCGTCCATCAGCCCGCGCACGACGGCCATCGAACGGGGCTGGGCGATCGGCACGGCACGGACCCGTGTCGTCCCATCGGCCTCGAGGTCCACGATGGTGACGCTCTTCTCGTGTCCGGACTCGCTGAACGAGTAGCGCAAGGGGGAACCGCTGTAACGCAGGCGGGTGGACCCCACGCCCCGCGGTTCCTGAGGTCCATGCAGATGGCCCAGAGCGACGTAGTCGACACCTGCGAACACAGCCGGCGGAATGGTCCCGAGCCCGCCCACCGACACATCCCGCTCGGAGTCGCTGGTGGCACCGCCAGCCACCCAGGCGTGCGCCATAACCATGGAGGCGGCTCCCGGGTGGGCCGCGAGATCCGCACGCACGCGGTCCATCACCTCGCTCATCACGGCCTCGTGAGTGGCCTCGAGGTCGGCACCATCGGCCGCGAGCTCGACCCGCGCGGTCTCTGGATGCAGGTACGGGATCGGGTACACGCGGACGGGCCCGAAGGCGATGGCCTCCCCTGCCGAATCCACCCTCGTGCGGATATGCAGCCGCTCTGTGAAAAGCCTCGATCCGTACCCGAGCCGGCGCAACGAGTCGTGGTTGCCAGCAGTGATCACGACCGGTGAGATCTGAAGCATCGCGCTGAGGGCGTCTTCAAGGACCTCGAGCGCGTCCGCGGATGGCACGGCATGGTCGAACACGTCCCCGGACACCACGATCAGGCCCACGTCCTCAGCGGCCGCGATCTCGCAGATCTGCCTCAAAGCGTCTCGCTGGGCCTCCCGCATCGACACCTTGTGCAGCGTGCGCCCGATGTGCCAATCCGATGTGTGCAGGATCCGCATCGTGTCCCCCTTCAGGAGTTGATGCACCCATCGTGACCGGGGGGTGTGACAAATCCATGCAGACGCGCTCAGGGCCGCTGTGGACGAGAGATCAGCACCCCGATCAGAAGGCCGGCGACCGCACCGAGCACGACACCCCAGACGTTGTCCACGAGGTCCTGGAACTGGCAACGCCTGCCCAGCCACGGCACGAGGCGCTGTACGCCCTCCACGACGAAGGGAACCGCGAAGGCGGCCGGCAGGATCCAGCGACGAGTGCGCGACGCGAGTGCGGCGAACAGCCCCAGAGGAACGAACAACCACGTGTTCAGGCTGCGGTCGCCACCTGTGAGAAGTCCGCGCGGCCCGAGCGGGTGCACCACTTCACGCAGGCAACCGCCCCACACCCCGTCCACGCCGGGACTCAACGTCGCCGCGACGATCAGACACAGGCTGGCGAGCAGACCGAAGACGACACCGTCGGCCAGGCGTAGCCGCTGCGCGATCGGCCGTGCGAACACCGCGGCCAGGACCAGTCCCGCACCGAAGACGACCGGGAACAGCGGCACAGCCGTCACCCAGCCGCGGGCAGCACCCCCCACGAACCCTCCCCCGGGCTATTCCTGGACGCCGAGACTCTCCAGGATCAGTTCGCGCACCCGGCCGGCGTCCGCCTGCCCGCGGGTGGCCTTCATCACGGCACCGACCAGTGCGCCGACCGCCGCGGTCTTGCCACCACGGACCTTCTCCGCCACGTCCGCGTTCGCCGCGATCGCTTCTTCCACGGCAGCGCTCAGCGCCCCATCGTCGGAGACCAGCACAAGGCCCCGCGAGGCGATGACCTCGTCTGCGGTCCCCTCGCCTGCAAGGATCCCGTCGATCACTTGGCGTGCCATCTTGTCGTTCAGCGAGCCTTCGGCGATCAGGGCTTCGATCCTCGCGACACCGGTGGCGTCGATGCCCAGGTCAGCCAGCGCCACGCCGGAGTCGTTGCTGCGGCGCGCGAGCTCCCCGAGCCACCACTTCTTCGCACCCGATGCGGTGGCACCGGCCGCGATGGTCTGCTCGAGCAACTCGACCGCTTCCGCGTTGACCACGTCGCGCATCTCGAGATCGGTGAATCCCCAGTCCTGCTGCAGCCTCGCCCGCCGCTGCGCCGGCGGTTCGGGCAGTGTGGCGCGCAACCCTTCGACCCACTGCTGCGAGGCAGCCACGGGTGCCAGATCGGGCTCGGGGAAGTAGCGGTAGTCCTCCGCCTCCTCCTTCGTGCGCCCGGCCGTGGTCCTGCCGGTGTCCTCGTGCCAGTGCCGCGTCTCCTGCACGATGACTCCACCGTCGTCGAGCACGCCGGCCTGCCGCTCGATCTCGTAGCGCACAGCCCGTTCGACCGAGCGCAGCGAGTTCACGTTCTTCGTCTCCGTACGCGTCCCGAACTGTGCGTCGGGCGAGGGACGCAGCGACACGTTGGCGTCGCACCGCAGCGAACCCTGCTCCATACGCACATCCGACACCTGCAGCGCACGCAGCACGTCGCGCAGGGCCGTCACATAGGCGCGTGCCACCTCCGGCGCCTTTGCTCCGGTGCCGGTGATCGGCTTCGTGACGATCTCGATCAGCGGGATACCGGCACGGTTGTAGTCGACCAGCGAGTAGTCGGCGCCGTGGATGCGACCGGTCGCTCCACCCATGTGCAGGGACTTGCCGGTGTCCTCCTCCATGTGGGCGCGCTCGATTCCGATGCGGTAGGTCTCACCGTCCACATCGACGTCCAGGTAGCCGTCCACGGCGATGGGCTCGTCGTACTGCGAGATCTGGTAGTTCTTCGGCATGTCCGGGTAGAAGTAGTTCTTCCGGGCGAAGCGTGACCACGGCGCGATGCTGCAGTTCAGCGCCAGGCCTATGCGGATCGCGGATTCGACGGCGGCGGCGTTGACCACCGGCAGCGACCCCGGCATTCCCAGGCACACGGGGCACACCTGTGAGTTCGGCGCACCCCCGAAGGTGGTCGCGCACCCGCAGAACATCTTGGTCTCGGTGTTCAGTTCGACGTGGACCTCGAGGCCGAGGACGGGATCGTACTTCGCCACTGCCTGCTCGTACGTCACGGACGGGCCTCCCATCCCACTGCCGCCTCCAGAGCGGCGCCTGCGGTGTACAAGCGGTCGTCGGCCATGGCCGGGGCCATGAACTGCAGACCCACCGGCAATCCCTTGTCATCGAGGCCGACCGGCAAGGACATCCCCGGCACGCCGGCCAAGTTCGCCGGGATCGTGGCGATGTCCTGCAGGTACATGCTCAACGGATCGTCCACCTTCTCCCCGATGGGGAACGCGGTGGTCGGGGCGGTGGGCGTCGCCAGCACGTCGGCGACCTCGAAGGCCTGCGCGAAGTCGCGCGCGATCAGCGTGCGGACCTTCTGCGCCTGCCCGTAGTAGGCGTCGTAGTAGCCGCTGGACAGCGCGTACGTCCCGAGCATGATCCGGCGCTTGACCTCGGGACCGAAGCCCGCCTCCCGGGTCATCGCCATGACCTGCTCGACAGAGCGCTGCCCATCGTCGCCGACCCGCAAGCCGTAGCGGATGGCGTCGAACTTGGCGAGGTTCGACGAGCACTCGCTCGGGAGGATCAGATAATAGGCGGCCAGGGCGTACTCGAAGTGCGGACACGAGACTTCGACGATCTCCGCGCCCGCAGCGGCGAGCAGGTCCAAAGACGTCTGGAAGTGCTCACGCACCTCGCGCTGGAAGCCCTCACCGGTCAACTGCTTCACCACCCCGATGCGCATCCCGGACACGTCACCGTTCGCGGCGGCCGCCACCACGGGCGGGACCGGCGCATCGATCGAGGTGGAGTCCTTCGGGTCGTGCCCGGCCATCACCGCGTGCAGGGCGGCAGCGTCGGCCACGTTGGCGGCGAACGGGCCGGCTTGGTCCAGCGAGGAGGCCAGGGCGACCAGCCCGTATCGGGAGACACCACCGTAGGTCGGCTTCACTCCGACGACCCCGGTCATCGCGGCCGGCTGCCTGATCGAGCCACCCGTGTCGGTCCCGATCGACAACGGCGCCTGGCGAGCCGCTACGGCGACCGCCGACCCCCCGCTGGAACCACCGGGGATCAGGTTCGTGTCCCACGGGTTGCGAGCGGGCCCGTACGCGCTGTTCTCGGTCGACGAGCCCATCGCGAACTCGTCCATGTTCGTCTTTCCGATGATGATCGCGCCCGCCGCGCGCAGGTTCGCCGACACAGTGGCGTCGTAAGGAGGGACCCACCCTTCGAGGATGCGCGAGCCGCACGTGGTCACCAGTCCTTGTGTGGCGATGACGTCCTTGACCGCGACGGGTACCCCGGCCAGAGCACCGAGCGGTTCCCCGGCCGCGCGGGCGGCGTCGACGGCATCCGCGGCGGCCAGCGCTCCCGGGGTGTCGACCGCGAGGAAGGCGTTGAGTTCGCCGTCGGTCTCGGCGATGCGGTCCAGGAAGGCGGTGGTCACCTCGCGTGCGGAGTACTCACCGGCCGCGATGCCGGCGGCGAGGTCCACTGCGGTGGTGGAGGTGAAGGTCATCGGTTCACTCCTCGTCCAGGATGCGCGGAACGCGGAACCGCTCGTCCTCGACAGCGGGTGCACCGGCCAGCGCCTCTTCGGGTGTCAGTCCTGGGACGCGGCTGTCCGGGCGGAAGACGTTGCTGATGGCCACCGGGTGCGACATGGGCTCCACGTCGTCGGCCGCGACCTCGCTCACGCGCTGAACGGCACCGAGAATGACATCGAGTTGCTCGGCGTAGTGGCCGAGTTCGTCCTCGGTGAGCTCCAGGCGCGCGAGGCGTGCCAGATGCGCGACATCGTCGCGGGAGATTGCGGGCATGCGCCCAAGTCTACGGAAGGGTGCAGTGGACCCTCGGGCGGTGCCGTGGTCGGGACTCAGCGGTGGTCCGGCGGCGCGTTGCGAGCGGGCGGCGCAGACGGCTCGCGTCAGTACCTGTCCATCAGGTCGGAGAAACCACACGCGCGTTCTCACACCTCGGGGGCCAGGGCTGGCCGCCACCGGGAGCACCCGCCGTGGCGCGGGCTAGCCTCGACACATGATCGCCGCGTTCGACCTGACCGGGCGTACAGCCCTCATCACCGGAGCCGGCAGCCCGACCGGGATCGGCTTGGCCGCTGCCCGACTCCTCGGGCACATGGGCGCCGCGGTCCACATCACGGCGACCACCGATCGTGTACATGAGCGTGTGGCGGAACTGCGCGCCGACGGCATCGACGCCGCAGGCAGCATCGCGGATCTCACGGTCGAGGAACTGGTCGGAGCCTTGCCCGCCGAAATCGACCTGCTGGTCAACAACGCCGGGATGATCAGCGTGGGCGAGGACTTCGAGGACGGCAGCCTCGCCGGGATGAGCCTGGCGACGTGGCGGGCGGGACTGCGCCGAAACCTGGACACCGCCTTCCTCGTGAGCCGGCACCTGGTGCCGGGCATGGCCGACCGCGGCTGGGGTCGGGTGGTGAACGTGGCAAGCGTGACCGGGCCGGTGATGGCGATGCGCGACGATCCCGCGTACGCCGCGGCGAAAGCCGGGATGGTGGGATTGACACGCTCGCTCGCCCTCGACTTCGCCGATCGCGGCGTGACGGTCAATGCAGTCGCACCGGGCTGGATCGCCACCGGCTCACAGACCGAGGACGAGGCCCGGCAGGGCACCATGACTCCGATCGGGCGCAGCGCGCAGCCGGGTGAGGTCGCTGCGGCGATCGCGTGGCTGTGCTCGCCAGGGGCGGCCTACACGACCGGCCAGTGTCTCGTCGTCGACGGCGGGAACTCTATCGCCGAACAGCGCGCCTAGTCACAGGTCGACGCCGAGTTCCGGGAGTCGTTCCTCGGTGAGAATGGGAACGCCGAGCGACTCCGCCTTGGCGAACTTGGAGCCCGCATTCTCACCGGCGATCAGGTAGTCGGTCTTCCTGGACACCGACCCCGTCACCTTCGCGCCGAGTTCCTGCAGTCGCTCGGTGAGGCGGTCGCGGCTCCAGGACTGCAGGGTTCCGGTGATGACGATGGTCTTGCCCGTCAGCGGCCCCGGGCCGGCAACGACCGCATCGGCCATTCGCACTCCGGCACGGGCCCACTTGTCGACCACCGACGCGTGCCAATCGACCGCGAACCACTCGTGCAGGGCCGTGGCGATGGTGGGACCCACACCCTCCACAGAGGACAACTGCTCCGCACTCGCCGCCCTGATCGCGTCCATGCTGCCGAACTCGCGGGCCAGAGCCTGCGCGGCGGTGGGCCCGACGTGGCGTATGGACAGTGCGACGAGGACCCGCCACAGCGGCCGGGCCTTGGCAACCTCCAACTGCGCGAGCAACACCCTGGCGTTCTCGGTGAGTTCATCCCCGGCCCGTCGGAAGAACGGTGAGCGCAGCAGAGCTGCCTCGTCGAGGCGGAACAGATCACCTTCGTCATTGACCAGGTGGTCGTCCAGCAGGGCGATGGCCGACTTCCAGCCCAGGCCCTCGATGTCCAGCGCCCCGCGGGATCCGACGTGGTTGAGCCGCTCATGCAACTGCGACGGACAGGAGCGCGCGTTCGGACACCGAATGTCCACGTCACCCTCCTTGGCCGGCGCCAGCAGCGTCCCGCACGACGGGCAGTGCGTGGGCATGACGAACTCCCGCTCGTCGCCTGTGCGCTCCTCGACGACCGGCCCGATCACCTCCGGGATGATCTCGCCGGCCTTGCGCAGGAAAACCATGTCCCCGATCAGTACGCCCTTGCGCGCGACCTCCTGGGCGTTGTGCAGCGTTGCCATCGACACGGTCGTGCCCGATACCCGCACCGGCTTCATCACCGCGAACGGCGTGACCCGGCCCGTGCGTCCCACGTTGACGGCGATGTCCAGCAACCGGGTGCGCACGACCTCCGGCGGGTACTTGACGGCGATCGCCCAGCGGGGGGCCCGCGACGTCGCACCGAGCCTGGCCTGGGTGGCCAGGTCGTCGACCTTGACGACCACACCGTCGATCTCGTGCTCGAGACTGTGGCGTTCGGCCTCGAACTTCGCGACGTAGGCTTCGACATCCGCGATCGTCGGAGCCACTTTCACGCGGTCGGACACCGGCAGACCCCACGCGGCCATGTGCTCGTACGCCTGCGACAGGCGCGCCGGCCGTTCCCCCTCGATGACCCCGAGTCCGTGCACGATCAGTCGCAGGCGGCTCAACGCGTCGATCCCCCGCTGCACGTCTGCCCGTGCCTTCTCCGAGACCTTGCGGCCGGCCTGCTCGCGCGCGGCGATGTCCGCCTGTCGCCGATCGACCCGTTGCCGAAGCGTCCCGGCGCCGGCGTTGCGCGGATTGGCGAACGGCGAACGGCCCAACTCGAGCATCTGCTCGTTCAACGCATTGAACTGCGCCACCGGGAAGTACACCTCGCCGCGCACCTCCACCAGCGGAGGTGCCCCGACCAGACGCTCGGGGATGCCAGGGATGAACCGGGCGTTGTAGGTCACGTCCTCCCCGACCCGGCCGTCCCCACGCGTCGCCAGGCTCGCCAGTCGCCCATCCCGGTACACCAGGTCGACAGCGAGCCCGTCGATCTTCAACTCGCACAGCATGGCCGGCACCTCGCCCAGGTCGCGCTCCACGCGCGCGGCCCAAGCGGCGAACTCCTCGAGGCCGAAGGCGTTGTCCAGGCTCATCATCCGCTCGAGGTGTTCCACCGGCTCGAACATCTCGGAGCGGTCCCCGCCGACCGTCTGCGTCGGCGAGTCCGCCTTCTGCAACTCGGGGAATTCCTCCTCCAGACTCTGCAACTGCACGAACATCCGGTCGTACTCGGCATCCGACAGCGTGGGCGCGTCCTTCTGGTAGTACTCGTAGCGCGCCTGCTCGATCTGCCCGACCAGTTCCTCCCAGCGCTGACGGTCCTCCGGCGTGGGCCCGGCCATCAGGAGAGCCTCTCGTTGAGATCATCGATCAGGGGGCGCCACGGTCGGTAGTCGGCCACCATCCCGCAGGGCGGTGTGACCAGCATCGGGGCCGGGTGCAGGCCCGTGCGATCGAAGAAGTCCAGCACGCTTCGGACGCTACCGGGAACCGGTGACACCCCGAAACCCAGAACCGTGCCCGCGGTGGACAACTCCGCGAGGTCGTCGTCGACACCCTGATCGTGCAGCGACAGGTCGAACAGCAGACCGCCGATCCCGCGTAACCGGGACAGTGGCACGTCGGCCGCACAGCAGTGCAGTAGATCCGCGCCGAGGTCCACCTCCGGCTCCAGGGGTGGGTACGCCGACATCCCGCTGATCGTCCTCACCGAGCCGGCGACCACCGCCGGCAGGGACGGCTCGTCCATCTGCAGAACCCAATCGGCGGGCACCCGGCGGGCGAGCTCAGCCCGGTGCAGGGCCACCATCTCCTGCCATGCGACCACCAGATCCCGGACGATCCCGGAGTCTGCGAGCAGCCGGCGTCCCTTGCGCTCCACACTCGCGGCGATCGTGTACGGACCGGCGAGTTGCTGCTTGGCCGCCCCGGTATGCCCCTGCCATGCCTGCTCGACGGCGTCAAGATCCTCGCCGAGCAGGGCCCTGGCCCTGCGCATGTCACGGCCTGATGAGGTGAGTTCCCAGCCCGTCACCGTTGTCGCCGCGGAGAAGTCCGGTGCGACCTCGCTGAGAAGTCCGAGGGTTCGGCCGATCATGTCCGCCCCCGGGCCGCGCTCGGGCAGTTCGGGCACGTGTGGGAACTCGGGAAGCTGGTCGGCGATCCGGCCGACCCAATCCATGACCCGCGTGCCGGGCACCGAGCCGATCCCGGTGAGGGTCGCCGGGGCCGACGGTGTGATGGGCACGGCCCATGGTTTCACACCTCCTGCACAGGCGGGTCCCGCGCCTTTCGGTGAGAATGTGTCACCTCACGTGCAACATCCTCACCGAAAGCCAGCGCGGGGACCGACCCCTACCACCAGAGCCGCCGAACGCCAGGCCACCGGAACCGCCGGACGCACAGGCGGGTCCCGCGCCTTTCGGTGAAAATGTGTCACCTCACGTACAACATCCTCACCGAAAGCCAGCGCGGGGACGGACCCTTGCCACCCGCACCGCCCGGCGCCAGGCCCACCCCCAGCCTTTCGGTGAGAATGTGTCACCTCACGTGCAACATCCTCACCGAAAGCCGTCCCGGGCGGATTCACCCGAAGGCGCACAACCCGCGAACCTCTCATGAACCACGGGTGACCCTGAACCTGGCGGCGATACGGTGGGACCCATGCCGGAGGTCTACACGGGCGTCACCGCACTGCCGAACTGGACGCTGTACCTGGCGGTCATCGTCGGCGGCATCGCCGGGGCGACCTACGCCGCGCGGCGCGGCTTCGACGTGATCGGCGTGCTCGCGCTGTCGGTGACCACGGGTCTGGGGGGTCTGCTCCTGCGCGACATCCTGCTCGGACGCGGACCGATCGTCCTGCGCGACAGCGCCTTCATCTGGTCGGCGGTCTTCGCAGCTGTGGTGGGCTTCTTCTTCGCCGGATACATCGCGCGCTTCGAGCGGCCCCTGCTCGCCATGGAGGCACTGGCCATGGGGCTGCTCGCCACTGTGGGGGCGGACAGTGCCCTGCGCGCCGGACTGGGGGCGCTGCCCGCGATCGTGGTCGGGACGATCGTGGCGACCGCGGGCTCCCTGTTCCGGGACATCCTGGGCGGCGATGCACCGCAACTGCTGCGACCGGGGGTGTTCCTGGGGGTGATCGCCCTCGGCGGTTCGACGCTGTTCGTGGCGCTCGACGCCTGGACGCATCAGCCCCTGCTGTCCCAGATCCTCGTCATCCTGGTGGTGTTCGCCATCCGCATCGTCGCGGTCCGCTGGGACTGGGAGACGCGACCGGCCGACGACCTGTCCGACCGGATGTGGTCGTACTGGAGTCGCAGGACGGAATCGGCCGATGATTGAACCGATCCAGACCATCGCTCTTCCCAACTCACTCGACGCGCTCGCGATCGGCGTGGGGGCGATCTCGGGCGCCCTGCACGCACGCCGCCGGCACATGGACGTCATGGGGATCCTCGTCGTGGGCTTCTGCGCGGCCCTCGGCGGCGGTGTGATCCGGGACATCCTGCTCGCCTCGGGCCCGCCGGTGTTCCTCACCTCG
>WBZL01000826.1_pt1 | contig 34390 bp, 32 predicted proteins | sample 5204291 | NCBI WGS metagenome assembly WBZL01 (sample SAMN12344345, study PRJNA552823) | activated sludge metagenome | biome: Activated sludge suspended growth; feature: Nitrification reactor; material: Wastewater; isolation source: activated sludge from nitrification reactor of wastewater...
CATCGCCTGGTGCATATCGGTAATCGGCTCCAGCACCTCATATTCGACCTTGATCAGCGCCACTGCCTGCCGCGCCACTGCTTCCGAGGTGGCAACCACCCCCGCCAGCACGTCGCCCAGATAGCGGGTAGTTTCTCCTTCGGCAATCATTAGCGGCCAATCTTGTCTAATCAGCCCAATCACGCGGTCGCCCGGCACATCGGCCGCCGTAAAAATGCGAATCACGCCATCAAGTGCCGCCGCCGCGCTGCTGTCAATGGCAACTACCCTGGCACGGGGATGGTCGCTAAATTTGAGTGCCCCAAACGCCATGCCCTCCATTTTGATGTCGTCTACATAGTGGTGCTGCCCCAGCACCAGCTTCTGCGCCTGATATTTGGGGTAGCGCGAGCCAACCTTGCCATCGCTTTCCGGCATTTCCACCTCTTCTTCCTTGCGGATCGCTTCGGCGGCGCAGCTAATGGCATCTACAATCTTTTTGTAGCCAGTGCAGCGGCACAGGTGCGGGGTCAGTGCCTTTTCGATGTCGTCGCGGCTGGGGTCGGGGTTTTTGTCAATCAGGCTGTTGGCCTGCATCACAATGCCGGGAATGCAAAAGCCGCACTGCACCCCGCCCTTGGAGACAAAGGCGTTGGCAAAGACGTTCTGGCGGTATTCCCCCAGCCCCTCGGTGGTCACAATGCGGGCATCGGCCAGCTTTTTCATGGGGGTGATGCAGGAGAGAACGGCTTTGTCGTCAATTTGCACGGCGCAACAGCCGCAGGCGGCCTGCGGGGCACAACCGTCCTTGGGGGAAGTAATTCCGGCTACGTCACGCAAATAGGTGAGCAGCGGCATATCTGGGTCGCCATCCCAGGTTACAGGCTGTCCATTCAAAATAAATTCCATGCTGATACCTCCATATGAAGCAAAAAATTGGGCAGTCGTCTGACGTTTGTCGTTATTTTACAAGTTTGCCCACAGGCGGCAAACGTTTTGGCGTAAAGAGAGATTAGAGATTGGAGACCTTCGCCAATCTCCAGTCTCCAATCTCTAATTCTCCCACGGCCGATAATCGAGCGATTGGTGGCGGAAATAGGTGGTATAGAGTTCGGCATAATGGCCGCCGGCCGTCAACAGCCCATCATGGTTCCCCTCTTCAATAATTTGCCCGTCGCGCAGCACGATAATCCGATCCGCTGCCTGCACGGTGGAGAGCCGGTGGGCGATGACAATGCTGGTGCGGCCGCGCAGCACCGTTGCCAAGGCAATTTGCACCTGCGCCTCGGTCAGCGGGTCAATGCTGGCCGTGGCCTCGTCCAGCAGCAAAATGGCGGGGTCTTGCAGCAGCACCCGCGCCAGAGCTACAAGCTGCCGCTGCCCCAGCGACAGCCGCGCTCCGCGCTCGCCCACGTCGGTGTAAATGCCTTCAGGCAGGTCGTCGAGCCAACTGCCGTCGCCCAACTGTCGTGCTGCGGTTAAAACGGCCGTTTCATCAGCCCCCGGCCGGCCGTAACGAATATTGTCCGCCACCGTCCCCGAAAACAAAAACGGCACCTGCGGCACCAACCCAAGCTGGCGACGGTACTGGCTTAGATCGAGGGTACGGATAGAACGGCCGTCTACGCGCACATCCCCCCCCTGAAACTCATAAAACCGCATCAGCAGCTTCACCAGGCTCGACTTACCCGCCCCCGTATGCCCCACAATCGCCAGCGTCTCCCCCGCCGGAATCGCCAGCGAAAAATCACGCAAGACCGCATTACGCCCCGTGCTGTAATTAAACGTCACCTTGTCAAAGACAATCTCCCCCCGCAGCCGACCCACTGACTCCTGCGCCGTCTGCACCACAATCGGCTCATCGTCAATCAGCGCAAACACCCGCTCGCTGGCCGCCAGTCCCTGCTGAAACTGGCTCCAAAACGAGGCAATGCTGGTGATGGGGTAGAAAAAGATAGACAACCCCTGCACAAACAGATACCAGTCACCCACCGAAACCGCATGGTTGATTGCCATCAGTCCCCCGGCATAGATAATGGCCGCCACCGCCATACCCGAAACCGTATTCAACAGCGGGAAAATGCTGCCAAACACCACCACCCGCCGCAGTTGCACCCGATACGCCAACTCATTGGTTGCCTGAAAGTCGGTGTAGATCGCCCCTTCCTGGCGAAAATTTTTAGCAACGGCAATCCCACTAATCGTCTCCTGAATGGTGGCGTTGACCGTGGCCTGCGCCCGCTGCGCCTGCTGCATCGCATCCCGCGCCAGCCGTCGGAACACCAGGGCAATCACCACCACAACCGGGCCAACCGTAAAGGTAATCAGCGCCAGCCGCACATTTTGGGTCAACATCACCCCGGCAATGACTACCACCAGCACCAACTGGCTCAACAGGTCTATGGTCAATGTAACCACGGTGGCAAAATCCTGGGTGTCGGAGGTAACGCGGCTGACAATACGGCCGGAAGCAAATTGATCAAAGAAGGAAAGGTCGCGGCGCATGACGGCACGAAAGGCATCTTCACGCAGTGCCAGCACCACGTCGCCCACGGCCTGTGCAGCAAACCACAGATGGACAAAGTTGAACAGCCAGCCCAACGCTCCCAGTACCGTCACCACGGCCGCCAAAGCCAGCAAAAGCTGTAGCTGCGGGCTGCCCGACAGCAGGTCAATGCCCCGCGAAATGATGATGGGGGTGATGGTGGCAGTCAGCGAGATGAGTGTGACCATAAATGCCACCAGCAGCACTTTGCCCCAGTGGGGACGAAAATAGGCAGCAATACGCCGCACCAGTTCGCGGTCACTGTAGCTGCGGTCGTATTCTTCAGGGTTTAATCCGCCTGTTAAATGCATGGTAGTTCCTTAAATAAATCAAAGATTTCGCAGATTTGTCCGTGTCCGTTCGGGTTCGTCCGCGTCTTGTTTTTAAAAGATTGAGCCAGCAATCTCTAATCGCCAATCTCCAATTTCCGTTCTTCGGGGATAAAAATCTGCCGGTAGACCAGGCTGTGGGTCATGAGGTCGTCGTGGGTGCCGTGGGTGAGTAAACGGCCGTTTTTCATCAACAAAATTAAATCCGCACTCCGAATCTGCGACAGTCGGTGGGTAATCAGCAGCGTCGTCCGCCCCTGCAAAATGCGCCGCATCGCCCGCTGAATCTGGTCTTCCGTGTTCGAGTCAATCGCACTCGTCGAATCATCTAGCACCAAAATACGTGGATCGCTCAAAAACGCCCGTGCAATTGCCAGCCGCTGCCGCTGCCCCCCCGACAACATCACCCCGCGCTCCCCAATCACAGTCTCATACCCATTGGGAAAGCCCATAATAAAGTCATGCGCCTGCGCCTCCCGCGCCGCCGCCTCAATTTGCGCCTGCGACACCGCCTCACGCGCTCCAAAGGCAATATTTTCGGCAATGGAACGCGAAAACAGAAAAATATCCTGTTCAATCGTGCCAATTTGCGCCCGCAAACTGTCCAGGCTCCAGTCGCGCACATCCACACCATCAATTAACACCCGGCCGCTGCTGGTGTCAAAGGTGCGGTTCAGAAGCTTAGTCAACGTGCTTTTGCCCGCCCCCGTCTGCCCCACAATCGCCACCGTTTGCCCCGGTTGGGCGTGAAACGAAATGTCGTTTAGCGCCAGTGCCTCGCCCTCCCCCTCGCCATAACCAAAGCCCACCTGCTCAAACACAATGTCTCCCACCATTGGCTGCGCCAACCCGGTGCTGTTTTCATCCAGCTCCGTCTCCGTCAAAATCATCTCCAGAATGCGGTGGGCACTTGCCATGCTCTGCTGGATGAGGGAGGAGGTGCGCAGCAAAAAGCGCAGCGGCGTTCGCAGCGTCCCCAGCAGTGCCATGTAGGTAATCACCTGCCCCACCGTAATTTCCCCGCGTTGGAACAGGAAGAGGGCATGACCAAAGGCCAGGCCGATTGCCAACCCATACAAAAGCAGCGGCAAATATTTGGCCGTCACTTCGCCCTCGCGAACAAAGGCGTTGCGGTAGGCGCGGGCGTTGTGGGAGAACTGGTTTTCTTCGGCCGGCTCCTGGGCAAACCCCTTCACCACCTCAATGCCGCTAATGGTTTCGGCCAGCCCGGCGTTCATTTGCCCAAATGTAGCGCGTAGCTGGTCGGCAATGGGGCGCAAATTGGCGTTAAACTGGCGCAAGGCCAGCGTCACCCCGACCAAAAACAGCAGCGGCACAACCAACAGGTTGACATCCAGCGTGGCAATGGTGACAAGCGGGATGATCAGGGTGAGGATTGACTCAATCGTCATGCCCAACGCCGGGCTGATAAATTGCCCAAGCTGCTGCACGTCGTTGGTCGCCCGCGCCATTAAATCCCCCACGCGCTGCCGGCCGTGAAAGGTCTGGCTCTTGCTCAACAGGCTCAAATACAGTTCGTCACGGGTATTGCGCTCCACCCGCTGCGCCAGCAGGCGAATGGCAAAGCTGTTAACAATATCAAACAGCCCGTAACCGAGGTAAGCAGCTACCACATACAGGGCAGCTACCGTCAAGGCCGCTGCATTACCACCGCTCAAAACAGTATCGAAGGCGTTGCCCACGGCAACAGCCGATAAACTTTGCGAGCTAGCCATACCCAAAGTGGTCAACAAAAATATGGTAAACAGCAGGGGATAACGCTGGATATGGGATTGCAGCCAACGCAGGGAAGAACGATGATCATAAACATAGGCATCGGCAACAGTGAATTCACGTCGGGTCATATGGATGGTCTCCTTATGACCGTGAATCGTATCATGTTATGGGGGGATGTCGAGAGGGAGAAGCGGTGGACTAGGTGTTGGGGAAAAACGGCCGTTTTTCCCCAATACCTATTGGCTCCAAGCATAAAAGCATCACAAAAGGTAGTGCAAATCTTGTCAGACAGTAACCGTCTCAAATGCTACGTGCAGAGGTTGAGAGTGAGCAGACGAAAAATTGAGTTTTTCAAAACCAATAACCATCCCCTGTTTATTTTTCATCAAAATGACTTCATCACCCGTTTCCTCAGCCTCAAATTCATTCTCCGGATCATCAAACCAAACCGTGAGCGTATTCCCCACTTGATCATAATAGACTTTTACTTGCGCCATATTTGCGTACCTTCTTTAATATTACTCGTGCGATATGCTGTTATTAAGAAGCCATCTCCATTAATCCGTTTTGCGACCGCGCAAACCCATCTTTTTACGCCATCGGTGCGGTAAAACAAATACACCTGCGGATCGCTTCGGCTTAAACGCACCTCGTCAGGGTTAGTCAGTGCCATCTGAACATCCACTTCCCGACCACGCATCGAGGGATGTTTGATGGTTGTAATAATTTGCCAATACTCAGCCGTTGCCCGAATAAAGAAACTAAGGGGCGTTTGAACTTCAAACAAGATGTCGTTTGGCGATAGTTCAGACATACGGCGATTATAACACAGGGATCTGAAAACCAGGCGCAAGCACAACAAAGTTTCCCGTAACCAAATTTGCTCTATAATCCCGCCCTTTGGCACACATAAAGGGACGTCATGATTGAGCTAACGCTTTCAACCATCCTTCTTACCGCCGCCATCTTCTTTTTGGCGGCCTTCACCCGCGCCACCGTTGGCTTTGGCGATGCCCTGCTTGCCATGCCGCTGCTGTCTTTGGTGGCAGGGGTACGGGTGGCAGCGCCGCTGTTTGCCCTGGTGGGTCTGGTCTACACGGCCGTTTTTCTCAGCAAAAGTTGGCGCGACATTCAATTCCGGGCGGCCGGCCGTCTCATTCTCGCCTCCGCCTGCGGCATTCCGCTTGGTCTGTGGCTGGTCAACATCGCCCCCGAACGACTCATCCTCGGTCTTTTGGGCGTGCTGCTCATTCTTTTTGGCCTGTACAACCTGTTTACCCCCCGCTTGCCCACCTTGCGCCATCCCCAGCTCATCTATGCGTTTGGCTTTGTCTCCGGCATTCTCAGCGGTGCCTACAACACCAATGGGCCACCCATCGTCATGTATGGCATCCTCTCCCGCTGGACACCGGATCAATTTCGCGCCACGCTGCAAGCGTACTTTCTTCCCGTGGGGCTGCTCACCGCCATCGGCCATGGCGTGGCAGGGATGTGGTCGGTCAACCTGTTCCAGCTTGCGGCCATTGCCACCCCGGTAGCCTTGCTGGCACTCTACAGCGGCAGCAAGATGCACCACCACATTCCGGCGGCACTTTTCGGCCGTTTGGTCTATCTGTTTCTGGTTGCCATCGGGATCTTTCTACTGTGGTAAGCATTCGCCATTGAGCCTGAGTCCAAAGGAAATTATAATTAAACCGTAATGATGCAGGCGGATCAGCTTCTGTAATGACACCAAAGCCTGAAATTTAGTTGGCCGTAACAGCCAGGAGGATAGTACGATGTCTAAAGGACAAGAAAAGGGCAAAAAAGGGAAAGATAACAAGCCCAAGATCAGCACAAAAGATAAGAAGAAGAAAAAGCAGCAAAAGAAGGATGAGTAAGTAGATGTGGGGTGTGGGGCGTGGGGTGTGTTAAACCTGTTTGTAAACGGTTTTGTTGGAGATTGGAGATTTGGAAATTCAAACGCCCAAATCTCCAATCTCCCGTCTCCAATCTCAAAAAACGCCAGGCCCTTCTGGCAATATTTCTACCCTTTAAAAACAATCGCCCCCGCCCGCATCACCAGCCGCGTTTGGCGCAAGGCTGTCACATCGGCCAGCGGGTTGCCGGTGATGGCCAGCAAATCGGCCTGTTTACCCACGGCAATGGTGCCAATTTCGGCTTCTAATCCCAGACAAGCGGCGGCCGTTTGCGTTCCGGCCACAATTGCCGCCATGGGCGACATCCCCAACTCTGACACCATTAACTCTGGAATCAGCATGTAGTCATCGGCGTGGATGCCAATGACTCCGGCATCGCTGCTGGCGGCAAACTGCGCCCCAAAGGTCAGCATTTCGCGCATGACAGCGTTAAAGCCATCGCGCCATGCCATGCGTGCCTTCATGGCGGCATCGCCACGCTCGGCCATGCGATAGCCAACGACGTTGGTGGGGCAGATGTAAATACCTTTGTCCACGATTTGCTGCGCCACCACAGGGTCTACCCGGTAGCCACCGGGAACCATAAACGAGCAATGCTCGATGCGGTCTACCCCGGCATTGACGGAGTAGCGCACGCCGTCGGCGGCGTGGCAGTGAACGGCAACACGCTTTCCCAGCCGGTGGGATTCTTCAACAACGGCCGTTATTTGCCCCTGCTGATAATGACAATTCAACGGATTCTCACTGCCCCCCTCCGTCACCATCACCTTGATCAAATCCGCTCCCGCCGCCACCTGCTCCCGCACCGCCTGCTTCATGTCATCCTGTTCCCCCACCAACTTGCCAAACACATAGCCGTGGCCGCCCGGCGGGGTAATGGCCGCGCCGCTTGCCAAAATGCGTGGCCCGGTAATCACCCCGGCGTTAATGGCATCGCGCACGGGGAAAATGACCTCGTTGAGCGAGCCGCAATCACAGGCAGTGGTGACACCTACGCGCAGCATCGCCTGGGCATTGCCCACCGTCCGCAGGATGCGATCTTCGTTGGTTTCGTCGGCGTGGTAGTAGTGAAAAATGGTGGGGTCAAAGCTGAGGTGGAGATGGGTGTCAATAAAACCGGGGAGGAGGGTGGCATCGCTGAGGTCAATGATGTTGTCAGAAACGGCCGTTTCTCCCCACGGCGCAATGGCCGAAAAACGGCCGTTTTCCACCACCACCCCCATATCCAGCAGCGGCTCACCCCCCGTCCCATCAATAAGCCGTCCCACTTTTAAAACATTCATTCTCGTTCTCCTCTCACCCTGTCTAACATAAAAACTGACAACCGTTTACCGATAACGGATTACCACCCTACCCTTCCCGCTTCCAGGCCATCCGCTCAATAAACCGCTGCACCGGCCGGCCCCAGCGATGCACCTCCACAATACGCTCATGAATAACCGTTACCGTCGGGGGAGAAGAGTCAACGACGGGCGCAGGGGGCAGGATTTCCTCCGCCTTTCCCCGCCGCACCAGCGACAGCCCCGCAGACGGCCGGTTTAACCGTTCATCCAGCCGCCGCCGCGCCCACGCCAGTGTTGCCTCCGCCAGCAGCGTTGCCAGGCTTACCGCCAGTGATACCCCCACCTGCTTGACTTGCTGCACCGGCAGCCGCGTCTTGCCAATTGTAATATGGCTCCCGCCGCTGTCTCGTGGCACCAGCGCGTTCCGCTGCAAGCGCCCCCCACATTGCCCACAAAATTGGTTAATCGGATCATTGCCAGCGCGACAGCTTGGACAAATAATTTCTAGCATAAAGTGGTTCCTCACCTGTCATTCCATCGTCATTTACAAAACTTATTGTGCCTGATTCCCCGGCGCATGGCAATAGGTGCGGCGTGAAAGAGTGGCACAAGCTGGTACGTTGCTACCCGGATCGCATCGCGTTACACTCTATCAATCCGCTCATTAGCTGTGAATGGGAGATTGGAAATTGGAGATTAGAGATTGCAAACCTTCATCAATCTCCAGTCTCCAATCCCCAATCTTCAGAAAGGTAATGTCATGAGTTATGCTGTGTATGTAGGAAAACATTTAACGGCAAACGGCCGTTCTTACCTCGCAGGGTATGGAGATGAACCATCAAGCCATTGGCTGGAGCTGGTGCCACGCCAGCAGCATCCGGCCAAGGCCACCATCACCGTGGGCGTAACCCCCCAGGCCGAAATGCCAGGGGAGCTGATGGAAATCCCACAGGTGGCGGAAACGGCGCGGCATTTGCGCGTCAGCTACTCCTACTATCGCGGCGTACCCGCCCCGCTGACCAATGGCGGGCTAAATGAACATGGCGTAGCCGTGCGCGATGTCTGGTCGCCTTCGCGCACGGAACTGGTGCAAATGACCCCGCGCAACCAGCGCGGCCCCAACTACAGCGACCTGGCGCGAATTGTGGTTGAACGCGCCCACACCGCCCGCGAAGGGGCCGAAATCATCGGCGACCTCATTGCCCGCTATGGCTATTCGACCTACGGCGGCAACTCCCACTTTATTGCCGATGCCGACGAGGGGTGGGTGGTGCTTGAATTTGCCGGGGGGCAGGGGCTGTGGGCGGCACAGCGGGTGGGTGCCGACGATATTCGGGTGTCGCGGCCAGGGTACATTGGGGCGATTCCGGCCGATTTTACCAACGACCCTAACGTGCTGGCACCGCCCCACCTGGTGTCGTTTGCTATCGCGCAGGGTTGGTTTGTGCCTGATGAAACGGGGCTGTTTGATGTGAACAAGGTGTATGGGGATGGAAACGGCCGTTCTGCCGGAGTGCGCCTCATCGAAGACGAGCTAACCCGCCGCACCGCCGCCAGCAAGCTCACCCTGGAAGACATCATTTGGGCGGTGCGCCACCCGCAGCTAACGGGCGACACCGCCGGGTATGGGCAAATTGTGCCGCTGGTTTCCCAGCCATATCCCGAACTGCGCTGCCTGTGGCACACACAGTCAGGGTCAGTGGCCGCACCCTTTGTCCCCGTCTTTTTGGGTGCAAATGATTTGCCGCCGGAGTTTAAGCAGCATCGCTACCTCACCTACGACGAATCGCGCCGCTTTGTGGATGGGCGCAAGGGAGGTGCCAACCAGTCGCAGGTGCCGCAAACGGTTGAGGCAACACGCTCGGCGTTTCGGGCGGTCAAACGGCTGCTGTATTGGGTGCTGGAGCATCATGAGGCGTTGTTGGGGGAAATAACGGCCGTTTTGCAAAGCCACGAAGCCCGCCTCATTGCCGAACACGATGACATAATCGCTACCGCCACCACCCTGCTCCACGCCAACCAGCCAGAGCTGGCTCGCCGCTACCTGACCTATTACAGCCAAACGGAGCTGCTCAACGGGCTGCAACTGGTAGAAACGCTAACCAATTATGCCGAAACACGCAGCCGCCTGCAGCACGGCCTGCGTGAAACAGTTGGCAGCCGTGGGCCGGGGCAGGTGTGGTAGACAGAAACGGCCGCTTTGCAACCCACCTGATTGTCGTGGGGAGTAGGGCGTGGGGAGTACGCTTCACACCCTACCCCCCACGCCCTACAACACCCCATCCAACCGCAGCAGTGTCTCCAGCAGCACCCGTCCCCCGTTCACATTATCCTCCGGCGCGGTATATTCATCGGGCGAATGGCTGATGCCGCCCTTGCTGGGTACAAAAACCATGCCAATGGGGCAAAGCTGGACGATGTTCATGCCGTCGTGTCCGGCTCCGCTGGGCATCACCCGGTGCGACAGCCCCAACGCCTGACACGAAACGGCAATCGCCTCCATGATGCGCGGGTCGGCCAGCACCGGCTCCTTGTTTTCCACAAAATCGAAGGTTGCGCCCACAGCTTCGGCGGCCAGTTGCAATTCTGTTTCGGCCGCGTCAAGAACGGCCGTTTCCAACCCCCGAATCTCCAGCGACAATTCCACCCGTCCCGGAACCACATTTGCCACCCCCGGCGACACCGTTACCTCCCCCACCGTTCCCACAATCCCGTGCGCCACCGCCACATCCCGCACCAACAGCACATAGGGCGCGGCCAGCCACAGCGCATCGCGGCGGCTCGCCATCGGCGTGGTGCCAGCGTGGTTGGCATAGCCGGGAAAAACGACCTGATAGCGGCGAATGCCGACGATGCCCGACACCACACCAACGGCCGTTTTTGTCTCTGCCAACAAGCCCCCCTGCTCCACATGCAGCTCCACATACGCCGCAAAGCTGCCCACCGGCCGCGCCGCCTCCGTCACGCGGTCGGGATCTAGCCCGGCTTCACGCAAAATGTCGGCCAGAGAACGGCCGTTCCACCCCGCCCGCCCCAGCAACCCCACATCATAATTCCCCGCCATCAACCGACTGCCCATCGTCCCCCCCGCCATCGTCGCCTCCTCGGCGGCAAAATTGATAACCGCCACCGGATGGCGCAGCCGCACCCCCGCCGTGTGCAGCGTCCGCACCGCCGCCAGTGCCGCCAGCACCCCCAACGCCCCGTCATACTTGCCCCCGTGCGGCACGGTGTCGGTGTGGGAAGCCAGGGCAATGGGGGGCAAACCCGGCTCACTGCCGGGGTAAAGGGCAATCGTGTTCCCCGCCGCATCCTCCGCCACCGCCAGCCCCAGCTTCGCCATTTCGCCGCGCACCCAGGCGCGGCCAGCCCGGTCCGCCGCGCCATACGCCAGCCGCATCATCCCCCCCGTCGTCTCATCCAGCCCAATTTGCGCCAGTGCCTCCAAATCGGCCAGCAATTGTTCACCGTCAAACGTTGCCTGCAAAGAGTTGATTGTCATAACACCTCATGAATTGGGCGTATGCAATACGCCCCTACAAATGACCCGCCCTGTAGGGGCGTATTGCATACGCCCTTTTGCATACGCCCTTTCACCCAAATGGTACGGACGATTCCACCCACAGGCAAACAAACATGCCTGCCTCCCCATTTTGCGCTACTATCGCTCCAAAATGCAGGGCAACTTTGCAAAATTGTCCTGCACTCGCAAACGTGTATCAACCAGAAAACCGAGAGGTTAGGGGTCTCAATCTCCAATCTCCAATCTCCCAATCTCTCCTCCAGGAGGTAATATGACCAACGGTATTGAGCTAATTGTCAACGGCACCAGCCACTGGGTAACGGCCGTTCCCGAAACCCCACTGCTCTATGTGCTACGCAACGATTTGGGGCTGAAAGGGCCAAAATATGGCTGCGGACAGGAGCAGTGCAACGCCTGCAAAGTGCTGGTAGACGGCCAGGACGTACCCTCCTGCAAGCTCCCCATCGAGCAGGTCGCTGGGCTGTCCATCACCACCGTCGAGGGGCTGGGCAGCGCCGAACACCCCCACCCGCTGCAAGAAGCATTTGCCGCCGAGCAGGCCATTCAGTGCGGCTACTGCGCCGCCGGGATGGTCATCGCCGCCCAAGGGCTGCTCAACCGCACCCGCTACCCCAGCGACAACGACATTCGCACCGCACTGGCCGATAATTTGTGCCGCTGCGGGGTGTATGAACGGGTGCGGCGGGCAATCAAGCTGCGAATTGGCCGGCCGCACTGGGAGCCGATCTACGAAATCATCACCGCCACCGACCCGGCCACGCCTGCCGCCGCCGGTCTGCCCCCCTCCATCGCCCAAACCCCCGACCTTGACGGCTGGATACGAATCAACGCCGACGAAACGGTGACGATTTTTTCTGGCAAGGTGGAAATTGGGCAGGGGATTAAAACGGCCGTTTCCCAAATCGCCGCCGAAGAGCTGGACGTGGCCCTGTCGCGCATCTGCATCATCAGCGGCGACACCGGGCAGGTGCCGGACGAAGGGCTGACGGCGGGCAGCATGTCGGTGGAGGTGAGTGGACGGGCAGTGCGCGTGGCCGCCGCCGAAGCCCGCCACCTGCTGCTGACGCTGGCGTTTGAGGAGCTGGAAGCCAGCGATTTAACCAGCTTGCAGGTCAACGACGGCGTGATCACCGACCCCGCCACCGGCCGCCAGACAAGCTATTGGAAGCTGATGGGTGGCAACCGGTTTGGCCGCACCATCAGCGGCACCATCCCGCCCAAAGACCCCGCTGCCTACACCCTCATCGGCCAGCCCGCCCCCCGCGCCGACCTGCTGCCGAAGCTGACGGGTGTCCCCAGCTATGTCCACGACCTGGAGCTGCCGGGGATGGTGCACGGGCGGGTGGTGCGGCCACCCAGCTACGGGGCGCGGCTGGTGGCGGTGGAAGAAACGGCCGTTTCCCAACTCCCCGGCGTGCTGGCTGTCATCCGCGACGGCAACTTCCTGGCCGTCATCGCCGAACGGGAAGAGCAAGCCATTTGGGCCAGCGAGGCGCTGCGTGCCAACGCCACCTGGCACGACCACGCCCCACTCCCCACCCCCGACACGCTCTACGACCACCTGCTCAACCAGCCGGCCGAATCGGTGTTGATCAAGGATGGAACGGCCGTTACCGACCCCATCCCCCCCGCTGTCGCCAGCCCCACCCTGCAAGCCAGCTACTACCGCCCCTACCAAATGCACGGCTCCCTGGGGCCTTCGGCAGCGGTGGCGCAGTGGCAAGATGGACAGCTAACGGTATGGAGCCACACCCAGGGGCCGTTTATTTTGCAGGCGGCTCTGGCCGAAGCACTTGCGTTGTCGCCGCAGCAGGTGCGCGTCATCCACACCGAGGGGGCGGGAACCTACGGCCACAACGGAGCCGACGACGCGGCGATGGACGGGGCGCTGCTGGCGCTGGCGCTGCCCGGCCGGCCGGTGTTGCTAAAATGGATACGCGATGATGAACACAGTTGGGAGCCGTATGGCCCGGCGATGGTGGTGAAGCTGGCGGCAACGCTGGAAAACGGCTACATCACCGACTGGAACCACGACGTGTGGAGTTACCCCCACATGGGTCGCCCCCGGCCAATGGGGGATAGTTCGGGGTTGGTGGCGGCGTGGCATAGGAAACGGCCGTTTTCCCGCACCCCGGCCCGCCTCATCATGGGCAACCATGCTGGCAGCTACCGCAACGCTGACCCGCTGTACGATTTTGCCCACAAGCGCGTCGTCGCCCACCACGTCCCCAACAGCCCCCTCCGCACCTCCTCCCTCCGTAGCCTGGGGGCGTATGCCAACATCTTCGCCATCGAATCGTTTATGGATGAGCTGGCTCACGCTGCTAGTGTCGACCCGGTAGCGTTCCGGCTGGCGCATTTGGCCGACCAACGCGCCAAAACGGTAATTGAAGCGGCCGCCCACAAGGCAGGGTGGGCAAACTATCAAGCCAGCGACGGGCGGGGGCTGGGTATCGCCTTTGCCCAGTACAAAAACCGGCAGTGCTACGCCGCCATTGCCGTGGAAGTGGCGGTGAACCGGGAAACGGGTGCGATCAAGCTGCTGCGGGCGATCATTGCCGCCGATGCCGGGCAAATCGTCAACCCGGACGGGATGAGCAACCAGCTTGAGGGGGGCTTTGTGCAGGCATCAAGCTGGACGCTGGCCGAGGCGGTAGACTTTGCCCCCGATGGCATCCGCAGCCGCGACTGGGACAACTATCCAGTTCTGCGTTTTGACAATGTGCCAACCATCGAAACGGTGCTAATCAACCGTCCCCACCTCCCCTTCCTAGGGGTGGGCGAGGCGACGCAAAATCCAACCCCGGCGGCGATTGCCAACGCCGTTTTTGCGGCCGTGGGCGTGCGGCTGCGGGAGATTCCATTTACGCCGGCGCGGGTGCTGGCGGCTTTGGCAACGCCCATTTAGAAGTTCAACTTCTTCTGAGAAGTTGAACTTCTATTGGGAACCGGGATGAGTTAAAATCAACGCCTTGTTGAAAAACAGCCCAGGACTAAACGAGAATCTGCCTATTTGTTATTTTGAGCGGGGTTTCACGACCCCCGCACCAGCGGTAGCCAGATGTGGCTGGTGGGTGGCAGGATGGGCTGGAGGAGAAACGGCCGTTGTTCCACCCCCACCGCCCCCCCCGCCAGCGGCACCATCCCCCCCGCCAAATCCCGCCGCACGGCCACGCCCCACGCCGCTGGAATGGCAAAATCAAGCGGCGCGGTGCTGGTGTAGGCCGGGTTCCAGACCACATACCCCGCCGTCCCGTCGGCCAGCGTCAGCGTTACCACCCAGGTGCCGTTCTCGTCCACCGTCAGCCCCGTCATCGTCGCCCCCGTCAGCCAGCCCGCCATTTCGCCATACGCCACCCCCGCCGGGGTCAGCGTCGCCTCGTCGGCCAGCGTCGTCTCTACGCTCATCACCCCGTGGTTGTCCCAGGCATAAAACAGCATTCGGTCAACCCCCCGCGCCCATTCCAGCAGCAGCCGCTGCCCCATGTAGCCCACGGCCACCTCATCCGGCAGCAGCCCGTTGCCACTGTCCAATGCCAGCCACCCCGCCTCCGTGTCCCACAGCGGCTTGCCCTGCTGCCCGTTGGCCGCCAGCACCTCCTGCACCGAGGGAATGATCACCCGGTAAAGCAGTTGCGGCGGGTCGCCACCGGGCGGCTGGTAAAAATGAAAGCCAATCACGTCGGCCACCTCGCCGCCGCCCGCCGCCAGATACGCATCCAGCCAGCCCACCTCATAGGGGCTGGGTGTCACCATCTGATTGGCGGGGTCAATGGCAAGCAAGATTTCCCGCGCCTGCCGCGCCAAATCCACCAGTTTGGGGATGGAGCCGCTGTAGAAGTCGGTGTCGTTGGGTTCGTTCCACACCTCCCAGTAGGCAATTTGCCCCTGATAGCGGCTGCCAACGGCCGTTACCCAATCCCGCCACACCTGGTCATCGGCCGGTTCCGCCGCCTGCCCAGGACCATAGGGGCTGGGTTCATCCGGCCGTGCCGAAGCCCAGCGCGGCGTGCGCCCCAAATTCATGACAATATCGGCTCCATACGCCTGCGCCGCCGCCACCCGCGCATCCAGCACATCCCAATCGTAGACGCCGGGGGCGGTGTTAACCTCGGCCCACTGACACCCCTCGCAGTCCCAAAAGCGAATGGTGCCAATTTGATTATCTACGGCCGGCCAGGGGGTGGTCAGGCGATGGATGTGAACGCCAAAGTAGGTGCGCGGCACGGCGGCAGCCGGTGGCGGTGGATTGGTGACAGGTTCGGCCACCAGCCCGGCATCGTCAATCCACAGCGTGCCGGGGTCAGTGCCATAGAGAATGTAGGCACCGTCGGTATCTTCCGCCAACCCCGACACCGCATACTGCGCCCAGTCGGGGGTGACGGTGATGAGCTTGCTGGCGTAGTTGGTGTATGGTTCGTCGCCGCGCCGCAGTTGCAGCGTCACCTGCATAGGGGCGGCGCTGCGCAGCCAGATGGTGGCGGTGTAGCGTTGCCCGTCTGCCAGCGGCAGCCATTGGGCAAGCTGCCACCAGCCACCGCTGAATTCGACGCGCTGGGAGGAGGTGCCGCCATGAAAAACGGCCGTTTCCTGGGCATAAACGGCCGTTGCTGCCGCACCAAACCAGCACGCATTTTCCTCCCAGCCATCGGCCACCGCCCCGCTGATGTTGGGGCAGTCGGGGTTGACGGTGATGGGGTTATATGGCTCTTCAAAACCGGGGTTGGTCAGCGGAATGGGGTCGGCCAGCACGGCACGGTCGGCCTGCACGGCCCCACAAGCGAGGTTGACGACGAGAAAGAGGGCGAAAACGGCCGTTTTTACCCAGGACACGGGAAGGGGTTTGAGGGTATAAGAACGCATGGGTTTACGAGAGATTGGGGATTGGAGATTGGAGATTGATGAAGGTTCACGATCTCCAATCTCCAATCTCCAATCACCTCACCTTACGAAAGAACAACCAGAACAACACCGTCCCCGCCAGCGTCAGCACCGCGCCAAAGAGGAAGAGGGCGGGGTAGCCGTACCAGGTGATGAGGTAGCCGCCGACAAAGGAGACAAAGGCAAAACCAAAGCCGATGGACATTTCCCCGGCACCGGAGATGAGTGCCCGTTTTTCTTCTGGCACCAGCGAGAGGGAAAAGACGAGAAACGACAAGTAGCGCAACGAGGAAATGCTGCCGATGCCGATGATGGCCGCCCCGGCGACGCTCCAGTGGGGAACAAGGGCCATGGGAATCATGAGGGCGACGGTGAAGAGGGTGGTCCAAATGACGAGGCGGTAGTTGCCCCAGCGAGCCACTAGGTAGGGGACGGACAGGGCAATGGGAACGCCAATGAGACGGGAAACGGCCGTTAATACGCCAATCAAATCAGTCGAAACCTTTAGCCCGTCGTCCAGATAGACGTTGGCAAAGGTGTTGATGACCCCCACCACCGTAATTTGCAAAACGCGAACGGCGATGATGAGCAGCACGACCTGGGTAACGGTGAAGGGCAGCACGCGCTGTTTGCGCGGCTGCGGCAGCAGCATCTCATCGGCTTCGGCAGCGGGGGGTTCGGGGATGGAAACGGCCGTTAAGCGGGTCAAAAGCAGCAGTGCCGGAGCCAGCAATATCCCCGCCAGCAGCAGCGGGTATTGGTACGGCGTGGGGTCGGTGGTTGGCAGATGGAGCCAATTGCCCAGCAGCCCCGGCAGCACCCCGCCCACCAGCCCGCCGACAAAACCGGCCAGCGCCAGCGTGGCCGATTGCAGCGACAGCGCCCGGCTGTGCCAATCCCCCCTGGTGATGCTCATGACAAAGGGGGCGGTGTGGACAAAGAAAAAGGCCAGCCCAATGTGGGTGATGGTGCGGGTAACGATGAGCCAACCGCTGTGGAACGCCTCTGGCAGCCACTGCACCAGCGGCAGCCCCATCATCCCGGTGAAAATGCACGACAGCCCGATGATAAGCATTTGGTGGCTGCTAAAGCGGCGCACCGCCCCCAGCGGCAGGCTGAGGGCGGCAAAAACAAACAGCCCGACAGAGTTGAGCGTGCCGACAAATTCGGGGCCATACCCCAGCCGCAGCACGTAGAGGTTGAGTAAAACGCTGTAGATGCCGCCGTCTATAGTGAAGCCGAGGGCGGCCATGACAAAAAGATAGAGGTAAATGTTGCGCGGAATGCGCTGGAAACGGTGGGAGAGGGTGAGGAGGGTTGTCATAAAAGAGAGTAATCGGTAATCAGTTATCAGTTATCAGTCGCTCACTAATTACCGATTACTGATTACCGATTACCGATTACTGATTACTGTTTACCGATTACCGATAACTGTTTCCGAACCCAGGCCAAATTTTGCTCAAAAATGGTGCGTTCGATGGTGACAAGCTGCTCCGGGGAGAGGTCATCGGGGTTCAGCAGGGCGTGGTTGTCGTGGAAGGGTGGGGCAGCAAAGCGGAAGCTGCCGCACCCCAGTTGGTTGAGGCCAACGGCGGTGATGCGGTCAGGCTGGATGGGGGCTGAATAGCCCCAGGAGTTCTCGAAGACGATGTTGGTGCAGCCGGCCGTCAGCAGCCGCCGGGTTATGTCAACGATGGGCAAATAGCCGGTGCCGATGGGGACACCAAGCACGGTTAAACGGCCGTTTTCCCCATCCTGCGGCCGAATCATGACGTGGTCTTTGAGGTGGGCCGAGCGTGACCAGGGGGCCATGTGGGTGAGTGCGTCGAGCGGGTCTTCGAGTACCATCATCGAGTTGCCGTAGTCGTAGAGGGCGGCGATGTGGGGGTGGTTAACGGCCGTTAAAATCCGGGCAATCTCCGCCCCGGTCATCTTTTCGTGGTTTTCCAGCATGATGGTGATGTTGTGGGCGGCGGCGTGGGGGGAAACGGCCGTTAAATCCCGAATCGTCCATTCCACCTGCGCCTCCGGCTCGGCATCATAGCGGGTGTAGGTACGCAGCTTTTGCGCCCCCACCGCCTGCGCCACCCCCAGCAGCGTTCGCAAATGGTCAGGATCCGTGCCGCTGGTGTCCAGGTCACACAGCAGCCCTCGCTGTTCCAATCGCGCCCGAATCTGGGCAAAGCGGGCTGGCTCCATGCTGCCCAAATCCCGGTAATTTGGCCCATTGGCGCTCAGGCACACGCCGTCAAAGCCATGATCGGCGGCCAAATCAATCAGCGCTAGGGCATCAAACCCCGGCACGTGGCGCAGGTGGAAGCGCAGGCTGTAGCTGTGGAGGTAAAGCGTAAAGGGTAATTGCGTCATGGGCTGGTATTAGACATCAAATAGCTGGGCAGTCAAGGCGATTGGGGTTGGGAAAACGGCCGTTGCCCAGCCCATAGCCCTATGCTATCCTCCGCAAAACATTTGGAGCAAAAAAGATGACTGAGTATGCTCGGTTTCGTTTAGCGGCGGTGCAAGCCGCCCCCGTCTATTTTGATCGAGAAGCCTCTACAAGAAAAGCGTGTGATCTTATTCGCCAGGCAGGTGCAAAAGGGGCGACTCTGGCCGCTTTTAGCGAAACGTGGCTGCCTGGTTATCCTTTTTTTGTCTGGCTCAACATCCCCGATTTTGCCTTGCTCACAAAGATTCGCGCCGATTATTTGGCAAATGCGGTGGAAATCCCCAGCGCGACGACTGAGCAGCTATGTGAGGCGGCGCGTGAAGCCAATGTGGATGTGGTGATTGGTGTGGCGGAACGAGATCGCCAAACGCAAGGCACGGTCTATTGTACGCTGCTGTTTATCTCCAACGAAGGCCGCATTCTTGGCCGCCATCGTAAATTAAAGCCGACTGATTTGGAGCGCACGGCTTGGGGGGAGGGAGATGGCACGGGGCTGGTGGTCTATGAACGGCCGTTTGGCCGTCTGAGCGGTCTGAACTGCTGGGAGCACAACATGGTGCTGCCTGGGTATGCCCTGATGGCGCAAGGGACACAAATTCATGTTGCTGCCTGGCCCGGCACAAGCTCCTCGCGTCATCTCTTTCTGTCCCAAGCCTTCGCCTCACAGTCGGCTGCCTATGTCATTGATGTAGGCGCACTTTGTGCGGCCAAAGATTTGCCCCCAGACTATCGGCATTTGGACAGACCGATGGCCGGTCACAGCCACATTGTAGATCCATTTGGTGAAGTCGTTGCTGGCCCGGCCGAAGGGGAGATGATTTTGTTGGCAGACGGCTCAACAGAGCAAATTTTTGCAGCAAAGGCTGATTGTGATATTGCCGGTCATTATTCACGACCAGACATTTTTCAACTGCACATCAACCGCACCCCTTTGCCTCGTTTGGTCGAGATAACCATGCGCTAGTTCGTGCGATTTATATGTCACGCTCTTGGGCAAGGGAGGCAATGGCAGCTTTAGACTGTCGTTTCCACGATTTGTCTTTGGTGTAACTTTCTACGGATCATCACTGAATAGTGTGCTTGACAACAGGTACAAGTGGCAAGTTACAAGTCGCAAGTGGCTGTTGGCAGAGGTGACTTGTTACTTGCAACCTGTTACTTGTTCCGAAACACAATGCTGCTGCTTCTGAGCCACACACTATTTGCTAAAGACCCCTTTCTACAAACGTAGCCAGATCTTTATCACGGAGGGGCATGTCCATTGTAAAGGCATACCAGGCTGGGTCTCTAAGCATGTAAAATGAGCCGTTTTCGGAATCAAAGTCAGCAAAATTTTTAGCAAATGGCTCATTAGCATAATATGCCGTCAATGAACCAGTTTTCGGTCAAAGCATGTCATTTCGACGAGTCTTCGAGGAGAAATCCCGCTCCTTTTGCTAATAGGAATGGGATTTCTCGGAAGACCTCGAAATGACACCTGTATAGTGACCAAAGATATTAACTGGAGCAAATCAGATTATGGGTGGTTGCCAAAGCGGGTTAACCTTGCTAACCTAATTGAGTAGATCAAAAACAGTTGGGCTTGCGCTGATCTGGTGGCTAAAGCTCGCTGATAATTGGCCGAAGAGCGACAATTGGAATCGTCGGCTGTAAAGGATGAAGGATGCAGAAGCAGCGTATTTATTTGGATAATGGGGCATCAACCCGGCTTGACCCGGAGGTGTTGCAGGCAATGCTGCCGTTTTGGACAGAAACCTATGGCAATCCGTCCTCGCACCACGCTTTTGGGCGGGAGGCGGAGCAAGGGCTGGAGACGGCACGGGCAACGGTGGCCGAGCTGTTGGGCACGGCCACGCCGGCCGAAATTGTGTTTACGGGGTGCGGCTCGGAAAGCGATAATCTGGCGGTGCGGGGGGCGATGTGGGCAGCGCGAGCGAATGGCACAGGCAACCATTTGATTACAAGCTGTATTGAACACAGCGCGGTGGGACAAACGGCCGTTTCCCTCCACACCCACCACGGCTTCGACCTCACCATTTTGCCCGTAGACCACAGCGGCCAGGTACGGCCGGCCGACCTTGAAGCCGCCATCCGTCCCGACACCGTGCTGGTCAGCATCATGGCCGCCAACAACGAGATTGGCACCCTGCAGCCCATAGACGAACTGGGAGCCATCGCCCACGCCCACGGCGCATTGTTCCACACCGACGCCGTGCAGGCGGTGGCGGTGCAGCGATGGCAGCTTGCCCAACAGCCAATTGATTTGTTAAGCGTTGCCCCGCACAAATTTTATGGCCCCAAAGGGGTGGGAATGCTCTATGTGCGGCAGGGGGTGGAACTACAGCCGGAATTGACGGGCGGCAGCCATGAAAACGGGCTGCGGGCTGGCACGGTCAACGTGCCGTTTGCCGTGGGTGCGGCCAAGGCGTTGGAATTGGCAATGGCCGATTTGCCGGAAACGGTGGCACATTACCAAAAGCTGCGGGATCGGCTGATTGAGGGGGTGTTAACGGCCGTTCCCGACGGTGCCATCCTGACAGGCCACCCCACCAATCGCCTGCCCCACAACGCCAGCTTCGCCTTCCGCCATCTCAGCGGCAACGATTTGCTCATGCACCTGGACACGGCCGGGATTGCCGCCAGCAGCGGCTCGGCCTGCAAAAGTGGCGACCCCAAGCCATCGGCGGTGCTGCAAGCAGTGGGGCTGGGGCGCGAATGGACAAAAGGTGGGCTGCGGCTGACGGTCGGGCGACACAACACGATGGACGAAATTGAACAGGTGGTGGCAACCATCCCCCACCTGGTTGCTAAACTGCAAAAAATTCATTTGATGTTTGCATAAGAAGTGAGACTGAGAGATTGAGAGATTGAGAGATTGAGAGACTAAGGAATGGAAATTAAATAACTTGCCCATTTAGAAGTTCAACTTCTTCTGAGAAGTTGAACTTCTTGCGTAACTTATTTTAATCCTCGTTCCTAAGAGATTGAGAGACTGAGAATAGTCTCCTGGTCTCTTAGTCTCCCAGTCTCCTAATCTCCTAATCTCCCAGTCTCCCTAAAAAAACACGTGACACCTTTAAACAACAACCCCCAGCGCGTCGTTGTGGCAATGAGCGGTGGGGTGGACAGTTCGGTGGCGGCGGCGCTGCTGGTAGAACAGGGATACGAGGTTATCGGCATGATGATGCGGCTGTGGAGCGAGCCGGGCATGGGGGATCAACCGGCCGTGAACCGCTGCTGCACGCCAGACCAAATGGCGGATGCGCGGCGGGTTGCCAACCAGTTGGGCATCCCGTTCTATGTGCTGGATGTCAAGGATTATTTCCGCCACAGCATCGTCCAGTTTTTTATTGAGGAACATGAGCAGGGGCGCACTCCCAACCCGTGCATCGAGTGCAACCGGCAAATTCGCTTTACCTATTTGTTGCAGCAGGCGTTGGCACTGGATGCCGACTTTTTGGCGACGGGTCATTATGCGCGGGTGGTGAAAACGGCCGTTAATTACCAACTTCAGCAAGGCACTGACCCGGCCAAAGACCAATCCTACGTGCTCCACATGCTAACCCAGCAGCAGTTAGCTCACGTGCTGTTTCCCGTTGGTGAATACACGAAAAACGAGGTGCGCGAATTGGCGCGGCGGTTTGGCCTGCCGGTGGCCTCGAAGCAGGAAAGCCAGGATTTGTGCTTTTTGGGCGACAACGACTACCGCCGATTTTTGCGCGACTACAGCCAGCGGGCAGCGCAGCCGGGAGAGATTGTGGATGAAAACGGCCGTTTTCTCGGCCACCACACCGGACTCCCCTTCTACACCATCGGCCAGCGCAAAGGGCTGGGCATCTCATCAGCCGAGCCGCTCTATGTGGTTGCCAAGGACACCCGGCGCAATGCCCTGGTGGTAGGGCCACGCGAACGGCTGGGGCAGCAGCGGCTGCGCGTGCGCGATGTCAACTGGATTGCTGGCACAGCCCCGGCTGAACCAATTCAAGCCGCTGTCAAAATTCGCTACAAGGCGGCCGGCGCACTTGCTACGGTAACGGCATTGCCCAACCAGAAAGCCACCGTCACCTTTGCCGAGCCGGTTTTTGGCATTACGCCGGGGCAAGGTGCCGTCTTTTTTGACGGAACAATCTGTTTAGGTGGCGGCATCATTGCCGATTACGAGCAGGATGGCACGGGCGACACCCAGGCCATCCCCCTCACCTTGCGTGTCTCATGAGTACCCTTGCTTCCAGTGTTGTTCTTGGCTTTTTGCTTGCCACCGCCTACGGCTCTGGCTTTCATTTGCTGCTGGGCGGCCCTGCCCGGCGCATTTTGCTCTACATCCTGGCCGCCTGGATTGGGTTTGCTCTGGGTCACGTCGTCGGCGATTTACTCAACGTTGAAGTACTCAAATTAGGCGTCTTACATCTGTTTAGTGCCAGCCTGGGGGCGTGGATCGCCCTTATTGCCAGTTGGTGGCTGGCCGGCCATGAGCAAATTGACGAAAACGCCGAATAGACAGCGTGAATTTTTGAATCCCTTAATTTTTGATGTTATACTCTATCCGTTAAGATAAGCGCATGAATACTGACATAACTAACTATCAAGCAAACCGAAAAAAAGCAGTTCCTACCCTTTACATTGTTCTGGGCGTTGTGGGCATTTTGCTCCTTGTTGGTCTGTTTATTTGGGGCATGTTGTGGCTGGCAAGTAACCGTGGCCCGGAGCTGGAAGCTATCCGCGATATTGTCATCATTGCCCTGGCTTTGGAATCCTGCATTTTTGGTGTTGCTTTTATTCTGCTTCTCATTATGGTGATCCGGCTCATCAATATGATTGAGTTTGAGATCAAGCCAATCTTGCAAAAAACAAATGAAACCGTTGGCACCATTCGCGGCACCACGCAGTTTGTGTCGCAAAATGTGGTGAAGCCTGTCACCAAGGCCAGCAGCTATGTGGCTGGTGCTCGGCGCGGTCTAGCGGTGCTGTTTGGCAACCCCCGTCGCAATTTGCACGATTAAAAATTATCTAAGAAATCAGTTAGTTTTCTGTTTTTTCGCAGCGGGCTGTGGACAATTCAGGTTGTCTGTGGGCTGGAAAACGGCCGTTTTTGCTCGCAGCAAATAAAACAATTCCAGGTCTTCATTAAATGGTGTACTGTACAGAAGCATTGGCATCCTGTTTTGTAACAAATAACAAGTGGCAAGTAACAAGTTATCTCTGCCAACAGCCACCTGCAACTTGTAACTTGCCACTTGCAGCGGTTATCAGGAACACTATTCAGTGATGAACCACCATTCTGAAGTATATTTGTGGTTGAGTAAGGAGTTTGATAAATATTATGAGCGAGAACAACAACGATCTGGGAGCTTTTTTAGCCGGATTTGTGATTGGTGGTCTTGTGGGCGCAGCCACGGCCATTATTTTAGCTCCCCAATCCGGGTCTGAGACCCGTTCACAGCTAATGAACCAAGGCCAGGATTTGCGCCACATGAGCAATGAGCGGCTGCAACAGGTGCGCCAACAGGCTGACGAGGCAACCAAGGACGTTCGTGGCAGAGCCAGTACTGCTTTTGCTGATGCCCGCACCCAGGCGCAGCAGGTGACGGGGCAGGTGCAGGAGCAGGCACGCATTGTCCTTGATGCAGGCAAGGATCGCGCCGGGCAGGTTCGGAGCCAGATGAACAGCTTTGTGAAGCGGGAGAATGGTACAGCGACAGAGTAACGTCTTGGGGTTGCCTTTCTTGTTGTTAGCTTTTTAATGCAGTAACATCTGTATCCTTAAGAATGAAACAGGCGCATCCGTCCCAGGGTACGCCTGTTTTTTGTTGGGGGAACATCATGACCAAAATAAACTTGCTGTCCTTGCCGGATTTAATTGAAAGTATGCCGACGGTGGCGAAGAGCGAAACGGCCGTTAAACAAATCCTCACCGCCTATGATTTTGCCGAAAAAGCGCACCAGGGACAGCTTCGTCCATCCGGGGAGCCATATATTGAGCACGACATGGCCGTTGCCCAAATCATTTGCGAGCTAAAGCTCGACGGCACCTCCATCGCCCTGGCGCTGCTGCACGACATTCTTCTGCCCCACACCGGCATTACCGAAGCCAGGGTACGCCATCATTTTGGCAAAGAGATGGCAAGCATGGTTGCCGGGCTACACCACATCCAAAGTTTTACCCATGACCAATCGCATCAATTAAACGGCAATACCCAAACGCTAGAGTCACTGCGCAGTGCCATTTTGTTTACCATTGAGAAAGATATTCGGGCACTCATGGTACGGCTGGCCGACTGTTTGGCAGATTTGCGCACGGCCGGCCCACTGGAACGTTCGCAGCAGTTGGTACTGGCAGCAGAAGCGCAAAACCTGTATGCCCCACTTGCCAATCGGCTGGGGATTTGGCAGCTCAAGTGGGAAATGGAGGATTTGGCCTTTCGTTTTCTGGAACCAGGCAAATATAAGGAACTAGCCAGGAATTTGGCGGAAAAACGCACCGAACGCATCCGCAAAGTGGACAGTGCTGTAAAAAGATTGCGCGATGCCATTGCCGCCAAGGGCATTAAAGCTGAGGTGTCAGGCCGCTCCAAGCATATTTATTCAATTTACCGCAAAATGCAGCGCAAGGAGCTTGATCTGGATGGTATTTATGATATTCAGGCCCTGCGGGTGATCATTCAGCCAATGGGTAATAAAGCCCAGGGGGGGCGGCAGCTAACGGGTGAAGATTACAGCTTGTGTTACCAGGTGCTGGGTGCCGTTCACGGCCTGTGGCAGCCCATTCCGCAGGAGTTTGATGATTATATTGCCAACCCCAAGGCCAATGGGTATCGGTCGCTGCATACGGCCGTTTATGATGATGAAACCGGCCAGCAGTTGGAAGTGCAAATTCGCACCGGCCACATGCACGAAGAGGCAGAACGGGGGGTGGCCGCGCACTGGGCGTACAAAGAAGGGGAAGTAAATGTTAGTTCAGCCAGCCAAAAGCGCATCAAGGAGCTGCGGGAACTGCTCAACGACCTGCTCAGCGACAGTGACGACAATTTAGCCGAGGCGAACCAACTGGAAGATGAGGTATCAGTTAACCACATTTATGTATTTACCCCCAAGGGAGAGTTGATCAACTTGCCCGATGGTTCCACGCCAATTGACTTTGCCTATCAAATTCATTCGGAAGTAGGCCACCACTGCCAGGGAGCGCGGGTGAACCAAAAGATGGTGACGCTGGATTATAAGCTGCGACAGGGGGACAAGGTGGAAATTATTACCAACAAGCGGGCGAAACCAAGCCGTGACTGGATGCGGGCTAGTTTGGGCTATGCGTTTCGCGCCCGCACGCGCAGCAAAATTCGGCAGTGGTTCCGCGAGCAAAACCGGGATGAAAATATTGCTTATGGCCGGGAAGCGGTGGAGCGGGAACTGCGGCGGCTGGGGTTGCAAGAGTCGTTTACCGTGGCTGACATTGCCCAGGCACTAAAGATTGACGATATTGATACGTTTTTGGCGCAGGTGGGGTTTGGCGACATTACCAATGCCCAGATTGGCGGGGCCCTGGCGTTGATGAAGCGGGATTTGCGGGAGGATGATGAATTACGGCCATTATTGGATCTCAAACTCCACCAGCCGCGCCAACCAAAGGGGCTAAATGTCAAGGGGGTGAGTGGGTTGCATACGCGCATGGCCGGCTGCTGCAACCCCATTCCGCCGGAGCCAATTGTGGGGTATATCACGCGGGGGCAGGGTATTACCATTCATCGTGCCGACTGCCCGGAGGTGCAGTTGCTACAGGCAACGGAGAAAGACCGGGTTCTTGAGGGTGTAAACTGGGGATCTGAACAAGAGAGGCACCCGATTCCGATTGTGGTGACGGCGTACCGGCGCAGTGGGCTGATTGATGAGATGGTGAGCGTGCTGCGGGGGCGGGGTATTGCCACGCCCAAAACCAAATCGCTGACTGAGGGTAATTTGCTGCGTATTTATCTGGTGGCCGAGGTGTCAACGATTGATGACCTGGAATGGCTGATGAAGAAGTTTGAAAATTTGCCCAATGTGATTGAGGTGCGGCGGCAGCGGTGGAATTAGAGCAGGTAGCAGGTAACAAGTGGCAAGTATGCTTGTTAGCTGTCTTTTTTGCCAAAACGGCCGTTTCTGGCTACAACTTGCTCATGCAGCTTGAACTGAGCAACACACCGGGGCGACGGCGGCAGGAATTAACGGCCGTTTTTGCCCAAGCCCGTCACGATTTAGCCGCTGCCCAGGCCGCCCTGGCGCAGGAACAAGCGGCCGTTAACGCCTTTCGGATGCAGTGCCGCCTGAAAGTTGGGTCACAGGTAGACACCCTGTTGGAGTTACGCGCCGCCAGGCAAACGCTGCTTACCCGGTTGGCACTGTGGCAGCAGGCTGAAGATGAGGGCGTAGCCTTTGACAACGACGCCTTTTTCAACAGCGACCCCGATGAAGACAGTGAGGCGTGGGACACACCGCCACTCAACGACCTGGCGCAGGCGGCAGACAACACCCCCAACAAAGCGGCTGAAAAACGGCTCTATCGTGAACTGGCGCGGCGTTTTCACCCTGACCTGGCGGCCGGCAGTGCCGAACGCGCCTACCGCACCGCCATCATGGCCGCCGTCAACAACGCCTACAGCGGCCGCGACATCCAAGCCCTGCGCGATTTGGCGGGTGAGCTTGACCCGGCCACCGTTGCCGAATTAAATCTGGCCGACGATACCCAGGAAACACGCAAGCTGCGGGAACAGATTCTGGCTTGCCAGCGACAGCAGCGCAAAGTGGCGCAGCAGCTAAAGGCCCTGCGACAGGAAAACACCAGCCATCTCTGGCGACGCGCCCGGCAGTTGGAAGAGGCCGGGCAAAGCTGGTGGGAAGAGATTCGCCGCGAACTGGAAGCGGCTATTACCGCTACTGAGACAGACTTAACGCAAATCAACTTAACTTTGACCACAATGCACATGGAGATTGGCGATTAGAGATTGCCGCTTTGCCAGCGATCAATCGCCAATCTCCAATCTCCCCTATGACCAAACGTTTTATTCTAGTAGCTGGCAACATTGGTGCTGGCAAAACATCTTTAACGGAGCGAATTGGCAGCCGTTTGGGCTGGCACACGGGGTATGAGTCGGTGGCCGACAACCCGTATTTGGCCGATTTTTACAGCGACATGCGGCAGTGGTCGTTTCATTTGCAGGTGTTCTTTTTAGGGCATCGGGCGGCACAGCATCGGGAGTTGGCAGAACGGCCGTTTTCCGCCATCGCCGACCGCAGCATCTACGAAGACGCCCACATCTTTGCCCGTGTGCTGCACCATCTCGGCAACCTCAGCGAACGCGACTACCACGCCTATCGCACCGTTTATGATCTGGTCATCAACGGGCTGCCCAAACCCGACCTGCTGCTGCATCTCACCGCCCCCGTCCCCGTGCTGTTAGAACGCATTCGGCAGCGCGGGCGCGACATCGAAAGCGGCATCAGCGGCGACTACCTCACCCTGCTGGATCAATTTTACCGCGAATGGATGCAAACCTTTGACCTGTGCCCGGTGCTGACCATCCACACCGAAAACCTCAACTTTGTGCAAAACCCGCAGCACTTGGATATGGTGGTGCAGCGAATTCAGGACAAACTGGCCGGCCGAGAAGATTTGACGTTTTAACGCTCTAACAGCAAACCTTCATCTTGAGGCAGAAATTCTGTCTCTGCATACACGACATCAGGGCAAAAATCAATACCATTAGGCCAACAAATTGTGCCAGCTATCTCATCAATCATGACGTGCACGAATAATTCTTCGTCTTTGAGTTGGGAAAAGATGCGGCCTTCTAACCAATTATTTAACGTTAGATCAAAAATACCCTCTTCACCCATGTTAAATGTTAGTTTCAAGCGGAACGACTTTTATTATTTTGATCATGACCTTATTCTAATGGCTCGATCTGCTGCAAATCTTGTTCGGCCTGAGCCAACTGCCAATCCTCTAGCAGTGCATCCCGGTTCAAGTCAATCCATTCTTTCACCAAGTTTGTTGCCTTGCGTGGAAATTGACCTTTCAGCATTTCCCCTGTTTCAATGGCAAAATTGCTGCATAATTGCCATAAATAGCATGGAAGTACGGCGGAGGAGGATCGCGCCAATACATGTAAATCGAAATTCCAAGAAAACAGCTAATTCTTGGCATAATGCGCTCTCCTTGTGAAGGCATTCTACCTGATACAGAAGAACTCTGGCAATATGCAATATGAAACGAGACAACCAATCCCTGATTGAACAATTTTCTTTTTTACGCGATGCGCCAACGGCCGTTAAAGAACAATTCCAGCAGCACGTTCTCATCCGCGAGCTGCCGGCCGGAGCGACCGTTTGTTGGGAAGGCGACCAGTGCCAGCAGCTTGCCATTGTGCTGGAAGGCACGGTGCGCGTCTACAAGGTGGGCGAAAACGGGCGCGAGTTGACGCTCTACCGCCTGGAGGCGAGCGAAAGCTGCGTGTTAACGGCGTCGTGTATTTTGAGCAACAGCCATTTTCCAGCGCTGGCGGTGACAGAAACGGCCGTTCGTGCCGCCCTCATCCCCGCCCCCATCCTCCGCCGCTGGACAGAACAATACGGCATCTGGCGCGAATACGTCTTCGGCCTCATGGCACAGCGGCTTGCCACCGTCATCACCACCGTCGAAGAAATCGCCTTTCGCCGCGTTGACGTACGCATTGCCAATTTTTTGGTGCAGCACAGCAGCAACACCCTCGCCATCACCCACCAGGAAATCGCCGCCGAACTTGGCACCGCCCGCGAAGTCGTCAGCCGCATCCTCAAGGATTACGAACGCGAGCAACTTGTCGCCCTCAGTCGCGGCACCATCACTATTCTCAACCGCCCCGCCCTTCACGCCAAAACCATTTCCTGACTATGTGACTTTGTCACAGACAGATACCGCACGCTTTTTGTATCCTTACCGTAATTTATACGCAGCAAGGTCATCAAACTACATTCTCTTGCTTGCAGGTAGCAAGTAACAAGGTGCAAGTCTAGTCAGCAAATACGACCTGCCACTTGTTACTTGCCACTTGCAGCCAATAAGCAGCATGTTTGTCCATGACCAATAGCCGTATAACACAAAATTTGTAAGGAGAGTTGAATCATGTCCCATAATGTTGGTCAAACTGATCGTATCATCCGCATCCTGCTGGGTGTTGTTTTTATCGCCCTGGGGCTTTATTTTGGCAGTTGGTGGGGTGCCATTGGCCTTATCCCCCTCGCCACCGGGCTAACAAACTGGTGTCCACTCTATACCCTCTTCGGCATTTCCACCTGCCCCGTCAAAACAAACTAACAGCACGGGGAGGAGCCATTTAACCAACAGTTTGCACTTTCTTCATCGAAACCAAACAACTTTTTCATACGATGCTGCCCAATAAACCACATTTATTCAAGGAGCACATCTATGAAAAAAACCAATTATTCCCTATCGTATCCCCTTGTTCTGGCACTTGTGCTGGCGGCAGGCATTGCCGTTTGGGCAGGGCAGGCCAACGCCCAAACAAGTGCCACCGCAGAGCCTGATTTACCGGCCGTTCCCTACGAATACGCCAACATCGCTCTGCCGCAGCATTATCTTCGCCCCCCCGTCGTCAACCAGGACAACACCCCCGCCAACAACCCCGTCACCAATGAAGGTGCCACCCTGGGTCGCGTTTTGTTCTACGACACGCGGCTGTCGGCCAACAACACCATTTCGTGCGCCTCTTGCCACCAGCAAAACCACAGCTTTAGCGACCCCGAAGCCCTCAGCACAGGTTTTGAAGGTGGGCTAACTGCTCGCAATGCGATGTCGCTGGCAGATGCACGCTATTTTCAACCCGGCACCTTTTTCTGGGACGAACGGGCGGCAACCCTGGAAGATCAGGTGCTGCAACCCATTCAAAACAGCATGGAGATGGGGCTAACCCTCGATGAAATGGTTGCCAAGCTCCAGACCACCTCCTTTTACCCCGCCCTGTTTGAGCAAGCCTTTGGCACGCCCGAAATTAACGCCGAGCGCGTTTCGCTGGCACTATCCCAATTTGTGCGGGCGATGGTTTCCTACGAATCCAAATATGATGTCGGGGTAGCCACCAACTTTAGCAACTTCACCCCGCAGGAAAATCTGGGGCGGCAACTGTTTAGCGGGCGCGGTGCCTGCAACGCCTGCCACGCCACCGATGCGTTTGTGGCGCGAGAATCCACCAACAACGGGCTGGACGCTGTGACAACAGATGCCGGGCTGGGGGATATTACGGGCAACCCAACCGATGACGGCAAGTTTAAGGTGCCATCGCTGCGAAACGTTGAGGTAACAGGGCCATACATGCACGACGGCCGTTTTTCCACCCTGGCCGAAGTCGTCGAATTTTACAACTCAGGCGTGCAGCCCCACCCCAACCTTGACCCCCGTCTGCGTGCCCCCAACGGCCAACCCCGCCGCCTCAACCTGACCACCACCGAAAAAGCCGCTCTCGTCGCCTTTTTGCAAACCCTAACCGACGACAGCTTTCTCCACGACCCTAAATTCGCCAACCCCTTTTTAAACCACACCATCTATCTGCCGCTGTTACAGCATTAGACAAACAGCCATTCAGGTAGAGGCGCAAAATTTTGCGCCTCTACCTGAATCTAAAATCCAAGCTGCCGGCCGACCATATAATCAAACCAGCGGTCGGGCAGCCAGCGCGGGAGAAGCCAGCCCGTGAGCCAGCGGCGCGGGATGGGGTAGCGGGTGCGCGGCCGCTGGGCTTCCAACGCCTGCACAATGACACGCACGACTTTTTCCACCGGCATAGCACTGTGTTCCCGGCCGGCCGCTTCCGCAGCCACCTTGCTCAACACCTCCCCATAATCCGTAGCCAAATAACGGCCGATTTGCTCGGCAAATTTGCCCACAATCGGCGTTTGCACCGTCCCCGGCTCAATCACCACCACGTCAATCCCATAAAGCAACAGTTCCCGCCGCAGCGCGTCGGACAGTGCTTCGAGAGCGTGCTTGGACGCGGCGTAGGCACCCATAAACGGGTAGACAATTTGGCCGCTGACGGAGCTGATGTTGATGATACGCCCCGGCGGGAACTGCCGGTCTGTGCCTAGCAGCGGCAAAAACGCCTGCGTCACGTCCAGCAGCCCAAACAGATTGACCTCAAACTGCTGGCGAAATTCGGCCAGGGGCATGTGGAGCAGGGGGCCTGCAACGCTGATGCCAGCGTTGTTAATGAGCGCGGCCACGCCATTTGACCCAACGATGGCGCGGGTTTGGGAAACGGCCGTTTTTACCCCCTCCCCATCCACCACATCAAACAACAGCGGCGTAAAATTCGCCCCCAATTCGCCCTGCAGCCGTGCGGCATCCGCCTGCTTGCGCACGCTGCCCAGCACATGGTAGCCAGATTTTGTCAGGGAAACGGCCGTTGCATAGCCAATCCCCGTCGAAACCCCGGTCATGACAACGTACTTCATACTCACTTCGCGTTCACCAGCCACCGCCCCACTACCATCACAATAATCCCCAGCAGCAATGCCCCGCCGCTGATGATCACCCCAACATCAAACCAGAACTGTTCGGGGAAAAGGCGGATCAGGCCATCGGTGTAATAAAACGTCCAGGTGCCGGGGGGGAAGAGCAGTTCATGGAACTGGACAAAGAAAAAGCTCCAGCCGAGGACGATGAGCAGGGCAATGGCGGCCAGGACAATGACCGTTGCTAATCCGCCCTGCATGATGGCGCGATAACCGGCCGTTCGCAGCGCAGGCTGCGCCAGCAAATAGATGAGTCCACCCACTACAATCACCGCCGCCACCCACCACACACGGGCAATGGCATCGGTCAGATGCTTTACATCCAGCATGTGGCCGATTTCGCGCTCGTTGTAAAGCGGCTGGCCGGTTCCTGAAATTCGCAGCTCTTGCAGCAGGTAAATCACTTCCTCGGCCGGCTCCGGCCGCTGCATGTAGTCGAGCGTGGCGTGCGCCAATGACAGCCGTTCTTCTGGCGTAAAGCCATATTGGTCGGGGGGGATGCGGGCATATTCAAAGCTGGGGTAATCCCAGGCCAGCACGGCACGGATCATCCCCAGCCCCAGAAAAAATGGCATGGCGATGATCACCAGCCAGCGAATGATCAATACAATGGTTTTGGAATCCACTTCTTACCTCTCCAGATTTATTGATTGAGGATCATCACTGCATAGTGAGCTTGACAACAGGTACAAGTAACAAGTTACAAGTGGCAGGTGGCTATTGGCAAAGGTAAGTTGTTATTTGAAACCTGTTCCTTGTTCCGAAACAGAATGCTGCCGTTTCTGAGCCGCACGCTATTTGCAGAAGACCCTTGGTTAGTTGTCATTATGCCCAAAACGGCCGTTTTTGCCCATCACCAATCCCCTCGGTAAAATTCAGCCAATGAACGAACGTGTTTATTTCACCCGAAAACATTGCTGACAAGATTGCCTAGCCTCTCAGGATCAAAAAATCCTGTAAATCCTGTAAATCCTGTCAAAAATTCTTCCTCTTAAGACCATGACGATGACCTACCGTTTCTATACCTGTGACGTTTTTACCGACAGCCGCTTTGGCGGCAACCCGCTGGCCGTTCTGCCCGATGCCAGTGGCCTGACAACTGAACAAATGCAGCTCATCGCCCGCGAATTCAACTACTCCGAAAGCACCTTCGTCTTGCCTGCACAGCACGGCCATACCCGCCAAGTCCGCATCTTCACCACCGACCAGGAAGTGCCATTTGCCGGACATCCCAACATTGGCACTGCCTTTGTACTGGCAACCATCGGCGAGCTGGGCGAGTTTGAGACCACCACGGAAATCATCTTTGAAGAAAAGGCCGGGCTGGTGCCAATCACCATCCGCCGCCAGCCAGACCAGCCCGTTTGGTGCGAGCTAAAAGCCCCCGAACCCCTTTCGCTGGGGCAAACATTCCCGGCCGATGCCCTGGCCGCCGTGCTTTCGCTCACCCCCAACGACATCATAACCCAAACCCACGCCCCGCAAATTGCCTCCGTTGGGTTGCCATTCGTCATGACAGAATTGAAAGACCGGGCTGCACTGGCAAAAGCCAGAATCAACCACGAAGCGTTGTCGGCCATTGACCTGCAAGGCTTGCTCCCCTTCTTCCACATCTACACCCACAGCAACGACGAGTTTGACCTGCGGACGCGGATGTTTGCCGCCGTTGCGGGCAGCACCTTTGAAGACCCGGCCACGGGCAGTGCCAACTGCGCCCTGGTGGGGATGTTGACCCATTATCAACCGCAGGAAAACGGCCGTTTTTCCTACCGCATCGCCCAGGGTGTGGAAATGGGACGGCCCAGCGTGTTAAACGGCCGTTGCGAAAAACAAGCCCACACCGTCACCGCCGTCTACATGGCCGGTACCTCGGTGCTGGTCAGCGAAGGGTATATTCACATTTAAGCGATTAGAGATTGGAGATTAGAGATTGGGAAACCTTTAATCTCCAATCTCCAATCTCCAATCCCCCCAACTACCATGTCCAATTTTGACCAAACCCGCCCCCGTTTCAGCGACAGCGAAGCCGCCCACATCGCCCAAACCCACTTTAACGTCACCGGCTCCATCCGCCAGCTTCCCAGCGAACGCGACCAAAACTTTCTGATTACCATCAGCCCCGATGAGCAGGTGGTGCTGAAGATTGCCAATTCGCAGGAAGAAACGGCCGTTCTCGACCTACAAAACAAAG